>JAABUV010000050.1_pt1 | contig 154091 bp, 137 predicted proteins | sample 5559971 | NCBI WGS metagenome assembly JAABUV01 (sample SAMN10711881, study PRJNA513362) | rock metagenome | isolation source: Antarctica rocks | place: Antarctica: Victoria Land, Knobhead nord | collected 2015-12-19 | reverse complement strand
CCTCCCGCAACTCGGCAAGCGAGAAAGCCTCCAGCGATGCTGCGTCCGGCAACGACATGCCGGCTGTGAATCACGCCAGCGCTCTCAGCGCAACCACCTCGCCCGGGAATCTGCCCCGGTTACGCGTGTTCCTGCATAACCTGTTGTGGGAGCAAGACGCGGCCGGGTTCAAAACCCGGCTCGATCAGTTCCTGTCCATCGCCGCGGCAAAGGGCATCCGGCCCATGCTGGTCCTGTTCGACTCCGTCTGGGACCCTTTTCCCAAGCTCGGCCCTCAACAGCCGCCGGTTCCGGGCGTGCACAACTCACGCTGGGTGCAAGCTCCAGGCGCCGATGTCCTGCAGAACCCTGCCTCTTACCCAACCCTGCAAGCCTACGTCCAGGATATCGTCGGGACGTTTCGCGACGACTCGCGCATCTTGTTCTGGGATGTCTGGAACGAGCCGGACAACACCAACGACAGCAGCTACGGCCCGCAAGAACCCAAAAACAAGGTCGCGCTGGTCACGGCGTTGCTGCCATCCGTGTTCCAATGGGCACGCGCCGCCTCGCCCTCGCAACCTTTGTCGAGCGCGATCTGGACTGGCAACTGGTCAACGCCGACCAATTTCAATCCGACGCAGGCCGTGCAGATGGCAAGCTCGGACATCACCACCTTTCACAACTATGGCTTCGTCGAAGATTTCGAGCAACGCATCGGGCTGCTGAAGCAGTATGGCCGGCCGGTGATCTGCACCGAATACTTGGCACGCAACGCCGGCAGCCTGTTCGACACCTCTCTCGTGGTGGCGCAGCGCCAACGCGTGGGCGCGATCAACTGGGGCTGCGTGCTAGGCCGGTCGCAGACGAACCTGCCATGGGATTCGTGGCAGCATCCCTACACCACCGCGACGGCGCTGGGCGGCACTAGTTTCGATGTCGTGATCGACCCCGGCAACATACGGTGGCCGCATCCTTACGCGTCGGAAGATCCTCCGGTCTGGCAACACGACATCTTCTATCCGGACGGCAAGCCGTACCGGGACTTCGAGGCCGAGCTCATCTACAAGCTGGCGTCCCGCAGCAACGCCTGAGGCGGCAAGCACGTGCCTGGCGTCCGGTGCTTTCGGTCACGTTACCGAACAACTCCCACCGGGCGCCGTTCCAGCGCTACGATTGCTCCTGGCGGCTTCCAGTCGACGTCGTAGATCTTGCGGCTGCCCTTGGCGCGTGGGCTCCCGTTGCCGGAAGCGATGTCGGTCGCGCCGCTTCTGCCATTGAAGATGCGTGCGGCGCAGCACCATAATCATTGGCTCTTGCGGCTCGAAACAGAGGAACGTGCTTTTGCGGGAAGCGGCAAGGCACGCGCCGGAAATCCCTGGGCCGCCTGGATTCAGGTGTGCCGAGCGGGCCGGCATGAAGCCGCCAAGCACCCTGCGCCCCGGCCGAAGCGTGGGCCCCGCCGCCGTGTGCCGCATCGAAGCGCCGGGCGCCGACGAGTTCAGGCAGCGTCCCAGGGACACGGCCCATAGCGTCCAGGCAGTCATCCCGCAAAACCTTGCTGACCTGCGAACGTCGCGGCGGCACATGGGCGGGGCCGCGCATTGACGGCCGGCGCTCCGCGGCGCTTCCCGTTGCGCGGCGGCGTCGCCGTCGTCACCGGGGCGGCCAGCGGCATCGGCGCGGCGCTGGCCGCCGATCTCGCCGCGCGCGGCTGCAACCTAGCGCTCGCCGACGTGAACGTGGCGGGCCTGAACGAGGTCGCGGCGCGGGTCCGTGCGACGGGCGTGAAGGTGAGCGAGCACACGCTGGACGTGGCGGACAAGGAGGCGGTCGCAGCCTTGCCCGATGCGGTCCTACGCGAACACGGGAGCGTCACCGTCCTCGTCAACAACGCAGGCGTGGCGCTCGGCGGCACGTTCGAGCAGGTGCCGCCCGAGGATTTCGAGTGGATGTTCGGGATCAACTTCTGGGGCGTGGTGCACATGACGCGGGCCTTCCTGCCCGTGCTGCGGCACGCGGAGACGGCGCAGATCGTCAACCTGTCCAGCGTGTTCGGCATCGTGGCGCCGCCGGGTCAGGTCGCCTACTCCGCTAGCAAGTTCGCGGTTCGCGGCTTCTCGGAGGCGTTGCGGCACGAGCTGAAAGGGTCGTCCATCGGAGTCACCGTGGTGTATCCAGGCGGCGTGCGCACATCGATCGATACGACCGCCAGGCGCACCGGGCTGAGCAATGCCGAGGCGGATCAGCAGCGGCGCGTCTCGGCCATGTTCTTGCGGCTCGCTCCGAAAGCCGCAGCCGAGCGGATCGTGCGCGGCATCCTGCGGCGGGAAAAACGCGTGCTGGTCGGTCGCGATGCCCGGCAGGTCGCATCGTTGCAACGCTTGTTTCCGGTTGAGTACTGGCCGGTGCTGTCCCGGCTCGTCGGTCGCAAAGTGCGGCGCCTCGTGAAGGGCGCGGCTCGAACATAGGCCCCGATCGGCGCCGGGCGCTCCATCCTTGGAACGGAGACCGGCGAGTCCCATTTGATGTGATCGAGCATCAGGAAAGCCAGGAAATCGACGATGGCGAGCGGATGGGCCCCGGACGGGGCGGTGCAGGATCAGATCGACGACACCGTCATGGACGGGGTCAGGAGAGCACGTTCGCGCATGCCGACAGGCGGGGGAGAAACCCATTGTTGGGAATGCGGGGAAGCAATCCCGGAGGCGCGGCGGTGTGCGCTCCCCGGAGTGCGGACCTGCATCGGCTGCCAGTCGGCGCGTGACCGCCGCCCGGTGAATATCGGGTTCAACCGCAGGGGCAGCAAAGACAGCCAGCTCAAGTAGTGCGCCCGGCCGACACGTCTGGATGCTCAGTCCAGGGCCGGCCGGACAGTCACCTGCGCGCTGCCCTAAGCTTCCATCAGCCGGTCCAGCGTGATCGGGAAGCTGCGGACGCGTATGCCGGTCGCGTGCCAGACCGCGTTGGCGATGGCGCCCGCCGTGCCCGTGATGCCAATCTCTCCCACCCCCTTGATGCCGAGCGCATTCACGTGGACGTCGCGTTCCTCGACCAGGATCGCTTCGATGCTCGGCACGTCGGCGTTCACCGGCACGTGGTACTCGGCCAGGTTCGGGTTCATCGGGCGACCGGAGCGCTGGTCCATCACGGCGTGCTCGTGCAAGGCGAACGACACTCCCCAGACCATGCCGCCGTAATACTGGCTGCGGACCAGGCGCGGGTTGACGATGGTGCCGGCGGCGAACGCGCCCACCAGCCGGGTGACCCGCACCTGGCCGAAATCCGGATCGACTTTCACCTCCGCGAACACCGCCCCGTGGGCGTGCATGGCATAGGCGGATTGCGCCGCCGGGTCGGCCGCGCCGGTGCCCTGCCCCTCGATTGCGTCCCGCCCGGCGCGGGTGAGGATGTCGGCGTAGCTCTCGCTGCGCGCCTCGTCGTCGCGGCGGTGCAGCCGGCCGCCTCGCGCGATCACGCCCGCATTGCCGGCGCCGAACAGCGGCGAGCGCTGGTCGCCCATCGCCAAATCCGCGAGCTTGGCGATCACGTCCGCCCCGGCGCCGTGGATCGCCGTGCCGACGGTGGCGGTGTGCGCCGAGCCGCCCGCGATCCCGGCATCCGGCAGGTCGGACGTGCCGGATCGGAACTCGATCCGGTCGAGATCCAGCCCCAGCGAGTCGGCGGCGATCTGGGCGAAGGCGGTCCAGGCGCCCTGGCCCATGTCGTGGGCGCCGGTTTCCACCACGCCCGTGCCGTCCTGGCGGAGCACCGCCCGCGCCTGGCCCTGGAACATCAGCGCCGGGAACACCGCGGTGCCCATGCCCCAGCCGACCAGCATCCCGGCCTCGTCCCGCAGCTGCCGCGGCGCCTGGGGGCGCTTGGCCCAGCCGAACCGCTCGGCGCCCCGCTCGTAGCACTGGCGCAGCGCCTTGGAGGAGAACGGCTTGCCGGAGATCGGCTCGACATCGGCGTAGTTCTTCAGCCGGAACGCCAGCGGGTCCATGCCGCAGGCCAGGGCCATCTCGTCGATGGCGCTCTCCAGCGCGGCGCTGCCGGGCGCCTCGCCGGGCGCGCGCATGAACAGCGGCGTCCCCGTGTCGATCCGCACCACCTCGTGCGAGGTCGCGATTGCCGGGCTGGCATAGAGCGCGTGGGAGGCGTTGGCCGCCGGCTCGATGAAGTCGTCGAACGTGCTGGTGGCGGTCTTGGCGTGGTGGCTGAGCGCCGTCAGCGCGCCCTGGCTGTCCGTGCCCATCCGCAGCGTCTGTCGCGTGGGCGCGCGGTGCCCGACGGGGCCGAACATCTGCTCGCGCCGCAGCACCAGCTTCACCGGGCGGCCGACGAGGCGGGCGGCCATGATGCCGAGGATTTGCGGCCCCGAGACCAGCCCCTTGGAGCCGAAGCCGCCGCCGAGGAACGGGCTGCGAATATGAATGCCCTCCGGCGCAATGCCGAACAGCCCGGCGATGCGCACCTGTGCCATCGCCATGCCCTGGCTCGGCGTGTCGATGGACAGGGTGTCGCCATCCCAGGCCGCCACGATGGCGTGGGGCTCCATCGCGTTGTGGTACTGCGCCGGCGTGTCGTACACCGCCTCGATGCGGACCGATGCCGCGGCGAGCCCGGCCGCGAGGTCGCCGTGGGTCTCGTGGGCCGGGCTGCCGGCGCCGACGGCGGGGGGCGCGAAGCTGTCTGCCGAATCCAGGCCCGTGCGCGTTGGCTCGGCCTCGTACCTAGGGGCCAACAGGACGGCGCCTTCGGTCGCGGCTTCGAGCGTGTCCGCCACCACGACCGCGATTGGCTGGTTGGCGTAGCGCACCTTGTCGTTCTGCAGCAGGTCGAGCCGGAACATGAACGGATTGTTCTTCGCATCCGGGTCCAGCGCGAGCGTGGGCGCGTTCGCGGGCGTCATGACCTCGATCACGCCGGGATGGGCCTTCGCCGCCGCCACGTCCAGCGATGTCACCCGGCCGTGCGCGATGCTGCTGACGGCGAGTGCGGCATAGACCATGCCGGGCGGGTGGTTGTCGGCGGCGAAGCGGGCGGCGCCCGTGGTCTTGAGCACGCCTTCCCGCCGGGTCAGCGGCTGGCCGATGCTCGACCCCATGCGGAGATGCGCGGGGGCTTGGGTGAGCGTGATCTCAGGCATGGGTGATGGCTCCGGAGAAGGGCGAGGCGGGGAGGGCGGGCATGCGTTCGGGCGTGCCAGCGGCGGCCAGCGTGAGCGCGCGCACGACGATGCGGCGGGCGAGCTCGATCTTGAAGGCGTTGTCGCCGGACGGCGTGGCATCGGCCAGCGCCGCCTCGGCCGCCCGGCGGAAGGCGGCGGCGTCCGGACGGGCGCCGGCCAGTTCGGCTTCCGCCGCACGGGCGCGCCACGGCTTCAACGCGACGCCGCCTAGCGCGAGCCGGGCCTCCGCGATCACCGCACCGTCCAGGCGGAGCGCCGCGGCGGCCGAGACGACGGCGAAGGCGTAGGACGTGCGTTCGCGAATTTTCAGGTAGCGGGCATTTGCGGCGAAGCGGGCGGCTTCGGGCGGCAGGCGCACCGCCGTGATCAGCTCGCCGGGTTCGAGTGCTGTCTCCTGCTCCGGCGTGCTGCCGGGCAGCAAATAGAAGCGCTCGATCGGGATGTCGCGCCGTCCCTTCGGGCCTGCCAGCTCCACCACCGCGTCGAGGGCCGTGAGCGGCACGCAGAAATCGGACGGGTGGGTGGCGATGCAGTGCTCGCTCCATCCCAAGATGGCGTGCAGCCGGTTCTCGCCGCCCGCCGCGTCGCAGCCGGCGCCGGGGTCGCGTTTGTTGCACGCGCTGGCGGTATCGTAGAAATACGCGCACCGGGTCCGCTGCAGCAGGTTGCCGCCCGCGGTCGCGGCGTTGCGCAGCTGGGCCGATGCGCCCGAGAGCAGCGCTTCCGCCACGGCCGGAAACCGCCGGGCGACATCCGTGTCGTGGGCCAGGTCCGCATTGCGCACGAGCGCCCCGATCCGCACGCCGCCATCGTCCAGCCGCTCGATTTGGTCGAGCCCGGGCAGTCGGCTGATGTCGATCAGATGGCCGGGGCGCATTACGCCGCCCTTCATCAGGTCCATCAGGTTGGTGCCGGCGGCCAAATACGCGGCCCCCGGCACGGCGCCCGCCGCGACGGCCTCGGCGAGCGTCGCCGGGCGGGCGTATTCGAAGCGGTTCATGCCGCGTCCCTCTGGCCGGACGCCGCCACGGTCCGCTGCGCGTCGAGCACCGCCTCCGTGATCCCGACATACGCGCCGCAGCGGCAGAGATTGCCGCTCATCGCCTCGCGCACCCGCTCGGGGTCGGCGCCGGCCTCGTCTCCCCAAATCTTGCCCTCCCGCATCATCCCAATCGCGCTCATGATCTGGCCCGGCGTGCAGAAGCCGCACTGGAAGCCGTCGTGGGCGATGAACGCGGCCTGAACGGGGTGCAGCTGCTCGCCATGCGCTACGCCTTCGATGGTGAGGATGTCGGCGCCGTCATGGCTCAACGCCAGCGCGAGGCAGGAATTCACCCGCCGCCCGTCCACCAGCACGGTGCAGGCCCCGCACTGCCCGCGGTCGCAGCCCTTCTTGGTCCCGGTGAGGTCGAGGCGCTCGCGCAACAGGTCAAGCAGGGTGATGCGGGGATCGTCGAGCGCGATGGCCCGCTCGGCGCCGTTGATCGTGAGGGTGATTGACAGGCCCATGCGGTACTCCGATCAGAGCTGTGATGCAGCGGTAAATACGGAGGCAACCTCCGCTTTGCAAGTGGAGCCAGCCTGAGCCGCTATGGACGATGCTCTTCCAGCCAAACCCGCGCGCAAACCCCGCGCCGACCGCGTCCGCAACCGCGAGCGCGTGCTCAAGGCCGCGAAGGCGGTGTTCGCCGCCGCCGGCCCGGCGGGCAGCCTTGAGGCGGTCGCGCGCCAGGCCGGCGTCGGCGTCGGAACGCTATACCGGCATTTCCCGACCCGGCAGGCCCTGTTCGAGGCGGTGTACCGCCACGAGGTGGAACAGCTGGTGGAACTGGCGGAGCAACTCGGTCCGGATTTGCCGCCGCTGGAGGCGCTGCGCCGGTGGATGCACGCCAATGTCGAGTTCGTGGCCACGAAGAAGGGCATGTCCGCCGCCCTCGCCATCGCCGTGCACGCGTCGTCCGACCTCACGGCCTGCTCCATGGACCGGCTGGGGCGGGCGTTGGAGACCCTGCTGCGGCGCGCGGTGGAAGCGGGGGCGATCCGCGACGACATCGGCACGGAGGACATCCTGCGGACGATCGTGGGCCTTTGCTACACGCACGACAAGCCGGGTTGGCAGCGCAACGTGCTCCGCCTGGTGGACGTGTTCGTCGATGGGATGCGGCAAAGCTAGGGCGTCATCCGACCGGGCGGGATCACCGGTCGCAGGTACCGGCGCGCCGCCCCCCAAGCGTGGCGGGCGTCAAAGGCCCAGGTCGCCCAGGCCCGGATGATCGTCGGGCCGCCGCCCCGGTAGCCAGTGGAACAAGCGTTCGTCCTCGCGGATCGGCAGGTCGTTGATGCTGGCGATGCGGCGCGCCATCAGGCCTCGCCCGTCGAATTCCCAGAGTTCATTCCCGTAGGAGCGGAACCAGTCCCCGCCTGCGTTGCGGGACTCGTAGGCGAAGCGCACGGCCATGCGGTTCTCGCGGAAGCCCCAGACCTCCTTGATGAGGCGGTAGTCGAGCTCCACCGCCCATTTGCGCGCCAGGAACGCCTGGATCGCGTCGCGGCCCTGCAGGAACTCGGTGCGGTTGCGCCACTGGCTGTCCGGCGTGTAGGCCAGCGACACGCGCGCGGGGTCGCGGCTGTTCCAAGCGTCTTCGGCGATACGCGCCTTCTGGGCGGCCGTCTCCGGCGTGAAGGGCGGCAGCGGGGGGCGGGCGGCGTCGGTCATGGGCGTACCTCCTGGGGGTGTGGGTGTGTCATGGCGTCACGAAGGCTCGCGTTCTCGGCGTCCAGCCGCGCAAGGAGGCAGCGGCGCCGCCAGGGCCTCCCGCAGGCAGTCCGCGACGGCTCGGAGCTTGGCGGAGGGATGCCGCCCCTCGGGATGGGCCATGTAGATGAACTCGGCCGCTGCCGCCGCGCCGATCTCGATGACGGTCAGCGCACCGGCCTTGACCGCGGCGGCGATGATGAAGCTCGGCAGAAGCGCCACGCCGACGCCGGCCATGGCGGCGTCGCGCATCATGTCGCCGTTGTTGACGCGCAAGCCGGGCAAGCCGCGTATGACATCGACGCCGTCCAAGGTGCTGAAGCGCCAGTCCGCGCCGCCGCGGTTGGTGTAGTGGATGGCGCGATGCCGCCGCAAGTCGGCCACCGACGACGGCGTGCCATGGCGGGCGAGGTAGCCAGGGGATGCCACGAGCACGCGTTGGCTGACGGCGAGGCGCCACACCATCAGGCGCGTGTCCTCGATCGGCCCATGCCGCACCACGGCGTCGTAGCCCTCGGCGGCTGCGTCCACCCGCCGGTCGTTGAGTTCGAGCGTCAGTTCGATGTCCGGGTGTTCCACCAGGAACGGGTAGAGGGCCGGGCCGAGATGCATGCGCCCCAGCGATACCGGCGCCGAGATGCGCAGGGGCCCCGAGAGCGTGCCCCGTCGTTCCGCCAGGTCCGTGACGGCGTCCGCGACGTCGTGCCCGATCCTGGTCGCCCGTTCGAGGAAGGCCGTCCCGTCGTCGGTCAGCGACAGGCCACGGGTGGTACGGTGCACGAGCGTGGCACCGAGCCCCCGTTCCAGCTCCGCCAAGCGCTCGCTGACCACCGACTTCGACAGGCGCAGCCGCCGTGCCGCCTCGCTGATCGACCCGGCTTCGGCCACGGCGACGAAGGTCGCGATCCCATCGAGCTTCAGCATCGTTCGGCAAATCCGAAAGCGAGGTCCGAGGTCTGCAATCTAGCCCGAACGGCGGGTGAAAGTCATGTCTATGCCGTGGAAACGGGCTGGACGGCTTCGGAGGGGAACAGCATGGGCGCGAAGGTTGCCATCGTCACAGGCGCGTCACGGGGAATCGGCTACGGCCTGGTGCAAGGCTACCGTGAGATCGGCTACAATGTCGTCGCCAACTCGCGCTCGATCGACGCAAGCGACCACGCGGGCGACCCGGGCGTGTTGACCGTCGCCGGGGACATCGCCGTCCCGGAGACCGCCGAACGCATCGTCAGGGCCGCGGTCGAGCGTTTTGGCCGGGTCGACACGCTGGTGAACAACGCCGGCGTGTTCATCCCCAAGCCGTTCGTCGAGTACGCCGAGGCCGACTTCGCGGCGATAGTGGCGGTGAACCTGGCCGGTTTCTTTCATGTCTCGCAACGGGTAGCGGCCGAGATGCTGCGAGCCAGGTCGGGGCACATCGTCAACATCACGGCGTCGATCGCCGGCCAGCCGCTGGCGTCGGTTCCCGCAGCCCTCGCCGCGCTGACCAAGGGCGGCCTGAACGCCGTCACGCGCTCGCTCGCGATCGAGTATGCCAGCCGGGGCGTGCGGGTGAACGCCGTCTCGCCCGGCGCGATCGAGACGCCGATGCATCCGGACGAAGCGCACGGGTTCCTCGCCGGCCTGCATCCCATAGGCCGAATGGGAACGGTGGGCGAGGTCGTCGACGCCGTCCTGTACCTTGAGAACGCGTCCTTCGTGACCGGCGAGGTGCTGCACGTCGACGGCGGCGCCCACGCCGGCCGCTGGTGACCGGTGGCTGGCGCAAGCCCTTCACAGGAGCATTCTCCCATGCCCAACCCGGCGCATGATAGCCCAAGGCAGAGCCTTCCTGCCCCCATATCGAAGCGCCGGCGGCCTCGAACGGAGTCAAGCTGGCCCGACCGTCGCCTCACCGACCTCCTGCGGATCGAGCACCCGCTCGTGCTGGCGCCCATGGCCGGTGTCGGCACGGTCGAACTGGCGGCGGCGGTGTGCCGGGCCGGCGGCCTGGGCTCGATCGGGTGCGCCGCGATGCAGCCCCAAGCCGCGACGCAAGCGATCGAGCGGCTGCGGTCGCTGGCCAAACGGCCCATCAACGTCAACTTTTTCTGCCACTCGCCGGCCCGGCCCGGCCCGCAGCGCGAGCAGGCTTGGTTGGGCCGACTGGCGCCCTACTACCGCGAACTCGGGCTCGATGCTTCGCTCCCGATCCCTCCCATGGATTTCCCGCCCTTCGGCGACGCGATGTGCACGGTTGTCGAGGCCGTCCGGCCCGAGGTCGTAAGCTTCCATTTCGGCCTTCCGGACCCGTCCCTGCTGGCCCGCGTCAAGGCAGCCGGATGCCGCGTGGTGTCGACGGCGACCACGGTCGGCGAGGCGCGCTGGCTGGAGGAACGGGGCGCTGACGCGATCATCGCCCAGGGCGCCGAGGCGGGAGGGCATCGAGGCATGTTCCTGGCCGCGGACATGGCTGCCGAGCTCGCGTATCAGCCGGGCACGTTCGCCCTGGTGCCCCAGATCGTCGACGCCGTCGACGTGCCGGTCATCGCCGCCGGCGGGATCGCCGACGCACGTGCGATCGGTGCGGCCTTCGCGCTGGGCGCATCGGGGGTCCAGATGGGCACCGCCTACCTGCTCTGTTCCGAGGCGGCCACGTCTCCGCTGTATCGCCAGGCATTGCGTGGACCGGGTGCGGCGCTGACGGTGTTGACCAACGTTTTCACGGGGCGGCCCGCGCGCGCCCTGGTCGGCCGGATGACGACCGAAATCGGCCCGATCTTAGGCGAGATGCCGGATTTCCCGCTGCCGATGGCTGCTCTGGCGCCGTTGCGAGCCAAGGCGGAGGCGCGGGGCAGCGGCGATTTCACCGCGCTTTGGGCAGGAGAGGCGGCAGCGCTGTGCCGGGAGATGCCGGCCGAAGCCCTAACCCGGGCGCTGGCGGACGAAGCGCGGGAGCAATTCCTATCGTCCGCCGGGTGAATTGGCCAAGCATGCTGCCCGGCGGCTTGGTCTCTGCCGCCGTGGGCCAAGGTTACGGTTTGGCCGCGTCCAGGGCGAGGTTCAGTGCCAGCACGTCGACGCGCGGCTCGCCGATCAGCCCGAGCAGGCGCCCGTGGGTGTTGGCTGCCACCAGTTCGCGGACCTTCGTCTCCGGCACGGCGCGGGCGGCGACGACCCGTGCGGCCTGGCGGTCGGCGTTCTCCGGCGAGATGTGCGGGTCGAGGCCGGAGGCGGAGGTGGTGAGCATGTCGCCGGGCACCGGCTTGGCGCCCGCCTTGGCCACGTCTGCCATGACCCGCTCGATCAGCGACTTCGCCGTGGGGCCGGCGTTCGAGGCGCCCGAGCTCCCGGCGTTGTAGGGGGAGGGCACCGTCTTGGTGGCATCCGCCGGGTCGGTGTCGGTGGTGGCGGACGGGCGGCCTTGGAAGTACTTGTCTTGGGCGAACGCCTGGCCGAGCAGCGCGGAGCCGACCACCTTGCCGTCCCGCTCGATCAGGCTTCCGCCGGCCTGGAATAGGAACACGGCCCGGGACGCGCCGACGAACCCCAGCGGCAAGGCCAGCCCGGTGAGTATGGTGAACAGCGCCACCAGGACGATGGCGGGACGAAGATGGATCATGGTTCAGGTAAGTCCCAGCGCGGTGAGGAGGAGATCGATCAGCTTGATGCCGACGAAGGGCGCGACCAGGCCGCCCAGGCCGTAGATCAGCAGGTTGCGCCGGAGCAGCGCCGCCGCCCCGATCGGCGTGAACTTGACGCCGCGCAGCGCGAGCGGGACCAAGGCGACGATGATCAGCGCGTTGAAGATCACCGCCGACAGGATGGCGCTCTGCGGCGAGTGCAGCCGCATGATGTTCATCGCCTGCAGTTCGGGGTAGGTCGCCACGAAGATCGCCGGGAGGATGGCGAAGTACTTCGACACGTCGTTGGCGATGCTGAACGTGGTCAGGCTGCCGCGGGTGATCAGCAGCTGCTTGCCGATCTCCACGATCTCGATCAGCTTGGTCGGGTCGCTGTCCAGGTCGACCATGTTGCCGGCTTCGCGGGCGGCCTGCGTGCCGGTCTGCATGGCCACGCCCACGTCGGCCTGCGCCAGGGCCGGGGCGTCGTTGGTGCCGTCGCCGCACATCGCCACCAGCCGGCCCTCCGACTGCACCTTGCGGATGTAGTCGAGCTTGTCCTGCGGGGTGGCCTGCGCCAGGAAGTCGTCCACGCCAGCCTCGGTCGCGATCGCGGCGGCGGTGATCTTGTTGTCGCCGGTGATCATCACGGTCCGGATGCCCATCTGGCGCAGGGCGGCGAAGCGGTCGCGGATGCCGGGCTTGACGATGTCCTTCAGCTCGATGACGCCCATCAGCCGGCGGTCGACCACGACTGCGAGCGGCGTGCTGCCCGCGCGGGCGACGCGGTCGACCGCCTGGGTGAACGCTTGCGGCGCCGTGCCACCGGCCATGGCCAGCACGCTGTCCACGGCGCCCTTGCGCCAGGACCGGCCGCCGACGTCGAGGCCCGAGAGGCGGGTGTTGGCGGAGAACGGCACGACGGTGGCGCCGTCCGGCGTCGCCGGGGCGAGCCCGTGCCGGTCGCGGGCGAAGGCCAGGATCGAGCGGCCTTCGGGCGTGTCGTCGCCGAGCGAGGCCAGCACGGCGGCCTCGGCCAGAGTACGGTCGTCGACCCCGGGAACCGGGTAGAAGGCGGCGGCGGCGCGGTTGCCGAAGGTGATCGTGCCGGTCTTGTCGAGCAGCAGGGTGTCGACGTCGCCGGCCGCCTCGACCGCGCGGCCGCTGGTGGCGACCACGTTGAAGCGGATCAGCCGGTCCATGCCGGCGATGCCGATGGCGCTCAGCAGCCCGCCGATCGTGGTGGGGATGAGGGTGACGAACAGGGCGACCAGCACCGGCACCGCGAGATCGGTGCCGGAGTATTTGGCCAGCCCGACCAGCGTGACGACGGCGATCAGGAAGATGATCGTGAGCCCGGCCAGCAGGATGTTGAGCGCGATCTCGTTGGGCGTCTTGCGGCGTTGCGCGCCCTCCACCAGCGCGATCATGCGGTCGATGAAGGTATTGCCGGGCTCGGCGGTGATGCGCATCACGATCCAGTCGCTGACGACCTGCGTGCCGCCGGTGACGGCGCTGCGGTCGCCGCCGGCCTCGCGGATCACCGGGGCGCTCTCGCCGGTAATTGCGCTCTCGTTGACGCTGGCCACGCCCTCGACGATCTCGCCGTCGGAGGGAACCAGGTCGTTGGCTTCGACCAGCACCAGGTCGCCCTTGCGCAGGTCGGGGGCGGCCACGATCGTCGTCTGCGCGCGGTCGTTGCCGACCAGCCGCTTGGCGGTCGTGTCGCTGCGCGCCCGGCGCAGGCTTTCGGCCCGCGCGCGGCCGCGGCCTTCGGCGACCGCCTCGGCGAAGGTCGCGAACAGCACCGTCAGCCACAGCCACAGGGCGATGCTGAGCGCGAAGCTGGCGGGCTGGCCGGTGAACAGGTTGCGCAACGCCAGGACGGTGACGAGGATCGAGGCGATTTCGGTGACGAAGATGACCGGGTTGCGGATCAACTGCGCGGGATTGAGTTTGACGAAGGCGTCGCGGGCGGCGCGGGTGAGGATCGCGCCGTCGAACAGCGCGATCGATTCAGCATTCTGTGCCATTGGGAGGCGTCCTTAGAAGGTCTTGCCGGCGAGCATCGAGAAATGCTCCGCCAACGGGCCGAGGCTGAGCGCGGGCAGGAACTGCAGCCCGCCGAGGATGAGGATCACGCCGATCAGCAGGCCGATGAACAGCGGTCCGTCGGTCGGGAACGTGCCAGCGCTTGCCGGCAGCTTCGGCTTGGCGGCAAGCGACCCGGCGATGGCCAGCACCGGTACCAGGAAGGCGAACCGGCCGAGCAGCATCGCCACCCCGAGCCCGTAGTCCAGCAGCGGCGTGTCGGCGGTCAGGCCTGCGAAGGCGCTGCCGTTGTTGCCGGTGGCGCTGCTCCAGACATACAGCATCTCGCTGAGGCCGTGCGGCCCGGCGTTGGACAGGGATGCGGCGCCGCTCTCGGTGACCAGCGAGAACGCGGTGCCGCACAGGATGCACAGCGGCAGGATCAGCACCGCGAGCATCGCCAGCTTGATCTCGCGCGATTGCACCTTCTTGCCTAGGTACTCCGGCGTCCGGCCCACCATCAGCCCGGCGACGAACACCGCCAGCAAGGCGAACACGATAATCCCGTACAGGCCGGAGCCGACGCCCCCCGGCACGACCTCGCCCAGCTCGATCAGGAACATCGGGATCATGCCGCCGAGCGGGGTGAAGCTGTCGTGCATGGCGATCACCGCGCCGTCCGAGGTGGCCGTGGTCGTGACCGCGAACAAGGACGACATCGCGGTGCCGAAGCGGACCTCCTTGCCCTCCATGTTGCCCATCGAGGGATCGATGCCGGCGGCGGTCAGCAGCGGGTTGCCGCCGGCCTCGGCCGCGTAGCAGCACACGACGAAGGCGACCATCAGGATGGCCATGGTCCAGAACAGCGCGAAGCCTTGCCGCCGGTCGCCGACGATCACGCCGAAGCTGACGGCCAGCGCGAACGGGATCACGATCTCCGACCAGGTCTCGACCACGTTGGTCAGGGCGGTCGGGTTCTCGAACGGATGGGCGGAGTTGGCGTTGAAGAAGCCGCCGCCGTTGGTGCCCAGCAGCTTGATGGCTTCCTGGAACGCCACCGGCCCGAGGGCGATGGTCTGCTTGCCGCCTTCCAGCGTCTGCGCGTCCACGTAGCCCGCCAGCGTCTGCGGCACGCCGGAGATGATCAGGAGCACGGTGTAGACGAGCACGATCGGCAGCAGCACGTACAGCGTGACACGGGTCAGATCGACCCAGAAATTGCCGAGTTCCTTGAGTGCCCCGGCCGAGAACGCGCGGGCCACCATGACCGCCGCGGCGATGCCGGTGGCGGCGGAGAGGAAGTTGTGGACCGTCAGCCCCCACATCTGGCTGCCGTAGGACAGCGTCGTCTCGCCGCCGTAGGCCTGCCAGTTGGTGTTGGTGACGAACGAGATGGCGGTGTTGAACGCAAGCTTCGGCGAGAGCCCGGCCATGCCTTGCGGGTTGAGCGGGAGCAGGTCCTGGAACCGCAGCATTAAGTATAGCAACACGAAGTGCACCGCCTGCAGCGCGATCAGGGCGAACGCGTAGGTCTTCCAGGTCATGCCGCACCCGGGATCGACGCCGGCGAGTGCGTAGCAGCCGCGCTCGACCGGGGCCAGCAGCGGGGAGAGGAAGGTGCGGCCGCCTTGCACGACGACGGCGATGTAGGAGCCGAGCGGGACGGCTGCGAGAAACACAAGCGAGAGCACGAGCGCGATCTGCGCCCAGCCGATGAACGTCATTGCATGCTTCCTAGAAGTCTTCCGGCCGCACGAGGGCCCAGACCAGGTAGATCAGCAGCCCGCCGGAGACGACGGCGCCGAGGATGAGGTCGAGCAAGGCGCTAAATCCGCTCGCACAGGGCGGCGTAGGCCGCCATCAGCAGGATCCCGCCGGTGCCGAAGATCAAGATCAAAACATCGGCCATTCACATATTCCACGAGTTCGTAACGAAGCAGGTTTGATAGGACCGAAGTTGATAAAGGGTCTATAGGACGGCGAGCGGATAAGCATAAAAAAGACGTAAAGAAACCTGCTTGGCACATAAGCCAAAAATTTCTTATTTCGTTTCAAATAAGGTATGAGCGGCCTACCTTGTCTTGTTTGCGAAAAGGACCGGAGTGGGCGTGGTTCGTCGGCCAACTTCAAATCTTCATCGAAATGTCGCCTGCTGCTCCGGATTCAGACTTGGCTCACCACGGCCAGACCTGCTCAAACAGCACGCGAGTTGAACGCATTTCATCCGGGAGTAATACGGCAACATGACCTTGAAAAACTGGTATCGGCAGACCTGTGCGGTGTTGGCGACAGTGGCGCTGCTGCAGCCGACCATCGTGTTCGCCCATGAACCGTCCAACGAGCCGCCTGACGACGTGAGCATCGCGCCGCCGAGCAGCGACATGGTGGGGCACTACGCCACCGACATGCGCATGCAGTCCGCGTTGACCACCGCCGAGAAGGTCAAGCTGCTGCAGCAGAAGGTGAAGTATGTGTTCGTGCTGTTCCAGGAGAACCGCTCGTTCGACCACTACTTCGGCACCTTCCCCGGCGCGCACGGCCTGTTCACCCAGCCCGCCTCCGAAACCCCCGGCTTCGTGCAGCCGCTCGTCGACACCGACGGCTCGGTCGGCACGATCTCGCCGTTCCTGATCCCGCAGACGGTCACCACCGCCGCCGGCGACACGGTGCCGATCTACCCCGCCGACATCGCCTCGGTCGACCACTCCCACGCCGGCGTCGTCAACAAGCAGAATTTCGTCGACAGGGTGTCGCTGAACGACCGCTTCGGGCTGGACCAGGAAGGGCTGACTACGGACGCCCAGGGCAACATCGTCGGCCTGAAGACCGGGGCCGCGGCCAGCGCCAACCCGACCCTGATGCAGAAGCAGATGGGCCAGCTGGTGATGGGCCACGTCGACTGCGACACCATCCCCTACCTGTGGCAGTACGCCGACCGCTTCGCGCTGTTCGACAACTTCCACATGACCGTCACCGGCCCCTCGACGCCGAACGCGCTGGCGATCATCGCCGGGCAGTCGGGCCTGACGCAGTGGGCGCTGCATCCCGGCGAGGGCAGCAACAACATCGCCAGCCCCACCATCGCCGCGAGCGGCGGCGTGCCGGTGGTCGGCGATCCCGGCCCGTTCCCCGGCTCCAACCTCGACTTCTTGCCGGTCAAGCCGCCCTACAACCCGCTCGACGAGAACCCCGACAAGCCGACCTTGAACCAGACCTACGCCAGCTTGCCGCTGTCGTTCATGGGGACGGACATCGAGGCCATCGTCGCCAACGACCCGAACCCGGCGCTCGACCTGCTCGACGTCCAGCACGACATCAAGCGCATCGCCCATGACGGCAACCCGCAGCTCAATTGGGGCTGGTTCGAGGAAGGCTACGCGGCCGAGCCGACCGACTCCCCCGCCACGCCGATCCACAGCACCTACATCATCCACCACAACGGGCCGCAGTATTTCGGCTACCTCGCCGACAACCCCGTGGTCGCGGGCGCGCACCTGGCCGGCTTGCAGGACTTCTTCACCGCGGTCGACAACCAGCAGCTTGGCAACAGCGGCGTGTTCTATGTCCGCGGCGGCTACGGCAACAATGACGGCCTGCTGCCGGTCGACCCGAACCCCAAGGTCCAGGCGGCCTTCCCGGGCAACGACGACCATCCCGGCTACGCCGACAGCCAAATCTCGGAGCAGTTGCTCGCCGACGAGGTGAACGCCATCGCCGCCAGCCCGTACTGGAAGGACAGCGCGATCATCATCACCTACGACGAGTCGGACGGGTTCTACGACCACGCCGCCGTTACCTCCCGCGTCAACGACCCGGAGGGCGCCCCGCTCGAGCCGTCCTCGCGCATCCCGACGATCGTGATCTCGCCTTATGCCAAGGCGCACGCCATCGTCAGCCAGAACTCGGAGCACAGCTCGATCATCAAGTTCATCGACAAGCTGTTCAACCTCACTCCACTGGCCGACCTGCCGGACGAGACCCGCGGCTTCGCCCTCGGCAAGTCGCAGCTCGGCCAGGACTACATGGGTCCGGCCGACGCCAAGACGCCCGGCATCGGCGACATGCTGGCCGCCTTCGACAACGCGCGCCTGACCGGGATGGCGCCAGTGCTGCCGGCCTCCTACGCGCAGATCCTGCCCGGCACCAAGCCAAGCCTGCCGCACTACGCCGCGGGGGGCTGCTACACGTTGAACATCGTGCCGACCGACTACGTGGACGGCAAGCTGCTCGACCCGGCCCCGGCCGACTTCAACCCGCGCCCCTCGACCACGCCGGGCGTCCCGACCTCCGGCAACTGGACGCCGTAACCTGACGGCTGCCGCTGGCGAGCGGCCGCTTAGGGCACCTTCATCCGAGGGGTGGTCCCGTTCGGCCGGATGACGCGCTAGCGAAAGGATCGAGCGGGAAAGCCGGGTTATGCGGCTTCCCCGCTACCGTATGATGGAGGGCGACGATGATGCTTCCCAAGGCGCTCCTGGCAGCCACAGCGCTGGCATGGGCTGTGCCCGCGCACGCTGGCGAAACACTGGACGCGATCCGCCAGGCGGGCACGCTGACCTGCGCCGTGGTGACCGACCTCGACGACTACTCCGAGGCCGATACGCACGGGAATCTATCGGCTCTCGGCGCCGACGTCTGCCGTGCGGTGGCGGCCGTGGTGCTGGGCGACGCCGGCAAGGCGCTGTTCCTGTCGCTGCCCGACGAGCCGAGCGGCCTGGCGGCGGTGCGCGACCGCAAGGCCTACCTGCTGCTCGGCGCCACCCCCAACCCAGTGACCGGCGGCAGCTACGGCCTGACGTTCGGCCCGCCGATCTTCTTCGACGGCCAGGGTGTCCTGGCCGCCAAGGACAGCGGGATCGCGGCACTCGCCGACCTCGGCGGCCGCCATCTCTGCTTCATCAGCAACTCGCCGGCCGAGCGGACGCTGTACGACGCGCTCGAGCCGCGTTTGCGGGAACCGGAGGTGCGTTTCCCCTACTCGGAACGCGGCGAGATGGAAGCGGCACTGGTGGGCGGGCACTGCGACGCCATCACCGGCGACATCTCGTGGCTGGCCAACGTCCGCGCCGCGTTCCACGCTCAGGTGTCCCGCTTCACCGTGCTGCCCGAGACGGTCTCGCTCGACCCGGTGTCCCCGGCGTCCCGCGCCGGCGACCCGCAATTCGCGGCGGTGGTGGCCTGGACCGTATGGGCGCTGCTGCAGGCCGAGGAGCATGGCATGACCCGGGCGAACGCCGGGTCGCTGCACGGCAGCGCGGACCTGGTAGTACAGCGGCTGACGGGGGAACTGCCCTGGATCGGCAAGGCGCTGGGCGTGCCGGATGACGGGTTTCGCCGCGCGATCGAGGCGGTTGGCAACTACGGCGAGATCTACGAGCGCGACGTGGGGGCGGGCTCGGTGCTGCGGTTGCCGCGGGGGCGGAACGCGCTGGCGTCGAAGGGCGGCCTGATGTGGACGCTGCCGGTCGAGCCGCCGCTGTGACTGGCCGACGCGGCCACGCCGGATTTTCACATGTCAATGTGTCGCCTGGACCACGCCGTTCGAGACAACATCGCCGCCTGCGAAACACAGCGTCATCTGCGCTGACAGGCCGCGAAGGATGCCAACGGGTGGTCCGGTTCGGTCGGATGACGCCCTAGCTGGCGACGCGCAGCCAGCCCTTCGCGCGCGTCGGCAGCAACCCGCCGAGGTCGTGCAGGGTGTCGCGCATCAGCAGCAGGGCGCCGGCCGCGTACCCGGCGCCCCCCGCCGCGATGGACATCGCCAGCACCGCGGCCGGCGGGAACTGCCGCCGAAGCATCGTGTCCAACGCTAGCACGCCCACCGTCATCGCCACCGCGACGAGCAGCGGCCGGGCGATGCTGCCGAGCGTCTCCATCGCGCCGAGTCCGCACTTGCGCCGCAGCAGCCACAAACCGAACGGCAGCATCACGTAGGCGCGGACGACGTTGGCGCTCACCAGCCCGGTCGCGCCGAACACGCTGCCCGCCGAGCACAGCGCCACCGCCAGCACGAGTTGCGCCATCGCCAGCCCCAGCAACTGCCCGGCATGGCCGGCAGCGCCCAGGGCGGCCGGCAGCATCACGCTGCACTGGACCGCCACCCCCGTCAGCAAGATGATCTGCATCAGGGCGATCGAGCTGCGCCACTGCGGGCCGAACGCGAGCGGCAGCAGCGTCGGCGCCACCGCGAACGCGCCGCCGAACGCGGGGAAGATCAGCAAGCCGCTCAGCCGGCTCAAGTGCAGGTAGGTGGCCCGGCGCGCCTCCGCGCTCCCCTGCGAGCGGGCAAGCGCCGGCAGCGCGACCTGTTGGAACGGCTGCACCGTCACCTGGATCAGCATCTCCACGCAGCGGTTGGCGACGCGGATGGCGCCCACCGCGGCCGGGCCAAGTGCCACGCCCGCGATCAGCTCGACCGCGCGCGTGCTCAGTTGCTGCAGGGTTTGCGCGCCCATAGTCTTGAGGCCGTACTGGGCCATGCTGCGGAACGCCGCCGGGTCGAAGCGGGGTTGCGGCGTCCAGCGGAAGCTCAGCCACGAGATCGCGGCCATGCTCGCGGCGGACAGGATGCGCTGGGCGATCAGCGCCGCGACGCCGCCGCCCGCGAGCGCGATCCCGATCGCCAGCGCGCCGCTGACGAGGTTGGACGCCAGGCTGCGGATCGCGAGCGCACGGAAGCCGAACGTTCGGGCGAGGCGGGCCGAGTGGATCGCGCCGAGCGGGGCGATGAGGAAGGTCGTGGACAGGATGCGGACGACCCATGCGAGGTCGGGCGTCCGGAACAGGCTGGCCAGCGGCCCGGCGGCGGCGAAGGCCAGCGCGAAGAACACGACGCCCGACCCGGCGTTGGCCCAGAACGCGGTGTCGGCGTCCCGGTCGGACAGTTCGGGCCGCTGGATCACCGCGTCCGCCATGCCGCCGGCCGAAATCGTCTGCATCAGGTCGATCAGCAGCGCCGCCAGGGCCACCAGCCCGAACTGCTCCGGACCCACCATGCGGGCGATCTGGACGAAGACGATGAAGCTGAACACCTGCGCGCCGCTCGACGCGAGGATCGACCAGAGCGAGGACGCGAGCATTTTTCGATGGAAATCGTCGCGATCCACCCGAATGCCCCTGTGGTTGGCCGTTGTATAGTCGTGGACACGAAATCTTGAAAGCTCGAACTGCGCCGGCACGTCGAACGTCATATCGTTTCTAACCAGTAAACCTTCGTTATTTGATCAAATCTGTTGCGTCCCAACGCCGGATATGGTCGGTTGCCGCCAACGCTGCGCCGGGCAGGGTCGATGCCGGGAGCTTCCACCGTGGTCCCACTGCTGACCTTCGTCATCCCGGTCCGCCATCCCGCCAATTCCCGCGACTGGGGCCGGCAGATCGCGACCCTGCGGCAGACCATCGCCTCCGTCGCGGCGCAGGATGGCCCCGGCTGGCGCGCGGTCGTTGTCGCCAACACCGGGGCCGAGCTGCCGCCGATGCCGGAAGGCTTCGAGGTCGAGCGGGTGGAGTTTTCGCCCAACCCCATGCACGACCGCAACGGCCACGCGCCCGAGGACGTCTTCGACGCGGTTCGGCTCGACAAAGGCCGGCGCGTGCTGGCGGGGGCGCTCCGGGCGCGGCGGTCCCGCTACCTCATGGTCATGGACGACGACGATTTCGTCAGCCGCAAGCTGGCCGGGTTCGTGCGCGCGCATGACGGCGCGAACGGCTGGGCGTTCCACGACGGCTACGTGTGGGGGGAGGGCAGGCGGCTGACCTACCGGGAGCCGGCGTTCTCGGATTTGTGCGGCACCAGCCACATCGTCCGCACCGATCTTTATGATCTGCCCAGCTCGGGCGCCGAGGCCGAGACCGGGTACGTCAAGCAGATGCTCGGCAGCCATCGGTTCGTCGCTCTGCGGCTGGCCGCCGCCGGGTCCGCGCTGTCGCCGCTGCCGTTCCCGGGCGCGATCTATCGTATCGGCCACGCCGGGTCGCATAGCGGGTCGGGCCGGATCCTGCCGACGTTCGTGTTCAACCGCCGCGCCCTCCGCCGGCCGTTCGCCAGCCTGCGCAACCTCACCCGGATCGGCGTCCTGACCCAGGCGATGCGGGAGGAATTCTTCGGCGGCGCCGGACCTGCGTGACGCTCTAGCGGGCCAGCGTCGCCACCTTGGCCTCGATCCGGTCCCAGATCGCCGTGGACAGGTCGGGGCCGCCGAAGCGGGCGACTTCCTGCAAGCCGGTCGGCGACGTGACGTTGATCTCGGTCAGCCAGTCGCCGATCACGTCGATGCCGACGAACAGCAGGCCGCGCTCCCGCAGCATGGGGCCGATGCGGGCGCAAATCTCCCGGTCGCGCGGGGTCAGCTCCGCCCGCTCCGCCCGTCCGCCGACGTGCATGTTGCTGCGGGCCTCGCCCTGCGCCGGAACCCGGTTGATCGCGCCCATCGGCTCCCCGTCCACCAGGATCACGCGTTTGTCGCCGCGCCGCACCGCCGGCTCGTAGCGCTGGATCATCAGCGGCTCGCGCGACCGGGCGAAGTGCATCTCCAGTAGCGAGGCCAGGTTCTCGTCGTCCTCCCGGATGCGGAACACGCCGGCGCCGCCATTGCCGAACAGCGGCTTGACGATGATGTCGCGGTGTTCCGCCCGGAAGCTGCGGATGGCCTCCAGGTCCCAGGTGATCAAGGTTGGCGGCATCAGGTCCGGGAAATGGGTCACCAGCAGCTTCTCGGGGGCGTCCCGCACGCTGGCGGGGTCGTTGACCACCAGGGTCGCGGGGTGGATATGCTCCAGCATGTGGGTGGCGGTGATGTAGGCCATGTCGAACGGCGGGTCCTGCCGCATCAGCACGACGTCCATCGTGCCGAGGTCGAGCGTGGCTGGCGCGCCGAACCGGTGGTGGGCGCCGTGGGTGCGTTCGACCGTGACCGGCCGGGCGAGGGTGGTCAAGCGCTCCGCCGGGCGTGTGCCGGGACTGGTCCTGCCCTCGCGCAGGCTCATGTGCCGCACCTCGTAGTGCCAGAGCGCGTGCCCCCGGCGCTGCGCTTCCAGCATCAAGGCGAAGGTGCTGTCGCCATCGATGTTGATCGTCTCGATCGGGTCCATCTGGACGGCGACCTTCAGCGGGAATGTCATGATGCTCTCCGGCCCCAACTACCGGCGGTCCATAGCAGATCGACCCGGCGTTGGCAGGGCCGGCGCGAATCGGCCCGCTGCCGGTTAGGGAACGGTTGGGGCATCCGTTCGTTAGGAAACGACACTTGAAGTGAGGCCTGCAATGAAGATGTCAGTTTTTCCTGCCACGCTGTTGAGCGCTATGCTGTCCACCGCGGCATTCGCGCAGACGGCCTCGTCAGGGTCGCAGACCCCGGCTGCATCGCAGACCCCGGCTGCCACCGCCAACCAGACGCCGTCTTCGACCGCGTCGCCGAGCCCCTCGGCCGTCCAGACCAACAACTCGAACTCGCGCACGGCCGCGGCCCCTGTGCCGGGCCACAACAGCTTCACCGACGGCGAGGCAAGCCGTCGCATCCAGGCGGGCGGCTATTCCGACGTGAAGGATCTCAAGCTGGACGATCAGGGCGTTTGGCGCGGCCATGCCATGAAGGGTGGCCAGCCGGTTCCCGTCGCACTCGACTACCAAGGCAACGTCGTCAGCAAGTGAGCGTCGCCACGACCGATCTCGGCCAATAGCAACCAGGAGACGATAGACATGGCTACACGCACGATCGCCCACATGTTCGACCGCTACCAGGACGCGACGGCAGCGGTCAGCGCGCTGGAAGCCGCGGGCTTCTCGCACGGCGACATCAGCCTCGTCGCCAACGAGGGCGCGACCGGCGCCACCGCTGGCACGACCACTGGCACGACCACTGGCATGACTTCGGGCATGACCACTGGCGACACCACCGGGACGGCCGGCGTTCCCGGCGACCGGGCCGACCACACGGCGGTCGGCACCGGCACGGGCGCTTCGATCGGCACCATCCTCGGTGGCGGCGCCGGCTTGCTCGCCGGCATCGGCGCGCTGGCCATTCCCGGCGTCGGCCCCATCGTCGCGGCGGGTTGGCTGATCGCCACCCTGACCGGCGCCGGCGTCGGCGCAGCGGCCGGTGGCTTGCTGGGATCGTTGACCGGCGCCGGCATTCCCGAGGAGCACGCCCATGTCTACACCGAGGGCGTGCGCCGCGGCGGCAGCCTCGTCACGGTGCGGACCGATGAAAGCCGGGCGGCCGAAGCCGAAACCATCCTGAACGGCCACGGTCCGGTCGACATCAACGCGCGCGGGGCAGACTACCGCGCCGCCTCGGACTGGTCTGGCTTCGACGCCAACCGCGGCGCCTTGACGAGCGAGGAAATGGCGGCCGAGCGCACCCGCCTCGGCGCGCGCACCGCCCTGTAAGGCTCAATTCAGCCGCGTGCGAAGCGCCTCCATGGCGTTTCGCACGCGGTCCGCCGCCTCGCCCTCCGGCGCTAGATCGAGGCATTGCCCGAAGCAGCGCAGGGCAGCGGCGACCTGGTCGAGCCGCTGATGCAGGACCGCGGCGTCGCGCCAGACCGAGGCGGCCTCGGGCGCGATACGCAACATGTCGTCGGTGCACGCCAGCGCGCCTGGAATATCGCCGGCAGCGATGCGCCGCTGGCTGATGTTAGACTGAAGACGGAGCAAAACGCCGCGGTTGGCCATCGGCGCGAGCAGCCCCGGATGCAGCTCGGCCTTGGCACCCTCCACCCGCTTGAGCATCGCCCGTAGGTCCCGCGCGTCCATCGGATCGCCGCCGGCAAACACGTTCAATACGATTTGCGCGTCGCCGCTGGACAGGCCGATGAGGAATTGGCCCGGAAAATTGATGCCGTGCGCTGGCCATCCCGCCGCCCGGGCGCAGTGGAGCCACAAAATTCCGAGGCTGACCGGAAGCCCCCGCCGCCGCTCGACCACCTGGATCAGGTTGGCGTTGGCGAGGTCGTCGTACGACTCCGCATCGCCGGCATACCCACGCCGACCCGCCAGCAACCCGGCGAGTGCGCCGGCCTGCGCGGACAGGTCGCGCGGATCGATCTCGGCGGCGAGGGCGACCGAGTCGCGCGCCAGGCTGGAGAGGTGATCCTGCACCGCGAGCCAGTCCGCGTCCGGGCAGTCCACCCGCGCGAGTTGCAGGGCGGCGCCCGCCAGTTCGATCTCGGAATCCGGCAGGGCGCCAATGGCCTCCAACGCCACGCGGGGGTCGCTCACTCCGCGGCGGGGCTTGGCGTGCGGGGCGTCGGCTCAGGCACGTACAAGGTCGAGCCGTTGCCGAGGAACTCCTCGCTTTTCGCCTCCAGCCCAGCTAGGCGCTCCGCCTCGGCGCGGATGTCGTGGCTGATCTTCATCGAGCAGAACTTCGGCCCGCACATGGAACAGAAATGCGCGACCTTGTGCGCCTCCTTGGGCAGCGTCTCGTCGTGGAACTTGCGCGCCGTGTCGGGATCGAGGCCGAGGTTGAACTGGTCCTCCCAGCGGAACTCGAACCGGGCACGGCTGATGGCGTCGTCGCGGAGCTGGGCCGCCGGGTGCCCCTTGGCGAGGTCCGCGGCGTGGGCGGCGATCCGGTAGGTAATCACGCCGGTCTTCACGTCGTCGCGGTTGGGCAAGCCGAGATGCTCCTTCGGCGTGACGTAGCAGAGCACCGACGTGCCGAACCAGCCGATCATGGCCGCGCCGATCGCCGAGGTGATGTGGTCGTAGCCCGGCGCGATGTCGGTGGTCAGCGGTCCGAGCGTGTAGAACGGCGCCTCGCCGCAGGTGGCGAGCTGCTTCTCCATGTTCACCTTGATCTTGTGCATGGGCACGTGGCCGGGCCCCTCGGTCATGACCTGGCAGCCCTTGGCCCACGCGATCTTGGTCAGCTCGCCCAAGGTGTCCAGCTCGGCGAACTGCGCGGCGTCGTTGGCGTCGGCGATCGACCCGGGACGCAGCCCGTCGCCCAGGCTGAACGACACATCGTACTTCTGCATGATGTCGCAAATTTCGTCGAAGCGCTCGTACAGGAAGCTTTCCTTGTGATGCGCCAGGCACCACCGCGCCATGATCGAGCCGCCGCGGGAGACGATGCCCGTTACGCGCTTGGCCGTCAGCGGGACGTAGTGCAGGCGCACACCGGCGTGGATGGTGAAGTAGTCCACGCCCTGCTCGGCCTGCTCGATCAAGGTGTCGCGGAACACCTCCCAATCGAGCTTGTCGGCGTCGCCGCCCACTTTCTCCAGCGCCTGGTAGATCGGCACGGTCCCGATCGGAACCGGGCTGTTGCGCATGATCCAGCCGCGGATATTGTGGATGTTGCGCCCGGTGGACAGGTCCATTACCGTGTCGGCGCCCCAGCGGATCGCCCAGACCAGCTTCTCCACCTCGTCGGCCGCCGAGGAGGTCACGGCGGAATTACCGATGTTGGCGTTGATCTTGACCAGGAAGTTGCGGCCGAGCACCGTCGGCTCCAGCTCCGGGTGGTTGATGTTGGCTGGGATGATGGCGCGGCCGGACGCGACCTCGCTGCGGACGAATTCAGGCGTGACGAAGGCCGGGATCGACGCGCCGAAATCCTCGCCGTCGGCACGCCTGGCTTCGGCGCCGTCCGCCATGGCGGCGCGGCCGATGTTCTCGCGGTGCGCGACGTAGATCATCTCCTCGGTGACGATCCCCGCGCGCGCGAACTCCATTTGCGTCACCGGGCGGCCTGGCTGGCCTACGCGCATGGTGAGCGGGGCAGGGCAGGGCGGCACCAGCCGGTCGGCGGGCGCGTAGCCGTTATCCTCGGGCTTGACGTCCCGCGGCATCGCATCCGCGAATCCTCGCGCGGACAGCCAGGGCGCCCGCACGGCCGGCAGGCCGGCCGTGAGGTCGATGGTTGCGGCACGATCGGTGTAGGGGCCAGACGTGTCGTACAGCCGCACGGGCGGTTCGAGGGCGGAGCGGTCGAGCGCCACTTCCCGGAACGGCACCGCGATCGATGCGTGCCCGGCAGGGCTCGAGTACACCTTCCGCGAGCCTTCGATAGCCCCCGTCGTGACCGCGCTGGGTTTCTGCTGATAGGTCATCGGCGCAACTCCCTTGGATTTCGAAGGGAAAAGCGCGGCTCGGTCCCGGGCAACGCTTCCATCCCTACGCCGGCATGATCCGGATCAGGTTCGACAGGGTCTTCGCGCGGCCGAGCGATTGGCTCACGAACTCTCAGCCCCTCACGTGGGGCTCCCCTTGGAAGAGTTAAGCGTCCGCCAGGATGGCGGACTTGTCAAGCGGCTGCGTTAGGCGTTGGCGCTCTTGCGCGCGCCCTCGGTCCCGTTGCTTGCCACTGCCGGTTTGCGCACGGTGCCGTGGGCCTCGCCCATGATGCTCCGCATGTCCCGGAGGAACGCCGCGCCCTTCAAGGTGCGCTGCACGAGGACGCTGCGGCGATCCATGGGATCGACCTTCCGCCGTGCCAGATCGAGCTCGCCGAGCCGGTCGAGCGCGCGGGTGATCGCGGGTTTGGACACATTGAGCTCGGCTGCAAGGCCGCGCACCGTGTGTGCCCCGTCCTGCAGGTAGCACGTCAGGAACACGCCGAGCTGACGGGCTGAGAGGTCGGGGCCATCACGACGCACGAGCGCGACCACGGTGTCCCGGAGGATTCCGACGAGATGTTCGACGGAAGATGAGTTCGCCATTGGAGTAATCCTTTTATCAAAACGACGGCCAGGGCCGACGCAGCTTCATGGACAATTCCGCGGCAACGCCACTTGGATGATGCTTTAAACTCTCACAGTGCGGCGTTGCAGGTCCATGCCTCCAGCAAATTGAAGGCGTTGGATGCCAGAAATGTTACTCCCTTGGCATTTTCCGCCTGCCCAACGTTAAATAATTTGAAATGCCCGAGAACGCAGCGCGAAGCCCTGCTGCTTCGCCGCCCTTAGGACGGCCGGGCGTAGCACGATCGTTCCAAGCGTAAGTGTCGAAATGAACCCAGGCAATATCTTTTTTGACGAAACGTTGCAAAAACAATGCAGCAACGATCGCGCCCGCGCCGGGTTTGCTGGACACGTTGCTGAGATCGGCGACAGAACTTGCCAACCAACCGTTGTAACCGCGCCAGAGCGGCAACCGCCACATCGGATCGGCGCAGCGCTCGGACGCCTCCAGCACGCGTGCCGCCCACCCTTCGTCGTTGCTGAACATGGCGACCAAGTCCGGTCCGAGGGCGACCCGGGCCGCCCCGGTAAGCGTCGCCGCGTCCATCAGGATATCAGGGGATCGCTCACAAGCCTGCGCCAGCAAATCGCACAGCACCAGCCGCCCTTCGGCGTCGGTGTTCCCCACCTCCACCGTAAGGCCGAGCCGGGTCGCGAGGACGTCGAGCGGACGCATCGCGCGGCCGGACACGCTGTTCTCGACGCAGCCAACCCGGAGTTCCAGGCGGATCGGAAGGTCGGCGGCCATGATCATGCGCGCCAGGCCGAGCATCAGGGCCGCCCCGCCCATGTCCTTTTTCATTCGCAGCATGCCGGCCGAAGGTTTCAGGTCATAGCCGCCGGTATCGAACACGACGCCTTTGCCGCACAGCGAGACCAGCGGGGCCTCGTCGCCGGCCCCGGTTCCGCGCCAGGCCAGCAAGGCCACCGCGGGCGGGCGCTCCGACCCGGCGCCCACAGCGGCCAAGGCCGGGTAGTCCCGTTCCAGCGCCGCGCCCGCGATGGTCTCGCACGCTGCGCCGAACGCTGCGCCGACCTGCGCCACGACGGCGGCCAACCCATGCGGCGCGAGGTGGTTGGCGGGCGTGTTGACGAGGTCGCGCACGAGCCAGGCCGCGCGTGCGGCGGCGAGCGACTCCGCTTGTCCGTCCGCCACAAGGCGCGCGGGAGGCCGCCGGGGCGCCTTGAACGCGTCGAAGCTGTAGGCCCCCAAGCAGAACCCGAGTGCCGCATCGGCCGCGCTGAAATCGCCCGGCACCAGCGTCCAGGCGCCCACCGGAAGCCCGAATGGCAACGCGCCGAATACGTGCGGGCCGGCCTCCGTGCCAAGGCCGAACGCCGCGCCAGCCACACCGCCCTGGCCTGGCAGCAGCAGGATGGCCCCGGGCTCGGCGGTGAACCCGCTCTGCCGGATGAAGGCGACGTCGGCGGGGCGGTCCGCGAGAAAGGCTTCCAGCCCGCACGGCCGCACGGCATGGATCGGTAGGGCAGGTTCGAGCGGGTCGGCGATGCAGTCGAGGTCGCGGTCGAACGCCAAGCGCAGCTCCTTCGAGTCGGACGGGTACGCCACCCAACCGTGGCAGCACGATTTCGCAATGACAAGCGGTGCTGTGCCGGTCCCCTTGCGCGGGGCCAGGCGCTTGCATTTGCCCCAGGAACGTCCAACCATCCTGTCATGTCCGGTTTCCCTTCCCGGGTGAAGGCCGTCCTTGGGCCGACGAACACGGGCAAAACCCACCTCGCGATCGAGCGGATGCTCGCGCACGCCTCCGGCATCATCGGCTTTCCCCTGCGTCTGCTGGCGCGCGAGAACTACGACCGGATGGTGGCCCAGAAGGGCGTCCGCAACGTCGCCTTGATCACCGGCGAGGAAAAGATCGTCCCCGCCGGCGCGCGCTGGTACTCCTGCACGGTCGAGGCCATGCCGCTCGACCGCGCGGCCGAGTTCGTGGCCGTGGACGAGATCCAGCTCTGCGCCGACCCCGACCGCGGCCACGTCTTCACCGACCGGCTGCTGCACGCGCGCGGCCTGGTCGAGACCATGTTCCTCGGCGCCGAGACGATCCGTCCGCGGCTGCAGTGGCTGGTGCCCCAGGCCGAGATTGAAACGCGGCCGCGGCTGTCGCAACTGCGCTACGCCGGGCCGGAGAAGCTGGTGCGGCTGCCCCCGCGCAGCGCGGTCGTGGCGTTCAGCGCCGGCGAGGTGTACGCGATCGCCGAGCTGATCCGGCGGCGGCGCGGCGGCTGCGCGGTCGTCATGGGCCGGCTGAGCCCCCGCACCCGCAACGCCCAGGTCGCGCTGTACCAGGACAAGGAGGTCGACTTCCTGGTCGCGACCGACGCGATCGGCATGGGCCTGAACATGGACGTGGACCACGTGGCCTTCGCGCGCCTGTCCAAGTTCGACGGCCACCGACCGCGCCGGCTCACGGCGGCGGAGGTCGCGCAAATCGCCGGACGCGCCGGGCGCGGCATGCGGGACGGGACGTTCGGGACCACCACCACCTGCCCGCCGTTGGACGAGGACATGGTGGGGGATGTGGAGAACCATCGGTTCGAGCCGCTCGAACAGCTGTTCTGGCGCAACGCCGAGCTGGATTTCTCCCACGTGGACCGACTGCTCGACAGCCTGTTGGCGGCGCCCCCTCGGCCCGGCCTGGTGCGCGGGCGCGACGCGTCGGACCTGGAGACGCTGACAGCCCTGTCGCGGGAAACCGACATCCGCAGCCTGGCGAGCGGCCGGCGGATGGTCCGGATGCTATGGGATGCGTGCCAAATCCCGGACTTTCGCAAGCTGGCCGATGACAGCCATACGCGGTTCTGCGCCCGGGTGTTCGGCCACATCGCGCAGGAGGGGCACCTGCCGGACGATTGGCTGAACAGCCAGATCACCGGGTTGTCCCGCGCCGACGGCGACATCGACACGCTGATGCAGCGCCTGTCCGGCGTGCGCGTCTGGTCGTACATCGCGGCCCGGCCCGGCTGGGTGCGGGACGCGGTGGCGTGGCAGGCCCGAGCGCGCGAGGTGGAGGACCTCATCTCGGACGCGCTGCACGAGAAGTTGACGACGCGCTTCGTGGACCGGCGCTCGGCGCACCTGATGCGGCGGCTGGAGGAAAGCGAGGGCGAGGAGCTGCTTTCCGCCGTCACGGTCCGCGGCGAGATCGTGGTGGAGGGCCACTCGGTCGGCCACGTCGCCGGATTCGGCTTCGTGCCCGATCCGCTGGCGGAAGGGCCGGAGAAGCGGCTGGTGCTGCGGGCGGCGCGGCGGGCGCTGCGGCAGGAAATGCCGCGCCGGGTCGCCGCGCTGGAAACCGCATCCGACGCCGCGTTCGCGCTGTCGCCCGACCAGCGGATCGTCTGGGACGGGGTTGCGGTCGCGCGCTTGCGGCCGGGTGCCGCCCTACTGCGGCCCCAGGTCGACGTGCTGGACAGCGAGTTCCTCGACGGGGCGCAGCGCGAGCGCATCCGGCTGCGGCTGCAACGCCTGATGTCGGACATGATCGCGCGCGAGCTGGGCGCGCTGTTGGGCGCAGCGGCCAAGGGGGAGCCCGACCCGGCGTTGCGGGGTCCGTTGCATCGCCTGATCGAGGGCGGCGGCGTGGCAGCGTCGATCGAGCTCCCTCCGACGGAGCGTGTCCGGCTGAAGGCGCTGAGCGTGCGCGCCGGGCGGTTCGCGCTGTTCGTGCCAGCGGCGCTGAAGCCGAAGGCCATGGCGTTGCGCGCCCTGCTGTGGTCGGTGGCGCAGCGCCAAGCGGCCCCGGCGCTGCCGGCGCCAGGGCTGGTGTCGATGCCGCTTCCCGACTGGCCCCCTGGCTTCGCCGAAGCCATGGGATGGGTGGTGGCTGGTCCCGTACTGGTCCGGCTGGACGTGGCGGAGCGGATCGCCGCGGATTTGGCTTGGCTGACGCGGCGGGGTCCGTCGGCGCTTCCGGAGGGTTTGCCGTCACGGCTGTCGGTGCGGGCCGAGGCTGTGCCGGCGGTGTTGCGCGCGCTCGGGGTGCGCATCATCCCGGCGCCTGCACTGGCGCCCGATGCGTTCGGGCCGCCGTCGCCGCCGTTGATGAGCAGCCGCCCGACGCCCGGCGGCGAGCGTCCGCGGCTCGTGGCAACCCCGGCGCTGCGTGTCGACGGCCCGTTCGCCGCGCTGGCGACCTTGCGCCGCTCGTGATGGCGGAGGGTGAGGACCGTGCCTGGCAGCGGCTGGACAAATGGTTGTGGCACGCGCGGTTCCTCAAGGCGCGATCGGGTTGCACCCGCCTGGTGGGAGAAGGGTCGGTCCGGATCAACCGGCAACCGACCGACAAGGCGCACGCGCGCGTTCGGCCCGGCGATGTGCTGACGTTCGCGGTGTCGGGCCGGGTCCGGGTCGTGCGTATCCTGGTCTTGGGGGAACGCCGTGGCCCGGCGCCGGAAGCGAGGCTGCTATACGAGGACATCGCCGAGCCCGTGTGCGGCGGTCCTGCCATGCCTTGCACCGGGGATGAAACCTCGGCATATCGCCCCACCTAACTGGTCTAGCCGTTCGCATGAGGAGTGCGTGATGACCTACGTGGTCACCGAGAATTGCATCCGCTGTAAATACATGGATTGTGTCGAGGTTTGTCCGGTGGATTGCTTCTACGTCGGCGAGAACATGCTGATGATCCATCCGGACGAGTGCATTGACTGCGGCGTTTGCGAGCCGGAGTGCCCGGCCGAGGCGATCGTGCCGGACAGCGACGACCGCGCGGCGGCTTGGGCCGAGCAGAACCGTAGCTACGCGCTGGTGTGGCCCAACATCACCCGCAAGGGCGAGCCGCCGGCCGACGCCGACGAGTGGAAAGACAAGCCTGGCAAGGCGGCGCTGTTTTCGGCCAACCCAGGTTCGGCCAACCTAGGCTAGGACGTCACGTTCCAGGCGCAGGCAGTCCGGTGGCCTAGTGATACCCATTGATGCCTTTCTGTGTTAAGATGTTGTCCTATCCGCGTCGTGCCGCTCCGAAAGCCGTTCGCTCCCGCTGGCATCCGTCCGCTCGTGTTTGTCATTGACCAAGCTGGTGGGTGCCGGCTCTCGACGTGCAGCCGATGCTTCGCAACGCGCACGATCTCGGCAACATCCCAGTAAGGCTTCGGCATCGCCGACGCAGGAGTTACATACCAAAGTGCCCACCAAGTCTCTTTCCGCGACGCCAGGCTCGGCCGACGATCTCGACGAGCCAACGCCAGTGGCGCTGGACGACATCCCAGGCGAGGAAGATCCGCTAACGCCGCACGACGCCGGCGAGGATGATGCGATCAACGCCTCACCTCCTGGAGCCATGGCCCTCGAAGATGGGCTCGTCGAAGGCGGGCTGGTCGAAGATGGGGCCGTGGACTTAGCGGCCGACGCCGACCTGGAGGCTGCGCCCGGTGCGGTTGTCGACGAGGAGGAGGAGGAGCCGGAGACGCCGACCCGGATCGCTCCCCGCATGCCGGGCCACATGCCGGGCGTGCCCAATCGCCCGCTCATGCACCCGCGCATCCCCTCCAAGGCGGAGAACTTCGTCGAGGGCGACCACGTCGTGTATCCGACCCACGGCGTCGGCAAGGTGGAGCGGATTGCGACGGAGGAGATCGCCGGGCACAAGCTCGAGCTGATCCACATCACCTTCGAGGAGAACCGGATGACGTTGCGCGTTCCGGTGTCGAAGGCGCGCTCGTCGGGACTGCGTAAGCTGGCCACGCGCAAGATGTTCGACGAGGCGCTGGCGGTCCTGAAGGGGCGGGCGCGGATCAAGCGCACCATGTGGTCGCGCCGGGCGCAGGAATACGAGGCCAAGATCAACAGCGGCGACCCGCTCTCGATCGCCGAAGTGGTGCGCGACCTGCACCGCAACGCGGGCCAGCCGGACCAGAGCTTCAGTGAACGCCAAATCTACGAGGCAGCGATGGATCGGCTAGCGGCGGAGTTGGCCGCCTTGGACCAGACCGACAAGCCGACTGCGGTGGTCAAGCTGGCGGATTTCCTGAAAACCGTCTGAACACGACAACGGCCCCGGTGCGCACCGGGGCCGTTTCGAGTACAAGCCAGCAGCTTAGTTGTTGTTGCTGCGGTTTCCGGTCAGCTGCAGCAGCATCATGAACAGGTTAATGAAGTTCAGGTACAGGCTCAGCGCATCGTACACGCTGCGCTTGCCAGCGCCGTCCACGCCCTCGGCCCCGGCGAACTGCGCGTAGGTCGCCTTGATCCGCTGCGTGTCGTAGGCGGTGAGGCCCACGAACACCAGCACGCCGACGATGCTGATGATGAACTGCAGCCCGGTGCTGCCGATGAACATGTTCACCAGGCTCGCGAGGATGATGCCGAACAGGCCCATCATCAAGAAGCTGCCCATCCGCGTCAGGTCGCTTTTGGTGCTGTAGCCGTACAAGCTCATCGCGCCGAACGTCGCGGCGGTGATGAAGAACGTCCGTACGATCGACTCGCCGCTGTAGGCGATGAAGATGCTGGTCAGCGACGCGCCCATGGCCGCGCAGAACGCCCAGAATATCGCTTGGACGGCCGTGCGCGACAGCCGGTTCACGCCGAAGCTCAACACCAGCACGAACGCGAGCGGCGCCAGCATGGCCACGATCGCCAACGGCCCCTGCTGCAGCCAGGCGCCGGAGGGCGTCTGCACGACGTGGTAGAACAGGCCGATCAGGCTGGTGTTCGCGATGCCATACGCCACGACGCCCGTCAGCAGCAGGCCGGAGGTCATCCAGTTGTAAACCCGCAGCATGTAGGCGCGCAGCCCGGCATCCAGCACCGCAGCGTTCGCGGGGGCGCTGGGTGCGTAGGACCGATAGTCGGGACTGAAAGCCATGGTCCGGTTTCCTCTGATGGAGCGAGATGCCCCGTGCCGCCTATGTTGTCCACAAGGTGGGCGTGTTCAAGCGCAAACGCCACCCCGCAAGATTTTATGGAGTGGAATCAATCATTGCGGAGATACGGCGCCGCCTTGGCCTGCAAGGCGCTTGCGGTGCCGAGATAGCCGAAGCCGAGCATCAGGGCGACGCATCCCAGCACCGTCGCCGCCAGCACGCCGGGCAGGAACGCCCAATCGGCCCGCATCACGTAATGGACCACGCCCCAGCTCGCCAAGGTGCCGACGAAGGCGGCGATCAGCCCGGCCGATGCGCCGATCAGCCCGAATTCGACCAGCCACGCCGCCCGGACCTGCGCCCGGGTGGCGCCGAGGGTCTTGAGCACCACCGCCTCGGCGATCCGCCGGCGCTGCCCGGCCGCGACCGCGCCCGCGAGCACGAGCGCCCCGGACGCGAGTGTCACGGAGCCGGTCGCCGCCAACGCCGCCGCGAGCTTGCCGACCAGGGTCGCGATGGCCGCGAGCACGTCCGCCACGCGGATGCCGGACACGTTGGGCAGGGCGTCCGTCACCGCCCGCAGCAGCGGCGCCTCGCTGGCCGGCGTGTCGCGCACGGTGGCGATGTGCATGTGCGGCGCGTTGGAGAGCAGCCCGGGAGAGGCGACCATGGTGAAGTTCAGCGCCAGCGACCGCCAGGCGATGTCGCGCAAGTTGGCGATCTTGAGGTCGAGGTCGCGCCCGAGGACGTTCACCCGGATGGTGTCGCCGATGCCGAGGCTCCACCCCTTCGCCAGCCCGGCGTCGAGCGAGACCAGCGGCGGCCCGGCGTAGTCGGCCGCCCACCACTCGCCCGCGACCAGGCGCGAGCCTTCCGGCAAAGTGGCCGCGTAGGTCAGCCCGCGGTCGCCGCGCAAGGCCCACTGCGTGTCCGGCGTGGCGTGAACCTGGTCGACCGGGATCCCCTTCAACGACACCAGGCGCGCGCGCAGGCTGGGCACCTGTGCTACGGACAAGACGCCGGGCTGGGCGTGCACGATGCGCTCGAATTGCGCGAGCTGCTCGTTCTGGATGTCGATGAAGAAGAAGGTGGGCGCGGCGGCGGGCAGTTGGTCCAGCACTTGCCGCCGGATGTTGCCCTGGATCAGCGCCACCGCCGCCAACGTCGTCAGCCCGAGCCCGAGCGCCACGAGCAGCAGGGGCGTGGTCGCGGCGGGACGATGGAGGTTCGCGACCCCGAGCCGCAGCCACGCGGGATGGCGCACCGGGTTTCGCCGCGCCAGGGCCATCAGCAAGCTGCCGCCCGCCCGGAACAGCGCGAGCGTCGCGACGGCGCTCGCGCAGAACCACAACGCGAAGCCGCGCTGCGGCGAGGTCGCGACCACCAGGCCGACCAGCCCCAGCGCCAGGGCGGCGTTGAGCGCCAGGACGGACCGTGGCACGCCGCGTCCGGACGGCAGGAACGCGTCCCGGAACAGCGCTGCGCCAGGGATTTGCGCCGCGCGCGCGAGCGGCCAAAGGGTGAACGCGGCGGCCGTCAGCAACCCGTAGGCAGCGGCCAGCAGCAGGGGCACCGGATAGACTCCTGCGTAGGCCGGCACCGGCAGCAGGTCGCCGAACAAGACGACCCCGACGATCGGCAGGGCCGCACCGGCGACGACGCCGATCAGGATTCCAGCGAGGGCCAAGACGCCGACCTGCAGCAGGAACACCGTGAAGATCATCGCCGCCGACGCGCCCAGGCAGCGCAACGTCGCGATGGTCCGCGCCCGCGCTTCGAGCCAGGCGCGGACGCCGGTCGCGACACCGATGCCGCCGACCAGCAGCGCGCAGAGGCCGACCAGCGTCATGAACAGGCTGGTCTGCTCGACCGTACGGTTCAGCCCGGGCGCCGCCTCGCTGGGGTCGCGGATGCGCCAGCCCTGGCCGGGGAAGGCGGCGCGGAGGGCCTGCGTGGTCGCCTGGGGCGATACGCCTGGCGGCAGCGTCGCCCGGAGGTCGTAGGTCAGCAGCGATCCCGGCTGGACCAGCCCGGTGCCGGCCAGGGCGGACGCCGCGATCATGGTCCGTGGCCCGAGGATGGCGGGTCCGGCCACCTTGTCCGGTTCGGCCGCCAGCGCCCCCCGCACGGTGAAACTCGCGGTGCCGAGCCGGACCGTGTCGCCCGGCTTCAGCCCAAGCCGGTCGAGCACCAGCGGATCGGCGATCAGGCCGCCCTCCGCCAGCGCGGCGCCGATCGGCTGGGCCGGCGCGATGACGGCCTCGCCCACCAGCGGATAGGCCGTGTCGACCGCCTTCAGTTCCACCAGTTGCCGCTCGCCCGACGCCGCCACCAGCATCGACCGCATGTGCACGATGTCGGACACCCGCGCGCCACGCTGCCGCAGCCAATCCCGCAGCGCGTCCGGCAGCGGTTGGCCGCCGCCTTCGACTTCAAGGTCGCCGCCGAGGATGCGCCGCCCCTCCGTCGCCAGCCCGCTCTCGACGCCCGCGCGCAGGCTGCCGACCGCGGCGATGGCGGCCGTCCCCAACGCCAGGCACGCCAGCACGATCCGCAGGCCGCGCACGCCGCCCCGCAACTCCCGCGCGGCCAGCCGCAGCGCCAGCATCACGCGACCGCCTCGGCGACCCGCCCGTCCGCGATCCGGACCCGGCGGCCGCAGCGGCCGGCCAGCGCCGGGTCGTGGGTGATCAGCAGCAAGGTGGTGCCGAGGCGCTGCTGCATGCCGAACAGCAGGTCCATCACGGTGCGCCCGGTCGCCACGTCCAGGTTCCCCGTCGGCTCGTCGGCCAGCAGCAGTTTCGGCTCCGGGGCGAAGGCGCGGGCGAGCGCCACGCGCTGCTGCTCGCCGCCGGAGAGCTGGCCGGGCAGGTGGGTCAGCCGATGGCCCAGCCCGACGCTGGCCAGGCTGTCGGCCGCGCGCTGCTCCGCATGGGGCGCGCCGGCCAATTCGAGCGGGATTGCGACGTTCTCCAGGGCCGTCATGGTCGGGATCAGGTGGAACGCCTGGAACACGATCCCGACCGTCAGCCGCCGGAAGCGGGCGAGCGCGTCCTCGTTCAGCGCCGTCAGTTCCTGCCCGGCGACCCGTACGCTCCCCGACGTCGCCGCCTCCAATCCCGCCAGCACCATCAGCAGGCTGGTCTTGCCCGACCCCGACGGTCCCACGATGCCGACCGCCTCGCCCTCGTTCACCGTGAGGTCGATCCCCGCCAGGATGTTGACCGGCCCGGCGGCGGAAGGCACGGTTAGGTGCAGGTCCCGCACGGCGACGAGCGGCGTTGGAGTGGCCGGAGGCATCATACTGTCCATGACCCGACCATATGGCCCGGCGCGGCTGATCTCGATAGGCGCGTTGCTGGCGTTCGTCGTCATCGTGCCGCTCGCAGCCCGGGCGCGCCCGCTGAAGCTGCTGGTCTTCGGCGATTCGCTGGCGGCGGGCTACGGATTGGCCGCGCCCGACGGCTTCCAGGCGCGACTCGGCGACGCGTTGCGCGCGGACGGCCGCGACGTTCAAATCCTCGATGGCGGCGTGTCCGGCGACACGACGGCCGGCGGCCGGTCGCGGCTGGACTGGGCGCTGGGCGGCGCGCCCGACGCGGTGCTGGTGGAGTTCGGCGGCAATGACGGGCTGCGCGGCACCGATCCGAAGGTGATGGAGGCGAACCTGGCGGCCATCCTGGACACCCTGGCGGCCAAGCGCCTGCCGACCTTGCTGACGGGCATGTATCCGCCGCCTAACCTCGGGTCCGACTACACGGCCCAGTTCCGCGCCGTGTTCGACCGGCTCGGACGCCGCCCCGGGCTGCTGTACGACCCGTTCTTCCTCCAGGACGTCGCGGCCGACCCGGCGTTGAACCAGCCCGACCACATTCACCCCAATCCGGAGGGCGTCCATCGCGTCGTCGCCCGGATCAAGCCGCTGGTGGAGAAGCTGCTCGACGAGGCCGGGCCGCGATGAGGCTGTTCGTCGCGATCGACCCGCCGCCGGAGTTGCGCCAACGGCTGTCGTGGCTGGCCGGCGGCCTGCCGAACGCGCGCTGGGTGTCGCCGCAAAACTATCATCTGACGCTGCGTTTCCTCGGCGAGATGCCGGCGTACCGCGCCGAGGAGGCCGACGCCGCGCTGTCCATGCTGCGCAGCCGGGGGTTCTCGCTGCGGCTGACCGGCGTCGGCGTCACCAGCAAGGCGGGCCGGCCTGTCTCGCTGTGGGTGGGCGTGGAGCGCAACCCGAGCCTCGACCATATGCGGAACAAGATCGAGACGGCGCTGCAGCGCATCGGGTTCGAGCCGGAGCGCCGGCGCTTCACCCCCCACGTGACGCTCGCGCGGCTGGACAACGTGCCGGAACTGAAGCTTGCCGAGTGGGTGCAGGCGCACAATCTGTTTCGTGCCGAACCGGTCCAGGTCGAGCATTTCACGCTGTTCAGCTCCCGCCTTGGCAAGGACCAGGCGGTTTACACGCCCGAGGTGGATTACGAACTCGCCTGACACCCTCGCCGAGGCCGCCGCCGCCGCCCGCGCCTGCACCGCCTGCGCCGCGACGCTCCCGCTCGGCCCACGCCCGATCCTGCGCGTGTCCACCACCGCTCGGCTGCTGATCGCCAGCCAGGCGCCGGGCACGAAGGTGCACATCAGCGGCACGCCCTGGACGGACGCCTCGGGCGATCGGCTGCGCGGTTGGCTGGGCCTGTCGAAAGAGGTGTTCTACGACGGCGCGCGGATCGCCATCCTGCCGATGGGGCTGTGCTATCCCGGACGCCTGCCGAATGGCGGCGACGCTCCGCCGCGGCCCGAGTGCGCCCGGCTCTGGCGGCCCCGCCTGCTCGGGTTGATGCCGTCGATCGGCCTGACGTTGCTGGTGGGCGGGTACGCGCAGGCGGACGCGCTGGGCAAGGGCGTCATGACCGACCGGGTGCGGGCCTGGCGCGACCACCTGCCCCGATACTTCCCGCTGCCCCACCCATCCTGGCGCACCGGCGTTTGGGAGAAACGCAACCCGTGGTTCGTGACCGAGGTGCTGCCCGCGTTGCGAGCAGAGGTTGCGCGGGTGCTCGAAGCCTAGGCTGGGAGGGCTGGCGACGAGAGGCGCATGCCCAACCGGCGCCGCCGCGACTGCAGCAGCCGCCACGCCAGCCGGGCGGCAATGCCCGACAGCCGTCCCCGCGGACTGAGGCCAACCGCCTTGAAGACCATCCCCATGCCGCGCTCGATATGGCGGTAGCGGTAGTATCCCATCGCCGGAACCATGTAGGCCGCGATGCAGCGCTCGTGCTCGTAGCGCACGCCTTCGGGCTCGCTGCCGCAGTGGAACGCGTAGGCGAGTTCGTCGTCCTCGCTCTCGGTGATGCGCCCGGCGGCGATGCGGAGCCGCTGCAGGACGCCGATCTTCTCCCGCGCGAGATACCGGCGCATGTGGTCGTAGAACAGCTTGAAATGCCGGAACTCGTCGGCGGCGATCTGTTTGCAGATGGCTTTCAGGACGGGTTCGTCCGTCGCCTCGGCCAAGGCGGTGTAGTAGCTCGACGTGCCGGTTTCGACCATGCAGCGGGCGATCAGCTCGCCGGTGCGCGAACCCCGCACGCTGGCTTCGGCGTCGAGCGGCAGCTTGTAGCCGGTCCGGTAACGCTCGAACGACGCCATGAAGTCCCAGCCCGGATCGGCCAGCATCGCCCATTTCCCAAGGGCGTCGCCGTGCTGCACTTCCTCGACGGCCCAATTGTCGGTGGCGGCGCGGAACGCCGGGTCGTCGCGGAAGATCTTGCCGAGGTAAACCGCGTAGTCGATGCCGTTCCGCTCGACCATAGCCGCCGCTTTGACGAGGGGGACGATGGACGGATCGACCTTGGACGGATCGAAGTCCTCCCAGGCCATCTCTTCAATACGCCAGTGCTTCATCGTGCCGGTTTATACGGGTAATCGGCGGCGGCGGTTGCGGCCGATTCAGATTGCCGCGTGGCGTGTCGCTGCCGCCACGCCCGATGTGGCGCTAGTGCCACGGCTTCAGGATGCTGCGTCGACCATCGCCTGGGCGGATTGCACGCGGTCCATCGCGTCGTCCAACGCCGCCACGTCCATCTTGTCGGCCTCGGCGTAGGCGCGTTCGGCCTCGCCCAGCCGCCGCTCGCCTTCGGCCTTGGACAGCTCGCCGACCGGCACCGCCTCGTCGGCCAAGACCGTGCAGCGCTCCGGCGTGATCTCGGCGAAGCCGCCTGAGACATATAGCCGGTCTGTCACCCGGCCGCCCTCGTGAATGGCGATGACGCCGCCGCGCAGCAGCACGATCATCGGCGCGTGGTTCGGCAGCACGCCGATCTCGCCCTCGGCTGCGGGGATCACCGCCATGTCCACCGGGCGCGAGAGCAGCAGCCGCTCCGGGCTGACGATTTCGAGTTCGACGGGCATCAGGCGACCTTCATGCCCTCGGCCTTCTTCACCGCGTCCTCGATGGTGCCGACCATGTAGAACGCGTTTTCCGGCAGGTGGTCGTAATCGCCGTTCACGATCCCCTTGAAGCTGCGCACGGTGTCGGCGAGCGAGATGAACACGCCGGGGAACCCGGTGAAGATCTCGGCCACGTGGAACGGCTGGCTGAGGAAACGCTGGATTTTGCGGGCGCGGGAGACGACCTGCTTGTCCTCCTCCGACAGCTCGTCCATGCCGAGGATGGCGATGATGTCCTGCAGCGACTTGTAGGTCTGCAGGATGCGCTGCACTTCGCGGGCGACGTTGTAGTGCTCCTCGCCGACGATGCGGGGGTCGAGTGCGCGCGACGTCGAGTCGAGCGGGTCCACCGCCGGGTAGATGCCCAGTTCGGCGATCGAGCGTGACAGCGTGGTGGTCGCGTCGAGGTGGGCGAAGGAGGTCGCAGGCGCCGGGTCGGTGAGGTCGTCGGCGGGCACGTAGATCGCCTGCACCGAGGTGATGGACCCCTTCTTGGTGCTGGTGATGCGCTCCTGCAGCGCGCCCATGTCGGTCGCGAGCGTCGGCTGGTAGCCCACCGCGGACGGGATGCGGCCAAGCAGCGCCGACACCTCGGCGCCGGCCTGGGTGAAGCGGAAGATGTTGTCCACGAAGAACAGCACGTCCTGGCCTTCCTCGTCGCGGAAGTACTCGGCGAGCGACAGGCCGGACAGCGCCACGCGGGCGCGGGCGCCCGGCGGCTCGTTCATCTGACCGTACACCAGCGCCACCTTGGATCCCTCGGTCGTGCCCTCGCCGAGCTTGATGACCCCGGCGTCGACCATCTCGTGATACAGGTCGTTGCCCTCGCGGGTCCGCTCGCCCACGCCGGCGAACACCGACACGCCGCCATGCCCCTTGGCGATGTTGTTGATCAGCTCCTGGATCAGCACCGTCTTGCCGACGCCGGCGCCGCCGAACAGGCCGATCTTGCCGCCCTTGAGGTAGGGGGCCAGCAGGTCGACCACCTTGATGCCCGTCACGAGCACTTCGGTGGAGGTCGCCTGGTCCTCGAACGAGGGCGCGGCGCGGTGGATCGGGTAGCGCATCTTGGCGTTGACCGGGCCGCGCTCGTCGATCGGCTCGCCGATGACGTTCAGGATGCGGCCCAGCGTCTCGGGACCGACCGGCACGCTGATCGGCGCGCCGGTGTCGAGCACCTCATGCCCGCGGACCATGCCGTCGGTGCTGTCCATGGCGATGCAGCGGACGGTCTTCTCGCCCAGCTCCTGCGCCACTTCCATCACCAGTGTATGGTCGCCGAGCTTGGTCGTCAGCGCGTTCTGGATGAACGGCAGGTCGCCTTCGAACTGCACGTCGATGACGGCGCCGAGGACCTGGGTGATGCGGCCTACGTTGTTCTTCGCCATGACGGCTCCCTTTATTTCAACGCCTCGGCGCCGGAGATGATCTCGATCAGCTCACGGGTGATGTTCGCCTGGCGGGTTCGGTTGTAGTTCAAGGTCAGCTTAGTAGTGGCGTCACCCGCGTTGCGCGTGGCGTTGTCCATCGCGGTCATCCGTGCGCCCTGCTCGCCGGCGCCGCTTTCGAGCTGCGCGCGATACAGTTGGATGGCCATGTTCTTGGGCAGCAGCCGGGCCAGGATGGTCTCCTCGTCCGGCTCGAACTCATAGATCGCGCCGGTGCCGACCGCGTTGCCTTCGCCCGGCAGCAGCGGCGGGATGATCTGCATCTCGGTCGGCACCTGCGAGATGACGGACTGGAAGCGGTTGTACACCACCGTCGCGATGTCGAACTCGTCGCGGCCGAGCATGGCGGCGGCCTGCTCGCCGATCGCCCTGATGTCGGCGAACTCGATCCGCTTCTTGCCGGCGAAGCTGATCTCGCCGACGATCCGGGTCGCCAGCTCACGCCGGAGGTAGTCGCGGCCCTTGCGCCCGACGGTGATGATCTTGACCGTCTTGCCGTCCGCTTCCAGCCGCCGCGCCAGGTTGCGCGCGGTGCGGGACACGTTGGTGTTGAACGCGCCGGCCAAGCCGCGGTCGGCGGTGATCACGATCAGCAGGTGCACGCGGTCCGACCCAGTGCCGGCCAGCATCCGCGGCGCCGTCGGGCTGCCCTGGACGCTCGCCGCCAGCGCCGCCAGCATCCGCTCCATCCGGTCGGCATACGGCCGCGCCGCCTCCGCCTGGCTTTGGGCGCGGCGCAGCTTGGACGCCGCGACCATCTTCATCGCGCTGGTGATCTTGCGCGTGGACTTGACGGAATTGATGCGCGCCCGAAGCGCCTTGAGGCTCGCCATGGCTCGGCGACCCGGCTAGGCCGCGAACGACTTGCTGAAGCCGTCCAGGAAGCCGATCAGCGTCTTCTCGGTTTCCGGCTTGAACTGGCCGTCGTTGCGGACATTCTCCAGCACGCTCGGCTCCCGCGCCTTGATCTCGCTCAGCAACTGCGCCTCGAACTGGCCGATGCGGTTCACTTCGATTTTGTCGAGGTAGCCGCGCACGCCGGCGAAGATCACCACCGCCTGCTCCTCGACCGGCATCGGCTTGAACTGCGGCTGCTTCAGCAATTCCGTCAGCCGCGCGCCGCGGGCCAGCAACTGCTGGGTGGAGGCGTCGAGGTCGGAGGCGAACTGCGCGAACGCCGCCATCTCGCGGTACTGCGCCAGCTCCAGCTTGATGCGGCCCGCGACCTGCTTCATCGCCTTGATTTGCGCGGCCGACCCGACGCGCGAGACGGACAGGCCGACGTTCACCGCCGGGCGGATGCCGCGAAAGAACATCTCGGCTTCCAGGAATATCTGGCCGTCGGTGATGGAGATGACGTTGGTCGGGATGTAGGCGGACACGTCGCCGGCCTGCGTCTCGATGACGGGCAGCGCCGTCAGGCTGCCGCCGCCGAACGCGTCGCTCATCTTGGCCGCGCGTTCCAGCAAGCGCGAGTGCAGGTAGAACACGTCGCCCGGATACGCCTCACGGCCCGGCGGGCGGCGCAGCAGCAGCGACATCTGGCGGTAGGCGACGGCCTGCTTGGACAGGTCGTCGTAGAAGATGACGGCGTGCATGCCGTTGTCGCGGAAGAACTCGCCCATCGTGGCGCCGGTGTAGGGCGCCAGGAACTGCAGCGGCGCCGGGTCGGACGCGGTGGCGGCGACGACGATGGAGTACTCCATCGCGCCGTTCTCCTCCAGCGTGCGCACGATCTGCGCGACGGTGGAGCGCTTCTGCCCGATGGCGACGTAGATGCAGTAGAGCTTCTTTTTCTCGTCGCTGCCGGCGTGCGCGGCCTTCTGGTTGATGATGGTGTCGACGATGATGGCGGTCTTGCCGAGCTGGCGGTCGCCGATGATCAGCTCCCGCTGGCCGCGGCCGACCGGGATCAGCGCGTCGATCGCCTTCAGCCCGGTCTGCATCGGCTCGTTCACCGACTGGCGCGGGATGATGCCCGGCGCCTTCTGCTCGACCAGCATCTCCTTGACGTCCGTCAGGGGGCCCTTGCCGTCGATCGGCTGGCCGAGGCCGTCGACTACCCGGCCCAGCAGGCCCTTGCCGACCGGCACGGACACGATGCGCTGCGTGCGGCTGACGGTGTCGCCCTCGCGGATGGCGCGGTCATCGCCGAAGATCACCACGCCGACATTGTCGGTCTCGAGGTTCAGCGCCATGCCGCGCAGCCCGGCGGACGGGAACTCGACCAGCTCGCCGGACATCACGTTCTGCAGGCCGAACACGCGCGCGATGCCGTCGCCGACGCTGAGCACTTGGCCCGTCTCGGCGACGTCCTGCTCGCGGTCGAAGCTGGCGATCTGCTGCTTCAGGATTTCGGAGATTTCGGCGGGACGGATTTCCATGGCTTAAGCAGCTCCCTTCATCGCGTACTGCAGGCGCTGCAGCCGGGATTTTAGACTTGTGTCGTAAAGGCGGGCGCCGACGCGCACGACGAGGCCGCCGAGCAGGGCCGGATCGACCGTCTCCTGGATGTTGACGTTGCCGTACCCGGCCTCGATCAGGCGGGCGCGCAACTGTTCGCGCTGCACGTCGGTCAAGGCGTGGGCGGACGCGACGTTGGCCACGATCACGCCCCGTTTCTGCGCGACGAGGGCTGCGAACGCGGCGACGATGGCCCGCAGCGAGTTGAGCCGGCGGTTGTTGGCCACCACGCCGACGAAATCGAGCACCGTCTTGCCGAAGCCCTGCTGCTCCAGCACGCGCTGGGCGGCGGTCCGGGCCTGGGTCACGGCGATCAGCGGGCTGGACAGCAGCCGGCGCAGCTCAGGGCTTTGGTCGATGAGGCGGCCGAGCGATTCCATTTGGTCGACCACGGGATCAAGCTCGCGACGTTGATCGGCGAGGTCGTAGAGCGCTGCGGCGTAGCGGCCCTGCAGGCCACCGCTTTGAGAGATCGTCGTGCCTTCAGCGGCCACGCGGCAATTCCATCGTCAGGAGGGTCAGGAACCGGCTAAGTTCCGGCGCGGAGCCTCTAACATGCAGGAATGCCGTGCGCAACCGATCGGCTGGGCGTCGGCGGCTCAGCCTTGGGCGCGGCGCTCGGCCACGAGTGCTCCCAAACGCTCCTGCAAGCGGGCGCGCAGGCCCAGGCGCACCGGCTCCGCGCTGAGGCAGGGCTTGGTGGCGGCGAGCTGGGTCAGCATCCGGCTTGTCCGCGCCGGGTTGAAGCCGAGCCACGGGTGCATCCAGCTCGATCGCCGGGCGGCCTGCTTGATGAAACTCCGCAACGCCGGTTTGGCCGACGCCCCGGCGAGCCCGACGCGCTCCTCGAAATCCCGCAGCGCCGCGTCCAGGCCAATGGGGAACGCCTCGCCGTAGGTCCCGGCGCCCCGGCCGAACGCGAGGGCTTGCTGGGGATTCGGCGGCGGGATCGGGGTCACGCTGAACGGCATGCCCAGCGACATCGCCCAGTCGACCCATTTGGTGCCGCCGAAGTTCTTCGACGTCGCGAAGGCGATCCACGGGATGCCATAGGTATCGGCGATGATGGCGCCGTGCATGGCCTCGGCAAGCACCAGGTCCGCCCGGGCGATCCGTTCGACCACGCGGCGCGGATCGGCGCGAGGGTCAATCAGCTCGAACCCGGTCTCGGCGGCGACGGCGGGCCAGCCTGGGTGGTCCAAGGTCTCCCAGTGGGGCACGATGACCGTGCCGCCGCCGCCGGCCGCCGCCGCCGGGAACCCCGGCGCGAGCGGCGTCAGGATCGCGCCGTCGGTGATGGCGAGGTCGGCCGGGACCCCGACCAGGCGCGCCGAGATCGGGCCGCGGACGCACCAGTAGCGCACCGCCTGGCCGCGCCACTGGTCGAGCCGGTTGTTGCCGATCCCGCTGGAGAACACGTGCAGGGTGCGCACCCCGGAGACGGGCATGCCGATGACGGTACCGATACCGAGGAAGCCGTCCTCCTCGTCGCCCTCGAACAGCTCGGGCGCCAAGGCCGGCCAGAGGCGGGCGTTCAGGTCGTCGCCGAAGTTCAGCGTCCGGCCGTGATAGGAAATGAGCTGCATCGAGGCCCCCCGTGGCGTTCAGCCTGCGATGTGGTCGCCCGCCCGCAGCGCCAGGGCGACGATCGTGAGCCCGGTGTTCACGGCGCCCGCGGAGGGCAGGATGGACGCGTCGACGACGAACAGGCCGCGTATGCCGTGCACCTCGCAGTTCGGGTCGGCAACCGAATGCGCCGGGTCGTCGCCGAACCGGGCGGTGCCGACCTCGTGCCACTGGTAGGGCGCACGCCGCCGCGCCAGCGTCCGGTAGCCCGCCCGGCGGAACGCGTCGACCGCCAAGACGCGGAGCCGGGCGAAGGTTTGCCGGTTCTGGATGGCGTCGACCCGCGTGAATGAGCCGTCATCCTTGAAGATGATCCCGGTATCACGGCTGGGCAGGGCTTCGATCATGTAGAAGCAGGTGATGGCGTGGTCTCCGACGAAACGGGCGATCGGGCGGACGGTGAGCGGGGTGTCCTCCCAGAACGGCACCTGGCCGCCGGTCTGGATGACGCCGGCCGGATACGGCCAGTCGGGCGTAGCGTCGTAGTAATCGTTGATGGCGAAGCTTTTGGTGTGGGTGGGCGGCAATCTCCGCCAACTCACGAACGGGAAGATCATGCCGACGGAGTGTGCGCCGAGGTAGCGCCCGAGCGCCCCGCCGGCGTTGCCCAAACCGCCCGGATGGCGGTCGGTCGAGGATTTCCGCAGCAGCATCGCCGAGCCCGGCAGGCCGGCGCACACTGCGACGATTCCGGCCTGCACGTGGTGCTCCACGCCGCCCCGGCGCAGCACGACACCGGTCGCCCGGGCGCCGTCGCTGTCGGTGACGACCCGGACGCAGTCGGTGAGGGTGGCCAAATGGACGTTTCCGGTGGCGAGCGCCGGGCGGAGGGCGGCGGTTTCCGCGTCCATCTTGGCGTCGAGCTGGCAGTAATGCGCGTCGCACGTGGGACACATGATGCAGGGTCCGCCGGGGCGGTAGTCGAGGCCGCGCGGAATGGCCGAAACGCCGGCGCCGGATCGCGCGAGGCGCTGCGCCAGCTTGGCGACGATCGGGGCGGTGGGAAGGGGCGGATACGGGAACGGCGCGTGGCGCGGCGGCTCGCTGGCGTCGCCGGCGGCTGCGCCGTGGACACGGAACAGCGCCTCCGCCCGCTCGTAGTAGGGTTCCAGCGCCGCGTAGGTGATCGGCCAGGCCGGGGAGGTCCCGCTCTCGTGCTCCACGGCGCGAAAGTCGCTCTCCCGCAAGCGGTAGAGGGCTGAACCGTAGAACTTGGTCTGCCCGCCGACGTAGGAGAGCGGCGCCGCTCGGTCCGGCGCCACATGGTATAGGTAGCGGCCGACCGGCGCCGACGCATCCTGGCGCTGCGGTTTGAGCATGTCCCCGCGTTCGACGACGAGCACGGTGCGTCCGGCCTGCCCCAGCCGATAGGCGAGCGTCGCGCCGCCGAGGCCGCTGCCGATGACGACGGCGTCGTAGTGCTGCTTGATCGGTATTGGGTTCGTTTCGGCCAAAGTTGTTATTGGGCGTCCGGTTGAGGCGGAAACAAAAGTTAGCGTAGATTTCGACTGAGGTAGATAAATCAAAATAAATGTTTTATGTCGTAAAATGGTCAGTATTTCTCTGATAAACGCCGTACTAAAATAACCGGTAGAAAGACTATGAAGTCGTCTTTCCGAAAATTTTCAAAACATCATGCGTTCCCACAACCGGCGGGTTGGCAAATCGCTCAGGTCGCCGGTTGTTCGCTCGAAGATAGACAAAAAGTTATTGTACCGAAACGTCTTGATCTTTGTATTTTGTTAAAGTATTGCGGCTAAGCCATTCGATAACCAGATCTGGAGCTCAGGGTCCCCCTCATTTATGATCAGAGATTACTACAGACCTTCCTAATCTTACTTGTACAAAGCCTGATCAGTAGATGGAAATCTGCAGAACACCGTCTTATGCAACCTAACTGGTTCGAGCTGCCTGAGCGAACGGGGCAAGATTGGCCAGCTACTCAATTTTAACTTATTGAATTCGTTGATAAAAAAATGAGGGGATACCTGAGGATCTGGAGAGCAACGTGCCAACGATCCCGGCAATACAAAACCTCATCCCCCTCGCGGTGGATGAGAACGCGAGCGCTGTCCTTATCGGGACGGTGAGCCCTGCCCAGGCCGGCGACGCGCTCACCTTGAACTACGATCCGACCAGCATGTACGGGACGCTATCGCTCAACGGAACCAGCGTGTTCTACACGCCCGCGACCGGCGGACCGCCCGTCACCGACCAAATCAGCTACACCGTGTCCGAGGCCGGGGTTGGCGCATCGGCCGTGCAGTCCGGATCGCTCCTGGTCGAACCGGCGCCGGCCGTGACCGCCGTGTCGCTCGCCGGCCCGGTCGAGGTCGGGCAGAGCGTCATCATCGGCGCCATCGCCGTCACCCTGCCCAACGGCAAGCTGACGCTCGCAAACGTGGCTGGCGTAGGCACTGTGTCGCTCGGCGCGGTGGCGAACGGCATCCAGCAGGTTCTGTATACCGCCCCGGCCAGCACCGGCGGAGCGGCGGCCGACGCTGTCTCATACACGGTCGTCGACCAGTATGGCTTGTCCTCCGCGGCCCAGGCGGTTTCCGTGGCGCTCGATCCCGGCCTGACTTACCTTGCCAGTACCCCCGGCGTGCTCGTGAGCGGGCAGTCGACCGTGATCGCGGTGCTGACGCCGGGTCTCGCAGGCGACGCGCTCACGTTGACGGCCATGAACAAAGCGGCGGCTGCCGGCCTGTCTATCGGCCCGGTGCTGGCGGACGGCACCGAGCAGCTGATCTACACCGCTCCGGCCAACATCACCGCCAACGCCTTGAAAAGCCTTAGCTACACGATCAAGGACCAGCACGTCGGCGGCCGCAGCTACACAGCACAGGTCCAGCTCGATGCGGGCCCGGTGGTGACGCAACTGATCCCAACGGGCAACCTGGAAAACCGGCAGGCCATGGTGATCGGCAGCGTGGCCGCCGCGGCGGTCGGCGACACGCTGACCCTCACGCAAGCCAGCGGCCTGTTGGGCGTCGTCAGCTTCGGCGCAGCCGACGCGAACGGCGTGCAGCAGATCATCTACACCGCTCCCGCCCATATCCACCTGAATTCGATCGAGAACGTCGCCTACGGCATCACCGACCAGCACGGCTCCCCGGCGGTGGCCGGGTCGGCCGCGGTGCAATTGGATTTCGGCGTGACAGTCACCTCGACCGGGCCGCACATCCTGTCCGTTGGGCAATCCGCCATCGTGGACACCATCACGGCCGGGCTACCCGGCGATGTGGTGACGTTCACTAAGCAGAACGCCAGCCTAGGCCACTTCACGCTGGTAGCGAACGGCGTCAACACGTCGGGCGCCAACCTGTACAACGTCGTCTACACCGAAACCGGCGCGTTCTCGGCATTCCGGCGCGATTACGCGACGTTCCAGGTCGCAGATCGCGCGGGTGGCAAGCTGGCCGGCGACGGTCCAGTAATCAGGCTGAATCCCCGTCCCCCGTCGATCGCCGACCAACCGGGGACATCCGTCGAACGAGGGCAGTCGCGCGTTCTCGGCATCGTCACGCCGGGCAAAGCCGGCGACACGTTCGCCTTGACGCAAACCGGCGCCATCGCCGGCACGCTTGCCCTCGCCGTGGTGGGAGGGGTGACCGAGGTAGTGTACACGGCGCCGAGCTCCATCGCCCGGAGCGGAGCCGACCTCGTCAACTACACCGTGACCGACCAGAACGGCGGCTCGGCCACCAACACCCCCTCTTATGTCAGGCTCGACAATGGCCCGACCGTCGCGGCCGCTATGCCCGGTGCGGTGGTGGCCGGGCAGTCCATGGTCATCGGCACGGCCTACGCAGGCCTTGCCGGCGACACGCTGAGCCTGACGCAAACCGGCGTCGGCAAGGGGGTCGTGACGCTGAGCGGCAACAACGTCATCTACACCGCCGCTGCCGCCAACGTCACGAGCGTCGGCACGGACGTCGTGTCGTACGTCGTCTCCGACCAGCACAACGCGGCGACGGCATCCGGCGCATTCAACGTGAGGCTGCTCGGCGCCGCTGCGTCGAACGGCGATGCGCCGATCACCAGCACGACCTCGGGAAGCTTCTACGACGTGGCGAGCGGCGCTCCGGCGATGACCTTCAAAGGCGCCAACTCGACCGTGCTGCTGGAGGGCGGCGCCGGCACGCCCGCCATCACTGACAACGCCGTCGGCCTCACGATCGATGTCGGGTCGAGCAGCGTGTCGGCCTCCATCGCCAATTTCGCGGCGGACGCGCGGGGCATGATCGCCCTGCTCAACGGCGCTGGCGGCTACACCTCGGCCGCCGCCGCGCAGGGCGCCCTGGTGTCGGACGGCAACGGCGGCATGACGCTCTCGCTGGGCAGCGGCTCCCTCCACTTCCTGGCCACGAGCTCGATCCCAGTGTCTCACTTCAAAATCGGCTAGCACGGCGGTGTCGGCGCCCGCTGCCTCGGTCGGCAACGGGCGTGACCTCTTGCGGCATCCAGCCTAGGCTTGCGCCCTCTCGGCCGAGGAGCCCCGCCCATGCGTGACTACGCGATTGCCGCCATCGGCGCCGACGGGATCGGGCCGGAGGTCATCGCCGCCGGCTTGCAGACGCTCAAGGCGTTGGAGCAGCGGATGGGCACGTTCCGCCTCGCAGTCACCGAGTTTGACTGGGGGTCGGACTACTACCGACGCCACGGGGCGATGATGCCCGGGGACGGCCTCGACCAGCTCCGTCCGTTCGACGCGATCTATTTCGGCGCGGTCGGGGCGCCCGACGTGCCGGACCACGTGACCCTGTGGGGCCTGCGCCTGCCGATCTGCCAGGGTTTCGACCAGTACGCCAACGTCCGCCCGACCCGCATCCTGCCCGGCGTGCCCAGCCCCCTCCGCGGTTGCGGGCCCGGCGACCTCGACTGGGTGATCGTGCGCGAGAACTCCGAGGGTGAGTATTCCGGCCACGGCGGACGTGCGCACCGAGGCTTCCCGGAGGAGGTCGGCACCGAGGTCGCGATCTTCACCCGCGCCGGCGTCACCCGCATCATGCGGTACGCCTTCCGCCTCGCCCAGGCCCGGCCGCGCAAGCTGCTCACCGTCGTCACGAAATCCAACGCGCAGCGCTTCGGCATGGTGATGTGGGACGAGATCGCGGCCGAGGTCGCGCGTGAGTTCCCCGACGTGGCGTGGGACAAGATGCTGGTCGACGCCATGACCACCCGCATGGTGATGAAGCCCGCCAGCATCGACACGGTGGTCGCGACCAACCTGCACGCCGACATCCTGTCCGACCTCGCCGCGGCGCTCGCCGGCTCGCTCGGCATCGCGCCCACCGCCAACATCGACCCGGAGCGGCGCTTCCCGTCGATGTTCGAGCCGATCCACGGCTCGGCGTTCGACATCGCCGGCAAAGGCATCGCCAACCCGGTCGCGACCTTCTGGACCGGCGTGCAGATGCTGGAACACCTCGGCGAGCCGGACGCCGCCGCCCGGCTGATGGCCGCCGTCGAGCGCGTGACCGCCGCCGGGGTGTTGACGCCCGACCTGGGCGGCGCCGCGACCACGCAGCAGGTCACCGACGCCGTGTGCGAGGCAATCCACAGCGCCAACGCCTGAGCGTTACAGGAACGACACCGGGTCCACGTCCACGTCGACCCGCACGCCGCGCGCCACGCGCACGCCGTCCAGCCACGCCCGCAGCAGCGGCTGCACGGCGATGTCGCGCCGGGTCTTCAGCAGCAGCCGGCGGCGGTGGCGGCCGCGCAGGATCGCGAGCGGCGCGGGCGCGGGGCCGAGCACCACGACTCCCTCGCCCCGCGGCGCCGCCCGGCCGAGGTTGCGCGCCGCCTCGTCGGCTGACTGCGCGTCGTCGGCGCTGACGATCAACGCCGCCAAACGCCCGTGCGGCGGCCAGTGCCCGGGGCGCCGGGCCTCGCTTTCCTGCGCCATGAAGGCCGACAGGTCGCCGGCCACCAGCGCCTGCATCACTGGGTGCTCCGGCGAGAACGTCTGCAGCAGCACGCGGCCCGGCGCCTCCGCCCGCCCGGCCCGGCCCGCGACCTGGTGCAGCAGCTGCACCGTCCGCTCCGCCGCGCGCAGGTCGCCGCCGGCCAGGCCGAGGTCGGCGTCCACCACGCCGACCAACGTCAAGTGCAGGAAGTGCCAGCCCTTGGCGACGATCTGAGTGCCGATGATCAGGTCCACCTCGCGCGCCTCGATTGCGTGCGCCGCGTCGGTGGCCGCTTGCGGGCCCGGCATCGTGTCGCTCGCCATCACCAGGATGCGGGCGTCCGGGAACAGCGCCTTCGCCTCCTCGGTGATGCGCTCGACGCCGGGTCCGATCGGCACCAGGCTGTGCTCGGCCGCGCAGACGGGGCAGGTCGGCGGAATCGGCTCCGAGTGGCCGCAATGGTGGCAGGCCAGCGCGTGCCGGGCGCGGTGCTCCACCAGCCACGCCGTGCAGTTGGGGCACTGCATCCGGTGCCCGCACGCCCGGCACAAGGTCAGCGGCGCGTAGCCGCGGCGGTTGAGGAACAGCATCGCCTGCTCCCCGTCGGCGATCGTCGCGCGCACCGCCTCGACCAGCGTGTCGGCCAGGAACCGGCCGCGGTCGGGCGGATTGACCCGCAAATCCAGGGCCGCGACCTCCGGCAGGCGCGCGCCGCCGTGGCGTGCGGCCAAAGTCAGGCGGCGATACCGGCCGGTCTCCACGTTCGCCTGCGTCTCCAGGCTCGGCGTCGCCGACACCAGCACCGCGGGCGCGTCGCACAGCCGGGCGCGGACCACGGCCATGTCGCGGGCGTGGTACATCACGCCGTCCTCCTGCTTGAAGGCGGTCTCGTGCTCCTCGTCCACGATCACCAGGCCCAGGTCGGGGAACGGCAGGAACAGGGCCGATCGCGCGCCCACCAAGACCGGGGCGGCGCCCTCCGCCACCGCGCGCCACGTCGTGCGCCGCACGCGCGACGACAGGTCGGAGTGCCACACCGCGGGCGCCACGCCGAAGCGCTGCTCGAACCGCTCCAGCCACTGCGACGACAGCGCGATTTCCGGCAGCAGCACCAACGCTTGCCGCCCCTGCGCGAGGCATTCCGCCACCGCTTCCAGGTACACTTCGGTCTTTCCCGACCCGGTGACCCCGTCCAGCAACGTCACGCTGAACGCCCGCGCCGTCACCGCCGCGCGCAGGGCCGCTCCAGCCTCGGCCTGCGCTGGCGACAAGGCCGGGCCGGGATGCGCCGGGTCGGGCCACGCGAACGCCGCCGCGGCCGGAAGGATCGTCGGGAGCAGCAGCCCGGCGTCCGCCATGCCGCGGACCACGCCGGCCGACACCCCCGCGTCGCGTGCGATCGCGGCGCCGGTCCGGGGCGCCGGGTCCGACATCAGCGCCACCACCCGGCGGCGCGCCTCCGTCAGCCGCACGTCCTCAGGGAGGGGCGCCAAGGTCCAGCCTGCTTGCGGAGTCGGTGGGGACAGCGCGTTGATCCGCAGCGCCATCGCCAGCACGTCGCCGGGCGGCGCCAAGGTGTAGCCGGCCACCCAGTCGATGAACCGGCGCAGGTCGGCGTGCATCGGCGGCGCGTCCAGCAGCGCCTCGATCGGCTTCAGCTTCGCGTCCGGCACCGCGGCGCCTCCAGCCGGGCGAGGCTCGCCGTCCCACACCACGCCAACCTCCGCCCGCCGGTTGAGCGGCACCAGCACGAGGTCACCCGGGCGCGCGTCCATGCCATCCGGCACCGCGTAATCGAACGGGCCGTCGAACGGGTAGGGCAGCATCACCGGAAGACGCTTCCGGGACGCGGCTTCGGCCTGTAGGTTCAGGGGGAACAGCAACCCGCTCATGCTAGAAGGGCAACCGAATGGGATGGACGGACATGCAACCCTTGGTGGACATCCGCGCGCGAAGGATCAAGCCCCAGAGTCGCGGAGGCTCATGACGGCCGCGCCGGAACCGGCCGGGTTGCGGGCGGACGAGGTCGCGGCGTTCCTGCGGGCGCACCCGGGCTGGCTGGCCGAGAACCCGGAGCTGTATCGCGTCCTGGCGCCGCCGCACCGGGTCCATGGCGAGGTCCTGGCCGACCACATGGCCGCGATGCTGGTGGCCGAGCGGGCCCACGCGCAGGCCATGTCCGCCCGGGCCGACGGCGTCCTCGCGGCGGGGCGGGCGGCGGCCGGCATGGCCGAACGCGTCCAGGAAGCCGTGGTCGCCCTCATGCGCGCCTCCGACGTGACGGAGTGCGTCGCCGCCGAACTGCCTGGGCTGCTCGGCATGGATGCCGCCTGTCTGTGCGCGGAAGGGAGCCGGCCCGGGACCCGCGCGCTCGGGCTCGGCTCCGTCGCCCGCCTGCTCGGCCGTCGTGACGTCGTGTTCCGGGAGGCGCCGGCCGACGCGCGGGCGCTGCACGGCGAGGCCGCGTCGCTCGCCCAGGTGGACGCGCTGGTCCGGACGGGGCCGCGCGCGCTGCTGGCGCTGGCGTCGCGCGACCGGTCGCGGCTGCATCCGGGGCAGGGCGCGCGGGCGCTGGCATTCCTCGGCCGGACCGTCGCGGCCGCGCTCGAGCGATGACGGCGGCGGTGGCCCTGGCCGGGTTCCTGGACTGGCTAGCCCAGGAACGCCGGGCGTCGCCGCTGACGGTTGCGGCGTATGGCGCGGATTTGCGCGGTTTCCTGGCGTTCCTGACACGGCACCTCGGCGCGGAGCCCGGCCTGCACGACCTTGCCGCGCTGTCGCAGTCCGGCCTGCGATCCTGGCTGGCGTCGGAGGACTTTGCGACCGTCAGCAACGCAACCCGCGCCCGCCATCTGTCGGCGGTGCGGACCTTCTTCCGCTTTCTCGCCCGGCGGCACGGCGTGGCCAACCCCGCGCCAAGCCTGCTGGGCACCCCCCGCGCGCGACCGCCGCTGCCGAGGGCGCTATCGCCGGTGCAGGCCCTCGGCGTGGCGGACGGCGTGGCGGAGGCCTCGGACAGCGCTGCCGTCCAGGCGCGAGACGCGGCGCTGTTCACCCTGTTGTACGGCTGCGGCCTGCGGATCGCCGAAGCCTTGGCATTGAACGTGCGCGACGTGCCACCCGGCGCGGCGCTGCGCGTCGTCGGCAAGGGCAGCAAGGAGCGGATCGTGCCCATGCTCCCCGCCGTGCGCGACGCGCTCGCCGCCTGGCTCGCCCTCCACCCGGACCGCCAGCCAGCCTCCCCGCTGTTCCCTGGAGTCCGCGGCGCGCGCCTGAACGCCGGGGTCGCGCAACGGGCCATGCGGACCTATCGCCGCCTGGCCGGCTTGCCGGAGCACGCCACGCCGCACGCCCTCCGGCACTCCTTCGCCACGCATTTGTTGTCGGGCGGTGCGGATTTGCGCTCGATCCAGGAGCTGCTGGGGCACGCCAGCCTGTCCACCACGCAGCGCTACACCGCCGTCGACACGGCGCGGCTGATGGAGGTTTGGCGCGCCTCGCACCCTCGCGCCGGCTGAGTCACGCCCGCTGGATCAGCGCCTTCATGCGCGCGACCACCGCCGGCAATCCGTCGAAAATGGCCTCGCCGATCAGGAAATGGCCGATGTTCAGCTCCATCACCTCCGACAGAGCCGCCACCGCGCCGACGTTGTCGAACGTCAGCCCGTGCCCGGCGTGGCATTCCAGCCCAAGCGAGCCGGTCAGCGCGGCCGCCGCTTCCAAGCGGCCAAGCTCGCCGGGCCGGCCATCGGCGTAGGCGCCGGTGTGCAGTTCCACAATGTCGGCGTGCAGGTCCGCCGCTGCCTCCAACTGATGCGGGTCGGGGTCGACGAACAGCGACACGCGGATGCCGGCGGCCCGGAGTCCGGCGATCATCGGACGCAGCGCCTCGATCTGCCCGGCCGCGTTCAGCCCGCCCTCGGTCGTCACTTCCGCCCGGCGCTCCGGCACCAGGCAGCAGGCGTTCGGCCGCACCCGTAGGGCGATGCCGACCATTTCCTCGGTCGCCGCCATCTCCAGGTTCAAGGGCGCCGAGATGCCCGCCCGGATGCGGTCGATGTCGGCGTCGCGGATATGCCGCCGGTCCTCGCGCAGATGGGCGGTGATCCCGTCCGCCCCGGCTGCGACGGCCATGATCGCGGCGCGCAGCGGGTCGGGATGCTCGCCGCCGCGCGCGTTCCGGACGGTGGCGACGTGGTCGATGTTGACGCCCAAACGGATCATGCGGCTCTCCTGGTGGCAAGCTCCGCCGCGAGGCGGAGGGCGGCGATAAGGCTGGCCGGGTCCGCCACGCCCTTTCCCGCGATTCCGAACGCCGTGCCGTGGTCGGGCGAGGTTCGCACGATCGGCAATCCGAGCGTCACGTTGACGCCGTTCGTCATGTCGAGCGTCTTGAGCGGGATCAGCGCCTGGTCGTGATACATGCAGATCGCCGCGTCGTAGGTCGGCCGGGCGGCGTCGGTGAACATCGTGTCCGGCGGGAACGGACCGGTCGCATCAATGCCCTCGGCCCGCAATTGCGCGATAGCCGGGGCGATGATCGTCTGCTCCTCCGTGCCCATGGCGCCCTGCTCGCCGGCGTGGGGGTTCAGCCCGGCAACCGCGAGCCGAGGGGCGGCGATGCTGAAATCCCGGCGCAGGGCGGCGTCGGCCGCGCGCGCCGTCGCCAGGATCGCCTCCGTCGTCACGCCCGCGAGCGCCTGCCGCAGCGAGACGTGGATGGTGACGGGAACCACCCGCAGCGCCGGGCAGGCCAGCATCATGATCGGCACGCCGCCGGTGAGGGCGCCCAGGAACTCGGTGTGGCCGGGGTGGGGGAAGCCGGCTTGGTACAGCACGGCCTTGCTGATGGGGTTCGTCACGATGCCGCCCGCCTCGCCGGATTGCGCCAGCCGCACGGCGCGCTCGATGCTGGCGATCACGGCAGGCGCATTCGCCGGGTCGGGCCGGCCCGCGCGCGCGATTTCGGGCAGCTCGACCGGCAGCACGGGGAGGGCGGACGCGAACACGTCGGCGACCTGGTCCAGCGAGCGGATGACGTTGATGGGCACGTCGAAGCCGCCCATCCAGAACGGGTCGGCGAGGATGGCGAAATGCGGTCCCGTGTCGGCCAGCGCCCGCCAGGCCTTGGCCGCGATCTCGCCGCCGATCCCGGCCGGGTCGCCCATGGTCAGCGCGAGCGGGCGCACGGCCTAGACGTGCAGCGCGCGGCCTTCCACGGCGAGCGCTGCCTCCTTCACGGCCTCGTTCAGGCTGGGGTGGGCGTGGCAGGTGCGCGCCACGTCCTCGCTGCTGGCGCCGAACTCCATCGCGGTGGCGATCTCGGCGATCAGCGTGCCCGCGTCCGGGCCGATGATGTGCGCGCCAAGGATTTGGTCCGTCGCCTTGTCCGCCAGGATCTTCACGAAACCGTCGGTGGCCCCCATCGCGCGGGCGCGGCCGTTGGCGGTGAAGGGGAATTTGCCGACGTTGTAGGAAACGCCGTCGCGCTTCAGCTGCTCCTCGGTCATGCCGATGCTGGCGACCTCCGGCCAGGTATACACCACGCCGGGGATGACGCCGTAGTTCACGTGCCCGGCTTGGCCGGCGATGATCTCGGCCAGGGCCACGCCTTCTTCCTCGGCCTTGTGGGCGAGCATCGGGCCGGTGATGACGTCGCCGATCGCGTAGATGCCCGGAACGTTCGTCGCGTAGTGCGCGTCGATCTTCACCCGGCCGCGCTCGTCCAGTTCGACGCCCGCGTCCTCCAGCCCGAGGCCCCCGTAGTAGGGACGGCGGCCGATCGCGACCAGGACGACATCGGCGTTGATCTCCTCGGCCTCGCCGCCCTCGGCCGGCTCGACCGTCAAGGTCACGCCGTCATTGCCCTGCCGCGCGCCCATGACCTTCGTTTTCAGGCGGAACGTGATGCCCTGCTTGCCCAGCACGCGCTCGAACGTCTTGCCGATCTCGGTGTCCATGCCGGGCACCAGCCGGTCGAGGAACTCCACGACCATGACCTCCGCCCCGAGCCGCCGCCAGACGCTGCCGAGCTCCAGGCCGATGTAGCCGCCGCCGATCACCACCATGCGCTTCGGCACGGCGTCCAGCTCCAGCCCGCCGGTGGAGCTGACGATGGCGCGCTCGTCCACGTCGACGCCGGGCAGCGGGATGCTCTCGCTCCCGGTCGCGATGACGATGGCCTTGGCCTCGTAGGCTGTGCCGCCGACCTCGACCTGGCTCGGCGAGGCGATCCGGGCGGCGCCCTTCAGCCACGTAACCTTGTTTTTCTTAAATAGGAACTCGACGCCCTTGACGTTCGCCGCAACCACCTGGTCCTTGCGCGCCTGCATGCGCGCCAGGTCCAGCTTCACACTGTCGATCATCACGCCATGGTCGGCGAAGCTGTGCGACGCTTCCTCGAAGTTCTCCGACGACTGCAGCAGCGCCTTGGACGGGATGCAGCCGATGTTGAGGCAGGTGCCGCCCAAGGTCGCCCGTTTCTCGACGCACGCGACCTTCAACCCGAGTTGGGCGGCGCGAAGGGCGCAGACGTAGCCGCCGGGGCCGGCGCCGATGATGATGAGGTCGTAGGTTTCAGACACAGGTGGAACTCCTTAAGGCCAGGGCGTTGCCCTGGACCCACTGGGGCCGGGGGCCCCAGACCCCATTTTACAGTCCCAGCAAGAGGCGTCTGGGGTCTTCGACGCCTTCCTTGACGCGGACGAGGAAGCTGACCGCTTCCTTGCCGTCCACGATGCGGTGGTCGTACGACAGGGCCAGATACATCATCGGACGGATCTCGACCTTGCCAGCGATCGCCATCGGGCGGTCCTGGATCTTGTGCATGCCGAGGATGGCGGATTGCGGCGGGTTCAGGATGGGCGTGGACATCAATGATCCATATACGCCGCCATTGGTGATGCTGAAGGTGCCGCCGGTCAGCTCCTCCAGCTTCAGGGCACCATCCCGCGCCCGGCGGCCGAAATCGCCGACCGCCCGCTCGATCTGCGCGAAATCCATCCGGTCCGCCTCGCGCACCACCGGCACGACCAGGCCGTTCGAGCCGCCGACCGCGATGCCCATGTGGACGAAGTTCTTGTAGACGATCTCGTCCCCGTCGATCTCGGCGTTGACGGCCGGGAACTCCTTCAAGGCGGAGCAGCAGGCGCGGACGAAGAACGACATGAAGCCGAGCCGCGTGCCGCCGTGCTTCTTCTCGAACGCGTCGCGGTACTCGCTCCGCAGCGCCATCGCCCCCGACATGTCGACCTCGTTGAAGGTCGTCAGCATGGCCGCGTTGTTCTGCGCCTCCTTCAGCCGGGCGGCGATCGTGCGGCGCAGCCGGGTCATCTTGACCCGCTCCTCCCGCGGCGCGTCCACGCTCGGCGCACGCGCCGCCGGAGCGGGCGCTGCGGCCGGGACCGGGCCAGGAGCGGGGCGGCTGATGAACGCCAGCACGTCCCCCTTGGTGATCCGCCCGTCCTTCCCCGACCCGGCGCCGATCTGCTCCGCGCTGATCTCGTTCTCCGCCATGCGCTTGGCTGCCGACGGCATCGGCGGGTGGGCCGCGACGTCGGAAGGCGGGGTCGCCGGGCGCGACACCGGGCCGGTCGGGGCAGGCGGCGCTTTCACCCCGCCGGTCGTGGACTTCGGCGGCTCCACCTTGCCCGGCGATGCCGACGAGGCAGGCATCTCGGGCGGCTTGGCAGGGGCTGCCGCGCCAGCGCCGTCCTCCACCGTGCCGAGCAAGCCGCCCACCTCGACCTCGGCGCCCTCGTCGGCGGCGAGCGCGCCGAGCGTGCCCGCGGCCGGGGCGTTCACCTCCACCGTGACCTTGTCGGTTTCGAGTTCCACCAGCGGCTCGTTGGCTGCCACCTGGTCGCCCACCTTCTTCAGCCAGCGCGCCACCGTGGCGGTGGTGACGCTCTCGCCCAGGGTGGGCACCTTGATGTCGGTTGGCATGTCTCTTCCTAATTAGCCGAGCAGCAGGGCGTTGCTGACGAGGGCGGCCTGCTGAGCCGCGTGAACCTTGGCCAGGCCCGTCGCCGGGCTCGCCGCCGCGTCCCGGCCAACGAAGTGCGGCCGTCCCGCCGGGTGCTTCATCTCGGCCAGCGTCCGCTCGATCTTGCGATCCACGAACGTCCAGGCACCCATGTTCTCGGGTTCCTCCTGGCACCAGACGATCTCGGCCTGCGGATAAGCCGCTAAGGTCGCCGTCAGCGTCTTGAGCGGGAACGGGTAGATCTGCTCCAGCCGCACGATCGCGACCTCCTTCACGCCCTTGTCGCGGCGCTCTGCCAACAGGTCGTAGTACACCTTGCCGGAGCAGAGCACGACGCGCTTCACGGCCGCCGGGTCGATGTCGTCGATCTCGGGGATGACCAGCTTGAACGCGCTGCCCTCGGTGAACTCGTCCAGCTTGGACACCGTCAGCTTGTGCCGCAGCAGGCTTTTCGGCGTCATGATCACGAGCGGCTTGCGGAAGTTGCGCTTCAACTGGCGGCGCAGCGCGTGGAAGTAGTTCGCGGGCGTCGTGAGGTTGGCAACCGTCATGTTCCGCTCGGCGCAGAGCTGCAGGTAGCGTTCCAGCCGGGCGGACGAGTGCTCGGGTCCCTGGCCCTCGTGCCCGTGCGGCAGCAGCAAGGTCAGGCCGCTCATCCGCAGCCACTTGGTCTCGCCGCTCGCCAGGAACTGGTCGATGATCACCTGCGCGCCGTTGGCGAAGTCGCCGAACTGCGCCTCCCACAGCACCAGCGTGGACGGGTCGGCCAGGGTGTAGCCGTACTCGAACCCCAGCACCCCGGCCTCGGACAGCAGCGAGTTGAAGATTTCGATCCGCGCTTGGTCGTCGGAGATGTTGTTCAGCGGCACGTATTCGTGGGCGTTGGTCTGGTCGACCAGCACCGCGTGGCGCTGGCTGAAGGTGCCGCGCTGGGAGTCCTCGCCGGACAAACGGACGCGGTTGCCGTCGAGCAGCAGGCCGCCGAACGCCAGCGCCTCGCCGGTCGCCCAATCGACGCCCTCGCCCTTCTCGAACACCGCGCGCTTGGCTTCGAGCTGGCGGCGAATTTTCGGATTGAGGTCGAACCCGTCCGGAACGCTGGAGATGGCCTGGCCGATTGCCTGCGCGGCCTCGGTGGTCAGCGCCGTCGCTTCCTCCGCCCGCTCGTCTTCCTGGTCGGACTGCTTCATGCCGGCCCAGCGGCCTTCGAGCCAATCCGCCTTGTTTACCTTGTAGCCTTGGGCAGCCTGGAACGCTTCCTCCAACGTGGTGGAGAACTCGTCCCACATCCCTTGCGCCTCGCCCTCGGCGACCGAGCCTTCGGCTTGCAGGCGCGCGGCGTATAGAGTGCGGGTCGTCTTCATGTCGCGGATGGCGCGGTACATGATCGGCTGGGTGAAGGCCGGCTCGTCCGTTTCGTTATGGCCATGGCGGCGGTAGCACACGATGTCGAGCACGAAGTCGGTGGCGAACTCGTTGCGGAACTCGGTCGCCAGCCGGGAGCAGAAGATCACCGCTTCCGGTTCGTCGCCGTTCACGTGCAGGATCGGCGCCTGGATCGATTTGGCGACGTCGGTGCAGTACAGGCCCGAGTAGGCGTGCGCCGGGACGGTGGTGAAGCCGATCTGGTTGTTGACGATCAAGTGGATGGTCCCGCCCGTGCGATAGCCGATGAGCTGACTCATCGCCAGCGTCTCGTACACCAGACCCTGCCCGGCGAACGCCGCGTCGCCATGCATCAGGATGCCCATCACCGAACGCCGGGCCTTGGTGTCGCCCGAGCAGTCCTGGCGCGCCCGCACCTTGCCGATCACGACCGGGTCGACCGCCTCGAGGTGCGAGGGGTTGGGCTGCAGCGAGATATGGACCGGATGCCCGGCCGACTCGATATCGGTGGAGGTGCCGAGGTGATACTTCACGTCGCCCGAGCCTTGCACGTCGTCGGGCTTGAAGCTGTTGCCGCCGAATTCGCTGAAGATCGCGGTGAACGGCTTCTTGACGATGTTGACCAGCGTGTTCAGCCGCCCCCGGTGCGGCATGCCGATCGCGATCTCGCTGACGCCCGCCTTCGCCGCCGTCTCGATGATGGCGTGCATGGCCGGGATCGTGACCTCGCCGCCCTCCAGCCCGAACCGCTTGGTGCCGACGTAGCGCTTCTGGCAGAACGCCTCGAACCCCTCGGCTTCCGTCAGCTGCCGCAGGATGGTCTTCTTATCGGCGGCGTCCGTGCTGTTGCGCCACGGCGACGCCTCGATCCGGCGCTGGATCCAGGCTTTCTGCGCCGGGTCCTGGATATGCATGAACTCGACGCCGATCGGCCCGCAATACGCCTCGCGCACGATGCCGATGATCTCGCGCACGGTCGCGCTCTCGCGGCCCAGCACGTTGTCGATGAAGATCGGGCGGTCGAGGTCGGCCTCGGCGGTGAAGCCGTAAGTTTTTGGGTCGAGCTCCGGATGACGGCGCGGCGTCACGAGGCCGAGCGGGTCGAGCTTCGCCTCCAAATGGCCGCGCACGCGGTAGGCGCGGATCAGCATCAACGCACGCAGGCTGTCGAGGGCTGCGGCCCGAACGTCCTCGGTCGCAGGAAGCTTAGCGGGTTTCGGGGTCGGCTTGGCGTCCGCGTCGCCGACATCGAAACGATGCGGCGCCCACGACGCGCCGGTGGCGTCGGTCAGCACGGCGCGCGCCTCGTCGTTCAGGGCCGCGAACAGCTCGGCGAAGCTGACGTCGACGCTGCCGGGGTCGGACGCCCAGCGCGCGTAGAGATCGGCGATGAAGGCGGCGTTCGCCCCGTTGAATGCCGTGACGAGAATATCGACGCCTGCCATCAGCTAACCCTCCCTGGCCTGCCTCGCAACCGGGGCATTCGTCTAAATAGTCGCATATTGCGCCGGTTTGCACCCCGGCTGGCTCACGTCAGCCCTGCAGCGCCTTGATCATGGTGCTGCCGAGCGCCGCCGGGCTCTCGGCGACGTGGATGCCGGCCATCCGCATCGCCTCGAATTTAGCCGCCGCGGTGTCGCGCCCGCCGCTGATGACGGCGCCGGCGTGGCCCATGCGGCGGCCCGGCGGGGCGGTCGCGCCGGCGATGAAGCCGACCACGGGCTTGCTGGATTTCTCGCTCGCGATGAACTCCGCCGCGTTGATCTCGCTCTGCCCGCCAATCTCGCCGATCATGATGATGCTCTCGGTCTGCGGGTCGGCGAGCAGCATCTCCAGCACCTCGATGAAGTCGGTGCCCTTCACCGGGTCCCCGCCGATGCCGACGCAGGTGCTCTGCCCCAACCCGGCGGCCGTCGTCTGCGCCACCGCCTCGTAGGTCAGCGTGCCCGACCGGCTCACGATGCCGACGGTGCCGCGGCGGTGGATGTGGCCCGGCATGATGCCGATCTTGCACACCTCGGGCGTGATGACGCCGGGGCAGTTCGGGCCGATCAGGCGGCTGGACGTGCCGGACAGCGCGCGCTTGACGCGGATCATGTCCAGCACCGGGATGCCCTCGGTGATGCAGACGATCAGCGGGATGCCGGAATCGATCGCCTCCAGGATGGCGTCGGCCGCGAACGGCGGCGGCACGTAGATCGCGCTGGCGGTGGCGCCGGTGCGCGCGCAGGCCTCGGCCACGGTGTCGAACACCGGCAGGTTCAGGTGCGTGCTGCCGCCCTTGCCGGGCACCACGCCGCCGACGACCTTGGTGCCGTACGCGATGGCCTGCTCGGAGTGGAACGTGCCCTGGGCGCCGGTGAAGCCCTGGGTGATGACCTTCGTGTTGGCGTCCACCAGAATGGCCATTATGCGGCTTCCTTCACGGCGCGGACGACCTTCTCGGCGGCGTCGGCCAGGTTGTCGGCCGAGATGATCGGCAGGCCGGATTTCGCCATGATGTCCTTGCCGAGCGCCACGTTGGTGCCCTCCAGCCGCACCACCAGCGGCACGTTCAGGCTGACCTCGCGCGCCGCCGCGACCACGCCTTCGGCGATCACGTCGCAGCGCATGATGCCGCCGAAGATGTTCACCAGGATGCCCTCGACGTTCGGGTCGGACAGGATGATCTTGAACGCCGCCGTCACCCGCTCCTTGGTGGCGCCGCCGCCGACGTCGAGGAAGTTGGCCGGCGAGCTGCCGTACAGCTTGATGATGTCCATCGTCGCCATCGCGAGCCCGGCGCCGTTCACCATGCAGCCGATCACGCCGTCGAGGCTGACGTAGTTGAGGCTGTACTTGGCGGCCTCCAGCTCCTTGGGGTCCTCCTCCGCCTCGTCGCGCAGCTTCTCGATCTCGGGGTGGCGGTACAGCGCGTTGTCGTCGAAGCTGACCTTGGCATCCAGCGCGACGATGTCGCCGGCGCCGGTCACGACCAGCGGGTTGATCTCGATGATGGCGCAGTCCAGCGCCAGGAAGGCCTGGTGCATGGCGGTGACGAACTTGGCGAAGGCGCCGACCTGCTTGCCGTCCAGCCCCAGGCTGTAGGCGAGCCGCCGCGTGTGGAAGCCGCTCAGGCCCGCCGCCGGGTCGATCGCGACGCGCATGATCTTCTCGGGGCTGTGCTCGGCGACCTGCTCGATCTCCATGCCGCCCTCGGTGGACGCCATGATGGTGACGCGGGAGGTCTCGCGGTCGACCAGCAAGGACAGGTACAGCTCGCGCTTGATGTCGCAGCCGGCCTCGACGTAGAGGCGGCGGACCTTGCGGCCGGCCTCGCCGGTCTGCTTCGTCACCAGGGTGTGGCCGATCATCGCCTCGGCCGCCGCCCGCACCTCCGCCGGCGACCTGGCCAGCCGCACCCCGCCTTTGCCGGCGGGATCCTCGGCGAAGTGCCCGGCGCCGCGCCCACCGGCGTGAATTTGGCTTTTCACGACGTACACCGGCCCGGGGAGCTTGCCTGCCGCGGCCTCCGCCTCCTCCGGCGTCCAGGCGACGTGGCCTTCCAGAACCGCCACGCCGTAGCCGCGCAGGAGTTCCTTGGCCTGGTATTCGTGGATGTTCATGTCAGCCCACCAGCTTCTTGCAGGCCTCGATCAGCTCCCGCACGCTGTCGCAGCTTTTGTTGAAGGCCGCCTGCTCGTCCGGGTTCAGCTCGATCTCGACGATCCGCTCGATGCCGCCTGCGCCGATCACCACCGGCACGCCGACGTACAGGCCGTCGATGCCGTACTGCCCGGTGAGCATCGCCGCCGCCGGCAGCACGCGCTTCTTGTCGCGCAGGTAGCTCTCGGCCATCGCGATCGCCGACGCGGCCGGGGCGTAGAACGCGCTGCCCTTCTCCAGCAGCTTCACGATCTCGCCGCCGCCATTGGCCGTGCGTGTCACGATCGCGTCGATCTTGTCCTGCGTCGTCCAGCCCATTTTAATCAGGTCCGGCACCGGGATGCCGGCGACGGTGGAGTAGCGCGTCAGCGGCACCATCGTGTCGCCGTGGCCGCCCAGCACGAACGCCGTCACGTCCTCGACGCTGACGTTGAACTCGTGCGCGAGGAACAGCCGGAACCGTGAGCTGTCGAGCACGCCGGCCATGCCGACCACCTTGTGCGCGGGCAGGCCGGACTTCTGCTGCATCACCCACACCATCGCGTCGAGCGGGTTGGTGATGACGATGACGAACGCCTCCGGGCAGTGCGCCTTGATGCCCTCGGCCACTTGCGCGATGACGCCCGCGTTCTTGGCCACCAGGTCGTCGCGCGACATGCCCGGCGTGCGGGCGAACCCGGCGGTCACGATCACCACGTCGGACCCGGCGATGGCGCTGTAGTCGGAGCTGCCGCTCATGTGGCTGTCGAAGCCCTCGACCGGCGAGGACTGCATGATGTCGAGCGCCTTGCCGGCCGCGAACCCGGCGAACACGTCGAGCAGGACGACGTCGCCCAGTTCCTTCAAACCGGCGAGGTGGGCTAGCGTGCCGCCGATGTTGCCAGCGCCGATCAGGGCGATCTTGTTGCGAGCCATGGAGGTCCTTTCGGAGAGAGTGGCGGCGCCTGCCGGGGCGTCCGGCCGCCCGGAAGGCGATCCGACGTAGCCCATCCGACACGGGCGGGCAACCCGGTTCAGGTCAGATGCGGCAGCCCGAGCCAGTCCTGGCTCTGCATCTCCATCAGCCGGGACGCGGTCCGCTCGAACGCCTCGGCACCCTCGCCACGCTCGTACAGCTGGTCCGGCGTCGCGTCGGCCGAGGCGACCAGCTTGACCCGGTGGTCGTACAGCGCGTCGACCAGGGTGATGAAACGGCGCGCCCGGTCGTAGTTGTCGGGGCCGAGCCGGGGCACGGCGTCCACCACCAGCGCCTCGTAATGGGTGGCGATGGCTAGGTAGTCGCCGGGTCCAAGCGGCTGGCCGCACAGGGCCTCGAAGTCGAAACGCGCGACGCGGTCGGCGGCGAGCGGCACCGCGAGGGTGCGTCCGGCCACCAGCAGCTTGCCCGGCCGTCCCGGCGCGCCACCCGCGAGGGCATCGAACGCCTCGTCCAGGGCGGCGTCGGCCCGGCGGTCCGCCGGCACGTGCCAGGTCGGCAGGCCGCGCAGGCGCTGGCGGCGGTAGTCGCGGCCGCCCTCCATCACCAGCACGTCGAGGTGCCGCTGCAGCAGGGCGATGAACGGCAGGAACGCGTCGCGGCCCGGCTTGCCGCGGAACAGGTCGTCCGGAACGATGTTCGAGGTGGTGACGACCACGACGGCCCGCTCGAACAGCGCTTGGAACAGCCGTCCCAGGATCATCGCGTCGGCGATGTCGTTGACCTGGAACTCGTCCAGGCACAGCAGGGCCGCTTCGGCCGCCAGCGCGTCGGCCAGCGGCGGGATCGGGTCAGCACCGCCAGGGTCCGCCTGCTTCAAAGCGTGGAGCCGGGCGTGGACGTCCTGCATGAAGCCGTGGAAGTGGACGCGGCGTTTGCGCGCGACCTGCGCCTCGTCGAAGAACAGGTCCATCAGCATCGACTTGCCGCGCCCGACCTCGCCGACCAGGTACAGCCCGTTGGGACGGTCCTCCGACGCCCACTCGGCCGCCCGCCGCCGCAGCAGGCGGCTGAGGAACCCACTGCTCTCTGGCGACGCGGGCGGGTCGTAGCCGCGCAGCTTGGTCCACAAATCCTGTAGGCGCTCGGTCGCCAGGGCCTGCGACGGATCGGTTTTCAACGTGCCCGCCGCCAGCAGCGCGCGATAGGCGCCGAGCGGTCCGGGCGGATGTGGAGGGGCGTCCATGTCGGGCTGCCATTAGCCCGGCGCCGGGCCGAGTTCAATCAAACGCGATGGAAGCTGACTCATGTTGCAGCCCCAGCGTTGTTCTGGTCATAGGTTAATCGGAAGGAGCATGGCCCGTGAAAAGCGTTGCTGCCGTTGCTTTCCTGCTGTTCGCCCCCGCAGCGTTCGCCGCATCATCGTCGGCCGACCCCGCTTGCCTCGCCGCCGCGCACGGGATGCTCCATGTCGCTGACAAGGGTGCGGCGGGCAGGGCTGCCCTGAAACTCGAGCTGGAACAGCTTCGCTGCGCACGCTTCCTGTCCACCACCACCGTCGCGCGCCCGCCCCGGTCCGAGCGGACCTGACCCGGCCCACCCGGACCCGACTTGAAACGAAACCCGGTTTGGCGTTACCACCTAGGGCATGAGCGAGCTTCTGACTGGTCCGCGCGTCGTCGACTACGCGGCCCTCCGCGCGACGCCGGTCGCGCGTGAGCCCTTCGCCCACGTGGTCGTGCCCCGCTTCGTGCCGCCGGACGCGCTGCGGGAGGTGGTCCGCGACCTGCCGCCGATGGCGAGCGGCGGTTCGTTCCCACCCGGTTCCGTCAAGCTCGGCCCGGCCGCCGCCGGGTTGATCCACGAACTGGAAGGCCCGGCGTTCCGCGCCGCCATCGCCGGGACGTTCGGGTTGGACCTCGACAGCGCCCCCGTGATGATCACCTTGCGCGGGCGGACCCGCGAGAAGGACGGCCGCATCCACACCGATTCCATCGCCAAACGCGTCACGGTGCTGCTCTACCTCAATCCGCCGGCCGACAATTGGGCAAAGCAGGACGGCTGCCTGCGCCTGTTGCGCGGCCCGGACGATCTGGAGGACTACGCGGTCGAGGTCCCGCCGGTCGACGGCACGCTGCTGGCGTTCCCGAACGGCCCGACCACCTGGCACGGCCACCGGACGTTCGTCGGCCAGCGCTACGCCATCCAGTTGAACTACATGGCGCGCGACAACAAGGCGCGCAGCGAGATGCGCCGCCATCGTGTGTCGGCGTTCGTGAAGCGCGTCACCGGCTGACCGGGATGGGCCGCTTCCTCGACGGCCATTTCTACTTGCTAATTGGCCTGCTCACGGTCGTGCTCTGGATCGGGGCGCTCGGCTGGTACATCGGGCCGGACATCTGGCGCCACTGGCAGGCCCGTCACACGCGCTGGCTCGACCGCGACTAAGCGACGCCCGGCCAGGGGCTTGGCCCGCAGGCCGCGGCGACGGCCGCGAGCCGCGTCGTCCCCCAGTGCCGTTCGAAGGCTTCGAGTGCGACCGCCGGGTCGAGCGCTGGGTCGTAGCCGATTTGCGCGAGGGCGTCCGGCGGCGCGGGCGCACCGATCGGGTCCGGCCAGAGCCCGACTCCGTTCCGGGCCAAGCCCTCCCAATCGAACAGCTCCCCTGGGTCCTGCTTCCGGTCCGGCGCGACGTCGCTGTGGCCGACCACGTTCCGCGCGGGGATGGGATGACGCGCCAGGATGTCGAGGCACAGGTCGCACACTGCCGCCATTTGCAGCGCGGGAAAGGGGCGGTAGCCCCACTCGTGCCCCGGGTTGACGATCTCGATCCCGATCGAGCGGTCGTTGAGATCCCGATGCCCCCGCCAGAACGACACGCCCGCGTGCCAGGCCCGGCGCGTTTCCGGCACCAGCGACCAGACCAGCCCGCCCTCCTCCACGACGTAGTGCGACGACACGCGCGCCGCCGGGTCGCACAGGCGGTCGATGGCGGCGGCGGCGCTGGCCATGCCGGTGTAGTGCAGCACGAGCGTGTCGATCGGCGCCCCAGGCGGCCGCCCGTCGTGGTTGGGGCTGTCGCGCCGCTTCAAAGCGCGCGTTCGCGCTTGATCCGGTCCCACGCCGCGTTGATGCCGGCGACCTTGTCGGTGGCGCGGGCGACGAACTCGGCCGGCACGCCGCGGGCGGCCAACCCGTCGGGATGGTTGGCGCGGACCAGCGTCTTCCAGGCGGCGCGAACCTCGTCGTCGGTCGCCGAGCGCGCGACGCCCAGCACGGCGTAGGCGTCGTCGGTCCGCTCGGGCGCGCGGGCGCGGGGCGCGGAGCCGGACGCGCGCTCCCACGCGGCGGCGTCGAGGCCGAAGCCGTCGTGGATGCGGCGCAGGAGGTCGGTTTCGCGTAGCCCGATCGGCTTGTCGGCGCGGGCGATGACGAACAGCGCGGTCAGCACGTCCTCCAGCAGCCCCCGGCTGTCGGCGAACGCGTCGCCCAACTGCTTGGCGTAGGCGGCGGCGTGGTCGGTGCTGTCGCGGGCCTGGTCGAACACCCGGCCGACGTCGCGCACGGCTTCGGGCGGGATGCGGAACTGGCGCTTGAAGGCATCGATCTCCTCGCGCACCACGGGACCGTCGCACTTGGCGAGCTTGGCCGACAGCACCACGACGGACAGGGCGAACAGCTGGTCGCGGCGGCCGAACATCGCAGCCACCCGGGCCGGGTTGATGGGGGCATAGCCGAGCACCCCCTCGTTCAGCTTGAGCTTGGGCATGATGCCCTGATCCGCCGCGTGCCCGAGGGCTGCGCCCATGACGGCGCCGACCGGGCCGCCCATGAACAACCCGGCCATTCCGCCTAGAAGCTTACCCCAGTATGCCATGAACATTGCTGTATCACGCCGGGCGCGCGGCGGGCAAAGCTACAGTGGTTGCAGCACCTTGCCGCGGGTTTCCGGCAGCAGGAACGCCATCGCGAAGAACAACCCGTAGGCGGCCACCGCGAACAGCGCCATGGCATCCGCCAGGTCCATGCGGGCGGCGAGAAGGCCGACCAGGGCAGGGAACAGCGCGCCGAAGCCGCGGCCGAAATTATAGCAGAACCCCTGCGCCGCCCCGCGCAACGGCGTCGGGAACAGCTCGGTCAGGAACGACCCCATGCCGGAGAAGTACCCGCTGGCGAAGAAGCCGAGCGGGAAGCCGAGCACCAGCATGGCCTGGTTCGAGATCGGCGCCTGCGTGTAGATCAGCACCATTGTCACGGCGCCCAAGGAGAACACCAGGAACAGCATGCGGCGTCCGATCCGGTCGGCCAGCCATGCACCGGCCAGGTAGCCCGCGAAACTGCCGGCAATCAGCAGGGTAAGGTAGCCGGCCGAGCCGATGATCGTCAGCCCGCGCGACACCCGCAGGAATTGCGGCAGCCACGTCGTGATGGCGTAGTAGCCGCCCTGCGCGCCGGTGCACATCAAGGCGGCGATCAGCGTGGTCCGCCTCACGCCGGGCGCGAAGATGCCGGCCAGGGAGGGGCGGGCGCCACCCTTCGCCAGGGCAGCCCGCGATGCCAGGGCGACTTGCGGCTCCGGCACGCTGCGGCGGACATACAGCACCAGCAGCGCCGGCAGGAAGCCGACCGCGAACAGCGCGCGCCAGGCGATCTCGGGCGGCAGGACGATGCTGAGCGCTGCCTGCGCCAGCACCGCGAGGCCCCACCCGATCGCCCAGCCGGACTGCACGCAGCCGCCGGCACGGCCGCGGTAGCGCGGGCGCACCGCCTCGCCAATCAGCACCGCGCCCGCCGCCCACTCGCCGCCGAATCCCAGGCCGAGCAGCCCGCGCAGCACCATCAGTTGCGGGAAGCTCTGGGCGAAGGCGCAGAGCAGGCTGAACACCGAGAACCAGGCGATGGTGATCTGCAACGTCCGCACCCGGCCGATCCGGTCGGACAGGAAGCCCGCCATCCAGCCGCCGACCGCCGAGCACAGCAAGGTCGCGGTCGCGGCGGCGCCGGCCAGCCCGGTGGAGACCGACCACTGCTGCATGATCGCGCCGATCACCAGCGGGTAGATCATGTAGTCCATGCCGTCGAGCGCGTAACCGCTGGCGCACGCCCAGAACGTCCGCCGCTCCGGCCCCGCCATGTCGCGGTAGAACGCGGTCAGGCTGGTGTCGCCGATCGTCTCGGACATTGCGGTCGTTCCCTGGTTCACAGCGTGGTGGCCGAGCGGGCGGCCTGGTGGTAGGTGCCGGACAGCCCGCGCAGCACTGCGGCGATCTCCGTCAGCGCAGCGTCGGGCGGACCGCCGGCGCGCACGGCCTCGACCAGCAACCGCTCGCGGATGTCGGCGTAGCGCGCGCACATCGCGACGCCGTGCTCGGTGGCGGCGACCATCTTGTCCTTGCCAGCCCTGGTGGTGACGACCAGCTTAGCCCCTGCCAGCTTGCGCACCGCGTAGGCCGCGACGTGCGGCTCCTCGATGTCCAGCACCAGGGCGATGTCGGCCAGCCGCTTCGGCCGGTCCCGGTGGCGCACCGTGTGCAGGATCAGCACGTCCATCGGCGACAGCCCGGGCATCCCGGCGGCGGCCATGCAGCGCACCATCCACCGCTCGAACCCCCGCATCGCCAAGGTCAGGCCGAATTCCAGCTCCGAGAGGCCCGGCGATGCGCCGGCCGCCAGGTGGAGCGAGGAAACGACGCGCTGCTGGGGCATAGGACTCTCGATGTTTAGAAAACAAAACGTTGACGATTTGCCGACAAAATAGCAAGCATGTTCCACCCGGCCTTGCAGCCAGCCGGGCGGTGCCGTCATGTGCGGGCGCAACGGGAGGGGCCAATGTCGGGCTGGCAGTTTTGGATCGATCGCGGCGGCACCTTCACCGACGTCGTCGCGCGCGACCCGGCGGGCCGGCTCTCCACCCACAAGCTGCTCAGCGAGAACCCCGGCCGCTACCGCGACGCCGCCATCGCCGGCATCCGCGCGATACTGGGCTTGGCCGACGGCGCACCGATCCCGCACGGGGCGATCGCGGCGGTCAAGATGGGCACCACAGTCGCCACCAACGCGCTGCTGGAACGCCGGGGCGAGCGCACTTTGCTGGTGATGAACCGCGGTTTCCGCGACGCGCTGCGCATCGGCAACCAGGCCCGCCCGCGCCTGTTCGACCTCGACGTGCGCCTGCCGCCGCTGCTGCACGAGCGGGTGGTCGAGGTTGCCGGCCGGATGGGCGTGGACGGGGCCGAGATCGAGGCGCTGGACGAGGCCGCCGCCCGTGCCCTGTTCGCCCAGGCGCGCGCGGACGGGATCGCCGCCTGCGCCATCGCCCTGATCCACGCGTGGAAATACCCGGCGCACGAAACGCGGCTGGCCGAGCTGGCCCGCGAGGCCGGGTTCGCGCAGGTGTCGGCCAGTTCCGCCGTCAGCCCGCTGCTGCGGCTGATCCCGCGTGCGGATACGACGGTGGTCGATGCCTACCTGTCGCCCGTGCTGCGCCGCTACGTGGACCGGGTCGCGTCCGAGCTCGGCGGCGTGGCGCTGTCGTTCATGCAGTCGAACGGGGGCCTGGCGGAGGCGCACCGGTTCCAGGGCAAGGACGCGATCCTGTCCGGCCCGGCGGGCGGCATCGTCGGCGCCGCCCGCACGGCCGAGATGGCCGGGATCGCGCGCATCATCGGCTTCGACATGGGCGGCACCTCCACCGACGTCGCGCTATACGACGGCGCGTTCGAGCGGACGTTCGAAACCGAGGTCGCGGGCGTGCGCATCCGGGCGCCGATGATGGCGATCAACACGGTGGCGGCCGGCGGCGGGTCGTTGCTGCACTACGACGGCGCGCGGTTCCGAGTGGGGCCGGACAGCGCGGGCGCCGATCCCGGCCCGGCCTGCTACCGCCGCGGCGGACCGCTGACGGTGACGGACGCGAACGTGGCGGTCGGCAAGATCCAGCCGGCGCACTTTCCCGCCATCTTCGGCCTCGGCGGCGACGCGCCCCTCGACGCCGAGGCCGTGCGCGATCAGTTCGCCGCCTTGGCCGCCGGGATCGGGCGCGACAGCCGCGACGTGGCGGAGGGGTTCCTGCGCATTGCGGTGGCGAACATGGCCAACGCGATCAAGCAGGTTTCGGTGCAGAAAGGCAACGATGCGGCCCGCTTCGCCCTGCAGTGCTTCGGCGGCGCGGGCGGCCAGCACGCGTGCCTGGTGGCCGACGAACTCGGCATGGGGACGGTGTTCATCCACCCCTACGCCGGCGTGCTGTCCGCGTACGGCATGGGCCTGGCCGACCAGATCGAAATGCGCGAGCAGACGGTCGAACGCCCCTTCACGCCGGCCATCCTGCCGGAGTTGGCAGCGGTCCACACCGGGTTGGAACGGGACGCGAGGGGCGCCCTGGGCGCGGACGACGTTGCCGTGCGCCACCTGGTGCACCTTCGCTACGCCGGGACGGAAGCGGCGCTGGTGCTGCCGTTGCAGGGCCACGCCGCGACCGAAGCGGCGTTCACCGACGCCCACCGCGCCCGGTTCGGCTTCGCGACGCCGGGCCGCGATTTGGTCGTGGAGGCCGCCGTGGTCGAGGCGACCCGGCCCGGCGAGGCCATCGCCGAGCCCGAACTGCCGGCCCGCACCGAGGGCGCGCCCGAGCCGGTCGACACCGTGGCGATCTGGACCGGCGGCGCCGAGCACGCCGCCCCCGTGTTCGACCGCACCGCCCTGCTCGCCGGCGACCGCATCCCCGGCCCGGCGCTGGTGCGCGAGGCGAACGCCACCACCGTCGTCGAGCCCGGCTGGACCGCCGAGGTCACTCGGCGCAACCACATGCTGCTCCGCCGCACGCAGCCGCGCCCGCGCATGGACGCGGCCGGAACGTCCGTCGATCCGGTGCTGCTGGAGCTGTTCAACAACCTGTTCATGAACGTCGCCGAACAGACCGGCGCGGTGCTGCAGAACACTTCCATGAGCGTGAACATCAAGGAGCGGCTCGATTTCTCCTGCGCGATCTTCGACGCCGAGGGCGGCCTGGTGGCCAACGCCCCGCACGTCCCCGTGCACCTGGGCGCCATGGGCGAGAGCGTGCGGACGGTGCTGCGCCACCGCGCCGGGCGGCTGCGGCCCGGCGACGTGGTGGCGCTCAACAACCCGTTCAACGGCGGCACCCACCTGCCGGACATCACCGTGATCACCCCGGTGTTCGACGAGGCGGGCGAGGCGGTCCGGTTCTTCGTCGGCTCCCGCGGGCACCACGCCGATGTCGGCGGCACGACCCCTGGCTCCACCCCGCCCCACTCGCGCACGCTGGAGGAGGAGGGCGTCGTCATCGACGACTTCCTGCTGGTGCAGGCCGGGACGTTCCGCGAGGCCGAGTTCCGCGCGCTGCTCGCGGGCGCGCGCTACCCGGCCCGCAGCCCCGACGTGAACGTGGCCGACATCAAGGCGCAGGTCGCGGCCAACGCGCGCGGCGTGCAGGAACTGCAGCGCGTCGTCGGCCAGTACGGCTGGGATACCGTACGCGCCTACATGGGCCACGTCATGGACAACGCCGAGGAGAGCGTCCGCCGGGTGCTCGCGACCTTGCCGGGCGGCGCGTTCGACTATGCCATGGACGACGGCTCGAAGCTGCGGGTCAGCGTGTCGGTCGACCCGGCGACGCGCAGCGCCACCGTCGATTTCACCGGCACCGGCAAGCAGCGCGCCGACAACTTCAACGCCCCGCCCGCGGTGACGCGCGCCGTGGTGCTGTACGTGTTCCGCTGCCTGGTCGGGCAGGACATCCCGCTCAACGACGGCTGCCTCAAGCCGATCCGGCTGGTCATCCCGCCCGGGACCTTCCTGTCGCCCGAACCCGGCGCCGCCGTGGTCGCGGGCAACACCGAGGTGAGCCAGGCCGTGTGCAACGCCCTGCTGGGCGCGGTGGGTGCTGCGGCGTGCAGCCAGGCGACCATGAACAACTTCCTGTTCGGCGACGCCACGCGCCAGTATTACGAGACCATCTGCGGCGGCGGTGGGGCCGGTCCCGGCTTCGACGGCGCTTCGGCGATCCAGACGCACATGACCAACACCCGCATGACCGACCCCGAAGTGTTCGAGCTGCGCTATCCCGTTCGGCTGGAGGAGTTCTCGATCCGTCGCGGTTCCGGCGGCACGGGCGCGCATCGTGGCGGCGATGGGTCGGTGCGCCGGGTGCGGTTCCTGGAGCCGATGACGGCGGTGATCGTCGCGTCGCGCCGGGCGGTGGCGCCGTTCGGCCTGGATGGCGGGGCGGACGGCGCGGCGGGGGCGCAGTGGATCGACCGGGCGGACGGCTCGCGAGAGGTCCTGAGCGGGACCGCCAGCGCCGAGCTGCAGCCCGGCGATGCGTTCACCATTCAAACCCCGGGGGGCGGCGGCTTCGGCGTCCCGCCCGGGTAGCGTGCGCGCCGCCCGCGCCCTGCTCGCCGGGCTGGCTGCGCTGATCCTAGCGGCGGCAGCGGTGTGGATCGTGCCCGGCTTGCTGGCCTGGGACCGCTACCGCGACACCGTCGCGGGATGGGCCTCGTCCGCCCTGGGGCGGCCGGTTCAGATCGAGGGTCCGATCAGCTTCGCCTTGCTGCCCGAACCGATCCTGACGGCGTCGGCGGTGAGCGTGGCGGACCCGGGCGACGGCGTCAGCATCGCGGTGGGCGAGCTTCGGCTGCGTGTCGGCCTCGGCGCGCTGCTGGCCGGCCACGTCGAACCCCACTCGGCGTTCCTGAGCCGGGCGACCTTCCGCCTGCCCTGGCCGCTGGCGCCCGGCGTGTTGACCCAGCGGCCATCGACCTGGCTGCATGGCTTCCGGGCCCACTTGGAGGACAGCCGTCTGCTGCTTGGGCAATTCGAGCTGTCCGGCATCGATGGCGATCTCGTCGCCGACGCCGACGCCCTGTCCGCCAGCGGCGCGGCGCGCGCGATGGGCCGGCCTTGGCGCGTGACGGCCCGCATCGGCCGGCCTGGGGGCGACGGTGCCGGCACCCTCGAGGCCAGCCTGGACGGGGCAGGGGGCACTGGCGGCTCGTTCTCGGGCCAAGTCGCGTCGGATGGCGGCGTCGCGGGCCGGGTCATGGGCCGCGGACCGGACCTGTCATTGCTGCTGGCGGCCCCGGCGACGCCCTGGCGCGCGCAGGGCCGCCTGACCGCGTCGGGCGGGCTGGTCGTCGCCAACGACCTGGCGCTGGACATCGACGGGGCGCCGTCCCGGGGCGCCGTGGCGCTGCGCCTCCAGCCGGCCGTGCGCCTCGACGTGGCGCTGGCGGCGGGCCGGTTAAACCTGGATAGCTGGCTGCAAAGCCTGCTGCAGTGGGTTCCGGCCAGCGTGCCCATCGGGCTCCACGTGTCGGCGGAGGCGGCGACGCTGGCCGGCGGCACGCTTCGCCACCTGCGCGGCGGCTTCGAGGCCACGCCCCAGGGGGTCGTCGTGCACGCGGTGGAGGCGATGCTGCCGGGCGATGCGGACCTTCACCTCGACGGCCGGGCGCGTGAGAGCCATTTCGAGGGCACGGGCCGGCTGCACGCGTCCGATCTGCGCGCCACGCTGGGTTGGCTTCGGCAACTAGCGCCCGCATTGGCCGATGCGCTGCCTCCGGGCGCGCTGACGCAGGCGGATGTGGCGGCCGACGTGCAAATCGGGCGGGACCGCCTGGCGCTCGCCAACGTTCAGGGACGGCTGAACGACGCTGTCGTGAGCGGGGACGCGGCGCTGGCCTTGGGCCCGCGCCCGGCGCTGGCGGGGAAGCTTACGCTAGACGGCTTGCGGCTCGACCCCTGGATGTCGACGCCCCCGGCGGACTTGCCGAGCCTGGCGCGACGCCAAGCCGACTTGCTGGACCGCCTGAGAAGTTTCGACGCCGACCTGGCGCTCGACCTGCCGCACGCGACCTGGCGTGGCACGCGCCTGAGCGCGCTGGCGCTGGATGCCAGGACGAACGGCGGCCGTTTGGAACTGCGCAGGATGCACGCGGCCGCAGACGGCTTTCGGTTCACGGCGTCCGGCCAGATGGCGCCGGACGGGCGGGTGAGCGGCGGTGTTGCCGACCTGGCGATCGCCGACGCCGCGCCGATGGCCAGCCTGACGCTACATGGCCCAGCGACGCTGCACGCTGCCCTGGACGGCCCGGCGAACGCGCTCGGCGTCTCGGCGGACGCGCAGTGGGGCGACCTCCGCGTCGGCCTCAATCTCCGCCTGGACATGACGGTGCCGCACGCCGCAGGCACCGTATCGCTGCGCCACCCCGGAGCGCCGCGGCTGGCGGAGGCGTTCGGGCTGCACGGCGCGGCGTCGTGGCTCGGCGACGGGTCGTTGTCCCTGCTGGCCCAGCTTGACGCGCGGCCAGGCCAGGCCAGGTTGAACCGGGCCGACCTGTCCGCCGGCGCACTGCGCGCGACGATGGACCTGGCGTTGCAGGGAAGCGGCGACCGTCCTGTGCTGTCTGGCGAGCTGTCGGCCGAGACGCTGCCGTTGCCGCTGCCGTTCCCTCGCTCCCCGGACCCCCTGCCGTTCGGATGGCTGCGTGGTTTCGACGCGGCGCTGCACGTCCGGGCGGCGAAGGTCCTTGCCGGGCTGTCGCCTGTGCTCGACCGGGCAGACGCCGAATTGACGCTCAACCAAGGCGTTCTCCGGGCAGGCAACGTCAGCGGAACGCTGGCGTCGGGTCAAATGCTCGGTGAGGCGGCCTTGGACACGGCGCAGGCGCCGCCACGACTGACGGTGGCTGGACAGGTCAGCGGGATCACGATCGATGATGCGCTGTTCGAGACCGTGCCGGACCTCACGGCTGGACGGATGGACGCGGCACTCGACCTATCTGCGGCCGGTTACAGCCCGGCCGCTCTCGCCGCGACCGCCGCGGGCACGGTATGCGTGACGGTCCAGGAGGGCGCCCTTGCCGGACTCGACGCCGCTGCTGCCGTGGCCGCGCTGGCGGGCACGTCGCCGGGCACGATCGAGGCGGGCGTGCGGGCGGCGCTGTCGGGCGGCGTCACGCGGTTCACCGGGTTGCAGGCGGAAGCGTCGCTGAACCGCGGTGTCGCCACGCTCGGCCCGGTGACGGTCCGCCTGCCGACCGCCACCGTCTCGGCCAGTGGGACGGTCGACGTGGCCGGCGGCACGGTTGCCCTGCACGCGACGGTTGACTCCGCCACCGTTGGCCTGCCTGCCGTCGGCCTTCAGCTGATCGGGCCGGCGGCGGACCCAAGCCGCACGGTCGAAATCGCCGGCCTCACGCGCTGGCTCGCGGAACGACCCCTCGCCGCCGTTCAGTGAGACCTCGAAACCGCGGACTGCTGGGGCCGTTCGTCGAACACGGAGTGCGCGAGGTGCACCAGGCTGCTGGCGCTTGCGGTGTAGCCGGCGCGGTCGGCCGCTTCGGCGAGGGCGAGGAACCGGTCGGCCAGCACCAGCACGCTCATGTTGGCTGGGCTGTCGGCAGCAGGCGAGGCCGGAAGGATGAGGCTGAGCATTTTGTCGTTCCTGTTTCGCGGCCATTTATTGGCCGTGCGGCACCATGGCAGCCTTACCCTTTCTCAACCGTTAAGATCGCGATGTGAGCGCCGTCACACGAAGCGAAGATGCGAGCGCCCGGCCGGGCGGCCGGGTGGCATCGACCCGCGCCACCAGGGCCGCCAGGCCAATGTGGCGGTGCGTCGCCAAATCGGTGAGCGCGCGCCAGAACTCCGGCTCGAGGGCCACGGACGTACGGTGCCCGGCGAGCGAGAAGCTGCGCTTGACCAAATCGCTCAACCCAGCCGTGCCGCCGCCCACGCGCCGGCCTCCGCCACCACCGGATCGGCATCGGCCGCAAGGCGTTGGGCGGCCGGACGTAGCGCCACCGTGGCGGAGTTGCCGATCGCGATCGCGACGTTGCGGACGAAGCGGTCGCGGCCGATGCGCTTGACCGGGGAGCCGGCGAACAGCGCCCGGAACCCGGCGTCATCCAGGCCCGCGAGCGCGTCCAAACTTGGGGCTGTCAAGTCGTCCCGCGCCTGCAACTTGGCCTGCCGGGTCGCCTGGGCGAAGCGGTTCCAGGGGCAGGCCGCTAGGCAGTCGTCGCAGCCGTAGATGCGGTTGCCCATCGCCGGCCGCAGCGCGACCGGGATCGGCCCGCGATGCTCGATCGTCAGGTACGAAATGCAGCGTGTTGCATCCAGCCGGTAAGGCGCCGGGAACGCGTCGGTCGGGCAGGCGGCCAGGCAGCGGGCGCAACTGCCGCAACGGTCGGCGTGCGGCGGATCGGGTGGCAGCTCCAACGTGGTGTAAACCTCGCCCAGGAACAGCCAGGAGCCGTGGGCGCGGGACACCAGGTTGGTGTGTTTGCCCTGCCAGCCGAGCCCGGCCTGGGCGGCCAGCGGCTTCTCCATCACCGGCGCGGTGTCGACGAACACCTTCACCGCCGGGCCGAAACGGGCGGCGATGAACTGCGCGAGGTGCTTCAGCATGCCCTTCACCACGTCGTGGTAGTCGCGGTTGCGGGCATACACCGAGAGGTTGCCGCGGTCCGCCCGCCCGAGCGTCGCGAGCGGATCGCCGCCGGGCGCGTAGCTCAGGCCGAGGGCCACGACACTGCGCGCCTCCGCCCACAGCGCCTGCGGGTGGGACCGCTGCTCGGTGCGCTCGGCCAGCCAGCCCATGTCGCCGTGCTGCCCGGCGGCGATGAAATCCGCCAGCCGGGTCCGCGCCTCCGGCCCCAGGGCGGCCGGCGCGAAACCGACCGCGTCGAAGCCGAGCGCCAGCGCCCGGTCGCGGATCGCGAGCTTGGGGTTAACCGCGGCCACGGTAGGGCGGCACGCCCTGGTCCGGCACCCAGGCACCGGCGGGGGGCGCGCCGGTTTGCCAGAACACGTCGATGGGAATGCCGCCGCGGGGATACCAGTACGCGCCGATCCGCAGCCACCGCGGCGCAAGCAGCTCCACCAAGCGCGACGCCACCGTCATCGTGCAGGCTTCGTGGAAGCCGCCATGGTTGCGGAAGCTGGTCAGGAACAGCTTGAGCGACTTGCTCTCGACCAGCCACTCGCCGGGGATGTAGTCGATCACGAGGTGGGCGAAGTCCGGCTGCCCCGTCATCGGGCAGAGCGAGGTGAACTCCGGCGCCGTGAACCGGACCACGTAGTCGCAGCCCTGGTGCGGGCTGGGCACGCGCTCCAGCCGGGCGGTGTCGGGGCTGGCGGGCTGCGGGGCGGCGTGGCCGAGTTGGGTGAGGTGGGCGAGCGAAGGATCGGTCATGGAGGTTGAGTGAGCGCGGCCGGGGCTGGACGTCAACAGGGGGCAAACCGAGGGAATGCCCTATATGGCGGAAATGTTGTTCTACTCCGGCGTGGCCTTCGGCGTATCGGTCCTGACTGGGATCGGGCTGCTGGCGCTCTACCAATGGGTCAAGCCGGAGGGCCGCATCTGGCTGCCTGGGGCCGTGCATGGCCTGATCGGGGTCGCCGGGTCGGCGCTGCTCGTGCTGGGGTTGCAGGGGCCGGCGCGAGGCGTCCGCAGCGGCGCCGGGTCGTTCGGCACGATCGCGGCGGCGCTGCTGGCGGCGGCGCTGGCGCTCGGGCTGCTCGTCGCGGCGGGTCGGCTGCGCCGCAAGCGGCCGTCGGCGCTGGTCCTGGGCATCCACGCAACCCTGGCCGTGACCGGACTGACGCTGCTGGCCGCCTACGTCTCGGCGCCGCCATAATCCGGCTTTAGGTTGACAGGCAGCGGGCGCTCCCGGCCATAAGGCGGCGTGCGCTGGACCCTCTCCCTCCTGCTGTTCTGCCTGAGTTTCGTAACGACCCCCGCGCGGGCGTCCGACCGGTTCTTCAAGACGTCCGATGGCGTGCGGCTGCACGTGATCGAAGCGGGGCCGGCGCTCGGGCGGACGATCGTGTTCGTGCCGGGCTGGACCATGCCGGCGTGGATCTTCCAGCAGCAGATCGCCTTCTTCTCCCGCGACTACCACGTGCTCGCACTCGACCCGCGCGGGCAGGGCGACAGCGAGGCGCCGGCGGGCGGCTACGAACCCACCCGGCGCAGCGCCGACATCGCCGACCTGATCGCGACCCAGGGCGGCCGCCCGGTCCTGCTGGTCGGTTGGTCGCTGGGCGTGCTGGACAGCTTGGCCTACGTGCACAACTACGGCGACCGCGCCATCAGCGGCCTGGTGCTGATCGACAACTCGATCGGCGAGGACCCGCCGCCGCGCCCGTTGCCTCCTCTCCGTGTCGGCCGCAACGTGCCGCCGGTCGCGCGCGAGGTGTCGGTGGCGCGCTTCGTCCGGGCCATGTTCCACCGGCCCCCCGGCGAGACCTACCTCGACCGGCTGATCGAGACCGCGCTGCGCACCCCGCCGGACGCCTCCGCCGCCCTGCTGGCCTACCCGGTCCCGCGCAGCTTCTGGAAAGCCGCGGTGTACTCCACCCGGCGGCCGGTGCTGTATGTCGTGACCTCCCGTCTTACGGGACAGGCGGGGAACCTGGCGGCGCACGACCCGGCGGCGGAAACGCAGGTGTTCGCCGGCTCGGGCCACGCGCTGTTCGTGGACGAGCCGGACCGGTTCGACGCGGCCATGCTCGACTTCATCCGCCGCCGGGTCTGGCCATGATCCCGGCGCGCGCACGCCTGGCGCCGCTGTTCCTGGTGTCCGCCGCCGCGGTCGGCTACGAGACCGCGCTCACCCGGTATTTCGCCGTCGCGAAATGGTCGGAGTACGGCTACTGGGTCATCTCGATCGTGATGGTCGGCTTCGCGCTCAGCGGCGTGACGATGGCCCTGGCCCGTCCGGCCGCCTTGCGCCACGCGGCGACGCTGCTGGCGTGGCTGCCGGTGGCGCTGGTGATCACCGCAGCCGGCGGCTACTGGGCGGTGACGGTCAATCCGTTCAACCTGCTGCAGTTGCAGAACCCCGCCACCTACGGCCCGCAAATCGGCAACATCGCGCTGTACTACGCCGTGCTGCTGCCGTTCTTCTTCCTGACCGGCCTGTATATCAGCCTCTGCTTCGTGCTGAACGAGTCGCGGATCGGGCGCACCTACGGCGCCGACCTGTGCGGAGCGGGCGCCGGGGCCGCCCTGGTGCTCGGGCTGATGTTCGTGCTGCACCCGTTCGACTTGGTGCCGGCCCTGCTGATCCCGCTCGCGGCGAGCGCGTGCTTCGCCCCCGGCCGGCGGCCCGCCCTGGCCGGCCTGCTCGCGCTCGGCATAGCGGAGGCGGCGCTGCTGCTGGGCGGCCAGGCGGCATACAACGACTTCAAGGCGATCTACGCGCCGCTGCACGTGCCCGGCAGCCGGACCTTGGCCGAAACCCGCTCGCCGCGTGGCTTGTACGCCCTGCTGGACGACTTCACCGAGCGCGTGGACACCGACGTCTCCAACGATGCCGGGCTGCTGCAGGCGCCAGGGCCACCGCAAACCTTCGGGCTGTATCGCGACGGCGCACGGATCGCGGCGCTGCCCAAGCCCGGCGCGTTGGACGTGGGCTACGCCGCCGCCGCCCTCGACGCCCTGCCGTACCGCCTGCAACCGGAACCGCGCGTGCTGCTGGCAGGCAGCTCCGGCGGGTTCCGCATCGCCGAGGCGCTGGCGCTCGGCGCACGCGAGGTCGACGCGCTGGAGCCGGACCCGGTGGTGCTCGGCGCGCTCCGATCCGGCCTGGGTGGCTCCCCCCCGCTCGCCGCCGACCCACGCGTGCATCTGTCGCCGAACGGACCCGTCGCGGCGGCGCAGGGGGCCTCCGGCTACGACCTGGTCGACCTCTCGGCCGACTTCCTCGACGAGGCGGAGGCGAACGCGACGGCGTACGGCGTGGAGGCCATCGCCGCCTACCTGCAGGCCCTGAACGACGGCGGCATCGTTTCTATTCCCGTGTCGATCCGCGAGTTCCCGGTCTATGCGCTGCGGGTGCTGGCGACCGCGCGGCAGGCCCTGGCGGCGAACGGCGTCCTAAACCCGGCGGCCCATGTGGTGGTGTACCGCTCCGCCTGGAACGTCCGCATCCTGCTTTCCAACGAGCCCTGGAACGAGGCGCGGATCGCAGCGGTGCGGACATTCTGCGACGACCGCTCGTTCGACGTGCCCTACTACCCCGGCATCGACGTCGCCGCGGCGCGGACGGGCATCTACAACGACCTGCCGGCGGTCTCGTTCGACGACGGCGCCGTGACGTCGGGCGCCGGATCGGAGGACGCGATCGCCGACGAGGCCGGCGCGGTGCTGCGCAACGAGCCGACCGCCTCCGCCGACGCGTTCAACCTGGCGCCGATGACGCTCGACCAGCCGGCCTACTACGCCGTGCTGCGGCTCGGCCATCTCGGCACGGTGCTGAAACGGCTCGAAATCCTGCCGCAGGCCGAGATCGGGCAGCTGGTGAACCTGGCGGTGCTGGCGCAGGCGGCGGTCATCGCCGTGCTGGTGCTGCTCGTGCCGCTGGTCAGCCGTGGCCGGGTGCGGGCGGGGAGGGGCGGCATCGTCCGTCCGATCGTGTACTTCGCCGCCCTCGGCCTGGGGTTCCTGTTCATCGAGATCGCGCTGATCGAGAAGGCCAGCTTCTACCTCAACGACCGGGCCAGCGCGTTCGCCCTGGTGCTGACGGGGATGCTGGTGTGCTCGGGCCTGGGCAGCCTGCTGGCCGAGCGCGTCGGGGCCGTCGGCATCCCGCTCTCGACCGGGCTGGTCGTGCTGTGGTGCCTGGCGATGTTCGCCGGGCTGGAGCCGCTGCTGCTGGCCACGCTCGACCTGCCGTGGCTGGCCCGCGCCGGGCTGGTGCTCGCGCTGCTGGCGCCGGTGTCAGTGGCGCTCGGGATGCCGTTCCCGCTTGGGCTGGAACGCGTGGGGGCCGGCCATGGGTCGTTCCTGCCGTTCGCCTGGGCGGTCAACGGCGCGTTCTCCGTAGTGGCGACGCCGCTGGCGAACCTTTTGGTCGTGCAGGGAGGGCTGAGCCGGGTTCTACTCGGGGCTGCGGCTCTGTATAGCGTCTGCCTCGCCGCCTACCCCTCCGTCCGAAAGCATCCCTCGTGGCAGCCCTCTCCGCTTACTTGACCCGCCGCAGCCTGATCGCCGGGGCCGCCGCCGTGCCGATCGTAGCCGCCCTGCCAGCCCGCGCCGCCGCCTCGCCCTGGACGCGCGAGGCGTTCGAAACGGCGATGCGACGCTCCGGCCGGCCGGTCGAGCTGACCGACGCGCAGTTCCAGGCCATCCAGGCGCGCAAGCCGGCGGCCATGCGCCGCATCGAGGAGTACCTGAAGGAGCGTCTCGGCGGCGCCGACCCGGCCGTCATGAAGGCGTTCGCCGAGGTGCCCCGCGAGTACTACCACTACGTCTACTCCGACCGCCACGCGGCGCCCGGCGACGCCTACGAGGACGACCCCAAGCCCTGGGCGCTCGGCTACGGCTCGGCCCTGTCGGACTATCTCGGCCAAGCCTACATGACGCAGGTCTGCAAGCCCGGGCCCGGCGACGTCACGCTCGAGATCGGCACCGGCAGCGGGTTTCAGTCCTCGCTGCTGTCGCGGATCGCCCGGCGGTCCTACTCGATCGAGATCATCGAGCCGCTGGGTCACGCGGTCGGCAAGATCTTCGAGCCGCTGGGCTACGACAACGTCGAGACGCGGGTCGGCGATGGGTATTTCGGCTGGCCGGAGGTGAAGGGCGGGTTCGACGTCATCATCATCACCTGCGCCGCGCAGTATGCCCCGCCGGAGCTGTTTAAGCAGCTGAAGCCAGGGGGCCGCATGATCATCCCGATCGGGCAGCCGTTCAAGCGCGGCCAGGTGCTGTACGTGTACAGCAAGGACGCCGAGGGCAAGGTTCATTCCAAGCGCGACGTGGGGGTGTTCTTCATCCCGATGACCGGGGCGATGATGAACCGTCCGAAGCCCGTTTCGACGCCGGCCGCGCCTGAATTTCCGGCCGATCCGGCCACGCCGAAGTAGCGGCGTGGCGCGCAAGCCCCTGCCGTCCCGTGCGGCCGCGTCGCCCGTGCCGGCCGCCCTGGAGCGCCTGGCGCGGCTGGCCGCCGCCGGCACCACGCCCGACCGCCTGGTGCGGGAGGCGCTGAGGATCGTGGCGGAATGGCAGGCCGACCTCGAGCTGGACGCCGCCGCCTTGCGGGAGCGCCTGGAACTGCTGCGCGACGACCTGGCGGCCGGCGTGGCGGATGCGGCGGAGCAGGCCGGCGACGTCGACCAAAGCGACAAGGCGGCCGCGCGGCAGGCGAATTCGACGTTGCGGGCCTTGCAAGCCGTGCACGACGCGGTGGCCGCGGAACTGCGTGGGTAGCACTGCCGCCGGATTGAACTCGAATTTAGAATAACTTCGATTGGGCGCGCGCGATGTAGCACCTGCTGCGGCGGCCACGATCGTGCGTACGTGCCGGCCAGGAGCTACGCCGTGCCTCTCCCTCACCCGGGTTGCCGTTTCGAGCGCCCCGCCCACGCGCTCCTTCGAAGGATAGCGATGACACGTCCGCCGCGGCGCACCGAGCAGCATTTCGTCACCCGCATCGGCTGGCTGAGGGCTGCTGTCCTCGGCGCCAACGACGGCATCCTCTCGACCGCGAGCCTTATCCTCGGCGTCGCGGCCGCCTCGGGGACGCATGGCAGCGTGCTCATCGCGGGCGTGTCGGGGTTGGTTGCGGGCGCCATGTCGATGGCTGCCGGCGAGTACGTCTCCGTCAGCTCCCAGGCCGACAGCGAGCAGGCCGACATCGGGCGGGAGCGCCGCGAACTCAGCGACGACGAGGAGGGCGAGGCCCGTGAGCTCGCGGCGATCTACGTCAAGCGCGGCCTGGATCAGGCCTTGGCGGCGAAGGTCGCCCAGCAACTGATGGCGCATGACGCCCTCGGCGCGCACACGCGGGACGAGCTGGGCATATCGGACGCCACGTCGGCGCGTCCGGTCCAAGCGGCCTTGACGTCGGCGGCGTCGTTCTCGGTCGGCGCGGCGCTGCCGCTGCTGATGGTGGTCGTGACGCCCGCCGGCATGCTCGTCGAGGCGGTCGCGGTCGCGTCCCTGCTGTTCCTGGCGCTGCTGGGCGCGGTCGGGGCCAGGACGGGAGGCGCCAACATGCTGACGGCCACGATCCGCGTCACCTTCTGGGGCGCCCTTGCGATGGCGGTGACGGCCGGGATCGGAACGGCTTTCGGCACGGCGGTGTGAGCGGGGCCAGGCGGCGCCCGAATGATGAAATCAAGATCATGCTTATTGCGGAACCTTGACTAGCGCACCGGCTGCTTTTTCGGACATAAGACTGTGATCAAGCTGCGATAGTGCTACCACAGTGAGGACTGTGTTTCACGAGTTTCTAAAATAGCCTTCCGGTTCTCACGCGCGGTGGCATCTTTTTGTCCAGCGCTCCTGGATTACCGGCAGTCCATTGCATCGTGCGGCTGGCTTTTCAAGCGCTGGCTCGCGGAACCCGCCATGAGTCTTATTTTAAGTGGAGAACGACATGGCCAATGAAAATCAGGGACGGGCGCCGCTTCGCGAAACGTCGGAGGGCACTGGCATGAGCCGGCGCATGGTGCTGGGCAGCACCGCGACGCTCGCCGCCGCACCGATGGCCGCGTTCGGCGGCGTCGTGCCGGCCGCGGCGCAAGCCCCCGCCCCGGCGGTGCCGCGCCCCGCGGCGGCGGGCACGCCGATGCCGACGGGCACGGTGGTCGAGTCGGGTGGGTTCCTGACCACCAACCAGGGCGTCAAGGTCAGCGACGACCAGAATTCGCTGAAGGTCGGCCCGCGCGGCCCGGTGCTGCTGGAGGACTTCGCGCTTCTCGAGAAGATCAACCACTTCGACCACGAGCGCATCCCCGAGCGGGTCGTGCACGCCCGCGGCACGGCGGCGCACGGGTATTTCGAGCTGACCGCATCGCTGGCCGACGTGTCCAAGGCCGCCATCTTCCAGCGCGTAGGCGAGCGGACGCCGCTGTTCACCCGCTTCTCCACCGTCGCCGGCAACCGCGGCTCGACCGACATGGCGCGCGACGTGCGCGGCTTCGCCGTCAAGCTCTACACCAAGGAGGGCAACTGGGACCTGGTGGGCAACAACATGCCGGTGTTCTTCATCCAGGACGCGATCAAGTTCCCCGACATCATCCACGCCGTGAAGGAGGAGCCCGACCGCGGCTTCCCGCAGGCGGCGAGCGCGCACGACACGTTCTGGGACTTCGTCTCGCTCACGCCCGAGAGCATGCACATGATCATGTGGGTGATGTCGGACCGGGCGATCCCCCGCTCGCTGCGCATGATCGAGGGGTTCGGCGTCCACACCTTCCGGCTGGTCAACGAGGCTGGCCGCAGCACCTACGTGAAGTTCCACTGGCGGCCCAAGCTCGGCATGCAGTCGGTGGTGTGGGACGAGGCGGTCAAGATCAGCGGGGCCGATCCCGACTATCACCGCCGCGACCTGTGGAACGCCATCGACCAAGGCAGTTTCCCGGAATGGGAGCTGGCGGTGCAGCTGTTCGACGAGGATTTCGCCAAACGCTTCGACTTCGACGTGCTGGACGCGAGCAAGCTGATCCCGGAGGAGGTGCTGCCGCTGCGCGTGATCGGCCGCATGGTGCTCGACCAGAACCCGGCCAACGTGTTCGCCGAGACCGAGCAGGTGGCGTTCTGCACCTCGCACGTCGTGCCGGGCATCGACTTCACCAACGACCCGCTGCTGCAGGGGCGCAACTTCTCCTACCTCGACACCCAGCTCAAGCGCCTGGGCGGCCCGAACTTCGCGCAGATCCCGATCAACCAGCCACGCTGCCCGATGCACAACTTTCAACGCGACGGCCACATGCAGATGAGCCTGCAGCAGGGCCGGGTGAGCTACGAGCCGAGCGCGCTCGGCGGCAAGGACATGCCGCGCGAGGACGCGCGCGGCGGATACCGCAGCTTCGCCGCCCACGAGGAGGGCGACACGCTGCGCACCCGGCCGGACTCGTTCGCCGACCATTTCAGCCAGGCGCGGCAGTTCTTCATGAGCCAAACGAAGCCGGAACAGAACCACATCGTCGCCGCCCTGGTGTTCGAGCTGAGCAAGGTGGAGACGGCATCGGTGCGCAACCGGATGCTGGGCCAACTCGACAACATCGACGCCACGCTGGCCAAGCGGGTGGCGGACGGGTTGGGCCATTCCGGGCCGATCGAGGCGGTGAAGGCCGCGGCGCCGACGCGCACCGACCTCAAGCCATCGCCGGCGCTGAGTATCCTCGCCAAGGCCGAGCCCACCCTGAAGGGGCGCATGATCGGCTGCCTGGTGTCCGACGGGGCCGATGCGGGGCTGGTCAAGGCGCTTGAGGCGGCGGCCAAGTCGGACGGCGCCACGATGAAGGTCGTCGCCCCGAAGCTGGGCGGCGTCCATGGCGCCGGCGGGGCGGCGATCGCGGCCGACGCCCAGCTCGCGGGCAGCCCGTCCGTGCTGTACGACGCGGTGGTGCTCGCGGTGTCCGAGCAGGGCGCCAGCCAGCTTGCGCAGGATGCCGCCGCGGTCGCGTTCGTGGCGGACGCCTACGCGCACCTGAAGGTGATCGGCCACACGGCGGGGGCTGCGAAGCTGCTGCAGCGCGCCGGGGTGGCCGACGGCGATGGAGTGATCGCGGTCGGCGACGCCGGGTCGGCCAAGGCTTTTCTCATGGCGGCCAGCAAGGGGCGGGTGTGGGAGCGTGAGGCGATGGTGCGGCCGGTGTTCTGAAACTCGGCCGAGCAAGGTGCGACATCATGTTTGATCGATCCAGCGGGGGGCGGCGCAGCGGCGTTGCCCTCGCCGCCCGCCTTCTCGCCTCGCTCGGGCCGGCTTGGGCTGCGGAGCCAGGGCCAGCCCAGCCGGGGCCAAGGCAACCGACGCGTCTGGAAGCAAAGCACCGGCAGCATGTACACGGGCGGGGCGCCGTAACCCTCGCTCGACCGGGGTAGGCTTGGTTGCGGCAGCCGATCGGGACTGGAGGATCATGGCAACCGTGCTGCTGATCGAGGACGACGACGTCACCGCCCTGGAGGTGGCGGACGGCCTCGCGCGCCATGGGCATAGCGTCGACCGGGCGGCGAGCGGAACCGGGGGGCTGGAGTTGGCCAGCCGCCGCGCCTACGACGCGCTGGTGGTGGACCGCATGCTGCCCGGCCTCGACGGGCTATCGGTGATCGCAGCGCTCCGGTCGTCCGGCGTGCGGGCGCCTGCGTTGATCTTGAGCGCGCTCAGCGACCTCGACGAGCGGGTGCGCGGCCTGCGCGCGGGCGGGGACGATTATCTGCCGAAGCCGTTCGCCCTGGTCGAGCTCGCGGCCCGGCTGGAAGCGTTGCTGCGGCGGCCGGTCGCCGCGCGGGAGACGGTGCTGCGCGCCGGCCCCCTCACGCTCGACATGCTGGAGCGCACGGCGATGCGCGACGGGCGCAACCTGGAGCTGCTGCCGCGTGAGCTGCTGCTGCTCGAGTACATGGTGCGCCGGGCCGGGCAGGTGGTGACACGGTCCATGCTCCTGCAGGACGTTTGGGGCTACCGATTCGAACCCCGCAGCAACGTCGTCGACGTGCATATGGGCAAGCTGCGCCGGAAGGTGGACCCGCCGGAGCTTCCGCCCCTGATCAGCGGCGTGCGCGGGGCGGGGTATCGGCTCAATGCGGGCGCTTGACGTCTGGCGGTCGTCCGCGTTCCGCTGGGCCTTGACGATCGCGGGCGCGCTGGCGTTGCAGACGGCGGCGCTGGTCGCATCCCTGTGGTGGCAGACCGTCACGCAGGCGATCGCGGCGGTGGATGCGGGGCTCGTGAGCGACTGTTCCCGCATGGCCGCGATGGCGCATGGCGAGCTGCTCGACGTCATCGAGGACCGGCTGCACAGCGACCTTCACCGCGTTCACCTCGTGGGGCTGTTCCATCCCGGCGACGAGGCAGTGGCCGGCAACATCGCAACTTGGCCGGCTGGGTTGCCGAAGGACGGCGCGGCGTATGCCGTGGAACTCCGCCGCACCGATGCGCCGGCCCGCGTCGAACGCCACACCCGCGCGGTCGCCTGCCCCATTCCGGGGGGCGACACCCTGGTGCTGGGGCGGGACACCGACACGTTCGAGGATTATCGGGCGATGCTCGTGCGCGCGGTCGGCGTCGGCGCGGCGCCGGCGATCCTCATCGCGCTGGCCACCGGCGCCTTGCTCGGCGTGCGGGCGCAGGCGCGCATCCGCCGGGTCCGGCGCGTGACCGAGCGCGTCATTGCGGGCGGCTTGGGCGAACGCCTGCCGGTGCGGGGCACGCGCGACGCCCTCGACCAGCTGAGCGCGGACGTGAACCGGATGCTCGACGAGATGGCGGCGTTGCTGGAGCAGGTGCGCCATGTCGGCAACGACATCGCCCATGACCTTCGCACGCCGCTGACCCGGCTGCGCGCCGGGCTGGAGCGGGGCTACGAGGGCGCGCGCACGCCCGAGCAGTTCCAGGCGGTGAGCGAGCAGGCGCTGGCCGAGGCGGACCGTGCCCTCGCCATCATCGCCGCACTGCTGCGCGTCACCGAGATCGAGCAGGCCCGGCGGCGTTCGGCGTTCGCCACGGTCGATGCAGGCGGGCTCCTGCGGGATGTCGCCGACCTTTACGGACCGGTCGCGGAGCAGCGCGAGGTGCGCTTGTCGGTCCAGCTCCAACCCAGCCCGGCCCTGTTCGGCGACCGTGACCTGCTGATGGAAGCGCTGGCCAACTTGGTGGAGAACGCCGTGAAATTCGCGCCGCTCGGCGGTGCAGTGAAGCTGCGGCTCGGCAATGGCCCGGGCGGGTCGACGGTGATCGAGGTGGCCGACAACGGCCCTGGCATCGCCCTGGAGGAGCGAAAGGCGGTGTTCCAGCGGTTCCACCGTGCCGACCCAAGCCGCGGCACGGACGGCAACGGCCTCGGCTTGGCCCTGGTGCGGGCCATTGCCGACCTGCACGGCATGACGGTCGAGATCGCCGATGCGGCCCCTGGCTGCATCGTGCGGCTCATCGCTCCAGCGAGTGCTTGGACCGGGCCATCCAGAGGGCCGGCGCCGGCGTCCGATGCCTTCGGTGTGAGGTTCGACGAGCGGCCGACGACCCCTCGCACCCGGCGTGAGACGGGCTGTTGCGGTACTGCGGTGCCGGGTGCCTGTCGAAGACGATAAACGGAAACCGACCTATTCCACTGGAATCGGACTTCAAATGCCGAGCCTACCGTGCGTCGAAAGGTGGAATTCGAATTGGCGCTGGTTCACGTAGCAACAGACGCTCGGGTCATAGCAGCCAATTGGCGTACCAGGCGTTGAGACAAGGTAGGCTGTCGAGTGTGGCAGGCAGCCATTGGAGATTGGCATGATCAAGATTATCGCTCGATTGGGTGCTGCTGGGTTACTCGCCTTAGGTGCCGGTTGCGCCGGCTTTGGCGGCGTCGGGTATGGCGGCAGCTACGGTGGCGGCGGCTATGGCGGCGGCTACGACGACGGGCCTGGCATCTATGGGCCAAGTTTCGGCAATTTCGGCGGTTATGGCGGAGACGGCTTCGGCGGGGGTTTTGGAGGCTTCGGCGGCGGCTTTGGCGGCTTCGGCGGCGGTTTTGGCGGCGAGGGGTTTGGGGGTGACGACGACTGAAACGACGCCGCGGCGCGAGTGCCGCCGCGATCCATGACCAACGCCGGGCGTCCCCGCGAGGGGGGAGCCACCACCAATTCAGCGGAGACCATGATATGAGACTTACATCGATCGCCCAGGCTGCCTTCCTGCTCACCGTCCTGACGCTGCCTGTCGCGGCATCGGCGCAGCAGGCGGCGACGGGATCGGCCCCCGCCCAGGATGTTTCCGCGCGGGTCGAGCAGCGGCTCACCAAAATGCATGATGCGCTTGGGATCACTTCGGCCCAGGAGCCATTGTGGGGCCAATACGCCCAGGTCACGCGTAGCAATGCCAATGACATGAGCCGGTCGTTCAATCAGCGCCGGACTGCACTCGCGTCGATGAGCGCGCCTGACAACTTTCAGAATATGGCCGCCACGGCCGCGCAGCACGCGCAGAACGTGCAACGTCTCGCCGCTAGTTTCGGGCAGCTGTATGCTGCCATGTCGCCCAGTCAGAGAAAGATCGCCGACGAGGTGGTCCGCACGCGCGGCGAACGTCCCAAGCAGTGACACGTTGAAGGGGAGCGCGGGACCGGCGGGCGGGTCGCCAGCCGTTCTCGGCGACGAAACGAGCGCACCCCGGTCGGCGGCGTCCGGGCTTCGATGGCTTGCAGGAAACTTTGAGCGCGCCGCTGACGTTCCCCGTCGGCGATTCGGCAATCGTAATGATGAATTTCAGGAGTGACCGATAATGACGACATGCTTCAGGCTGGCCTCAGTGGCGGCAATCACGTTGGGCCTCATCGGCTGCAACGCGACGGACAAACCGACGGCCACTGCCTTTTCTCGCAATGTGGGGCCTGGAAGTTCCGTGACGGGAACGCCGCAGAGCGATATGGGCGCAAACGTGTCCGGCGTTCCGCGCGTGCCGGGGGCGCCGTCGGCCGGCACCAATCCGACTGGCGGCAACTAAGGTTCGCGGCCCACTACGCCCATGGCGTCGGCCCGCGTCTTCATGGCGCGGGCCGATCGCGCCGCTTAAACCGTCGCCAAGGCGAACGAGGCCTTCATCAGCGCGCGCGTGTACTCCTCGCGGGGCGCGCCGAATATCTGGCCGGCGGCGCCCTGCTCCACCACCCGGCCGCCGCGCAGCACCACGACGCGATGGGCCAGCGCCCGGACGACAGCGAGGTCGTGGCTGATGAACAGATAGGCCAGTCCGTGACGCTGCTGCAGGCTCCGCAATAGATCCACGATTTGGGCCTGCACGGAGCGGTCGAGCGCGCTGGTCGGCTCGTCCAGCACCACCAGGCGCGGCTGCAGCACGATCGCGCGGGCGATGGCGACACGCTGGCGCTGACCGCCGCTGAACTCGTGCGGATAGCGCTCGGCGGCGTCGACGGGCAGGCCTACCTCCTGCAATGCCGTCGCCACGCGGGCGGCGCGCGCGGCGGCGGTGAGGCGCTCGTGCACCGCCAATCCCTCCGCCACGATCGCGCCCACCGAGAGGCGGGGCGACAGGCTGCCGTACGGGTCCTGGAACACCACTTGCATCTGCGCGCGCCGCTGCCGCACGCTGCTTTGCGGCAGGGCGGTGATGTCCTGCCCCAGGAATGCCACGCGCCCGGTCGCCTCCTGCAGCCGCAGCATCGCCAGCCCCATGGTCGACTTGCCGGACCCGCTTTCCCCCACCAGTCCCACCGTCTCTCCGGCGCGCACCGCGATCGAGACGCCATCGACGGCGCGCACCGTGGCGACCGTCCGGCGCAGCAGGCCGCGGCGGACCGGGAAGCCGACCCGGATGTCCTGCGCGTCGATCACGGTGGCGGCGTCTGATGGCACCGGGTTCGGCTTGCCGCCCGGCTCCGACGCGAGCAGCATCCGGGTGTAGGCATGCTGCGGGGCGCCGAATACGTCCGCAACCGGTCCCGCCTCGACCAGCTTGCCGTCCTTCATCACGCAGACGCGGTCGGCGTAGCGGCGCACCAGCGGCAGGTCGTGGCTGATGAGCAGCAGCGCCAGGCCGCGCCGCGCCTTTTCCCGGGCGAGCAGGTCGAGGATTTGCGCCTGGATCGTCACGTCGAGCGCCGTGGTCGGCTCGTCGGCGATCAGCAGCGCCGGGTCGTTGGCGAGCGCGGTGGCGATCATCACGCGCTGGCGCTGCCCCCCCGAGAGCTGGTGCGGGAACGCGTCCAGCCGCTCGGCCGCGTCCGGAAAGCCGCATTCGGCCAGCAGCGCCACGACCCGCTCGCGCGTGGCCCGGCGTCCGTGCAGCCGCAGCGCCTCGGCCACCTGGCGCCCGATCCGGTGCAGCGGGTTGAGGCTGGTCATCAGCTCCTGGAACACCACCCCGGCCACGCCGCCGCGCGCCCGGCGCAGCGCCGCCTCAGGTGCCGTGGCCATGTCGACGCCGTCCAGCACGATCCGCCCGGACACGGCGGCGCCCGGCGGCAGCAGGCCGAGCACCGACAGCGCCGTCAGCGACTTGCCGGACCCGCTCTCCCCCACCAGCGCCAGCGTCTCGCCGCGGTCGAGCGTAAACGACACGCCGTCCACCACACGTCGGCCGGCGAAGGCGACCGAGAGGCGCTCGACCGTGAGCAAGCTCACCCTGCTACACTCACCGGGGTTGCCGGCGCGGGTCGAAGGCGTCGCGTACTGCCTCGCCGACGAAGATCAGCAGCACCAGGATGCCGCCGAGCACCACGAACGAGGTGATGCCGAGCCACGGCGCTTGCAGGTTGTTCTTGCCCTGGTTCACCAGCTCGCCCAGTGACGGCGAACCCGGCGGCAGGCCGAAGCCGAGGAAATCCAGGCTGGCCAGCACGGTGACGGAGCCCGACAGGGTGAACGGCAGGAACGTCAGGGTCGCGACCAGCGCGTTCGGCAGGATGTGCCGTGCCATGATCGCGCCGTCGGACACGCCCAACGCCCGCGCCGCGCGCACGTAGTCGAGGTTGCGCCCGCGCAGGAATTCCGCCCGCACCACGCCCGTCAATTGCATCCAGGAGAAGATCAGCAGAAACGCCAGCAGCACCCAGAAGCTCGGCACGATGATGCTGGCCAGGATGATCAGCAGGAACAGTTGCGGCATCCCGCCCCAGACCTCGATGAAGCGCTGGAACAGCAGGTCCGTCAGTCCGCCGTAGTAGCCCTGCACCGCCCCGGCCGCGATGCCGATGATCGACGACACGATCGTCAGCGAGAAGCCGAACAGCACCGAGATGCGGAAGCCGTAGATGACCCGGGCGAGCACGTCGCGGGATTGGTCGTCGGTGCCGAGCAGGTTGCGCCAGGACGGCGGGGCCGGGGCTGGGACGGGCAGGCCCTTCACCGTGGTGGCGTAGTTGAACGGGATCGCGGGCCAGAGCATCCAGCCGTTCGCCTCGATGGCGCGGACCAGGTCCGGATCGGTGTAGTCGGCCTCGATCGGTAGGAACTCGGGACCGAACGCGTCCTCGCTGTAGTCGGCCAGGACCGGGAAGAACCAATGGCCATCGGTGTGGATCAGCAGCGGTCTGTCGTTGGCGACGAACTCGGCGAACAGGCACACCCAGAACAGCGTAAGGAAGATCCACAGCGACCACCAGCCCCGCCGGTGCGACCGGAAGATCGCCAGGCGGCGTTGGTTGAGCGGGGTCATCGCCGCGCCTCGAAGTCGATGCGGGGATCGACCAGGGTGTACATCAGGTCGCCGACGATCTGCAGCAGCAGGCCGATCAGGGTGAACACGTACAGGGTGCCGAACATCACCGGATAGTCCCGCCGGATGGCGCTGTCGAAGCCGAGCAGGCCCAGGCCGTCGAGCGAGAACACGATCTCGACCAGCAGGGCGGAGCTGAACAGGATGCCGATGAACGCTGCCGGGAACCCCGCCACGATCAGCAGCATCGCGTTGCGGAACACGTGGCCGTATAGCACCCGCGTCTCCGACGCGCCCTTCGCCCGCGCGGTGACGACGTACTGCTTGCGGATTTCCTCCAGGAAGCAGTTCTTGGTCAGGATCGTCAGGCTCGCGAACCCGCCGGCCACGAGGGCGATGGTCGGCAGCACCATGTGCCAGGCGTAGTCGGCCAGGCGCGCCGGCCAGGGCCAGGCGTCGGCCCCGGCGCTGGCCAGCCCGCGCAATGGGAACCACTGCACGAAGCTGCCGCCCGCGAACAGCACCACCAGCAGGATCGCGAACAGGAACCCCGGTACCGCGTAGCCGATCAGCACGACCGCGCTGCTCGCGACGTCGAACCGGCTGCCGTCGCGTACCGCCTTGCGGATGCCGAGCGGGATGGAGACGAGGTACACCAGCAGGGTGGACCACAGCCCGATCGAGATGCTGACCGGTAGCTTGTCGAGCACCAGGCCCAGCACGGTGCGGTCGCGGAAGAAGCTGCGGCCGAAATCGAAGCTCAGGTAGTTCCGGATCATCTCGCCGTAGCGCGCCAGCGGCGGCTTGTCGAAGCCGAACATGCGGCGGATGTCGGCGACGACGTGCGGGTCCAGCCCGTTCGCGCCGCGGTAGTTGCCGTCCGGGGGCGCCATCACCTCCGCGCCGCCGCCGGTGATGCGGCTGGTGGTGCCGCCACGGCCGCGCAGTTCGGCCAGCATCTGCTCCACCGGGCCGCCCGGCGCGAACTGCACGACGGCGAAGTTGATGGTGATGATGCCGAACAGCGTGGGCACGAGCAGCAGCAGCCGGCGCAGCAGGTAGGCGCCCATCAGTTCCCGCTGCGGCGGGCGGCTTCGGTGGCGGCGGACAGTGCCGGGTCGATCCACCAAGTGGCGAAATCGACGCCGGTCCGCACCGGCTGGCTGGGGCGGCCGAAGCGGTTCCAGTAGGCGATCTCGACCTTCTGGATGTGCCACATCGGGACCATGTACCAGTTCCACAGCAGCACGCGGTCGAGCGCGTGGCTGGCGGCGAGCAAAGCCGGGTAGTCCTTAGCGTTGACCACCTTGCCTACCAGCGCATCCACCGCCGGGTTGCAGATGCCGGCGACGTTCTGGCTGCCGGGCGCGCTGGCGGAGGCGCAGGTCCAGAACTCGGTCTGCTCATTGCCGAGCGATGCGCTTTCCGGGATCAGCGCGACGGCGATGTCGAACTCGAACGCGTCCATCCGCTTCTGGAACTGCGCCGGGTCGACGGTGCGGATGCGGGCCTCGATCCCGAGCCGCTGCAATTGCTGGGTGTAGGGCAGCCCGACCCGCTCGAACGCCGGTTCGTCCAGCAGGATTTCCACGCTCATCTTCTGCCCGGCGGCGTTCACCAGCTTGCGGTCCCGCACGTCCCAGCCGGCCTGCTTGAACAGGTCCAGCGCGCGGCGCAGGCCGTCGCGGTTGTTGCCGCTGGCGTCGGTGACCGGCAGCTTGAACGGTTCGGTGAACAAGGCCGCGGGCAGCGAGGCGCGGAACGGCTGCAGCAGCGCCAGTTCGTCGCCCTCGGGCAGGCCGCCGCTCGCGAAGTCGCTGTTGCTGTAGTAGCTCTCGGTGCGCGTGTAGTTGCCGTAGAACAGATTCTTGTTCATCCACTCGAAGTCGAACACCTGCGCGAACGCCTCCCGCACCCGGACATCCTTGAACGGATCGCGCCGGCCGTTCAGCGCGAACGCCTGCATCCCGGTCGGCAGGCGGTGCGCGATCGCCTCCTTTTTCACCAGGCCGCGCTGCACCGCCGGAAAGTCGTAGCCGGTCGCCCATTCCTTGGCGACGTTCTCCTGCCGGAAATCGATCTGCCCGGCCTTGAACGCCTCCCGCGCGACCGTGGGATCACGGAAATACTCGTAGCGCATCAGGTCGAAATTGTCCTGTCCGCGTCCGGTCGGCAGGTTTTCCGCCCAATAATCCGGCGCGCGGCGGTACGCGACCGTGCGGCCCAGTTCGAAATGGTCGACCACGTACGGCCCCGAGCCGAGCGGCGGCTCGCTCAGCGGCGCGGAGAAGTCGCGGCCCTTCCACCAGTGTTCCGGCAGCACCGCAAGCTCGCCCAGGATCATCGGCAATTCGCGGTTGGCGTTCGACTTCAGGTGGAACACCACCCGGCGCTCGCTCTCGGCCGTCACGTCGGCCACGTCGGCGTAGTAGGTGCGGTAGCGCGGCCGGCCCTGCTCCCGCAGCATGCGGAAGGTCCAGGCGACGTCCCCGGCGGTGACCGGCGTGCCGTCGTGGAACCGCGCATCGGGCCGCAGCTCGAACGCGACCCACATGCGGTCGGGCGGCAGCTCGATAGTCTGCGCGAGGTGGCCGTATTCGGCGGAGGCTTCGTCCGCGTTGGGGCGCAGCAGCGTGTCGAACAGCGTGCCGACGCCGGATGCCGAGGTGCCGCGGATGACGAACGGATTGAAGCTGTCGAAGGTGCCGACGGCCGACAGCGCGACCTCGCCACCCTTGGGCGCGTCGGGGTTGACGTAGGGAAAGGCCGGAAAATCGGCGGGCAACCGCGGCGGCGCGAGCAGCGATAACGCGTAGGTGCGCGTGGTCTGAGCCTGGGCGGGCGGGGCCAGCAGCAGGGCGAACAGGGCAAGGATGATCCGCACGATTGACACTCCTTAGGCCGCAAGCTGTTCGACGGCGGGCGCGAGCAGCGCGGGGTTGCCGAGGGCCAGCACCCGGCCGTCGCCGTCCGCGCGCAGAGGGTGGCCGTCCCAGTCGGTCATCCGGCCGCCCGCGCCCTCGACTACGGGGAGCAGGGCCGCCCAGTCCCACACCTTGAGGCTGGACTCCGCGATCACGTCGATCTGGCCGAGCGCCAGCAGCCCGTAGGCGTAGCAATCCCCGCCCCACGACACCCGGCCGACCGCTCCCGCCAAGCGCCGCCAGCGGGGTTCGGACTCGCGGTCCAGCATCTCAGGCGTGGTGCACGACAACTCGGCGTCGGCCAATGACGCGCACGCCCGGATGCCCACCCGCCCGGCCCACGGGCCGCGGAACATCGTCGGCCGCCCGGCGACGCCGACCCAGCGCTCGCCGGTGATCGGCTGGTCGATGATGCCGAGCAGCGGCGTGTCCCCGTCCAGCAGGCCGAGCAGCGTGCCGAACACCGGCCGCCCGGTGATGAAGGCGCGGGTGCCGTCGATCGGGTCGAGCACCCAGCGCAGGCGCGCACCGGGCCGGTCCAAGCCGTATTCCTCGCCGAGGATGCCATGGTCGGGAAAACGATCGGTTAACACGGCGCGCATCGCCTGCTCCGCGCGGCGGTCGGCGACGGTGACGGGACTGTCGTCACCTTTCCGGTCGGCCGCGACTCCGGCGCGGAAAAACGGCCGGATCACGGCGCCCGCGACGTCGGCGGCAGCTTCGGCGGCGGCGACCAGGGCGTTCAAGCGGGCGTCTAGCGCGAGATCGCCGGTGTTTCCCGGGCCTGCGGCGGTTGCTGCTGCTGGTTGGTCTGGACCTGCGGCTGATTCTGGTTGGGGGAAGGCTGCCCCGTCTGCTGCCCGCGGGCCTGCGTGCGCTGCTGCGGCGGCTGCTGCGACTGGTTGTTCTCCAGCTGCGACTGGTTCTGGCTGGCGGAAGGCTGGGTCACCTGCTGGCTGAATGCAGCGCTCGGGGCCGCAGCGACGACTGCCGCCACCGCCATTCCAAGGAAACCGAAACTGCGCATCCGTGCCCGCCTTCTAACTGGAACCGACCTCAATCCCGCGCGGCGTTGCGCCCCGGGGCCGGCCTACCTAAGCTGCGCGGCACCTTATGCAAACGCCCCCACCGCATCAACTCGACGCGCACCGCCGAACCGCACGCGATTGAACCCCATCATCGTCATCCCCGCCCGCATGGCATCCAGCCGCCTGCCCGGCAAGCCGCTGGCCGACATCGCCGGGCGGCCGATGGTCGTCCAGGTGCTGATGCGCGCGCGGGCGGCCGGCATCGGCCCGGTCGCGGTCGCCTGCGCCGACTCCGAGATCGCCGACGCCGTCGCCGCAGCTGGGGGCGTGGCCGTGATGACCGACCCGGCGTTACCATCCGGCTCCGACCGGGTGCACGCGGCCCTGGCGACGCTCGACCCGCACGGCGCACACGATGTCGTGGTGAACCTGCAGGGCGACTTCCCGACCGTCGCGCCCGATCTGCTGCGCGTCGTCATCGCCCCGCTCTCTGACCCGGCGGTCGATATCGGCACCCTGGTCGCGCCCGTCGAGTCGGCCGAGGAGGCAGCGCTGCCCTCCGTGGTCAAAGCCGCCTGCGCGTTCGACGACGGCCGCTCCGTCTCGCCGGCGCTGTACTTCTCCCGCGCCGTCATCCCTGCCGGCGACGGCCCGCTATGGCATCACATCGGCATCTACGCCTTCCGCCGGGCGGCGCTGGCCCGCTTCGTGGCGCTGCCCGAAAGCCCGCTGGAACGGCGCGAGCAGCTGGAGCAGTTGCGCGCCCTCGAGGCCGGCATGCGCATCGGCTGCGCCCGCGTCGAGGCCGGGCCGTTCGGCGTCGATACCCCGGCCGACCTCGAACGCGCCCGCCGGGTGCTGGCATGACCGTCGCCTTCCAGGGCCGCCCCGGCGCCTACTCCGACCTCGCGTGCCGCACGGCGCTGCCGGACCGGCCGACCCTGCCCTGCGAAACGTTCGAGGCCACGATCGACGCCGTGCACACCGGCGCGGCCGAACTGGCCATGCTCCCGTGCGAGAACAGCCTGGCGGGCCGTGTCCCCGACATCCACTCGCTGCTGCCGGAGAGCGGGCTGCACATCGTGGGCGAGCACTTCCAGCGCGTGGAGCACTGCCTGCTCGGCGTGCCCGGCGCCACCATCGGCCAGGTCCGCCGCGCCCACTCCCACGCGGTCGCCCTCGGCCAAGTGCGCGGCATCCTGCGGGAACTGGGGTTGCAGGCCGTGGTGGAGGCCGACACCGCGGGGGCTGCCGAGATGATCGCGGCGCGCGCCGACCCCGCCGACGCCGCGATCGCCTCCACGCTGGCGGCGCAGATCTATGGGCTGCAGGTGCTCCGCGCCAACGTCGAGGACGCGTCGCACAACACCACGCGGTTCTACATCGCCTCGCTGGCGCCAGCGCTGCCATTGCCCGAAACGCCGAATTTGCTGACGACGTTCGTGTTCCAAGTCCGCAACGTGCCAGCCGCGCTGTACAAGGGCCTGGGCGGCTTCGCGACCAACGGCGTGAACATGACGAAACTGGAAAGCTACATGCTGGCCGGTCAGTTCACCGCGACGCAATTCCTATGCGACGTGGAAGGGCACCCGGAGCAGCCGGCGCTCCGGCGCGCGCTGGAGGAACTGGCGTTCTTCTCCAACGACGTCCGGGTGCTCGGCGCCTACCCGCAGGCTGCGTTCCGGCGAAACTAGGCCAGTTCTCGCACCCGGCGCTCGACTTGCGGCGCAGGGTAGAGTTGCGGAATGAGGCAGGCGGGCAGGGGCGAGGCGTACGGTCCGCTCCGGTCGGGCGGCGGCGGAGGCGGCGGGTCCTCCGGTCGGTCGCGCCCATCGTTGTCGCGGTCCAGCCGCCTGAGCGCGATCAACTCCCCCACGGCGAACAGCAGCGGCGCGCCAAATGTCAGCGCCCCGCTCAGACCGATCAAAACACTCGGCGACATGATTTTCCCTCCCGTCTAGTTAACCACCCTCGGCCGCTCCACCCCGCCGCCGGGGGGAGCCAACCCACGCGATTGCAGGCACCGCAGCGTTGCGTCCGCCTTGGCAGCCTTGAGATCTGCCTGGTGCTCGTTCATGAAATACTGGCTTCCAGCGCCTATCTCAATCAATTCTTTCACGGCCGGATCGTTGTAGACGCCTTCCCGGCAGGCGACGACCTCGGGCGACACCGGGGTTGACGGTGAGGTGGCGCAGGCCGTGCAGGCCAGCAGCAGCGCCCAGGAAAAATGTCTCATTCCGCCATCCAGTCCTCGATCAGCCGGCGCGCGATGCTGTCTTGCCGGGGCAGCAGGAAGCCGTGGTCCTTGGGCGCGCGGATTTCCGCCCGGGTGAACCAGCGCGCGTCGGTTAGCTCCTCCGGGTCGATCGTGATCTCCTCCGTCAAGGCCTCGGCGTAGAAGCCGAGCATGATGCTGCCCGGGAACGGCCAAGGCTGGCTGCTGTGGTAGCGCACCTGGCCGACGACGACGCCGCTTTCCTCGGCTACCTCGCGCGCGACCGCCTCCTCCAGGCTTTCACCGGGTTCGACGAAGCCGGCGAGGGTCGAGTACATCTGCGACTTGGGAAACCGCTGGGAATGCCCGAGCAAGGCGCGGCCGCCCGTGGTCACGAGCATGATGACCGCCGGGTCGGTGCGCGGGAAATGGTGCGTCTGGCAGCCGGTGCAGGCCATGACGTGCCCGGCGCTGCGAGACTCGCAGGGCGCGCCGCAGAGGCCGCAGAAACGGTGCCGGGCGCGCCAGTGCATCAGCCCGCGGGCGTGCGCCAGGATGGCGGCGTGCGTCGCCTTCATGCCGGCGCCGATCATGCGGAGATCGGTGAACGCGGCGCCGGCGACCACCGGGTCGGGCGTTTCCAGGGCGCTCAGATCCACCGTGAACACGGCGCGGCCCTCATGCAGGCCGAGGAAGGCCCAGGGCAGGTCGGCGTTCCGGAGGGGGTCAGCGTCGCTGGCCGTGGGGAACACCGCCTCGGGCGCGCCGTCCGGCGTCTGCCGCAGCAGGTTGCGGGCGCGCCAGACCGGCACGAACACGCTGGCCGGGTCGGCCCGCTTCGCCGCGATCCAGGTGTCGTCGTTGCGCCGGAAGCCAGCTCGGTCGAGAGGGTTGCCGGTGTAGGCGTTCGGTCGACTGGGGCGCGCGGGGAACATACGGCGCGGAAAGTGGCATGGTGGCGCGGAGGCGGCAACCTGCCGGGCGCCGGACGCGTGCCCGCGTCGCCCGCACGGCACGGCGAGCCCCGTCCGCTCCGTTTCAGCAAAACAACGTTAGCACTCACGGCTTCGGAGTGCTAATCAAGCATGGACGGGTCCGTACTCGGGGTTGGCAGGATGCCGGCCGCGCCGCGACGGTCCCAAGGGAGCTACTGTCATGACATTCCGACCGCTGCACGACCGCGTCGTGGTCCGCCGCATCACCCCGCAGGAGAAGTCCGCGGGCGGGATCATCATTCCCGACACGGTCAAGGAGAAGCCGATGGAGGGCGAGGTGATCGCCGCCGGGCCGGGCGCGCGCAACGAGCAGGGCGCCGTCGTTCCGCTGGAGGTGAAGGCCGGCGACCGCGTGCTGTTCGGCAAGTGGTCCGGCACCGAGGTCAAGCTCGACGGCGAGGACCTGATGATCATGAAGGAAAGCGATCTGTTGGGCGTGATCGAAGACGCGCCGGCCATCGCCAAAGCCGCTTAAGCAATAATAAGGAAACCAGCACATGGCAGCCAAAGAAGTTCGCTTCGGCGATGACGCACGCAGCCGCATGTTGCGCGGCGTGAACATCCTCGCCGACGCGGTGAAGGTGACTTTGGGACCGAAGGGCCGCAACGTCGTCATCGACAAAAGCTACGGCGCGCCGCGGATCACCAAGGACGGCGTGACGGTCGCGAAAGAGGTCGAACTAGCCGAGAAGTTCGAGAACATGGGCGCGCAGATGGTGCGCGAGGTCGCGAGCAAGACCAACGACGTGGCCGGCGACGGCACCACGACGGCGATCGTGCTGGCCCAGGCGATCGTGCACGAGGGCGGCAAGGCCGTCGCCGCCGGCATGGCGCCGATGGACCTCAAGCGCGGCGTGGACAAGGCGGTCGCCGCCCTGGTCGCCGAACTGGCCAAACGCACCAAGAAGATCACCACCGAGGCCGAGACGGCGCAGGTCGGCACGATCTCGGCGAACGGCGAGGCCGACATCGGCCGCATGATCGCGGAAGCCATGCAGAAGGTCGGCAACGAGGGTGTCATCACCGTCGAGGAAGCCAAGGGCATGGACACCGAGCTTGAGGTGGTCGAGGGCATGCAGTTCGACCGCGGCTACCTGTCCCCGTACTTCATCACCAACGCGGAGAAGATGACGGTCGACCTCGACAACCCGTACATCCTGATCCACGAGAAGAAGCTGTCGCAGTTGCAGGTCTTGCTGCCGCTGCTGGAGGCCGTGGTGCAGTCGGCGCGTCCGCTGCTGATCATCGCCGAGGACATCGAGGGCGAGGCGCTCGCGACCCTGGTGGTGAACAAGCTGCGCGGCGGGCTGAAGGTCGCGGCCGTGAAGGCGCCGGGCTTCGGCGACCGGCGCAAGGCGATGCTGGAAGACATCGCCGTGCTGACCGGGGGGCAGGTGATCTCGGAGGACCTCGGCATCAAGCTGGAGAACGTCACGCTCGACATGCTGGGGCAGGCCAAGCGCGTGCTGATCGAGAAGGAGAACACGACCGTCATCGAAGGCGCGGGCGCGTCCGACCTGATCAAGGGCCGCTGCGAGCAAATCCGCGCGCAGGTCGAGGAGACCACGAGCGACTACGACCGCGAGAAGCTGCAGGAGCGGCTGGCCAAGCTCGCCGGCGGCGTGGCGGTCATCCGCGTCGGCGGCAGCACCGAGACCGAGGTGAAGGAGCGCAAGGACCGCGTGGACGACGCGCTGCACGCGACCCGTGCGGCCGTCGAGGAAGGCATCGTGCCCGGCGGCGGCGTCGCTCTGGCGCGGGCCAGCCTGATCCTGGCCGGACTGCAGGCCGACAACGAGAGCCAGAAGTTCGGTATCGAGATCGTCCGCAAGGCGGTGCAGACCCCGATGCGGCAGATCGCCGAGAACGCGGGCGAGGACGGCGCCGTGATCGGCGGCAAGGTGCTGGACAACGCCGAGTACGGCTTCGGCTACGACGCGCAGTCCGGCGCGTTCAAGGACCTGGTCGCGGCCGGCATCATCGACCCGACCAAGGTCGTCCGCGTCGCGCTGCAGAACGCGGCGTCCGTGGCGGGCCTGCTGATCACCACCGAGGCGATGGTGGCGGAAAAGCCGGAGAAGCGCGCGCAGTCGCTGCCCCAGGGCGGCGGCGACATGGACTACTAAGCCACCGCTGCACGCCGCTAACCCCGGGCGCGCAATTCCTTGTGGATGACCTTGCCCGTCGCCGTCATCGGCAACTCGTCCACGAACGCCACCAGCCGCGGATATTCGTGGGCTGCCAGCCGGCTTCTCACGAAATCCTGGATGTCGCGCGCCAACTCGTCCGACGGGTCGAAGCCGGGGCGGGGCACGATCCAGGCCTTCACCAACTCGGTGCGCACCGGGTCCGGCACGCCGACCACGGCGGCCATGGCGACAGCCGGGTGCTTGGACAGGCAGTCCTCGATCTCGCCGGGGCCGATGCGGTAGCCGGCGCTGGTGATCAGGTTGTCGGCGCGGCCCACGAACCAGATGTAGCCGTCCGCGTCCTGGCGGCCGAGGTCGCCGGTCAGCATGAAGTCGCCCGCGAACTTGGCCGCGGTCGCGTCCGGGTTGTTCCAGTAGCGCAGGAACATCACCGGGTCGCCGCGCCGCACGCCGATGTTGCCGACCTCGCCGGCCGCGACGGGCTGCCCAGCCGCGTCCACGATCCGCAAATCATGCCCTGGCCCGGCCCGGCCGAGCGACCCGGGGCGGACGGGGAACAGCGGCGCGCCGTTGCCGGCCACGACGTTGCACTCGGTCTGGCCATAGAACTCGTTGGGCACGCAGCCCAAGGTCCGCTCCGCCCATTCGAGCAGGCTGGCGCCCAGCGTCTCTCCGCCGCTGGCCACGCTGCGCAGGGCGAGGCCGTCGTGGGTCGCGCCGGATTGCTGGATCAGCCGGAGCGCCGTGGGCGGTAGGAACACGTTGCGGACCCGGTGACGGGCCATCAGCGCCAGGGCCGCGCCGGGGTCGAACTTGCGGCTCCGGTGGGCCAGCACCGGGACGCCGTGGTGCCAGGCCAGCAGCAACACGTCGAACAGCCCGCCGATCCAGGCCCAGTCGGCGGGGGTCCAGAACAGGTCGCCGGGGCGGGGGAAGAAGTCGTGCGACAGCTCCAGCACGGGCAGGTGGCCGAGCAGCACGCGGTGGGCGTGGAGCGCCCCCTTCGGGTTCCCCGTGGTGCCGGAGGTGTAGATGATGATCGCCGGGTCGTCGGCCGCCGTGTCGCGCGGGGTGAACGCGTCGGACGCGCGACCGAGGGCGGCGTGGAAATCAACTGTGCCGGCGGGCGCGCCGTCGACGACGTACACGTGTTCCAGCTCCGGCAGCCGCGCCCGCAACTCGGCGATCTTGGCCCACCCGGCGCCGTCGGTCACCAGCGCCCGCGCGCCGCTGTCGGCCAGGCGGTATTCCAGGGCGTCCTGCCCGAACAGGGTGAACAGCGGCAGCGAGACCAGGCCGGACTTCCAGGCGGCAAGGTGCGCCACGCCGGTCTCGACCGCCTGGGGCAGCAGGATGGCCAAGCGGTCGCCGTCCCGCAGCCCGTCGGCCGCCAGGACGTTGGCGAAGCGGTTGGACAAGCCCCGGATGTCGTCGAACGAGAAGCGGCGGACCTGGCCGGCTTCGTCCTCCATCACCAGGGCGAGCCGGCCGGTGCCGTCGGCGTGACGGTCGCAGCAATCGACCGCCATGTTGACACGGTCCGGGATGTCCCAGCGGAAATCCCGCTGCAAGGTCGCGAAGTCGGGCGCACGGGTCAGCATGGCTACGGCCCCGCCAGCTTGCAGCCACCTTCGGCCATGGGCCGGAACGCCTGGTCCGCGGGAATGGTGTCGAGCAGCTTGTAGAAGTCCCATTCGCCGTGCGACTCGGCGGGGGTTTTGACCTGGAACAGGTACATGGCGTGGGTCGCCCGGCCGTCCGCCCGCACCTGCACGGTGCCGAACAGGGGGTCCTCGATGGCCGCGCGCTTCAACTCCGGCACGACCTTGCGGGCGTCCGCGCTGCCGGCCGCCTTCGCCGCATGCAGGTAGGCGAGCGCGCTGGAATACACGCCCGCCTGGAAGCTGGTCGGCCGCCACCCGCCCATGCGGGCCGCGAACCGGGCCGCGAAGGCGCGGGTGGCCGGGGTCGCGTCCCAGTAGAACGCGTCGGTCAAATACAGCCCCTGCGCGGTCGGCAGGCCCAGCGCGTGCACGTCCGTCACCTGCAGCAGCAGGGCCGCCAGGCGTTGCGTGCCGTCCGTGGTCAGCCCGAACTCGGCCGCCTGCTTGATCGAGTTGGCGGTGTCCGTCACGGCATTGGCGAGGCCGACGACCTTGGCGTGGCTGGCCTGCGCCGCGAGGAGGTAGGACGAGAAGTCCGATCCGCTGGGCGGGTGCTTGGCGTCGCCTAGCACCTTGCCGCCGAGCGAGACGATGACCTTGCTCGCGTCCGCCTCCAGCGACAGCCCGAAGGCGTAGTCCGCAGTGACGAAAAACCAGGTGTCACCGCCGGCCTTGGTCAGCGCGCGGGCGGTGCCGTTGGCGAGCGCCCAGGTGTCGTAGGTCCAATGCACGGTGTTGGGCGAGCACTTGTCCCCGGTGAGCGCCACCGCGCCCGGCCCGGAGGCGAGCAGCGCCGCCGGGCTGTTGCGGGCGACCTCGTTGACGGCGAGCGCCACGGAGGAGAACGGCACGTCCAGGATGGCGTTCACGCCGTCGCGGTCGATCCAGCCGCGCGCGATGGCGGCCCCCGCGTCGGGCTTGTTTTGGTGGTCGGCGAACAGCACGCGCACCTGCGCGCCGGGGTTCTCGGCCGTGAACGCCTCGCCAGCGAGCTGGGCTGCGATCACGGAGCCGCGCCCGGTCGCGTCGGCCACGAAGCCGCTCATGTCGGTCAGCACGCCGAAGGTGACCGATACGGGTTGGGCGGCGGCGGCGAACGGCAGCAGGGCGGCTAGGCTGCAGGCGAGGGCCTTCGAAATCGATGTCACCTGGGACGCTCCCGTTCCGCTCCGTGGCGGGTTGGCAATATCGGAGCCGATCGGCCAGACTGGGTCAATGCTGGTGCTGCATCACTGCTCCGACACCCGCTCCTTCCGGCCGCTATGGATGCTGGAGGAGCTGGAGGTGCCGTACGAGCTGCGGATGCTGCCGTTCCCGCCCCGGGTCGCGGCGCCGGGCTACCTGGCCAGCAATCCGCTCGGCACCGTCCCGCTGCTGGAGGACGGTTCCGTGCGGATGACCGAGTCGGCGGCGATTTGCCAGTACCTCGTCACGCGGCACGGCTCGACCTCGCTGAACGTCGCGCCGGAGGAGCCGGGCTACGCCGCCTTCCTGAACGGGCTGCATCTGGGCGAGGCGACCTTGACGTTCCCACAGGCGCTCGTGTTGCGTTATAGCCGGCTGGAGCCGCCGGAGCGCCGGATCCCGCAGGTCGCCGAGGACTACGCACGCTGGTTCCTGTCCCGCCTGCGCAAGAGCGTGACCGGGTTGCAGGGTGGCTACTACGCGGCCGGGCGTTTCACCGCCGCCGACGTCTCGATCGGCTACGCGCTGCTGGTCGCGGGCAAGCTGGGGCTGGACGGGCAGTTCACGCCGGAGGTGGCGGAGTACTGGGGTCGGCTGTCCGCCCGTGCCGGCTATCGGCGGGCCCGGCAGGCGCAAGCGGCGGCGTTGGAAGCGCAAGACGTGCCGCCGGCCGATTTCGGCGAGTCGACGCCGGCATAGGAACGAGCACATGCAATTCCCGCCACCTTCACCCGGCCCTGTCCCGCTGGCGGGGGAGGAGGATCGAGGCGCCTTCGGGCAACTCGTCCAGCCGCAGCACCTGGTCGGCCAGCGCCGCGGCGTCCTGCACGCCCAGCACGGCTTCGGCCAACCCATCGAACTTGGCGCGCAACTCCGCCGCCGATGGGAAATTCGACGGCTCGCCCTTCGGCACGGTCACCGTCCGCGTGAACACCTCGCCGCGGGCGCGTAGCGTGAGCTTGCCAGACATGTTGACGGGGAACTCCGCCTCGATCGCCGGGTCGTTCTCGCAGGTGATCATCGGCAGCAGGCGGCGGATCGCCGGATCGTGCAGCCCCTGGTAGCTGTCCCAGTCCATCCGCCCGGTGGCGAGGGCGGCGGCGATGACGAAGGGGCCGCTGAACTGGCCGTCCACGATGTTCTGCGGATCGGCCTTGCGCGACGCCGGCTCGCCGACCAGCAGCAGCCCGGCGCGCGACACGCCCAAGGTCGCGCCCTCGATCTCCTCCGGCCGCAGCCCCAATTCGCGGTGCAGCGCCAGCGCGGCGTCGATCCCGGCGTGGCCCCAGCGGCAGGACGGATAGGGCTTCACTCCCGTCGCCATCAGCTCGAACACCTGACCGAGGTCCTGGACGACGCGCTCCGGCACGGGGTCGGGGGCGTAGGCGCGCAGGAAGCCGTGGCGGCCTTCGATCGGATCGGCAGCGCCCTTGAAGCCCTCGCGCGCCAAGGTCGCCGCCACCAGCCCGGCCATGCTGGACCAGCCGACCTGGAAGCGCTTGGTCCAGGCGCCATTCGCCAGGAATTGCAGGCTGCCCGCGCTCTGGCTGAGCGCGATCCCCAACGCCGAGGCGATCCCGGCCGCGTCCAGCCCGAACACCCGCCCGGCCGCGGCCGCCGCGCCGAATGCGCCGCACGTGGCCGAAGGATGGAAGCCGCGGTCGTAGTGCGCCCCCGCCGGCAGGGCGAGCGCGAGCCGGAGCGCCACCTCGTAGCCCGCGACGATCCCTGCCATCGCCGCCGCGCCGGACGCGCCCACCATTCCGGCGGCGGCCAGGGCGGCGGGGATCACCGGCGAGCCGGGATGCACCACCGCCGCGGCGTGCGTGTCGTCGAAATCCAGCGAGTGGGCCAGCGTCGCGTTCACCAGGGCGGCGCCGGCGGGCGAGTAGGTGGCGCTGTCCGCGAACACGTGGGCGTCGCCCCGCGCCAGGCCGAGCGCGGCCACGGCGGCCAGCAGGGCAGGCGTGCTCTCGGCGTCATGCCGCGCCCGGACGGCGTTGCCAACCAGATCCAGCATCAGCAGCCGGGTGCGCGCGACCACCTCCGGCGGCAGCGCATCGAGCCGCGTGGACGCGACGAAGGCGGACAGTTCGGCGGTGATCGACATCGGTTCGCAAGCTCCCGGGGCAGAGGCGCCCAACAGTGCCTTGCCTGTTGCGTTCGGCAAGGGTGCCCGCCAAGCTGCCGCGCGAGAGCCGGGGTTGAACCATCCGGATCGCGGGAGAGAATCCGGATGGACCCAACGCTGGCGGGGAGCATTGGCGCGCGGCTCGATCGGCTGCCGGCCACGCGCAGCATCTGGACCTTGGTGGGCCTGATCAGCCTCGGTGGGTTCTTCGAGTTCTACGACCTGTTCTTCACCGGCTACGTGGCGCCCGGGCTGCTGCGCGAGCATATCCTGACGCCCACCACGCCGGGCCTGTTCGGGACTTCGGGGATCGCCGGCTTCATCGCCGCGCTGTTCAGCGGGCTGTTCGTCGGCACCATGGTGTTCGGCTTCGTCGCCGACCTGTTCGGACGCCGCACCGTCTTCACCATATCGCTGCTGTGGTACAGCGCCGCCTCTGTCGTCATGGCGCTGCAGACGGACGCGACCGGGCTGTACATTTGGCGGTTCATCGCCGGCATCGGCATCGGCGTGGAGCTGGTGACGATCGACACCTACATCAGCGAGCTGGTGCCCAAGGGCCTGCGCGGCCGGGCCTTCGCGTTCAACCAAACCATCCAGTTCGCCGTCGTCCCGGTGGTGGCGTTCCTGGCCTACCGGCTCGTGCCGCTCGACCCCCTGGGCTTCGCCGGCTGGCGCTGGGTGGTGATGATCGGCTCGGCCGGCGCGCTGGTCGTGTGGGTCATCCGCCGCGGCGTGCCCGAGAGCCCGCGCTGGTTGGCGGCGCATGGCAAGCTGCAAGCGGCCGATGTCGTCATGACCTCGCTGGAGGCGCGGGTTCGCGAGGAATACGGCGCACCCCTGCCGCCGGTCGGCGAACCGGAGCAGGTGGTGGCGCGCGGACGCTTCCTCGAGATGTTCGGCCCGGCCTATCGCGGCCGGACGCTGATGCTGGTGGTATTCCAGATTTTCCAGACGGTCGGGTTCTACGGTTTCGCCAACTGGGTGCCGACCTTGCTGATCAAGCAGGGCATCACCGTCACCTCCAGCCTGCTGTACACCTTCGTTATCGCCATCGCCGCCCCGTTCGGCCCGGCGCTCGCCAGCCTCGTGGCGGACCGAGTGGAGCGGAAATGGATGATCGTGGCGGCCGCCGGGTCGGTCGCGGTGTTCGGCCTGCTGTTCAGCCAGGTCGGCGAGCCGGTTCTGCTGATCGTCTGCGGCGTGATGCTGACGCTGTCGTCCAACATCATGTCGTTCAGCTTCCACGCCTACCAGGCCGAGCTGTACCCGACCCGCATCCGGGCGGTGGCGGTCGGCTTCGTCTATTCCTTCAGCCGGCTCTCGGCGGTGTTCAGCGCCTTCGCCATCGCGTTCTTCCTGCGTGATTTCGGCACCATCGGCGTGTTCACCTTCATCGCCGGCAGCATGGCGATGGTGATGGTGTCGATCGGCGGCTTCGGCCCACTGGTGCGGAACCGGCCGCTGGAGGCGATTTCCCAGTGATGGCAGAGGTCGTACGTGATGACTGTGCAAGGCAAGAGGGAAGGCCATGGCTCTGCCCTGGACCCGCTGGGGCCTGAGGCCCCAGACCCGCCTTCGTTTGGGTTTCCAAAGGCATCATGCCTTTGGCGGAGTTTGAGGCAGCGCCTCAACCTGCCACTTCTATCCCCTGCTCTCGCTTGCCGACCGGTTCGGTGACGAGCAGGATCGTGCCCCCGGGGTCCGCGCGAACCGGATAGACCGCGACTTGGCACTCGGTGCCGATGCCGGCGCCGCTGCCCAAATCGTACACCCGGTCGTGGAGCGGGCACACCACGGTGTTCCGGTCGGTCAAACCGTCCGCGAGCGGCCCGCCCCGGTGCGGGCAGTCCGCCTGGATCGCGAACACCCCGCCGTCGCGGGTGTGGAACACCGCCACGCGAAGCTCGCCGGCCGGGCTGTTGACCGCGAAGTTGCGGCCCTCGCCCATCGGGATTTGGGATAGTTGCCCGATCGCGCGCTCCATGGCTCAGCCCTCCACCGGGATCAGCGAGGCGAACTGGTTCTCCGTCTTGGGCGCCGCGCGCTCCTTCCACGGGTCCTTCACCGCGGCGCAGGACGCATCCATCGCGGCGTCCAGCGCCCCGCCGATGCCGTCGCAATCCTCCACCAGCACCGCCCGCGCGCGCTCGATGCCGACGCGCTCGATGAAGGTGTGCGTCCGCTCCTTGAACTTCGCGTTCTCCCGGTACCATTGCATGAAGCGGCCCGACATCCGCATCACCTCGTCCTCGCCGTCGACCGTGCACAGCACGTCGCCCTTGCGCACCGACGACCCGGCGGCGCCGCCGACGTAGATCTCCCACTTGTCGTTGCCGATCGCGACGGCGCCGACATCCTTCACCATCGCTTCCGAGCAGTTGCGCGGGCACCCGGCGGTCGCCAGCTTCAGCTTGCCGGGCGCGTCGATGCCGCGGAACTTGCCCTCGATCTTCTGCGCCAGGCCCATGCTGTCGCCCAAGCCGAAGCGGCAGTAGTCGGTTCCGATGCAGCTTTTGCAGGTCCGGTAGCTTTTGCCCCAAGCCCAGCCCGCCGGCATGTCGAGATCGGCCCACACCTTGGGCAGATCCTCCTTGGTGATGCCCACCAGGTCGATGCGCTGGCCGCCCGTCAGCTTCACCAGGGGGACGTTGTACTTCACCGCGACCTCGGCGATGCGCATCAGGTCGGCGGGCGTGGTGACGCCGCCGGGCATCTGGGGGATGACGGAGAAGGTGGCGTCCTTCTGGATGTTGGCGTGGACCCGGTCGTTGATGAACCGGGCGTCGCGCTCGTCCTCGTACTGGTCGTTCCACAGCGTGACCAGCAGCGAGGCCAGCGCCGGCTTGCTGGCGGCGTCGGGCTTACCCTCGAACGCCAGCGCCGCGAACACCGCGGAGACGGATTTCAGGCCCTGCGCGCGAATGGCCTGCACCAGTTCCGGCTTGGCCATCGGGATGCACGGGACGTAGTAGTGGATCGACGGGTCCGCTTCGGCCTGGCCGCCGCAGAACCACTCCACCACCTCGTTCACCAGCGTCTTGCACGAGCCGCAGCCCATGCCCGCGCGGGTGGCCGCCATCACCGCCTTGGCGCTGCGCTTGCCGCCCGACACGCACGTGCCGATAGCGCCCTTGGTCACGCCGTTGCAGTTGCAAATCTGGGTGTCGGGCGGCATTTCATCCAACGTGACCTTCTGCGACGGCGCGCCGAGGTCGAACAGCAAACCGAGCCGTTCCTCCGGCAATGGGCTGTCGCGGTCGAACGCCTGCATCAGGTAGGCGGCCTTGCTGATATCGCCCATCAGGATGCCGCCGACCAGCCGTCCGTCGCGCACGATCAGCTTCTTGTAGGTGCCGCGCTTGGCTTCGGTGAACTGGATCGTCTCGTCGCGGTCCTCGACCGGTTCGGTGATGCCCATGGAGGCCAGCTCGACGCCCATCACCTTGAGCTTCGTCGCGAGCTTGGAGCCGTGGTACATCGACCCGGTATCGTGGCCGGTCACGTGGTCGGCGAACACCTTCGCCTGCTCCCACAGCGGCGCCACCAGGCCGTACACCTTGCCCCGGTGCTGCGCGCACTCGCCCACCACGTACACGTTCATGTCGTCGGCCGAGCGCATGTGGTTGTCCACCACGATCGCCCGCTCCACCGTCAGCCCGGCGCTGTGGCCGATCTCGGCATTCGGTTTGATGCCCGCCGAGACCACCACCATGTCGCAGTCCAAGGTCGAGCCGTCCTTGAACGCCAGCCCGGTCACGGGGCCGTCGCCGCCTAGGATTTCGGTGGTGGATTTCCCCAGGTGGATGGTGACGCCCATCTTCTCCATCGTGGCGCGCAGGATGGCGCCGCCGGTCGCGTCGAGCTGGGCATCCATCAGGTGCTTGCCGAGATGGATGACGTGGACCTCGCAGCCATGGTTCATCAGGCCTCGCGCCGCCTCCAGCCCGAGCAGCCCGCCGCCGATCACCGCCGCGCGCCGGCTGCGCTTCGCGGTGTCCATGATGCCGTTGCAGTCGTCGATGGTGCGGAAGGCGAACACGCCGGGCCGCAGCTGGCTGCCGCCGCCGAGCGCGCCCTTCATCGGCGGGATGAAGGCGCGGCTGCCGGTCGCGATCAGCAACTTGTCGTACTTCGCCTTCACGCCGTTCGCCGCCAGCACCATGCGCGAGGCCCGGTCGATCTCGACCACCCGCGCGCCGGCGTGCAGCGTGATGTCGTTCTCCTCGTACCAGGCGAGCGGGTTGATGAAGATTTCGGTGGCGTCCTGGATGCCGCTGAGGATGTTGGACAGCAGGATGCGGTTGTAGTTGCCGTACGGCTCGTCGCCGAACATCGTGATGTCGAACTGCTCGGTGCCGCCGAGGGCCAGCACCTCTTCCACCGCCCGCGCGCCGGCCATGCCGTTGCCGATGACCACCAGTCGCTGCTTTGCCATTGCGTGGTTCCCCACCCTCAAATTTCGATGATGCCGAGGTCGAGCACGATCGTGCCGCTGACGCCCGGTGCCGCGCCGAAGAACACCTCGATCCGCGTGTCCGGCTGCAAATCCTCCACCACGGCGAGCGGGACGTGGGTCGCCGCCTTGGCGCCGATCGGGAAGGTGCGCGCGGGCTTGCCGTCCTGCATGAGCGTGAGATAGGCGAGCTCGGCGCTGGAATTGCCGCCGCGCAAGTAGATCAGCTGGGCGCGCTTGTCCGCCGGCACGACGTAGGCCAGCGACGGGTCGAGCAGCGCCGGCCGGTCGAGGCCAGCGCCCTCAAAACGGAAGGCCCCGTTCAGGAAACGCGGCGTGGAATCGATCATGGAACCTCGATTGTTCGTTGGGGTATCGGAGAACGCGGTGGCGCCCGTTCGACCCGCACGGCGCAGCCTTTGTATTCCGGGATGCGCGAGACCGGGTCGAGGGCGGCGTTGGTCAGCAGGTTGGCGGTGGACTTCCCGCCCCAGTGGAACGGCGCGAACAGGACGTCCCGGCGGATGTCGCGGCTGAGCCGGGCGCGCAGCACGGCCTCGCCACGCCGGGTCGAGAGGCGGACGTCGTCGTCCTGTGCAATCCCCAGGCCACGAGCGGTATCGGGATGGATTTCGACGAACGGATTGGGCTCGGCGGCGCACAGCTCGGGCACGCGCCGGGTCTGCGCGCCGGTCTGGTAGTGCGCCAGCACGCGCCCGGTCGTCAGGATGTAGGGATAGTCGTGGTCCGGCTGCTCGGCGGTGCCGTGGTATTGCACGGGATGGAACACCGCCTTGCCGTCCGGGGTGGCGAAGCGGTCGAGGAACAGCCGCGGCGTGCCCGGATGGTCGTCGGCGGGGCACGGCCAGAACACGCCCTGCTCGGCCACGATCCGCTCGTAGCTGATGCCCGCGTAGTCGGCGACGCCGCCCGCGCTGGCCCGGCGCAGCTCGTCGAAGGCCTGCTTCGGCGCGGCGTCGAACCGCGCCGTGCAGCCGAGCCGCCGCGCCAGGTCGCGCATGATCTCGGCGTCGGTCCACACCCCCGGCGGCGGCGCCTTCACCCGGCGGCGCAGCAGCACGCGCCCCTCCAGGTTGGTCATGGTGCCGTCCTCCTCCGCCCACTGCGTAATCGGCAGCACCACGTCGGCCCGCGCGGCGGTCTCGGACAGGAACATGTCGGCGACCACCAGCGTGTCCAGCCGGCCCAGCCCGGTCGCCACCTGCGTCGTGTCCGGCGCCGACACGACGGGGTTGCACGCCATCACCAGCAGCCCGTGCACGCTGGCGCCCAGGGCGTCGAACAGTTCGCACGCGGGCAGGCCCGGCGCGGGAAGCGTCTGCGGATCGATGTCCCACACGCGCGCGACCGCCGCCCGGTGCGCCGGGTCGGCGAGCTTGCGGTAGCCCGGAAGCTGGTCGGCTTTCTGGCCGTGCTCCCGGCCGCCCTGGCCGTTGCCCTGGCCGTTGCCCTGGCCGGTCAGGCAGCCGTAGCCGCAGGAAATCTTGCCGGCCTTGCCCAGCGCGAGCAGGAGGTTGATGAAGGCGTGCACGTTGTCGGTGCCGTGGCTCTGCTGCTCGGTGCCGCGCGCCGAGAGCACCATGGCGGTCGCCGCCTCGCCCATGACGTGGGCGGCGCGCTCGACCAACGCCGCGGGCACGCCGGTGATCCGCTCGACCCGGTCCGGCCAGTACGACGCGCAGATGCGGCGCACCGCCTGGAAGCCGTTGGTGCGGCTGCGGATGAACGTGTCGTCCAGCAGCTTGTCGCGGATGGCGACGTGCAGCAGCCCGTTGGCGAGCGCCGCATCGGTGCCGGGTGTCAGTTGCAGGTGCAGGTGCGCCAGCTTGGCGGTCTCGGTGCGCCGCGGGTCGCTCACGATCAGGGTGCCGCCGCGACGCCGCTGCGCCTCGAAATACTGCATGATCGGCGGCATCGTCTCGGCCGGGTTGCCGCCGGACAGCAGGATCGCCTCCGCGCCCGGGATGTCGGCGAGCGGGAACGGCAGGCCGCGGTCGATGCCGAACGCGCGCAGGTTGCCGTTCGCGCCGGAGCCCATGCAGAAGCGGCCGTTGTAGTCGATGTTGGCGGTGCGGAGGGCGACGCGGGCGAACTTGCCGAGCAGGTAGGCCTTCTCGTTGGTCAAGCCGCCGCCGCCGAACACGCCGACCGCGTCCATGCCGCGCTCCGCCTGGATCTTGCGGAACCGGGTGGCGACGCGGTCCAGCGCCTCCTCGTAGCTGGCCGGGCGCAGGCGGCCGCCTTTGTAGTCGCGGATCAGGGGGGTGGTGAGCCGGTCGGGCGCGTTCAGCAGCGCGCCGGCGGTCCAGCCTTTCCGGCACAGGCCGCCCTTGTTGGTCGGGAAATCCCGGGATGCCACCGTCCAGGACTCGCCGTCATGCGCGACCGACATGCCGCACTGCAGGGCGCAGTAGGGGCAATGCGTTTCGGTCGTCGTGACGACGGGGTTGGTGAGGTCCATGGTGCGAGCGATGACTAACGGATTACCAGAAATTGCATTCTCATGACGGTCACGCGGTAGGTCTCGAATGCAATCGCCTGTTTTTTAGGCAAAAAACATCCATAGCTCGTGAACCCTCGTCCAGATGCTGATATTTTGAACACACAATAGACTTGCCGCGCCTTGCCGCTCTCTGCAAGCCACAAATTGCCTCAAACGGTTGGCACTCCATTTGCACTCTTGGAATGCTTCCCGATGAGTGGGAGCATCAGCTCCACCCGCGGCGTCCCATTAGGAAAATGTTGTTGCAGACATCCAGGGCTGCCTTCCCCGGCCGCCGGGCCTAACCGATGGGGTTCGCACTCAACCTGGCGTTCGACCTCCTCGCCTTCACTAGCATCATGGTGCTGGTCGTGATGGGCCTCGGCGTCATCGCGAGCATGATGGGCGTGTTCAACTTCGCCCACGGCGAGTTCCTCCTGCTCGGCGCCTACACGACGTGGCTGGCGCAGCAGGCCGGGTTGCCGGTCTGGTCCGGCATCGTCGCGGCGCCGTTCCTGGTGGCGCTGGCCGGATGGGTCCTCGAGCAAACCATCATTCGCCGCTTCTACGCCGCGCCGATCGTCGGCATGCTCGGCACCTACGCGATCGGCCTGGTCCTGCGCGAGGTCGTGCGCGGCCTGATCGGCGGGCAGTTCCACTCCGTGCAGGAGCCGATCTCCGGCTCGTTCGCCCTCGGCGGCCTGACCTTCCCGGCCTGGCGGTGCGTGATCATCCTCGTGATGCTGGCCGTGGTCGCCGCCTGCTGGTTCCTGCTCGCCCGCACCACGCTCGGCCTGCAGGTGCGCGCCGCGCTGGAGAACCCGGCGCTGGCGCGGGCGTCGGGCATGTCCACCCGGCGGCTTTATGCCATGACGTTCGCGTTCGGCGCGGGTCTGGCCGGGCTGGCCGGGGCCCTGGTGGTGCCGCTGTTCTCGCTGTCCGCCGATCTCGGCTTGCGCTTCCTGGTGCAGGGCTTCCTGTCCGTCATGCTGGGCGGCATCGGCTCGTTCGAAGGGCCGGTCGCCGGGGGCGCCGCCGTCGGGCTGCTCAGCGCCGGGCTGCCATGGGCGGTGCCGCCGGTGCTCGCGGACGTTCTGGTGTTTGTGATCGCGCTCGTCGCGATCAAGCTGCGCCCGCAGGGGCTCATCCAGCGAGGGGGTACACGCGCATGACCGACATCACCGACGAATCCGGCGGCTTCGACCGCCGTGCCTTCCTGCGCGGGTTGCGCGCGGGGGTCGGAACCTGGGTCGCGGCGGGGGCAGGCTCGTGGGTGCTGCGTCCCAGTTGGGCGCACGCGGCGGGGCCGATCAAGATCGGCATCGCGACCGACATCACCGGAGCGATCGGCTACGCCGGCAACTCGTGCTGGCAGACGGCGCAGCTCGTGGCCACGGAGATCAACGCTGCCGGGGGCATCGCCGGCCGCCCGGTCGAGCTGCACCTGGAGGACACCGCGAGCAACGAGACCACCGCCGTTGCGAACGTGCGCCGGCTGATCCAGCGCGAGCGGGTCGACGTGGTGGTCGGCGGCGTCACCAGTTCGATGCGCCAAGCGATCAAGGACCCGATCGTCACCCGCGGCCGGACCCTGTACATCTACCCGCAATTGTACGAAGGGCAGGAATGCACGCCGTTCCTGTTCAACACCGGGCCCACCCCGGCGCAGCAGTGCGACACGTTCATCCCGTGGCTGATCAAGCAGGGCGCCAAGCGGTTCTGCCTGCCGTCGGCCAACTACGTCTGGCCGCGCCTGCTGAACAAGTATGCGCGCAAGGTGATCGAGGCGAATGGCGGCGAGGTCATCTTCGAGGAGTACTACCCGATCGACCAGATCGAATACTCCTCGACCGTCTCGCGGATCATGACGGAGAGGGTGGATTGCGTCTTCAACACCATCATCCCGCCCGGCGTCGGCCCGTTCTTCAAGCAGTTGTACACCGCCGGGTTCCTCGGCCGCGGCGGCCGGCTGGCGTGCGTGTACTACGACGAGAACCTGCTGAACGTGAACCGCCCCGAGGAGATGGAGGGCCTGGCCACCTGCCTGGACTATTTCCAAGCGCTGGACGACCCCTTCGACAAGGCGCTGCTCGCCAAGTACAACGCGATGTTTCCCGGCAGCCAATACCGCTTCGTGGCGGGCAGCGCCGCCTCGGGCACCTGGCGCGCCCTCAAGCTGTACGAGCAGGCGGTGAAGGCCACCGGCGGCGACACCGCGCGCGACGCCGTGGCCAAGGCGTACGACACCGCCAGCATCCCCGAAGGACCCGGCGGGGGTGCCGCGATGGTGCCGGGCAAGTACCACTGCCGCATGAACCTGTATATCGCGACAGCCAAGGCCGGCGCCTACGAGGTGCAGGAACGGTTCGAGCAGATGGACCCGAAGGAGTGCTGACTCCCGCCATCGCGACGCCGGCCGCCGTGCGCCGTCCGCGCTTCGCGGTGCTGCCCACGATCGAGCTGGCGGGGCTGCTGGCACTCCTGCTGCTGCCGGTCGAGCTGGAGGAGTTCGGCCTGGCGTTCGTGACCCGAGCCATGATCCTGGCGCTGCTCGCCCTCAGCTTCGACTTGGTATGGGGCTACGCCGGCATCCTCAGCTTCGGGCAGGCCCTGTTCTTCGGCGCGGGCGCGTACGGGGCGGCGCTGATGGGGCGCGACCTCGGCTGGGCGCAGGCGGCCGTCACCTTGCCGCTGGCGGCACTGCTGGGCGGGACCCTGGCGCTGCTGCTCGCCTGGTTCCTGCTGCTCGGCCGCCGCCCGCCGAGCGTGATCTTCGTCTCGCTCGGCACCCTCACCGGGTCGTACGCGGCCGAGCGGCTGGTGAACGCGTCGGCCTACCTCGGCGGGCGAAACGGCATCTCGGGCGTCCCGGTGCTGCTCGCCGGCAAATTCGAGTTCATCGAGGGCGCGCCGTTCTACTACCTGGCGCTCGGGGTGCTGGCGGCGGTCTATCTCGCCAGCCGCTTCGTCGTCCGTTCGCAGCTCGGCCTCGTGCTGGCCGGGGTGCGGGACGAGGAGCGGCGGCTGCTGTTCCTCGGCTACCGGGTGCCGTTGTTCAAGGCCATCATCTTCACCTTCGCCGGACTGGTCGCCGGGCTCGCGGGCGGGCTGTATGTGTACCACGAGGGCTACGCCGGCCCGGTCAGCCTCGGCATGCAGCTCTCGACCCAGGCGGTCCTGTACACGCTGTTCGGCGGCGCCGGGACGCTCGCCGGCCCGGTGCTCGGCACCTTCGTGATCGAGACGCTGAGCCTGGTGCTGTCGGACGCCTCGCCGCAATTCTGGCCCGTCGCGCTGGGCCTGCTGCTGCTGGCCGTCATCGTGTTCCAGCGCACCGGGCTGCTGGGGCTGATCGTGCCGGAGCGCGAGCGGGTCGGGCAGTTCGGCCGTCCGCCGCGGCGGGGCTGAGCGGGGTGGCGCTGCTCGAAGTCCGCGGCGTGGGCAAGCGCTTCGGAACGCTGCAGGCGCTGGAGGGCGTCGACCTGGACGTGGCCGAAGGCAGCTTCCACGGCCTGATCGGCCCGAACGGCTCGGGCAAGAGCACGCTGCTCAAGGCGGTCGCGGGCGAGCACCTGCCGGATGCAGGCAGCATCGTGCTCCAGGGCCGCGACATCACCCTCGCCGGGCCGTCGGAGCGGTCGCGGGCGGGGCTGTCGCTCAAGTTCCAGATCACCGCGGTGCTGCGCTCGCTCACGGTGTACGACAACCTCCTGCTCGCCCTGCAATCGGCGGACGGCGTGGGCGCCCTGCTGTTCTCCCGCACGCGCCGCCTCCTGCATGGGCGGGTGATGGAGCAGCTCGCCGCCTTCCGCCTGGCGGACCGGGCGGAGGCGGTGGCCGGCGCGCTCAGCCATGGGCAGCAGCAGTGGCTGGAGATCGCCATGGCGCTCGCGACCGGGCCGCGCCTGCTGCTGCTGGACGAGCCGACAGGCGGCATGAGCCCGGAGGAGCGCCGGGCCACGGGCGAGTTGCTGCGCCCGATCCGGGGCAGCTGCGCGCTGGTGATCGTCGAGCACGACCTGGATTTCATCAAGGATCTGTGCGATCGGCTGACGGTGCTCGATGGCGGGCGGGTGCTGGACCAGGGCAGCGTCGCGGAGATCGAGCGCTCGGCGCGGGTCCAGGAGGTCTACACCCGCCGTGCCTGACCCGAACATCCTCGACGTGCAGAAGCTGGAGTCCGGCTACGGCCGGAGCCAGGTGCTGTTCGGCGTCTCCCTTCTGGTGCCCCGGCGCGGGGCGGTCGCGGTGCTCGGGCGCAACGGCGCCGGCAAGACCACCTTGCTGCGGGCCATCATGGGCGAGCTGCCGGCGACCGCGGGCCGCGTGTTCCTGGACGGCGCCGAGGTGACGCGCGCGCCGACGGAGCGCCGGGTGCGCGCCGGGATCGGCTACGTGCCGCAGGAGCAGGCGGTGTTCGCGCGGCTGAGCGTGCGGGAGAACCTGGAGGTGGGGGCGGTCTCGGCCGGGCGGGGGCGGCGCGACCTGGACCGGGCGCTTGCGGCATTCCCCAAGCTCGGGCAGCGGCTGGGCCAGGTGGCGGGCACGCTGTCGGGCGGGGAGCGCAAGATGCTGGCGATCGGCCGGGCGTTGCTGGGGGAGCCGCGGCTGCTGCTGCTGGACGAGCCGACGGAAGGGGTCTGGATCGGCGTCATCGAGGAAATCGCGGACCGGCTGGTGGCGCTGTCGGCCGAGATCGGGGTGGTGCTGGTCGAGCAGCATCTCGCGCTCGCGCTGCGCGTGGCCGGGCGGGCCTGCGTGATGGACCGGGGCGCGATCGCGCTGGAGGGGCCGAGCGAGGCCGTCCGCGACGACCCGATGCTGCTGCGCTACCTCGCGCCGTGACGGCGAGCTAGGCCGGACGGTTGACCTTCGGCGGAGCGGGATCAGTTTCATAGCATGAGAACACGAGGCGACTGGACGCCTTGCCTACGAGTGCATGTCGCTGAAAGCGCCGCTGTTGCAGCGTTGCCGCCCTCTGGCCGCCAAACAAGAGGCGACTGCGCAGTTGTTGATGCAAACGCTTGCGGACCCACGGTATGCTATGGGTTCGTCCTTGGGCGCGCCACGGACAAAGCGAGTCGTGGCAGTGCTAGCGCCCAAATGCACCGGTAAACGTTGAACTTGCTCGCGTCCGACTGAGATTTCGCCCGCATGTCCGGACTACCTGGGGAGTTTCTTCATGGATCGATCGAACGACATCTTTTCCCTGCACGCGAACCTGGTCGATCGGACGCGCGAGGTCGAGATGAGCCTCGCCGAATACCTGGAGGTCTGCCGCGACGATCCGCAAAGCTACGCGAGCCCGGCCGAGCGCATGCTGCGCGCCATCGGCGAGCCGGAAATCGTCGACACTTCGCGCGACCCGCGGCTTGGCCGCCTGTTCCTCAACCGTACCATCCGTATCTACCCGGCATTCTCCGAGTTCCACGGCATGGAGGATACGATCGAGCGCATCGTCGGCTTCTTCCGCCACGCCGCCCAGGGCCTGGAGGAGCGCAAGCAGGTGCTGTACCTGCTCGGCCCGGTCGGCGGCGGCAAGTCCTCGCTGGGCGAGCGGCTGAAGGCGCTGATGGAGCGCGAGCCGATCTACGTGCTCAAGGCCGGCGACGAGTTGAGCCCGGTGTTCGAAATCCCGCTCGGCTTGTTCGATCCGGACACGATGGGCGATGCCCTGCGTGAGCAGTACGGCATTCCGCGGCGCGTGCTGACCGGCATCGCCAGCCCGTGGGCGCTGAAGCGGCTGGAGGAGTGGGGCGGCGACCTGCAGCGCTTCCGCGTGGTCAAGCTGTATCCGTCGCGGCGCAAGCAGCTCGCCGTCGCCAAGACCGAACCCGGCGACGACAACAACCAGGACATCTCCGCCCTGGTCGGCAAGGTCGACATCCGCAAGCTCGAGACCTTCAGCCAGAACGACCCGGACGCCTACGGCTTCTCCGGCGGGCTGAACCGGGCCAACCAGGGCATCCTCGAATTCGTCGAGATGTTCAAGGCGCCGATTAAGATGCTGCACCCGCTGCTGACCGCGACGCAGGAGGGCAACTATCTCGGCACCGAGAACATCGGCGCGATCCCGTTCCAGGGCATCCTGCTCGCCCACTCCAACGAGGCGGAGTGGCAGAGCTTCCGCAACAACCGGACCAACGAGGCGTTCCTCGACCGGGTGAGCGTGGTGAAGGTGCCGTACTGCCTGCGGGTGACCGAGGAGAGCGACATCTACAAGAAGCTGATCAGCGGATCGGCCCTGGTGGATGCTCCTTGCGCGCCGCATACGCTAGAGATGCTGGCCAGGTTCGCGGTGCTGTCCCGGTTGAAGCCGCACGCCAATTCGCGGCCGTTCGCCAAGATGCGGGTCTATGACGGAGAGAACATCCGCGAGACCGACCCCAAGGTGAAGACGATGCAGGAGTACCGCGACTCCGCCGGCGTCGACGAGGGCATGGACGGCGTGTCCACCCGCTTCGCCTACAAGGTGCTGTCGGCGACGTTCAACCACTCCTCCAACGAGATCGCCGCCGACCCGGTGCATCTCATGTACGTGCTGGAGCAGGCGATCCGGCGCGAGCAGTTCCCGCCGGAGACCGAGGCGGCCTACCTCGCCACCATCAAGAGCGAGCTTGCCTCCCGCTACGCCGAGTTCATCGGCAACGAGATTCAGAAGGCCTACCTCGAAAGCTACGGCGACTACGGCCAGAACCTGTTCGACCGCTACCTCGACTACGCCGATTCCTGGATCGAGGACCAGGACTTCAAGGACCCCGACACCGGGCAGATGCTCAACCGCGAGCTGCTCAACGCCGAGCTGACCAAGATCGAGAAGCCGGCGGGGATCGCCAACCCGAAGGATTTCCGCAACGAGGTGGTCAAGTTCGCGCTGCGGACGCGGGCGGCGAGCGGCGGGCGCAACCCGTCCTGGACCAGCTACGAGAAGATCCGGGAAGTGATCGAGAAGCGGATGTTCAGCCAGGTCGAGGACCTGCTGCCGGTCATCAGCTTCGGTTCCAAGAAGGACAATGAGACCGACAAGAAGCACAACGAGTTCGTCAATCGCATGGTGTCACGCGGCTACACCGAGCGGCAGGTCCGCCGGCTGGTCGAGTGGTACATGCGGGTGAAGCAGTCGGCCTGAGCGCGCGCCCTTGGACATCATCGACCGCAGGCCCAATCCGCACGGCAAGAACCTGGAAAACCGCCAGCGCGTGCTGGCGCGGGCCCGCGGCGCCGTCGCGCGGGCCACCCAGGCGGCGATCGACCAGGGCACCCTGCGCGAGGTCGGCCGCGACCAAGCGGTGACGATCCCCGCCGACGCCCTGCAGGAGCCGAGCTTCCACACCGTGTTCTCCAGCGGCCAGCGCCAGGTCGTGCTGTCCGGCAACCGTGAGTTCTCGACCGGGGACCGGCTGGCACGTCCCAAGGGCGGGGGAGGCGGCAGCGGCGCCGGGCAGGGCGGCGGCGAGGGCGAGGAAGGCTTCCGCTTCGTGCTCACCCGCGACGAGTTCCTCGACCTGTTCTTCGAGGACCTCGAATTGCCGGACCTGGTCAAAAAGCAGATCGTCACGACCGAAACGATGTCGCCGGTGCGCTCGGGCAACAGCATCGACGGGTCGCCCTCGCAGATCGACATGGCGCGGACCTTGCGGCAGTCGATGGCGCGCCGGATCGGCCTGCGCCGGCCGAAGCCGCCGGAGGTCGTGGCGCTGGAGGAGGCGATCGCGCTGCTGGAGGCAAGCGGCGACGACGCCGAGCGGCTGGTGGCGCTGCAGGCCGAGCTGGCGTTGGCGCTCCGCCGGATGGCGCGGGTGCCGTGGGTCGATTCGGTGGATTTGCGCTACCGCCGCTACACCATAACGCCGAAGCCCTCGGCGCGCGCGGTGATGTTCTGCCTGATGGACGTGTCCGGCTCGATGACCGAGCAGATGAAGGATTTGTCCAAGCGCTTCTTCCTGTTGCTGCACGTGTTCCTGGAGCGCCGCTACAAGCGCGTGGAGCTGGTGTTCATCCGCCACACCGAAACCGCCGAGGAGGTGGACGAGCAGACCTTCTTCACCGACCCGCGCACCGGCGGCACCGTGGTGTCGACCGCCCTGGCCGAGTTCGCCCGCATCCAGCGCGCCCGCTACCCGCACGATTCCTGGAACATCTACGCCGCACAGGCGTCGGACGGCGACAACTCGGGCAGCGACACCCTGAAGGCGGTGACGATGCTGGAGAACGACATCCTGCCGCTGGTGCAGCACTTCGCCTACATCGAGGTGGCGCACTCGGCGGCGCAAATCCGCGGCGAAACCGACCTTTGGCGCGGCTACGATCCGCTGTCCCGGCGCGAACCGCGGCTGGCGATGCGCCGGGTGTCCGATCCGCGCGACATCTTCCCGGTGTTCCGCGACCTGTTCGGGCGCAAGGCGGCGACGGCATGACGGACAGCCCGCTGCTGTACACCGGCGCCGACTGGAACTTCCGCACGCTGCAACGCAGCTACGACGCCATCGAGCGCATCGCCTGCGAGGAACTCGGGCTGGAGGTGTATCCCAACCGCATCGAAGTCATCACCGCCGAGCAGATGCTGGACGTGTACACCGCGCACGGCATGCCGCTAACCTACCGGCACTGGTCGTACGGCAAGCACTTCCTGCAGCACGAGAGCAGCTACCGCCGCGGCTACTCCAGCCTCGCGTATGAGGTGGTGATCAACTCCAACCCGTGCATCAGCTACTTGATGGAGGAGAATTCCGCCACCATGCAGGCGCTGGTGATCGCGCACGCGGCGTTCGGCCATAACCATTTCTTTCGCAACAACCACCTGTTCCGGCAATGGACCGAGGCGTCGGCGATTCTCGACTACCTCGAATTCGCCCGCGCCTACGTCGCCACCTGCGAGGACAAGCACGGCGTCGCTGCAGTCGAGCGCGTGCTGGACGCGGCGCACGCGCTGTCGCGGCACGGCGTGCACCGGCATGGCGGCGCGCGGTCGCTGAACTTGAACACCGACGCGAAGCGCGAGCGGGAACGCCGCGCCTACGACGAGCAGGTATTCGACGACCTCTGGCGCACCGTGCCCGGCGCCCGTCCGGCCGTGAACGCCGATCCGATCGGCGAGCGCCGCCGCAAGCTCGGCCTGCCCGAGGAGAACCTGCTGTACTTCCTCGAGAAGATCTCGCCGAAGCTGCAATCGTGGGAGCGCGAGATCATCCGCATCGTGCGGCTGATCGCCCAATACTTCTACCCGCAGCCGCAAGCCAAGGTGATGAACGAGGGCTGCGCCACCTGGGTGCACCAGCGCATCATGACCCGGCTGCACGAAACCAAGCAGATCGACGACGCGGCGTTCCTCGAAGTGCTGCACTCCACCAGCAACGTCATCATGCAGCCCGGCTTCGACCACCCGGCCGGCGGTCCCGGCTTCAACCCGTACGCGCTCGGCTACGCGATGATGAAGGACATCGAGCGCGTGTGCACGGAGCCGACCGGGGAGGACCGCGCCTGGTTCCCCGACATCGCCGGCAATGGCGACCCGCTCGGGACCTTGCGCTACGCCTGGGCCAACTTCCGCGACGAGAGCTTCGTGCTGCAGTTCCTGTCCCCGGCGGTCATCCGGCAGTTCCGCATGTTCCGCCTGCTCGACGACACGGCCGAGACGACCTTGCTGGTCGACGCAATCCACGACGATGCCGGCTACCGCAGCATCCGCCGCAGCCTCGCGCGCAGCTACGACCCGGCGGAGGGCGACCCCGACGTGCAGGTGGTGGACGTCGACCTCGCCGGCGACCGCCGCCTGATGCTGCAGCACCGCACCCGGCCGGGCCGGCTGCTCGCGGCGCGCGACGCGGACGCGACATTGCGCCACATCGCCGGGCTGTGGGGCTACGAGGTGCGCCTGCAGGAGATCGACGCCGACACCGACGCCGTGCTGTCCACCCACACGGCCGGCCCGCCTGCCCGCGTGAGCTGACTGCCCGTCAGCGGCGAATCGGGGTAGGATCGCCGGCATGAACATCTCCACCGCGCCTGTCTCCGCAATCGACCGCATCGCCCCGGTTTCCCGCCAGATTTGGGACGCGAAATACCGCCTCAAGGCCCTCGACGGCACCCCGGTCGACCGCGGCATCGAGGATAGCTGGCGTCGAGTCGCACGCGCCCTGGCCCAGGCGGAGGCCGATCCGGAGCGCTGGGAGCAGCCTTTCTGCAACGCGCTGCACGATTTTCGCTTCCTGCCCGCCGGCCGCATCCTGTCCGGCGCCGGCAGCGAGCGGCGCGTCACGCTGTTCAACTGCTTCGTCATGGGCGACATCCCCGACGACCTCGGCGGCATCTTCGCCCATCTGCGTGAGGCGGCGCTGACGATGCAGCAGGGCGGCGGCATCGGCTACGACTTCTCCTCGCTCCGGCCGAAGGGCGCGCCGGTGCGGGGCGTCGGCGCCGACGCCTCCGGGCCGCTGTCGTTCATGGACGTGTGGGATTCCATGTGCCGCACCATCATGTCCGCCGGCGCCCGCCGCGGCGCGATGATGGCGACCATGCGCTGCGACCACCCCGACATCGAGGCGTTCATCGCCGCCAAGCGCGAGCCGGGGCGGCTGCGCAACTTCAACTTGTCCGTGCTGGTGACGGACGCGTTCATGGCGGCAGTCGAGGCCGACGCCGAGTGGACGCTGGCGTTCGGCGGCACGGCGTACCGCACCATCCAGGCGCGGGCGCTTTGGGACAGCATCACCCGCGCCACGTACGACTACGCCGAGCCCGGCGTGCTGTTCATCGACCGCATCAACGCCCGCAACAACCTGGCCTACTGCGAGACGATCCGCTCGACCAATCCCTGCGCCGAACAGCCGTTGCCCCCGTACGGCGCCTGCCTGCTCGGCTCCATCAACCTCGCGCGCCTGGTCGGCAGCCCGTTCACGCCGGAGGCGCGCCTGGATGCGACGGAACTGGCCGACCTCGTGGCCACGGCCGTCCGCATGATGGACAACACCATCGACGTCTCCGGCTTTCCGCTGGAGGAGCAGCGCCAGGAGGCGCTCGCGAAACGCCGGATCGGGTTGGGCATGACCGGCCTGGCCGACGCGCTGATGATGTGCGGCGTCCGCTACGGCTCGGTCGAGGCAGCGGCGCTCGCCGGCGATTGGGCGCGCCAGATCAACCGCGCCGCCTACCTCGCCTCCGCCCGCCTGGCGCAGGAGAAGGGTGCGTTCCCGCTGTTCGACCGCGACGCCTACCTTGCCGGCGAGACGGTGCGGGAGCTGGACGACGACGTCCGCGCGCTGATCGCCGAACACGGCATCCGCAACGCCCTGCTCACCTCGGTCGCGCCGACCGGCACCATCTCGCTGGTCGCCGACAATGTGTCGAGCGGGATCGAGCCGGTGTTCGCCCACAGCTACACCCGCAAGGTCCGCGAGCCCGACGGCTCGACCCGGCAGGAGGAGGTGTCGGACCACGCGGTGCGGCTGTACCGGCAGATGTACGGCGTCGGCGCGGCGCTGCCCGACACTTTCGTCACCGCCCAGGACCTGGCGCCCGCGGAGCACGTGCGGATGCAGGCGGCCGTGCAGCGCCACGTGGACAGCGCGATCTCCAAGACCGTCAACGTTCCCGAGGACATCGCCTTCGAGGCGTTCCAGGAGGTCTACCTCGACGCTTACCGCAGCGGCTGCAAGGGCTGCACCACCTACCGGCCGAACGCGATCACCGGCTCGGTGCTGGAAGTGACGCCGCCTGCCCCGTCGCCCCCGCTTTCATCGGGCGCGCAGATGGGCGACTTGATGGTCCGCTCGGACAAGCTGACGGGCGCCACCTACAAGCTGCGCTGGCCCGACAGCGAGCACGCGATGTACGTGACGATCAACGACATCGACGAGGGCGGCGTGCGCCGGCCGTTCGAAATCTTCGTCAACTCCAAGAACCTGGAGCACTACGCCTGGGTGGTGGCGCTGACCCGCATGATCAGCGCCGTGTTCCGCCGCGGCGGCGAGGTCGCCTTCGTGGCCGAGGAGCTGAAGCAGGTGTTCGACCCCCGTGGCGGGCACTGGAGCCGAGGCCGCTACGTGCCCTCGCTGGTCGCGGCGATCGGCGACATCATCGAGCGGCACATGGTCGGAACCGGCTTTCTCAGCCTGCTGGAGGCACTCCCCGATGAAGCTGGCGACGCCGACACCGCTGCCGCGACCATCTCCGCGCCGTTGGGGCCGCTCTGTCCCCGCTGCAGCCAACCCGGCCTCGTTAGGGAGGCCGGGTGCCTCACCTGCATGCACTGCGGCTGGTCGAAGTGCAGCTGAGGGCCTGATCGCCGCGGCGCTGCTCGCCGGCCTCGCTGCCCTGTCGCCCGCCGCGGCGGAGGTATGCCGCTACGACGGCGTCACGACCCACGCCGGGCACGTCGCCGCCCAGACCGTGGTCGCGGCTGCGGGTGGGGTGCTGACCGTGGACGTGACCCTGGCGCTGACGGCCTCGACGTGGCTGTTCGACGTGCAGTACCGGATGCAGGAGATCAGCACCTGGCGCGGCGGCGAACTGCAGAGCCTCGCGGTCAACAACCGCGACAGCGTCGATGGGCGCATCAGGCGGCAGCAGTGGGATGTGTTCGTGCGTGGCCCCACAGGGTTGGAGGCGCGCCGCGTACAGGCCAAGACGCTGGCCGACATGCAGCGCCGCCATCCCGGCTTCGTGCGCCACTGGGACCTGGCGGCGTTCGGCCAGCCCTGGTTGCAGGACTACGCCGGAGCGGGTGCGGAGCGCAGGCCCGACCTCGATCTGCCAAGTCCGGCCCTGCCGCCCGGCTTGCGCCCGCCGCTCGCGCTCGCCTTCTACTGGAGCCGCTCGCTGCCCCCCGGCGGCACGACCGTGCCGGCGTTCCTGCCCGGGTTCAAGCACGACGCGCGCCTCGACATCCCGTTCGGCGCCGGCGCGCCGGGCGACGGATGGCGGCGGTGGCAAGCGCCCGTCCGCCACGCCGCGCTGAGCGCCGCCGCCGCATCGACCACCGAGGCCTGGGTGTCGCCCGATGGACGCCTGCTGCAACTCGCCTTCGACGTGCACGCGCGGCAAGGCTCGGCGCAGGGCACCATCCGCCAGCTTGGCTGCGAGGGAACACCGGTTCCCTTGGGAACCTGAGGAGACCGCCGCAATGGTTCGACCCCTGCTGGCCATCGTGCTGCTCGCCGCGTTCCAGGGTGCCGCCGTGGCACAGCCGGCACCGCCTGCGCCGGCCGACGACGCCCACGCCAAACCCGCCCGCACCGCCGACGCATCCTCGCCCGAGCGGCACCTGCCGGCCGACTCCGTCACCCATCATACGCTGCCGCTCCCCGGCGGCCGCACGCTGAGCTTCACCGCGACGGCCGGCGCGATCCGATTGACCGACGACGAGGGCAAGCCCCAGGCCGAGCTCGCAGTCATCGCATACCAGCTCGACGGCGCGGACAAGCGGGCCCGTCCGGTGACGTTCGCGATGAACGGCGGCCCAGGCGCCGCGTCCGGCTGGCTGCAACTTGGGGCGATGGGGCCGTGGCGGCTGCCGATGTCCGGCGACGCCCTCCGCCCCTCCGCCCCGCCGGTGCTGGTGGACAACGCCGAAACCTGGCTGGACTTCACCGACCTGGTGTTCATCGACCCGGCGGGCACGGGATACAGCCGCCTGGCCAACGAGTCCGAGGGGCTGCGGCGGCGCTTCTGGTCGGTGAACGGCGACATCGACACGTTGTCCGACGCGATCCGCCGCTGGCTGCTGGCGAACGACCGGCTGCAATCGCCCAAGTTCTTTGCCGGGGAAAGCTACGGCGGCTTCCGCGGCCCCCGTTTGGCGCGCGCCCTGGCCACCGATCACGGCGTGGGCCTGTCCGGCCTCGTGCTGATCTCCCCAGTGCTGGATTTCGGCCTCTCGTCCAACGCGTTCGACCCGTTCAGCCTGGTCGCGCACCTTCCCAGCATGGCCGCTGCCGCGCACGGGCTGGACGCCGCGCACCTGGCCCCGGTCGAGGACTACGCCACCGGCGAGTACCTGCACGACCTGCTGCAAGGCCAGCGCGACCCGGCGGTGCTGGACCGGGTCAGCGCGCGGGTCGCGGACCTGACCGGGCTCGATCCGGCGCTGGTGCGGCGCCGGCATGGCCGCATCGGGGCCGGGCTGTTCCTGCGCGAGCGCGGCGTGGCGGCCGGCCAGGTCGGCAGCAACTACGACGCCACCCTGACCGAAGCGGACCCGTTCCCGGAAAGCAATTTCCCCAACTATCCGGACCCGACCTTCGCCCTGCTCGCAACCCCCGTCGCCGCCGCCATGGTCGGCCTGGTCAACGACCTCCTGCATTGGCGTCCGGAGGGGTCGTACGATCTTTCGAACGACCGCATCGCCCGCGAGTGGGATTGGGGGCGGGGCAGGGGCCGGCCGGACGCGGTGGATGCGCTCCGCACCGCCCTGGCGATCGACCCGCTCTTCCGCGTCCTGGTCGGCCACGGCTTGTACGACCTCGTCACGCCCTATCTCGGCAGCAAGCTGCAACTGGCCCAGATACCCGACTACCCTCCGGGCGGACGGCTGCTGCTGGCCCTGCACCCCGGCGGGCACATGTTCTACACGCGCGACGACCAGCGGGCGGCGCTCCACGACGAAGCGCGCGCGCTCGTGACGCAGGGCGCCCCGCCTCAGGAATAGTGGCGTCTCAGGAATAGTGGCGTCTCAGGAATAGTGGCGTTTCAGGAACCGCGCCTTCTGCTCGACGATGAGCGCCGGATATCCTGTCTGGAACCGGGCGAAATGCGGCGTCGCGAGATGGGCGTCGAACGCGGCGCGGTCGTCGTACACCTCATAGAACACCACGGTGTGCGGATCGTCGTCGGACACCGAGACGGCGAACTGAAGGCAGCCGGGCTCATCGGCGACGGAGCGTTCGGCGTCGTCGCGGGCGAGCTTAAGGAATGCGACGAGGTGGCCGTCCCGCACCTTAAACTCGGCGATCACGACGAAGCGATGGGGTGCTGTGCTCGCGGGCATCTGCGTGTCTCCTTTCAGGGACGGCGTTTCACGGCTTGGCGACCAGGCCGGTCGAGAGCCACGGGACCAGCGCGATCACGACGACCCCCGCCGTCAGCGCGCCGAGATAGGGCCAGATGCGGCGCAGCCCGGCCGCGGGCGGCACCCGGCCGATGATGCAGGCAGCGTAGTAGCCGAGGCCGAACGGCGGGGCGAACAGGCCGATGCCCATCGCCAGGATCACCACCACGGCGTAGTGCAGCTCGTTCACGCCGAGCTGCCGGGCCACGGGGAACAGCAGCGGGCCGAACAGCACCATGGCCGGGATGCCCTCCAGCACCGAGCCGAGCACCGCGAACACCACGATGGAGATGGCCAGGAAGCTCCAGCGTCCGCCGGGCAGGTCGGCCATGAAGGCGGCGAGGGCGTGGGAGAAGCCGGATTGGGTCAGCGCCCAGGCCATCGCGGTCGCGCCGCCGACGATCAGCAGGATGGCGCCGGACAGCGTCGCGGTGTCGACCAGCATCGGGTAGATGCGCCGCCAGTCGAACTGCCGGTAGACCAGCAGCCCGACCACGATTGTGTAGGCGACGCCGAGGGTCGATACCTCGGTGGCGGTCGCGACGCCCTGCACCACGGCGCCGCGGATGACGAACGGCAGCAGCAGCGCCGGGATTGCCGCCACGAAGGCGCGCCACACCACCCGGGGCGGCGCGCGCGTGACGCCGGCCAGGTTCTCGCGTCCCGCGGCGCGCCGGGCCATGAAGGCCAGCACCAGCGCCAGGAACACCCCCGGCAGCAGCCCGGCGGTGAACAGCCCGGCGATGGAGACGCTCGTGACGGAGCCGATGACGATCAGTACGATGGAGGGCGGGATGGTCTCGCTCATCGCACCCGAGGCGGCCAGCAGCGCGATCAGCTCGCCCTCGTCGGCGCCGCGGCGCTTCATCTCGGGGAACAGCACGGGGGCGACTGCCGCCATGTCCGCCGCTTTGGAGCCGCTGATGCCGGACACCAGCAGGATCGCCCCGATCAGCACGTAGGACAGCCCGGCGCGGACGTGGCCCACCAGTGCCGCGAGGAAGGCCACGAGCACGCGCGCCAGGCCGGTCATCTCCATCAGTTGGCCAAGCAGCACGAACAGCGGCACGGCCAGCAGGATCAGCGAGCTCATGCCCTCGTCCATCCGTCCGATGACGATGGAGAGCGGCGTCGAGGTGGTCGTCAGCAGGTAGGCGATGGTGGCGAGCGCGAAGCCGAACGCGATCGGCAGGCCGGCCATGACCCCAGCGCCGAGCAGAGCCACGAAGAACACCAGCAAGTTCCAGCTGCCCATGGCGTGCAGCGCCGGGCCAGCGAGCCACAGCAGCGCCGCCATCGCGCCGAGCAGCAGCCCGGCCGCGAGCAGGTGGCGCAGCCGGAACCGGGCGAGCTGCAGGATCGCGCTGAGGCCGATCAGCAGCAGCCCCGCTGGCATGGCGGCGGCGCGGACCAGGCCCGACCAGCCGAGCGCCGGCGTTTCGATGAACGCCTGGTCCTCGGCGTAGTCCCAGGCCGAGGACATCACCAGCGCCACGAACAGCAGCGGCACGCCGGCGTTCAGCGCCTCCGCGACGGCGCGACCGGTTGGGGGAAGGCGGTCCACGAGGTACGACAGCCGCATGTGGCCGCCGCGCTGCAACGCGACGGCGGCGCCGAACATGGCGAGCCAGAGAAAGATGATGGAGGCGAGCTCGTCCGACCAGATCAGCGGCGTGTGGAACACGTAGCGGGCCGCGACCCCGCAGAACAGGACGACCACCTCCGCCAACACGGCAAGCACGGTCGGGATCTCCACCAGCAGCGCCAGCGCGCGCGTGGCGGCGGCCAGAGGGCTGGGATCGCGTAGCGGGGCCAGCGCCGGGTCCGACGCGGCGTGGAGGCTGCTCAGGTTAGCCGCCCCGCGCTGGGGCGAAGGACAGGTCGCGGGACGGCCGGGCTCAATCTGTGGATCATGGCTTCCTCCCTGGGACACGCGTTCGGGCGCTTGGGCGGATCGTAGCGCGTGCCGGACGGCCGCGGCGACTCTCCTGCGGCGTCCTGGCCGGCTTGCCCTATTCCCGGGAGTGCCGAGACGTCGTATTCCTCGAACGTCGCGAGCGGCCGCCACTCCGGCCACCATTAATGACAGGGACATCGCCATGCTTCCAAAGACACTTCGCGATGTGGCCGGGCTCGGCACGGAGCCGGCCGCCTTGGGCGACGCGGCGTTGGTGATGATCGACTGCCAGAACACCTACCGCGAAGGCACGATGAAGCTGGCGGGGGTCGAGGATGCTTTGGCCGAGGCGCAGCGCCTGCTGACGCGCGCACGGACGGCAGGAATCCCGATTTTCCATGTCAGGCACGATTCCGGCGCCGGGTCGCCGTACGACCTGACGGCGCGCATCGGCCAGATCAGCGACGAGGTCGCGCCGTGCGAGGGCGAGCCGGTCGTCACCAAGCGCTTCCCGAACGCGTTCGTGCAGACCGGGCTGGAGGAGCAGTTGCGCGCCACCGGCCTCTCCAACGTGATCCTGGCCGGGTTCATGACCCATATGTGCGTCAGCTCGACGGCGCGGGGCGGCTTCAACTTGGGCTTCAAGCCGACCGTCGTGGCCGCGGCCACCGCCACGCGCGACCTGCCCGGCGTCGATGGCGAGGTGGTCTCTGCCGCCGCGTTGCAGGCCGCGAGCCTGGCGGGGTTGCGCGACCTGTTCGCCGTCATCGTCCGCTCGTCCGACCAGATCGTCGGCTGAGTTCGGGCGGACGGACGGCGGTTCAGGATGCGGTTGCCGAAGCTGGCCGGTGATCCCGTGGGCATGACCCGATCGTTCCCGCCTTCCGATCACTGCGACGGACAGCGCTTTTTCAACCCAGGCTCCGGCGCACCGACGCAAGGGTTAGGCCCAGTGCTCCGCTGGCAGCTGCAGGGAGGCCGCGCCGCCTGGCCGCGCGACGTGGCGAACGGGGCCTTCGCGCCGCCGCCCGCCACCGTCGCGCCCGGTGCCGCCGCGATCACCTTCATCAACCACGCGACCTTCCTCATCCGCCTGTCCGGCGCGGTGGTGCTGACCGATCCGATCTTCAGCGACCGCTGCTCGCCGGTGCCCTGGGCGGGACCGAAGCGGGCGCGGCCACCGGGCATCGCACTCGCGGACGTGCCGCGCCCGGACGTCGTGCTGCTCTCGCACAACCACTACGACCACATGGACCTGCCCAGCTTGCGGGAGCTGCAGCGGCGTCATGCCCCGCGCTTCGTGACCTTGCTCGGCAACGCGCGCATCCTGGCCCAGGTCGGGATCGCCGCGATCGAACTGGATTGGTGGCAGGACGTCACGGCCGCGGGGCTGCGCATCACCGCCACGCCGGCGCGGCACTTCTCGGCCCGCACGCCGTTCGACCGCAACCGCAGCCTGTGGGGCGGTTTCATGATCGGCGCCGAGACGGGCCAGGTGCTGTTCGCGGGCGATTCCGGCGCCGGGCTGCATTGGCAGGCGATCGGCGCGCGGCTGGGTTCCCCAGATGTGGCGCTGCTGCCGGTCGGCGCCTATGAGCCGCGCTGGTTCATGGCGCCCGTCCACATGAACCCGGCGGAGGCCGTGCAAGCCCACTTCGCCCTTGGTGCGCGACGGTCGGTGGGCATGCATTTCGGCACGTTCCAGCTAACCGACGAGGCGATCGACGCGCCGTTGGAGGCCTTGGACGCGGCGCGCCGTGCGGCGGACCTCGATGCCGCCACGTTCGCGACGCACGGTTTCGGCGAGACCCGCCTGTATCCGCTGGGAGGCTGAGGCATCCGAGAAGCGCGCCGTCGCCTAACTTTTAGGCGCGCCCTCCTGGCGGCTCGGCTCGGCCTTGGCGAACGCGTCCTGCCGCTCGCAGGCGGCCATGATGCGATCGATCGTCGGGATGCCCGCAGCCTCGACCTTGAAGATGCGCATGACCACGATGATGCTCGCGAGGCAGATGTCGGCCATGGTGACCGCGTCGCCGTGGCAGAAAGCGCCGGTCTCCGCCTCGGTCGCGAGACGCTGCTCGTAGGCCTGCAGGCCCGTGGTGAACCAGTGGACCTGCCAGGCGCGCCAGGCTGCGTCGTCGAACCCGCCCGCCGTGGCCAGGTACTTCCTCACCCGCGGCGTGATCAGCGGGTGGGTGTCGGCGGCGAGCATGGCCGCCAGGGAGCGCACCCGCGCACGGCCATGCGGGTCGGGCGGCAACAGCGCGGGCGACGGCTCGATCTCGTCCAGGAACTCCAGGATCGCGAGCGATTGGGTAAGCGGCGTGCGAGATGCGCCCGCCTCGAGGTCGATCATCGCCGGGATCGCGCCGAGCGGATTGACGCGCAGGAACGCCTCGCCGCGCTGCTCGCCCGCCTCGAGGTTGACGATGCGCTCCTGCGCGCGGAGGCCCTTGAGGTTGAGCGCCACGCGGACGCGGTAGGTGGCGGAGGTGCGCCAGAAGGCGAACAGCTCGAAACGCGGTTGCTCGGTCATCATGGTGTCCCCTCGCCAGGCATTCGGTTGACGTCCAGACCGGTTAGTCCAGAGTAGCCAGGGTGTCGAGCCTGAGCGCCCGTCGTAGGCGTCCCACGCTTTCCCCTTTGCCCACGAAGGAAGTCCAATGAGCGCCACCCCGACGCCGATCGTCTTCATCCCGGCCCTGCTCTGCGACGAGGCCCTGTATCGCGACGTCATCGCGGGGCTCGGCGACACCGTCCAGGCGCACGTGATGAGTTCGCCGAAGCCGCGCCTGGACGAGAGCGTCGCCGACATCCTCGCCCGCGCCCCAGCCAAGTTCGCGCTGGTCGGCACCTCCTACGGCGGCAATCTTGCGCTCGAAGTGGCGCTCGCCGCTCCCGAGCGGGTGACCGCCCTCTGGCTGATGGGCTGCGACCCGGCGGCGCCGCAACCAGGCGGCCCCGATCTCGCCGGAGGGTTGGAAGCGACGCCCGACGGCGTGATCGACATGCTCGCCGGCCTCGTGGTGCGGACGGAGGCGGTCGACGCTGCGGCCACGTTCAAGGCGATGGCCCGGCGCGTCGGCGGAGCGGCCGGGGCGGCCCAGGCGCGCGCGCTTGGGGTACGCGACGAGGCGTCGTCGCGGCTCGGCGCGCTGACGATGCCGGCGCTGGTGGTATGGGGCGCGGAGGATGCGCTCGTGCCCGTGTCGGTCGGCCGAACCCTCGCCGACGGGCTGCCGCACGCGCATTTCCACGTGATCGAGAAATGTGGGCACCTGCCGACGTTGGAACAGCCCGGCGAGTGCGCGGCGCTGTTCGGCGAGTTCCTGCACGACGAAGGCGGGCACGCCGCCTAGCAGGCTGGCCAAAGGCGTCGTGGAGGCGGAGCCCTGGCCTTACCGTTTCAGCGATCCCCCTCGCGGCCCATCGGCTTCGGTCGGCGGCAATCGCCTGGCCAAGTCGGCGATCGCTCGATCGAAGGCGGCGGTCCAGGCCGGGTCGGCGTGGACCGCCCCGCCGCTCAGCTCGATCCCGACCTGCGTCATGGCGTTCTGCAAGCAGCCTTCGGAGTGGACGAGCACGCCGTCGGGATCGCGTTGCCTGCCCGTCCCATCCGGATGCGCCGCCGCCAACGTCAAGCCGAAGGTGTCGGCGAAGAAGGCGCGGACGCGTTCGGGATACTCGCGCGGATCGCGGGTCCAGCCGGCGAGCGGCTTGCCGAGCGCGTGCATGTAGCCGATTTCGAAGGCGGTGCCCGGGTCCATCTCCGGTCCGCGCCGGAAGCTGTCGAGGCAAAACACCCCGGCGTTCGCCTGGCGCATCAGGGCGATGTCGGCGCTCACGATCGCCGTCGCGAGCAGCCGTCCCGGCGCGCCGGCTTCGAGGCCGGCCTGGTTGTCGAGCGGGGAGAGGCCGTCGATCCCGTGCCGCGCGCAAATCCGCTTCATCGCGGCGAAGATGTCGTCGGGGTCGGGGTCGAATACGGCCGGGCCGGCTAAATAGACGGTGGGGCGAAACGGCTGGGGTAGGGGCATGACATTCACTTTGGATGGTGACGACTGGCAGCAAGCCTGACCGGAACCGGTCGATGCCGCGAGTGGGATGGGCGCTGGGCAAGCAACCTAGCCTCGCGCGGCGAAGGAGCCTTTCGTCGTTCCTGCCGATGACGTGCCGCCAATCTCGCCGCAGACGCTCGTAGAAGCCCGGCACCGACACTATAGTCATGAGCCGGAGACGGGCCCCGTCCGAGTGAGGCGGCTCGACGAACGGAGCAGAAAACGCTACACTTGCGTTGCGTTGTTTAGCATATGTTATAGGTCCCCCCCGATGCGGCCCTCGATTGCCTTGCTCGCGTTCATCTCATTTGGGACGGCCGGTGCGGTCGCGCAGCCGGCACGCACCACGCGGGATGCCTATGCTTGCGTCGATCCCAACGCCGTCAGGGCGCTCAGCAACACCGCCGAGCCGCGGCGCTACGATCGCGACTGGGTCAACTATGTCGTCCGGAAAGGCAATTGCGGCACGTTGCCGGCTGGCACGGCCGTCAACAAGTCGGGCTCGTCCGATGAGTTGTCGAGTGTGCAGGTCACGACGCAGGGGCAGTCGGCCCAACTGTATATCCAAGGCAGCAACCTCAATCCCGATCCGGTCCAGCCGCCGCCGGAGCCGCCGGCCACCACGGCGGTCGCTGCAGCCGAGCCGGCCCTGGATGCAAGTCCCGCGCCGGAGTCCGGCGACGATTTGGCCAAGCTCGTCGACAAGCTGCGCGTCGAGCCCAGGCGTCAACGTTCGTCGTGGAAGTTCAGCCGTTCGGAGGGGGGCTCGGGGTGTCAGATTGACGGCTTCACCAAGCCGGGCCATACCGTGATCGTCGCGTCGGCGGACCACCCCGGCGTGGTGCGGCTGGTGCTGCAGAAAACCTCCTGGCGCATTCCGCCGGCCACGCCCGTCAGCGCCTCGGTCTCATTCTCGGACGGCGGCAACGTGCCCCTGGAAGGGGTCGGCAACGGGTCGGAGATCGCGTTCGACTTGACCGAAGCCACGTTGAAGCCTTGGCTGCGTGGCTTCACGAGCACTCCGGCCGGCAAGGTCGCCTTCACGAGCGGCAATGAGCCGGCCTGGAAGCTCGACCTTTCGGGCACGCCCATGGTCGTGAACACCCTGCGCAGGTGCATCGTGGACGCCAAGCTGAACGTGCCGCCGCCGCTGGCCGAGACGCCCACGCAGCCGTTCAGCGCCTCCAACAGTGCGACGCAGCCGTTCGGCATGCCTGCTCCAGCCAAGCCAGAGGCTGCCCCTTCGCCGAGAAGCGAGGAAAGGATCGTCAGCGCGCCGCCGCCTACCCCACCGCTGCCTGCCCCGCCGGCGCCTATCCCGCCCCCGCCTGCCCCACTTCCGCCCGCCGCGCCGGCACGGCTCGCGGCGGCGCGGCCGGCCGAGGCGGCGAGGCCTGCGCCGCCCACCCCTCCCGCGGCGCCCAGCACGCTGTCTTGGAACGATATCCCGCGCTTGAAGCAGGAATTCGATGCCAGCGGCGGCGCGTTCAAAGGCGAGGCCGATCCGGTGTTCTCGGCCCAGGGCGTGTTCCTCGGATTCACCACCGCCGACGCCGCGGAGCAGGGCAAAAGCGGCCTGTGGATGGCGATCGTCGATTCCGCCCCCGCAACCGAGCCGAATGCCTTCTGCCTGTTCACCAACTACCGCAGCGACCTGGCGCAATTGAGGAAGGGCCAACCGGTTCGCATCTCCGGCAAGGTCGTGGTCCCGATGGAAGGCAGCGTGGCGCTCGAGCGCAATTGTTCGGTGACGCCGGGATAGCCCGCCTAAATCCGGTCGTAGTCGACCGTGATCCGGGCTGTCTTCGGCACCGCCTGGCAGGTCAGGACGAAGCCTGCCTGCGTCTCCCAGGGCTCCAGCGAATAGTTGGCCAGCATTTCGGCCGCGCCCTCCGTCACCTGGGCGCGGCAGGTGCTGCACATCCCGCCCCGGCACGCGAACGGAAGGTCCATGCCGGCGCGCAGGGCGGCGTCGAGCACGGTCTCGCCCGGGTGCATCCCGACCTCACGCCGGTTGCCGTCCACGATCAGCGCGGCGACGTGGGCGGGGGCCACGGACTGGCCCAGTTCCGGGCGCGGCTGGGGCCTGCCGCCCTGCGCGGACACGAAGCGCTCCACGTGGATGTCCGCAACGCCCAGTTCGCGTAAGGTCGCGTCGATCTCCTCGGCCATCGCGGCCGGGCCGCAGACGAAGGCGTGGTCGATGGACGCTGCCGGCACCACGTGGCGCAGCAGCGCGCGCACCTTCGCCGCGTCCAGCCGGCCGTCGAGCATGGGCAGGTCCTGCTGTTCCCGGGAGAGCACGTGGAGGACCGACAGGCGCCCGAGGTGACGGTCCTTCAGCTCTCCGAGCGCCTCGCGGAACAGCATGCCGGACGTGCTGCGGCTGCCGTAGAACAGGAAAAACCGGCTGCGTGTCTCCCGCGACAGGATGCCGCGCACGATCGACAGGATCGGCGTGATCCCGGACCCGGCGGCGAAGCCCGCGAACACGCGCGCCCGGCCGGGGTCGGCCGCGACGCCGAAGCGTCCCACCGGCGTCATCACGTCCAACCAGTCGCCCGCTGCCAATGTTCCGTTCGCCCAGGCGGAGAATGCCCCACCCTCGACCCGCTTGACCGCGATGCGCAGTTCGCCGTCGTCCGGCCCGGCGCAGATCGAGTACGACCGGCGCAGTTCCTCCCCGTCGAGCACCGTCCGCAGCGTCAGGTACTGCCCGGCCTCGAACCGGTAGTCGGCGGCCAACTCACCAGGCACGTCGAACGCGATCGACACCGCGTCAGGCGCCTCGCGACGCAAATCGGCGGCGCGCAGCCGGTGGAAGGCAGGCTTCAGTGACACTTGAAGTAGTCGAACGGCTCTCGGCAAGCCTGGCACTGCCACAGCGCCTTGCAGGAGGTCGAGCCGAACTCCGCCAGCGGCCGCGTGTCGCTGGAGCCGCAGCGCGGGCAGGCCACCACGTCCACGCCGAACAGCGCGCGCCGGCCACCGCCAGGGGCCGGGGGCGCGACGCCGTAGTCCAGCAGCTTGCGGCGTCCGTCCTCGGTCAGCCAGTCCGTCGTCCAGGCCGGGCTCAGCACCGTGCGGACCCGCCCGCCCGCGATGCCGGCGCGCCGCAGGGCGAGGTCGATCTCGACGGCGATCATGTCCATCGCCGGGCAACCGGAGTAGGTGGGCGTGATCACGACCTCGACGGCGTCGCCCTCGACCGTCACGTCGCGCAGCACGCCGAGGTCGGCGATGGTCAGCACCGGGAGTTCCGGGTCCACCACGGCGGACGCGGCCGCCAGCGCGCGCTCGCGAAGGCTCACCACGACGCGCCGGGATAGGTGCGCGGCAGGTGCTGCATCTGCGCCAGCATCGGCCCGAGGTGCTCGGTGTGGCGCCCCGTCCGGCCGCCGCGGTGCATGAACGCGCCCGTCGGCGAGGATAACGTCGCCCGGGCCAGCACGGACCGCACGGTTGCGGTCCAGGGGCCATGCAGCGCCGCGGGGTCGGCGGCGACACCGGATGCGACCAGGGCCGCCTCGTCGTCGCCCGCGAACATCTCGCCGGTGTAGGGCCACAGCGCGTCCACCGCGTCCTGCGCCCGGCGGTGGCTTTCGGCCGTGCCGTCGCCCAGGCGCACGACCCATTCGGCGGCGTGGCGCAGGTGGTAGGCGCTTTCCTTCTCCGATTTGGCGGCGATGGCGGCGAGCGCCGGGTCGGTGGAGGCCATCATCGAGCGCCAGTACAGGTCGGCGAAGGCGGAGTAGAGGAATTGCCGCGCCATGGTCGCCGCGAAATCGCCGTTCGGCTGCTCGGCCAGCAGCAGGTTGCGGTACTGCCCGGCGTCGCGCAGGTAGGCGTAGCCGTCCTCGGTGTTGCCAGCCGCCTCGGCGTCGGCGGCCGCGGCGTATAACGAGCGCGCCTGGCCGATCAGGTCCAGCCCGATATTGGCTAGCGCCATGTCCTGCTCCAGGGTCGGCGCATGGCCGCACCATTCGGACAGGCGATGCCCCAGCACCAGCGCGTCGTCGGCCCGGCGCAGCAGATACAGCACCAGTGGCGTCTCGCGCACGGCGATGGAGGTCGTGGCCACGTCACATATGCCCGATCTCGTCCGGCACCTCGTAGAAGGTCGGATGGCGGTAGATTTTGCTCTCGGCGGGTTCGAACAGCATCGCCTTGTCCGCCGGGTCGGAGGCGGTGATGGCGGTGGAAGGCACGACCCAAATGGACAATCCCTCGCCGCGCCGGGTGTACACGTCGCGCGCCGCCTGCAGCGCCATCGTCGCATCGGCGGCGTGGAGGGAGCCGACGTGCTTGTGCGCCAGCCCGTTGCGGCTGCGGATGAACACCTCCCACAATCCTGTGTCCGGGGTCATGCCGCCTTCGCCCGCTTGGCCGCGAACGCCGCCGCAGCCTCCCGCACCCAGGCGCCCTCGGCGTGGGCCTTGTTCCGGGCGGCGAGGCGGTCGCGGTTGCACGCCCCGTTGCCGGCCAGCACTTGGCGGAATTCCTCCCAGTCGATCTCGCCGTACGCCCAGTGCCCGGCGGCCTCGTCGAAGCGCAGCGCCGGGTCGGGCGGCGCCAGGCCGAGGTGGTGGGCTTGCGGCACCGTGGCGTCCACGAACTTCTGCCGCAGCTCGTCGTTGCTGAACCGCTTGATCTTCCAGCGCGTGGACTGGTCGGAGTGCTGGCTCTCGCCGTCGGGCGGGCCGAACATCATCAGGCACGGCCACCACCAGCGGTCCAGCGCGTCCTGCGCCATCGCCCGCTGCTCCGCCGTGCCGCGGCTAAGCGTCAGCATGATCTCGAACCCTTGGCGCTGGTGGAAGCTTTCTTCCTTGCAGACGCGGATCATGGCGCGGGCGTAGGGGCCGTACGAGCAGCGGCAGAGCGGGATCTGGTTCATGATCGCCGCGCCGTCGACCAGCCAGCCGATCGCGCCGATGTCGGCCCAGGTCAGCGCCGGGTAGTTGAAGATGGACGAGTACTTCGCCCGGCCTTCCAGCAGCGCGTCGACCAGGGCTTCCCGCGAGGTGCCGAGCGTTTCGGCGGCGGCGTACAAATAGAGGCCGTGGCCGCACTCGTCCTGCACCTTGGCCAGCAGCGCCGCCTTGCGGCGCAGGCTAGGCGCGCGGGTCAGCCAGGCGCCCTCGGGCAGTTGGCCGACGATCTCGGAATGGGCGTGCTGGCTGATCTGGCGGGTGAGGGTGCGGCGGTAGGCGTCCGGCATCCAGTCGTTCGCCTCGATCTTGTCGTCGGCGTCGATGCGGGCCTGGAAGCGGGCGAGCTGGCCGGCGTCGCCGAACGGGGCGGCCTCGGCGTCGTTGAGTGCCTGCGTGTACATCGCGGTGCTCCCTGGTGCTTGGGACCAGAATATGTGACTGAATACTGAACGTCAATTAAGATTGGTAACATGTCGACCGCTTTCACCGGTCTCGCGATTCGCCGTCACCCTGGCCCTTTCCCGCCGGTGGGCGGAGTGAAGCGTTGCCAAAGGTCAGCGCGGGGCGAAGGGAGCGGCCCGGTTTCGATGCGGGCGTGGGTGTCGAGCCAGGCTTCGGAGGCGGGTAGCAGCATCGGATACAGCGTCGCGCAAACGCGGCGGGCGGCATCACCGGGCCAATCCGGCGGCAGGATCGCGGCCGGCAGCAGCGGGTCCTGCAGCACGATACGGCGGTACTCGTGCACCAGCAGGATGCGGGCGGCGAGGGCCTCCAAGGGGTCGAACCCGGACCAGCCCGCCATCGGCTGGAACACCTCGGTGAACTCGGCGTAGGCCGCGGCCACCCGGTCCAGCGGCCAGGTTTGCGCGGTGAGACGCTGGACCGCGGCGTCGTCGGCGGTCGCGTACAGCACGATCGACCCGGCGACCGGCGGCTGCAGCGCCGGGTCGGCGGTGACGAACAGGCCCGGTGCCGCCACCCCGTACCCGGCGGCGAGAAAGGCCGTCCGGTGGTCCGCGTCCGCCAGCACCAAGCGGAACCGGCCGTCCCACCCCGGCGCCGGCGCGCCGTAGATGCGGGCCGTGGCGCGGGCGAACCCGGCGTGCGAAGCGTCCAGGTGGTAGAAGCTGTTGCGGCCGATCCGCGTCCGCGCCAGCCAGCCATCGGCCGTCAGCCGCGACATCGCCGTGCGGACTGCCCCGCCGCCGACGCCGAGCGCCTCGAACAGCGTCAGCAGCGTGCCCAGCCACACCGATCCCCCGCGCGGCACGATCGCGTCGCCGAACACCGTCACGACGATCGACCAGGTGCGCGACGGCTCGCGCCGGAGGTGTTGCAAAACTGCAACGAGCGGGGATGGCGGCATCGTGAGCAGTCCTACAGGCAGCCCTGCGAAAGGGAAGCCTTCTCTCCGGGCGCTGCATGGCATAACTGTGCGCCCCTTTCGAAAGCGACCCGTCCTGATGCCCACGGCATTCTCGTCTTACGACCTCGGAATTGTGTTCGAACCGCGCGCGCTGACCCGCGGCCGCAGTCTGATCCTGATCGGCGCGGTCGACGTGCAGCAGGACGGTGACAGCCTCCGCGGCGTGGTGGAGGATTTGAAGAAGCGCTACATCGCCCGCGTGACGCCCCGCGCGGACGGGGAGGGCGTGGGCTTCGACAGCCAGTGCACCTGCCATAAGCCCGGCTGCCCGCACCGCGCCGCCACCGCCCTGGCCGCGCTGGAGCGCTTCCCCGCCCTCCGCCGGCCGGAGCCGAAGGGCCTGTTCGACGCCATGCCGCCCTCGACCACCGACGAGGCGCGCCGGGCGGTGTTCGAGCTGTCGCCCGGCCTGCCGCCGCACGCCTGCTTCGTCGCGACGGCGCTGGCGGGCGAGCGCACGGGACGCCTGACGCCCACCACGCCGCGCGCGCTGACGGCCGACCCGGCGTGCCCTGAGGACGTGAGCGCCCTCGCGGCCCTGCTCGGCGCCGGCGACGCGCGGCGCACGGCGGTGCCGTCTGCCCAGGTTGCGAAACTGATGGCCTTGCTGGGCAAGTCCGGCCGGGGGCGCTGGCACGCCAACGGGCGCAAGCTGGTCCCGGGGGTGGAGCGCATCTTCGAGGCCGACATGCCGCCGAAGCTGCCGCCGAAATCCGCGGTGATCCTGGGCGACGCCGGGCCGTGGTACGTCGATGCGGCGAGCGGCGCCGTCGGGCGGGTGCGCCTGCGCCGCCGTGCCGCCGCCGTGCCCCTCAAGCCTCGCCGCGCTCCCGCCGCCGCAGCGCCCACCGAGCGCGTCATCGAGGAGCGTCCGCCGTCGCCGCTGATGCGCCTGGCCCGGCGGCCCTGCCCGGACGAGAACGGCCGCCCGGCGTTGACCGACACGCTGGCGCTGGCGTTCAGCTACGGCAGCGTGGTCGTCGAGCCGGACGACGCCCGCCAGTTCATCCGTATCGAGACCGCGGCGGGGCCGACCTTCCTGCGCCGCGACCCCGACACCGAGGCCGCCGCGTTCGAGACGCTGCGGCAGGACGGGTTCGTGCAGATGCGCGTGCCGGCCGCCGGGTCGGCGAAGGGCACGCGGGTGTTGGCCTTCCACGGGCGGGAGGCGCCGGAGAGCTGGCAGCGTTTCATGGCCGAGCGCATGCCCGCGCTGGAGCTGCAGGGCTGGACCAGCCGGGTCGAGACCGGCTTCGGCCCGCGCATGGCGACCGTGGGCAGCCTGTTCGACATGCAGGTGCAGGACGCGGAGGCCGGCGCGTTCTCACTGGAGTTCGGCATCGAGATCGACGGTGTCCGCCGCCCGCTGCTGCCCATCCTCAGCCGCCTGCTCGACGCCGGAGGCTACGAGGCCGCGACGATCGTGGGCGACGAGCTGGTGACCAGCCTGGACGACGGACGGGTGGTCAAGCTGCCGGCCGAGCGGATGCGCCGGCTGCTGACGGTGATGACGGACCTGATCGAGGCGTCGCAGCGCATGGCCGACGGCGCGATCGTGCTGCCCGGCGCCGAAGCCGCGGCGGTGGTCGACCTGGAGGACCTGCTCACCACCCGCTGGCAGGACAGCCGCGCGATCGAGGCGGCGGTGGCGCGGGTCCGGGGTGTCGAGGCGATCCCGGCCGCCGCCTTGCCCGCCACCTTCACCGCGACCTTGCGCCCGTATCAGCAGCACGGCGTGGATTGGCTGCAGCACCTGGCAGCGAACGGGCTGGGCGGCTTCCTGGCCGACGACATGGGGCTGGGCAAGACCGCACAGACCATCGCCCACATCGCCATCGAGCAGGCAGCCGGCCGGCTCGACCGCCCGGCGCTGATCGTCGTGCCTACCAGCCTGGTGCCGAACTGGACGGCGGAGCTCGCGAAGTTCGCGCCGCACCTACGCCTGGCGGTGCTGCACGGCATGGACCGCCACGCCCGGCGCAGCCGCCTGGACGGGGTGCACGTGGTGATCACGACCTACACCGTGCTGGCCCGCGACCTGGAGGAGATGCGCGACCTGTCCTGGCACGTCGTCGTGCTGGACGAGGCGCAGGCGGTCAAGAACCCCGACGCCAAGGCCACCCGCGCCGTGTGCCAACTGGACGCCCGGCAGCGCATCTGCCTGTCCGGCACCCCGATCGAGAACAACTTGGACGAGCTGTGGTCGCAGTTCGCGTTCCTGATGCCGGGCCTGCTCGGCGACCGCCGCGGCTTCACCAAGCGGTTCCGCACCCCGATCGAGAAGGGTGCCGACGAGACGCGCCGGCTGCAGCTGGTGCGCCGCATCCGTCCGTTCATCCTGCGCCGCACCAAGGCGGAGGTGGCGACCGAACTGCCGCCCAAGCACACCATCCTGCGCCGCATCACCCTGGCGGCCGACCAGCGTGAACTGTACGAAACGATTCGCGGCACGCTGTACGACCGCGTGCGCGAGCAGATCGCCGAGCGCAGCCTCGCCCAGAGCCGGATCGTGGTGCTGGACGCGCTGCTGAAGTTGCGCCAGGCCTGCTGCGATCCCCGGCTGGTGAAGCTGGCTTCCGCGCGCGGGGCGGAGTCGTCGAGCAAGCTCGACGACTTGATGGAGATGCTGGGCGAGATGCTGCCCGAAGGCCGTCGCGTGCTGCTGTTCTCGCAGTTCACCTCCATGCTGGACTTGATCAAGCCGCGCCTGCAGGCCGCCGGCATCCGCTTCGTGGAACTGCGGGGCGACACCAGGGACCGGGCGGAGCCGGTGCGGTCGTTCGAGGCGGGGGAGGTCCCGCTATTCCTCATCAGCTTGAAGGCGGGCGGGCGCGGGCTGAACTTGATTTCGGCCGATACGGTCATCCACTACGACCCGTGGTGGAATCCGGCGGTCGAGGCGCAAGCGTCCGATCGTGCGCACCGGATCGGACAGACGAAATCGGTGTTCGTTTATAAGATGATCGCCGCCGATACTGTGGAGGAACGCATCCTGGAATTACAGGAACGCAAGGCGTCGTTGGCGACCATTGCATTCAGCGAGGAGGCAGACACCGCCAAGCTGGAGATGGACGACATCGATTATCTATTCGGCCGCGACCGCCTGCGCGATGCCGCTTGAACGGTCGCGGACGGCAGGTAGCGGAACGGTTACAGGCAGTTAACTTCTAGTTCGAACGACCTGAGTGGCATCTAATCGTAAATCGCAGTCAATTCCACCGCTTTCTCTAACCTAATTGCATTTGAGACTTGGCGAATCTGGTAAAGGGTGCCAGATGGCGTATTAAGGCCGCGCTCATGCGACCTCGGAGAACGTATGATTGTGTCTGAAAGCAATGTGGACCGCGGCGTACTGGGGCTGACTGCTCAGATCGTGTCGGCGCATGTATCGAACAACACGGTAGCTCCGACGGGTTTGCCGGAGCTGATCCAGCAGGTCTTTCACGCCCTCACGACCGCGGGTGTCGAAGCACCGGAGCCTGAGAAGCTTCAACCTGCAGTGCCGGTAAAGAAGTCGATCTTTCCCGACTACATCGTTTGCCTCGAGGACGGCAAAAAACTCAAGATGCTGAAGCGGCATCTGCAGACGTCTTACAACATGACGCCCGACCAATACCGGGAGCGTTGGGGCCTTTCCCACGACTATCCCATGGTCGCGCCGAACTATGCGGAGCGCCGGTCGGCTTTGGCCAAGAAAATCGGCCTCGGCCGCAAGCCGGAGGCCGATCCGGAGGCAGCCCCGAAGCCGGTCAAGCGCACCCGCAAGGCCGCCGCCTAACGCCGTGTCCGGCAGCCCGCTTGTTGGCTGCCGGCCCGCTGCTGTAGCCTTCTTGCAAATGCGGCGGCCTATGCTGCACGGGGAGGTCTGCGGATGCGAAACAACCTGGCGATCGCGGCGATCCTGGCGGTCGTGGCCTGGCAACCCGCGCACGCCGACATCGTCGTTTCGATGAACGACAACCATACCGTCCTGGACGCCCAGGCCAACCAGGTGGCGCCTGCGGAGGCCAAGCCGGACACCGTGGACCTGATCGACGTCGCGAGCTACCCGCCCCGAATCGTGGCCACCTTCGATGCGCCGGGCAGCGTCGTGGGCCCGCCGCTCGCCATCTGGGTGGCGGCAGACGAAAGCTGGGCCATCCTGACGTCCGCCACCAAGGCCGACCCGCAGGGCAAGTTCGGCATCTCGCCCGACGACCGGGTCTCGGTCGTGGACCTCACCGCCAAGCCGCCGCGCGTGGTCCAGAGCGTCACGGCGGGCGCGGGCGCCACCGTGGTGCGGGTGTCGCCCGACGGGACCCTGGCCTTGGTCTGCAACCGCACCGAAGGCACCGTGTCGATTTTCTCGGTCGCGGGAAAGCGGCTGACGCCAGCGGGCAAGCTGGATTTCGGCAAGCTGTCCGGGCCGAGCAGCGTGGCGTTCCTGCCGGGCGGCCGCACCGCGCTGGTGACGCGCAACTTCGACCACCAGGTCAGCGTGCTGCACATCGACGGCGGGACGGTCACGGTCGATCCGCGCCCGATCACGACGGGGGTGGCGCCCTACACGATGGACATCAACGCCGCCGGCACGCTGGCCGCCGTGTCGAACATGGGGCGTGGCGACGGCGACCTGGACAGCGTGTCGCTGATCGACCTCACCCAGGCGCCGATGCGCACGGTGGCGACGGTCGGCGTGCCGAGCGGGCCGGAGCCGCTGATGTTCTCCCCGGACGGCACGTTCCTGGCGGTCGGCTCGCAGGAAGGGTCGACCAAGGTCGCGGCCTCGCCGCTGTTCCACGACCACGGCAACCTGCAAATCTTCGCGGTCGAGGGCGCGCGCCTGACGTCGGTCGCCTCCGCCCCGGTCGGACGCTGGGCGGAGGGCGTGGCGTGGTCGCGCGACGGGCATACGATTTTGGTGCAGAACGACTTCGAGCGGACGATCTCGGTGTTCCGCTTCGACGGCAAGCAGTTGACGCCGGGCGCGCCGCTGACGCCGAGCGGGGGTCCGGTGGCGTTCGGCTCCGCCTGGCGGTAGCGCCCGCTCAGGACCGGCAGCCGGCGATCCTGGGCGGACGGCTGAGTTCGGGCGCCATGATGCTGGCTACCCGGCACGCGTTGCGGCGCTGCGGCCACCGGGTCGGCTGGCGGTGCAGGTTCAGCCGCAGCGTGCCGCCCCCTGCGAGCGCCAGCCGGAGCGTGCCCTGGCGGATGGCGCGCTGGTACAGCGGCTCGGGTCCGCCGATGCCGGTCAGGATGCCCCGGCCGACATCGGCGACGCGGGCGCGGTACTCGGCCGCCAGGTCCGGGGTGTGGGAGTGGTACAGCCCGACGGCGACGCTCCAGTTGCCGCCCGCCTCGTCCTGCAGCGACCGCAGGTAGCGCGCGGCGTAGTCGGCGTTGAGCGCCGGGTCGAACGCCTCCTCCAACGAGCGGAAGGCCGCGGGATGCATCTGGAGATCCACCTGCAGGCAGCCGACGTCCATGAAGCGCACGCCTTGGGCGAGACCCTGTTTAGCCCAGGCGATTGCGGCCGCCTCACTGTCCAGGAACAACCCGCGCCCGTCCGCGTCGATCGTCCAAGGCCAGGCGCGGACGTCGCCGGGGGTGTCGATCGGACGGCCGCTCTCGACCTTGGCGATGCTGCCCAGCAACCCTGCCGGGAGCTGGTGCTTCTGCTCGGCGGCGGTGATGGCTGCCGTGCAGCGCGCGGACTGCTCCGCCGGCCAGGATTGCGGCGACGATGCCGCCTCGGCTTGCCGCATGAGACAGGAGCCGAGGGCCAGCCCTAGGAGTGCCGCGCGCATGACGGACCGCATACCACGCCTCGCGGGGCGCCCGGATCAGGCCCGTGCCGGAATGCGGACCGGCAGGGTTTCGTAGCCGTTCACGAAGCTCGAATACACCCGGCGCGGCTCGCCCATCACCTCGACCTTGGGGAAGCGTTTCAGCACTTCCTCCCACACGACCCGCAACTGCATCTCCGCCAGCCGCTCGCCGACGCAGCGATGGATGCCGAAGCCGAACGACAGGTGTTTTTTGGGCCGGGGCCGGTCGATGATGAAACGGTTGGCGTCCTCGATCGCGTCCTCGTCGCGGTTGCCGGACACGTACCACATCACCACCCGGTCGCCCTTGCGGATGTGCTGGCCGCCCAGCTCGATATCCCGGGTCGCGGTGCGGCGCATGTGCGAGAGCGGCGTCTGCCAGCGGATCATTTCCGGCACCATGGACGCGATCAGCGCCGGGTTGGCGCGCAGCTTGTCGTACTGCTCGGGATGCTGGTTCAGCGCGAGCAACCCGCCCGTGATGGAGTTGCGGGTGGTGTCGTTGCCGCCGACGATCAGCAGGATGATGTTGCCGAGATACTCCATCGGCTGCATGTTCCGCGTGGCGTCCGCGTGCGCGAGCATGGAGATGAGGTCGGGCGTCGGCGGCGCGTTCACCCGCTGGTTCCACAGCTCGGTGAAGGCGCCCAGGCACTCCAGCAACTCGACCTGGCGCGACTCCTCCGACTCGCAGGTGCCGGAGTCTGGATGGGCGGTGGCGACGTCCGACCAGCGGGTCAGCTTGCGGCGGCTGTCCCAGGGGAAGTCGAACAGGATGGCCAGCATCTGCGTGGTGAGCTCGATGGAGACGCGGTCCACCCAGTCGAAAACCTCGCCGACCGGCAGCGCGTCGAGGATCGTGGCGGCGCGGGCGCGGATGGTTTCCTCGACCGCGACCAGGTTGGCGGCGGTGAACATGGGAGTGACGACCTCACGTTGCCGGTCGTGGCGGGGCGGGTCCATGGCGATGAACATCGGCAGCTGGAAATCGGCCAAGCCGTCGCGGATGGCGATGCCGCCGAGGCTGACGTCGGAGGAGAACGCGTCGGTGTTCACTTCGACTTGAAGGATATCCTTGTAGCGGGTGACGGACCAGTAGGGGCCGAACTGGCTTTCGCGGCAGTAGTGGACGGGAGCTTCCTTGCGCAGCCGCTCGAAATATGATCCGAACGAGTTGGTCTGGAACAAGCGAGGGTTGCCAGGGTCCAAGTCTGCCAGATTTAGACAGTAAGCGTCGATGCCATTTGTATTCAGACCGTCCAATACGTTCTCAGTCATGGTCGTTTTCTCCAGGTGGCGAAGGGTTATTCTACAGTGCGCCAACTCATGGGCGGGGTCACGCGAAAGCGGCGTCGTCGTCTCCGCAGTCTCGTTATTAAGATTGCATCCGCGCTGGTCTGTGTACCGTAGGTAAGCCGTGCAAGGAGAGGATTACGAATGCAAGTCAACGTATTGCTGGTCGACGACGACGCAATGACCCAGTGGGCGCTGGGCGAGGCCCTGGCCGACGCCGGCCACAGCGTCGTTCCGGCAGCGACCGGCGCGCACGCGGGCGAGCTGATCGTCCAGCATCCGGACCTCGACATCCTGGTGACCGACATCGCGCTCGCCGAGCCGGTCACCGGGCAGCAGCTCGGGCGGTTTTGGCGGTCGCGTTCGGATCGCCCGACGGTGTACATCACCGACGCCTCCGCGGGGGACGCCGGGATCGTGTCGTTCGACGCCAAGGAGGTCTACCTGCAGAGGCCGTTCCGCGCCGAGGACCTCGTGCGTGCGGTGGAGCGCCTCGTATCGGTGCATCGGGCGGCTGGGCAGACCTGGATGCGCTTGCGGCAGCCCCAGGCTTGCTAGCGGACATTCCTCGGTGGGATCTTTTCATGATTGGGGGCTGACGGAACTGGCGTAGTTCGTGCATGTTTCACCTCGATGCATCCGACCTCGCCCCTGTCCCTTGTTTCCGGTGCGCCGTGCCGCGGCTGACGGTCAACCACCTGACCACCTACCGCTACCGACATCCCGTCGGCTTTGGCGATCATCGCATGATGCTGCGGCCGCGCGACGCCTACGACCAGCGCCTGATCGAGAGCCACTTGGCCATCACGCCGGAGCCGGCCGAACTGCGCTGGCAACAGGACGTGTTCGGCAACGCGATCGCCGTCGCGCGCTTTGCCTCCCGCGCGCTCGAATTGCGGTTCCACAGCACCCTGGTGGTCGATCAGCTGGCCGAACCGCCCCTGCTGCTGGACGACCATGCGCGCGAATACCCGTTCAGCTACGATGCCGAGGACATGCCGGATCTTGCCCGGTGCATTGAGCGGGAGTTGCCCGACCCCGGCCATTTGGTCGACCGGTGGGCACGCTCGTTCGCCGGGCGCAGCGCCATCCCCACGCTCGAGATGCTCGAGGCGATGACCCTGGCCATCCGGCATCGCTTCACCTACCGCTCCCGCCACGAGCCCGGCGTGCAGGAGCCGCGAACAACCCTGCGGCTGGAAACCGGCACGTGCCGCGACTTCGCGCTGCTGATGATGGAGGCGGTCCGATCCCTCGGCCTGGCCGCCAAATACGTCACCGGCTACCTGTACACGCCGCCGCGGTCCCGGGGCGGCGGCAATACCCACGCCTGGCTGCAGGTGTTCCTGCCCGGCGCCGGCTGGGTCGAGTTCGATCCGACCAACGGCACCGTCGGCAGCGCCGGGCTGGTCCGCGTCGCCGCGGTGCGCACACCCGCCCAGGCGGTGCCGCTCGCCGGGAGCTGGATCGGCGCCCCGTCCGACTGCCTGGGCATGGAGGTGAGCGTCGAGGTGACGCGGAGTATCGCCGCGGAACCGTCGGCCAGCCTGGCCCGCCTCGGCCGAAGCGAACGTTAAGGAGGACCGCGCGTGCGTATCAAAGCCGGCTACAATATCGCCTACGACTGCCCGCAATCCGTGCCGATGCTGCTCGTCCTCAGCGTGCATCCATCGCGCGAGCGGGACTTGCTGACCCCCCAAACCCTCCAGGTCGACCCGCCAGCGACGGTGACGCGCTACCGCGACGATTTCGGCAATGTGTGCCACCGGGTGCTCGCGCCGCCGGGCCGGATCGAGCTGTCCACCGCGTTCGAGGTTACCGACTCCGGCGCCGAAGACGAAATCGCGTCCGGCGCCGGCCAGTTCAACGTCGAGGACCTCCCGGACGCCGTGCTGATCTATCTGCTGGGTAGCCGCTACTGCGAGACCGACCGGCTGAGCAACATCGCCTGGTCGCTGTTTGGCGGCATCGAGTCGGGCTGGCCGCGGGTGCAGGCGATCTGCAACTTCGTGCACGACCGAATTGCCTTCGGCTACCAGCACGCCCGCCCCGACAAGTCCGCGTGGGATGGCTACAACGAGCGCCAGGGCGTGTGCCGCGACTACGCCCATCTGGCCGTGACGTTCTGCCGCTGCATGAACATCCCCGCGCGCTACTGCACGGGATATTTGGGCGACATCGGCGTGCCCCTGTCCGACGCGCCGATGGATTTTTCCGCCTGGTTCGACGTGTACCTGCGCGGGCCCGAGGGGGGGCGCTGGTACACCCAGGACGCCCGCTGGAACAAGCCGCGGATCGGCCGCATCCTGATGGCGCGCGGCCGCGACGCGACCGACGTGGCGCTTACCACCGCGTTCGGCCCGGCGTTCCTCGCCCGCTTTGACGTGGTCACGGACGAAATCCCCGAATAGAAGGGGGCTCCGTATTGAAGGACCGCGCCATGACCCGACGCATCGCCCTGCTCGCTTGCCTCGCCTTGACGCCCACCGCCTCCCATGCCGCCGACTTCCTCACCGCGGGCGACGTCATGCGGATCTGCACCAGCCAGAAGCCGGGCGAGGAAACCGCGTGCAACACCTACATCGCCGGCGCCCTGGACGAGCTAGGCGCGGCGCAGGGGTCGAAAGGAGAGGTGTGCAAACCGAGCGGGGTCAGCCTGCGCGACCTGCGCGGGGCGTTGGCCAAATTCGGCCAGGCCCATGCGGGCGAGGTCCGCGGCCACGGCGGCTCAAGCCTGGTGAATGCGATGCTCAAGGCGGAGTACCCGTGCGGGTCGCGCTAGGTGTCTGGCGACGGCGCCTGCCGACACGAGGGCCGGGAGAGTGGAACGCCGTGATGTTGGCGTCCTCGACGGTTGGCTCATGCGTTCGGCCTGGCTGTTGGCCCACGGGCGCTAGCGCCTGGAAGCGTGCGCTCGATGCCGTGCCCGGCGCAGGCGCGATCGAAGATGGCCGCCGAACCTTGCTCGCCTGATCGGTCCGAACGGGGCCGGCAAGAGCACGTTGGTCCGGCCCATCCGCGGCGAGTAGGCGCCCAGCGTCGGCCGGGTCCTGTACGCCGGCGAGGGTATCGCGGCCTGCGGCGGCTTGCTGCCGATTTCGGGTTCGATGAGGTGGACGCCTACACGCTGCCGACCCAGTGCGGCCGAGTGTGCTTGGGGAACGTGGTGGATCCGAAGTACACGCCTGGTGCGACCGGACGCGCTGGCAGCATTTCAGCGATTCTAACTGGCTGTTTGGCTGCATCAGCCTCACCGTGCGAGTTGGGCCTCGACGTGGGGCGGCGGTTTTGAGTCGATCAGGGTCTGCATGAGCGTCTTCCAGTCTGGGAAGACGA
>JAABUV010000046.1_pt1 | contig 160007 bp, 125 predicted proteins | sample 5559971 | NCBI WGS metagenome assembly JAABUV01 (sample SAMN10711881, study PRJNA513362) | rock metagenome | isolation source: Antarctica rocks | place: Antarctica: Victoria Land, Knobhead nord | collected 2015-12-19 | reverse complement strand
TCCTCCGCTCCTCCCTCCTGCTATCCCGATCCACAACACCACCTCCAGCCCCCTCCCTAAGCTCCCGCAACTTCGGTCTCAACCGCGCTACCAGCTCTCGCAGCGCGGGTAATTGGCTGGTGGCGAATTGCGCATTTGTGGTTAGTGGTGTGATATCTTTCGATGAGGGGGTGAAGGAGAGGTTGAGGGTTTGCAAGGCGGGGGTTGTGGGGGAGGTTAGGAAGGCGAGGGAGGTGGTGTGGGTGGAGGCAAAGGGGGATGGGGAGAGGAGGGTGTTGAGTTGGGTTATGAGGGTTGCGTTGCGGGTATGGGTCGAGTGGAGGGCTTGGTTTAGTTTTTTGGTTTCCTGCAGTTGGCGCCGGAGGAGGAGGATGGATTCGGGGGTTGGTGATGAGGGTGGGATTGGGAGTTCGAGGTTCTGTGGTTGATTTTAGCATAGTGGTCATGACACCAGAATCACTGGGCTGATGGGTGGAGAGGGAGCTCGCACCTCGTAATGACCCAATCGCATCCACGGCGCGAGGTTATCCGGGATCGTCAGGATGTTTCGCAGAGTGTATATCTCAAACTGATCGAACGCTTTATCGACAGTAGATTCCAGCAGCGTCTCGAGCTGATGCACGCCGTTTTCGATCTCAGCGCTCGCCTCGGGGTATTCGCTATTGCCATTTCCATCTTGTATGGAAAGTGCAGAAGAAGTGTGGTCGCGTCCGAAGCCGAGGGACTTGGGCGGTATTTGCAGCAGACCGTTTTCGAGAGCCTCGATGGCTTGGTAGATGATGGTGTTTACTGCATTGATGATGTCGTCGATTAGTGACTAGAAGAACGTTCAGTGGGTGTTGTGAATGCGGAGGGGATCAAGCCGGCGTACCAGTGGTGTGTATTGGAAGTGCTCGGTGAGTAGCGCGTCTGATTGTCGGGTTGGGTCTGTCATTCTGCTGGTGAGTGAGGAGTGCTGCGCGGCGCAAAGGTCGAGGTGTTGGGAGACGTGATGCTTGTTTACTGCCGAGGTGCGCTAAGACCAAATCAGGCTAGAAAGGCCAAGGAATCAAATAAACTCAGTCCTTCTCATTTAGACTCTGGATTTCCTTCGTACCTTCATCTGACTCTCAATAAGCTGGTCGTGAATTCTTTTGCCGAGCATGCTATCTCATTTCAGTACACACCAGTCATACTTTCAGAATATTTCCAACAGCGGTCAGTGCGGGAACACGGCGCTTGGCCAGCTATATTATGCCAGTGGCATGTAGTTGACGATAAGCTGAATGAGAAAACTCGAAGACATACAAGGAAGGGTTTCACGGACGCTGTACGAGCGTATCGGCTATCATGTCCCTCGCATCAGGAGATCAGAGTATGGGTCGCTACTAGTGTTGAAGCGCATTGTATACATATGTTCTGCATTCCCCCAAGAGCGGGTCCCTCCTCATCTCGTGCACGGTCTATGCATGTAGGCTGCAAATCGCTGTTCGGTTTGCTTCATTGTCATAATTGTCGTCATTGTTTTTTACTCTAGTACATGCAATGTTTCCGTCTTACGATTGCCATCGAAATTGTCACAACAAAGCCTGCCATTTCAAACACTAGTCTTCTTGGCGACTGGCCTCCTTTGCCGTGGATGTCTTTTCAAGACGGCTACCAGATCAAGTTCAATCGGTGTGGACGAGATGAAGACGACTTGACGAGAGCTTGAGATCCGAGGTAGTTGCATGAGTCAAAGCCCTCAGGGAGTACTTCCTCGGCATATCGTTGACGCAAAAGCTCCAGATTATTCAGCCAGGATCATTGATCTCTCTATCGGTTTTACGCATCGACAATTGCGGAGAGGGAACATGGTTTCTGATGCCCTTGCACCCCTGGAGATCTTCTATGCCGACAAGACGCTGACGCTGGTAGAAATAACCAATGCCCAAGTTGAAAATTCCAAGCCAGGGTTGACTCTCGGCGCGTTCCAGGTCCTGTTCAAGAAGCCTGATAGTACCTTTGCAATTGAACGTGGACATGTCACAGCAACAAGGCTTGGACTACTCTCAGCGAAAGGTGCTTGCATGGCCCACATCTTCTGAACTCGAATCTGCGGTGATTTCTGGTGTCAGCTGCCTGCAGTACCGGATGGTCCGCGGTCGGACACCCGACAGTTAAGATTGGTCAATGCAAAATTATCGAACAAAACCTTGAGCAACAACTGGGAACTCAGAGTTTCTGCATGTGCGCACAAGCTGCTGGGTAAAACGGTTTGTCAGATCCGCGAGCGCTATCACGGATGACTCTATGAGGGTGCCCGTTATTCCATTCGTAAGCTATTGATATCATTGATGAAGGAGCCATCTGCATGCTACTACCTGACATAAGTTGACAAGATGCATCTTCTCTCGTTTGCCACCTATCTCGCTATCTTTCGCATCTCTACTGCACTTTCCATCCCAAAAAACACCACCATCCTCCATCTTCCAACCTTTTCCTCATCGGCACCACCATCACCAGCTTCTCTGACAGCTGCTAACCCTCTCCCCCGCGCCGACTGGCCCCCCACTCCCTGGACCTATCCCGATTATCCAATCCTGACCAAATTCGAAGAATACGGTCGCCACGTCTCCAACTCCACCCTCACAAAATCCGTCACAGCATCTACCATCAGCATTCAAGAAGAGCTCATTCGCAAAGACCGGCCACCACTCCGCCCCAACCATCCGTTCGCTTTCCACAGTGGTATCGTCACGCTCTACATGGTCTTTGCCACCGAAGCCGAGATCACGAGGAATCAAGTCTTCCTGATGCTGGATCATTGGCGTGTTTACGTTGGCGCTTTCGGAGCGAGGGAGATTGCGCGTGGAGAGATGGGAGTTGCGACACCCTGGAGACCGGCTGCTGCGTTTGCGATCACGTTTGATCGTGTTTGAGAGAGTGTGTAAGTATACACAGCGAATCCTGCGACCTGCGCCTACGGAGGTGCTACTGCGCAAGATGTTCAGTATCGGGTATCTTTTGCAGGCATCTAGCGTAGTCAAGGGTTTGATACCGCAGATTCTCCTCTGCATACATGGCTGCGAGTCACGATACAAGGGGTTGGAGGTGAATTGTACGATGGCATTGAGAAGACCTGGAGCAGATCAGCACATAGTGTTGAAAAACAACGACAGATACTAGTAGGGAAGAATGTAGGACCTGCTTCCATGTGGCCCAGTTTCCCCCGTTCCCCCCCCCCCCAAAACACATAGAACTGGACCCCACTATGAGCTGTGAGTAGCTAGATAGCTATATACTACAAAAACGCATGCAAACAATCACCTAGCTGCTCCTGGCGGTTTCAAATCCCATGCTTATCAACTAACAAAACGCCGTCCGAGGGTCTCAACAAACGAGGACGCGAAAGGTTATTTCACCCTCGTGCATAATATATATGGCTTAATCTGGAAGTCCCAACGTTGAAAGAGGGTTAATTGGTAAGGTAGGCTAGCATCGAGTGTCGTACAGCACCATACAATCATCCCACAGACGCATGTTCAATCGCAACGGTCCTGGCCTGGCTTCATTCATTGAAGCATTATGCTTAAAGTGTCTGCTGTCAACGAACGCTTGTCAGGGCGGGAGGGATATGCGGAGGCCTCGTTTCGGGTGAGGGATAGAGAATCGTTTCATCTGATGTCGTGGGGCGAGTTGTATTGGAAGAGTCATAGTCGATAGAAAAGAGAAGAAAAGCGTAGGGGTCGAATTGACACCCAAGAATGAATGTGCATGGTGAGTCCTAATGGGTATTTTGCTCGATTGCGCTAGGTGCGTATATAATATTACCACAACGACAGGAGATGCATTTTTGGGAACGATGGTAGGGTATGTGCACTTTCAAGCAAGCAAGATTCTATACGACTACATACAGGAGATCAGGCAACTAACCAATGCTCGCTCAAACGCCCCCGAGATATGCTCGCGACAATCTTCGAATTCGGTAGTGGTGGGACAGTCTAATAACGATCTGGATATTGGTGAGGTTAAGCGGCTTTGGCAGCTTTGACTTCGAGTTCGGTGCCGAAGACCCGGTCCCAGAAGCGGCTGGTTACGCCGAAGCCGTTGGTGTAGTCGGAGTAGTGGTGCTGGAGGTGGTAGTGTTTGAGTTGGCGGTAGTAGGATGGGAGTCTGTGGCCGTTGTTAGATTGATGTTCGTGGGCGGGGTTATGTTATGTTCGAGACTCACTGCTTGTGATGTAGGAAGTAGTGGGTCAAGTCGTAGCAGATGTATCCGAAGATTCCTCCGCAGAAGACGGCGATAGCCGCATACCAGTCGTAGAAGAAGACCGTGTGCGCAAGCTTGTAGAAGGGGGTGGCGAGGGCGATGAAGAGGGTGGGTGGCATTACTAGGCGATATCTATCCATAGGAAGGTAGTGGTGGATGCCGTGGAGGAGGAAATGGGCCGTGATGCCTACTCGGTTGTCTGGGAGGTAGCTTGGGTTTGTTAGCGATCTGTCTGGTCGGACACTTGCGAGCATCACTTACCCGTCCACGTGGAACAGTCCTCTGTGTAGCCCATATTCCACAAGCGTCCATAGGAATAGACCGATTGACCAATAGGCCGCGGTTTGAAAGATGGACGAAAGGCCAGTGTATGCGAGGTAGGTTCCAAAGGCGACCGGTGGCAGCCACACGATTGGTATGACATACCACGCCGTCTTGCTCAATGGCTCAAGGAAGTTGCCGAACAACGGTGCCGAGGCTCCACCCTTGTAACGCCGCGGTCTGTGTACTTGCTCGAGGTAGAAGTCTTTGCTGAAGCCTCCATTCCAAACCTGCATCAGGAGAGGCCTGTTCAAGTCAATGAACTTGTTGACTTTGTAGTCATCGTTGAGATCCGTCTCTTTCATCAAGTCTTCCACGCCGGACATGCCAGTGGCGGCGAAGACGGGCTTGTTCTGCGCAAGCTCCCCTTCCACACCGCTCGCCTTCAATGCTGCCAGTCCATTCGCGTTTGGGAGAAGGGGGAGAATGTCTTCCGGCTTATCGTGCTCAACCACAACTTTTATCACCTTTTCGTTGGCGACAAAGCCAATGAGGTATTCCCCGAGAGTTTCGTAAGCGAATTCACTGTGAGAGTGTGAACCTTCATCGCGCATTATATCGGTGACATCTTTTCCTCCATAGCCCAGTATCAGATCTCCTCCCCCTGGGTGATCCTCGACAAATGAAGTGATATCGTAGACATTGGTGCCAATCGTGACATAGCAGGATTCCTCGGTGTTGTGGGAAGCGACATCGTGAGTCGGGATCGTAGGGAGCGGGCGGCCAGGCATGATAACGAATGTTGCTTGGTACAGTATAGATGGGGAGCCTGAGAAGAGTGGAAAGGAGGGAGACTGACAAATCAGGCCCCCATTAGCACCATTGAGGCTGTACAGTAATCACTAATCTGGAGCTGAGATGGAGTGGCAAAGTCAATCGCGCTAAGCCAAATGAATCATCGGCTCCAGTTGCTAGTCCAGCAATGCTTTCTTTCACAGCTCATATCTCAGTCGTTCACACTCAGCCAAACCTCCAGTCCACTACTTGGACTGATGAACGGCTTCTAGAGGTGTGATGCAAGTAGTAGCCCATCTACCTCATGTAGATATATTATCTTGGTATCAATTCACTTTAGAATGAAGGTCATGCTTCGACGATGGTGATGTATTCGTGGCATATATTCTACTGATAGCAGCACCCTAGATCGCCTGGTCGATGAGTTTGAGACCCTCGAGACTATTAGGAAGCAAAAATCCAAGACTCTCGAAATGCATCACGATACCGAATAATGCGATGGTTAAAGAGGCTAGTAGGTATGGTAGGAGCCAAATTGAACACACGACGGGCGATCCATTCTATCCAGGAGAAAACCCTTGAATAAGCAGAATTACCCTATGAGGAGAATAGAGGGTCTATAGGATTTCCAACCAGGATCCGTAATATCTTACAATGTCATTTCTGTAGGATAATTATTGAATAGAATATCGTAGCCTGAATCGAAGAAACCCCTAGAACACTTCATTAGTAATACAACGCTCCCCATAGAACTTCAGTAGTGATTGATCGATCTTTATTTTGTTATGAATACAGTACCTATTGACTGAAAGGGCACGATAGCTAAAGTAGCTAGGGCTAGCGCGCGGCTCGGAGAAAGCCAAAAAATCAGTGTGAATCCAACCGCACTTCACTGGATTCCTCTCCGCAACGGCACCCATTCATTCACCTCTTGATAGAGATCCCTGCATATAACTGTCCAAGTTAAGCCGGCCATGTTGCGATTCACCATCCGTATGAAATCAAGGACTGTCTCTATGGCGAGGTCCTCAACGAACGTCTCCATGTCACGAAGAAGCCGTAAAGTCGTGCAGGCCCAAGTGTCAACCACTTTTGAGGCCAGTGATGGCTTTCTCTGCGCTAACGGAGGAGCTGGTGTACTTGCGGCATGTGTGTTCGCATTTCCTTGTTGAGTCAATATAGTAGATGGGTACGTTTCCTTTGTCATCACCCACCGTCACAATCTCAACATTTGTTACGTGGTGAAAAGGGTAAATACAAAAAGAGCGTCTGAGAGTACTCTTGGCTATCATCTTGAATTCGGACCTCTCGTCCGGACCCAAAATTAGGCGATAGGTGTGGAAAATGCGTATGTTGCTTGAGGAATCGGGTTGGCCACGAGGAACCCAAGGTGCTTTCTGCCAACATTGATTCACTTTACATTATATGAACTTTTCATTCCAAATTCAGCGGATGGGTTATCATGGTTCAATAGTATGCGCTGCGGCTCACCAGTTTCGAGGAAGCAGGAGGAGACAGTCCGTTAAAACACCATTCTTCCTTGTACAAGGGCCGCTATCCGGCGTGATAGCGGCACCCGTAAGGAGAGTCGGGGGTTCGATTCCCCCTCCCATCCGATATGCAATTCTTTTTGCTAACTCAGATTATCTCAAAATTGGTTCAAAGGTTTGGATGTTCGACTCCTGCACTCACTTGTCCTGTTGATCTGGTCTCGGTACGCGTCTCAGTTGTAGATGAGAAAAATCTTCATGACAAAGTGACCTTTATACACTGTGTTGACAATCTTGGGCATGTAGCCGTGTCTGGCATACTACCCCTCTACTCAAAGCGTACCTACACCGCAACTCAACACTCTCGAAAAGTCTTCAGCGCCATCACAAAAACTCCTTGCACGTCTACTTTGCTAGCTCTCGCAAGATTAAAGCCTTACCATCACCGATTCCTGAAGCAACGCGAGAGCTGTCTGCCATAGCCTGAGACGCGTTGATCTTCGTCATGGCCAAGGGAGGTAACGCTACGTCGAAGAGACAAGGGGACGAGCAAGCAGCGCAGTATAGGAAGATGGTCGATGCACTCGAGAATGGTCACAACCCTTTGAGCCACTGTGCTTGGTGACCCTTGCTGATCAAGTACAGAGGACTATCGACGCCTTTTACAGATAGTACCAGAAACTATCAGAGGAAACGGCCCATGCTTCTGTCGTATGGCTGGGTGCTTACAAGGAAAAGGCATTGTGCCACCAGGCGACTTCATGCTGAGTCTTGAACGAGCGTACAACAAATACGGTACGCTTGCACGGACACCGGAAAGTCTCACCAGCCAGCTCACGAGGGCGCCCAAGGGTCCCCGAGGTAAGCGTGGTCTTGGGCAAGGAGGCCAGGAGTGGTTTTGCCTCCACTGCGTGGAAGCCTTGTTCCATCGGATGAGTGATCCAGATGGACGCAATAATCAAGCGGGGTATGATCCCCGATTCCAGGCTTTATTCGCAATGGCGAACTGGATCCTTGTGGACGAAAGATATTGTAACGGTTGCCCTGGCTACTTTCGCCCCCCTACACCATATCATTATGGGCTAGAGTTGTGGAAAGCAGTGAAGCTCGTAGACCAGTCTCGGCTTGATGGCGACGATTTCAGGCTTCACTGTCCTAAATCGGTACAAGTACAGCCTTGTGACCTGTTGGTAGGTGCGGATGGCGAGTCTTGGTACCTCAACGAAGAGACTAGATCCATCAGTTATACGTTCCCCAACGGTGTCTCTATCAAGACCGTCATGAAGGCTGCCGACGTGCGAGGGAAATAGCTTCGCGAGGTACTTGGTTTCGTCAGCAGTCTCATTGCACACAACGGAATTGTGGCACCCACGTTGGTTAATCAGAATCAATACCACATTGGCGGCGCCAGCATGTCGGACTACACTGTAGCTGAACTAGCTATATGGAACAGCCCTGACAATGAGCTCAATCCCAGGAACGCTAAGGGTCGTCGACATGGTGTTTCCAAGGTGTCCACTTCAGCAGTCAATCCGAAATCGCCTGCCAACATTCCGAACAGCTCGAGGACGGCACTGCGTCGCAAACCCAATCGCGCCCGGGTCAGCCAAAAGACCCCAGAAAGCCAATTGAACACGTCAAGCGCTGCTGCCGGGGTGTTGAAGGAGACGAGCGCGAAATCTACCGCTGGAGTTGTGAGCCAGATTACGGGGCGAAGGGTAGACGCTATTACTAAGGCAGTAGGGTCTGACAGGACCAGGAACAGCTCCGATACGACGGAGAACCCTCCACCGAGCTCGTCAACAATAGCCAGAACGCCCACTCCTCCCACCGCAACTCTCAAGGCTATGGGCAACGATATGAGCGATGGCATGCCAGAACATATCAATAACGAGCCTACTTCCTCGCTAAAGACGCCCACTCTCCCTCTCATGCCGCCACAACAAAGCCGTAAGCGGGCGCTTGACTTCACGCCGCTTTCCCAACTCATGCTGCCGGAGTTAGATATCTACGAGCTTGTCGCTAGGGAACGTGAGGTATGGACGTGTGCGGCAGAGGCGAACGAAGGCAAGAGACGGAGGCGAGACGAGACGTGGGACTTTTCTTGATAGACTGGTAGGGAGAGGAGGTTTGTGCGACGTTTGATTTTGTCTTGAGATTGCCTTGTTTGGTTGGTTGGGTATGTTTTGTACGATAGATGCTTGTGGTAGAGATATTACCGACGTTAATTACGGTAAATCATCAAAATACCACGCTCCTTTTGCCAAAATTGCCAAAATTGCCACACCCAGATTGCAGAAACACCACACTTGCATACCTCTACCCCCAAGTCCGAGGCTGAGCTGCCTATACTCCAGGATAAGTCTCCAAGGATGTCGTTAGTTACTCCTGAAAATGTTTAGTGTTCATAATTGATGGCGGCATTTATAGATCTACGGGCCTTTTTTATACGCGTTAAGGATTGATGTTTGGGAGATGATATTTGGGGGCTATTACTCTGGGCGCCGGGCTGATGTGCTGGGGGCGGATATGCGGGAGCTATTGTGGTGCGGACTGATATGCGAGGGCTGCTTTACTGGGAGTTATTGTGTGGGGCCTGTGTGTATGGCGTTGGGGGGCCTTTAGTCTTCCGCCGTGCGAGTGTGGTAGTTTTGCAATTTGGGTGTGGCAGTTTTGCAATTTTCCCAGGGAGATGCGGTATTTTTGCATTTTGCTGTTGTTGATATGGTGCAATACCTAATCATATGAAAGGCTGTGCTCCTGTTGTTGTGCTGTTGTTATTATGGCGCAATACCTGATTATAAGAAAGGATGTACTCCTGTTGTTGTGCTGTTGTTGTGCACGCAGGAGGGGGGTTAGAGTGGTTTGAATCTGTGGACAATGAAAGTTGGATTTAGAATGCTATGTAATGTGAGCGTTGATAAGCTTGCTAGTTGAAGCTAAGACAAGTGTACATGGTATCCGCATCACTCCGGAGCTTCTGAAGTACAGAAATGATAGATACTGGGCCTTTTCGTCATGATATGTCGTACTGACGAACGAGGACCACCAGACCAGCCCTTTGTACATGTAAGTATATCGCCGCGATAGCTCGCTCGGACGTTTATTTCCTCCCAATCCTCCCCTCATAAGCCTCCCAACTAGCTTTCCTATATCTCTCGGCCTCCTTCGCTCGATCCTCAGCCCCTAGTATCCCTCGTCCAACGATAACGATATCTACGCCATCCCGTCCGATCACTCCATCCGGGCCTCTCCACTTCTGTCCCTTCCCATCGCTCTTGATACCATGTGCTTGCCCTTCTGCAGGTAAGCTGATGCCGGGCGCGAAGCTCAAAAAAGCATCCTCAGGGTCCTGATTGAGAGATCTCTGGGCGACGAAACCGAGGACGAAATCCTTATTCGATCGCGCCGTGGATATGCAGGTTTCGGTGTACTCTGGTGTCATGAGATTACCCTCGGAGCTCATCTCAGCCAGGAGCAGTAGACCACGGGCGTGTGGTGGTGGGCCTAGCTCTTCCAGTGCTGTTGCCCTGTCCTGGGGTTCATCTTCACCTCGCGAGAGCAATTTTATGAGATTCGCAGGTCTCCGCGGTATGGCGGATTCGAAGGTTTGAGAGATGGTTGTGGTAGCGGTTGTTTCGGACCCCTTGCGTCCCGTCCGTCGTGTGTGTTCAAACATGGGCGGTGTCACTGAGCTTCCCGATGACGGAGAGCGTTCGGAGCTTGTAGCAGGTTCGTTGGGAGATGTAGACTCGATGGTGCTGATCGATGATTCGGTGGGGTCTTGCGTGCTGTCAAGGCTTGTACGAGGTGTGCCCGCTGTGATCGTTGTTTCCATGGTTTGGTTGAGGGAGAGGAGGGTTTGTTGCGCGGCAGTATGTAGGGCGGGGACTATGGAGGGACCAGGGAGGAGGTGGGCGTTGGTTAGATGTGCCCATGTTGCTATTGCGAGTGGACCGCGGGTGTATTGGGATTGGACGGTGTCTGTGCGCATAAGATATGTTAGCCATACGTATTTATGGAAAATTGGCCCTGAGTGGAGAGGTGTAGTTGTAGGGTAGACTGACTTCCAATGTCTCCAAATTTCCGATCCTCAAACAGCAGAAAGCTTTTGCGCCTTGCGATCTCTTGTAACTTCTTGATTGTCCTTTCAGAGAAGTCGTCAATGATGTCCGCATGAGTCTTAAGTACGCATATATAATCTCCAATCTCTTCCGCTAATTCGAGAAGCTCATATGTCCGGTGGACATCAGCGGAGACACAAAGATTGGAGCGCTTGATGGAGATGAGGCTGAGGAGGTATGTTGTAAGGCATGGAGCTGAAGGATCTTCAGCGCGCGTAGAGAACGGGAGAGAGACAGTCGATTGAGGGTTTGATGCCATTTTCGATGTTGTGGAGGGTGTTAGCAAGGTTCTGATATTGGGCAAGCGATTGGGGAACGCTGCTGTTCTCTACCCAATCACAGGTCATCAAGCTAACTTTGGATGGTCAAGCGGCTTCTTGACAGGCGCGCTATTAGAAGCTTATCTTGACCTCCTTCATAAAGAACGCGGCGCTGCACAATTTGTAGGAATAGCGAATAGAAGTACACAGGTAATAGGCGTCTGATACTCCTTTTCAATGGTATTCTGCTGTAGCAACAGCCCCCTGCCAGCGCATCTCATCAAATGGTGATGTCCAGTATTCGCTAATGCACCTATCAGACTCCGGTGTTTTAGTCGGAGATTGCTTAGTCATTGGATCGAATCAGAGCGTGCTGAGTAAGCGTTGTACCTCAAGTCGCGTCATGGGGGCGAATCGGAGTTAGAAAAATCTTGGCGAACGCATCATTCAGCGGTAATCAACTTTCGCATTTCACTCGCGCTGCTTGGACTTGAGTCAATTGCGGCTTCAACGTGGGCAATAAACGGCTGGATAAGACCTTTTGCGTGTTGGACAATCTCCGTGTGACCGATCATCGTCGTCGTAAGGCTGCATAATGAGCAACAGCATCTGGAAGCAGAAGGAGCTTTGGGCGAAATGCTGAGTGCACTGGATTGCCTTTATACGCGTTTGAGGTCCTCTCGTTCACTATCAAAACGATGCCGGCGGCGGCAGATCTTCGAAAACCTCCTTCAAGAGCCGACAACGCCCGGGAACATGAGCTCTACCGCTATTTCCAACCCCCAGAGCCTACCTCTTCCACCCTCTGCGCCCATGAAGCCTCTTCGCCAAACACGACCCTGACTGCTTTGGCTCAGCTATGTGCGCTTCGACTACATTCGAAAAGGGCGATGATTAGGTGAGCCGCCTCCGTGTACTATTACTGCTCAATCATGGCTGATACTTCTTACCAGTGTCATAGATCGAGAGAACCAGTACTTCATCGCTGAATCTACCAAGACTTTGGACCTAGTGAACAGCAACAAATCGGAAGTCGAGGGCGATGGACTCTGGTTTGGCTGTGGGACGGTTGAGAAGTCCGGGAGACTCTGCGAGAAGACCATCGAACTGCCGCCCTCTTTAAGCCGGCACCCATGCTTCACAGTCCAGGATCTTTCCAAAGACGAGCGCTTCAATCAACTCCCCTTTGTCGCCGGACCGCCATACTTCAAGTTTTACGCGGGTACCCCACTCACTACCAAAAAGGGTATCAATATCGGCTCGTTGTTTATAATCGATGATGTGGTGCGGGATTCGTTGACGTCTGACCAAGAGCAATTTCTTGGTACCATAGCGCAAACAATCATGATCCACATGGAGACGGCGGCCGAGGCTGAAGAGCGAAAGAAAGTAATGAAGTTGTCACTTGCTATGAACGCTTTTGTCGAAGGAAGAAGCAGGCTAGGTCCTGACGAAGTGGGTCAGGACAATAGACGTATTGGCAAAAAGACCGCGAACAACGCCGAGAGATCACCCCATGAGAAGAGGTCTGATAGTGGGAGCCGGTCCATGAGGGGCTCATATGCTGCAGGTATCAGAGACTCCATGTCGCTTGCACGACGACGCCGTTCAGGTAGGCTATTCTTCGTAGCTTTGCCATCAATGAGTGCTTACAGATTCGAAATAGATATTGGTGCATCCCCTAGCGAACCTGACACATCTCAAGATGATTCTGATTCTAGCAAGGCCCCTAGGAATTTAGACACGGACCATCGCATGACCTTTGCACGAGCAGCAAATCTTCTTTGCGAGTCTTTAGATCTACGGGAGCATGGAGGCGTTGTTTTCTTCGATACAACATCGAGACTACGAATGGACAATCCCACTTCTAATGCGCGCAGATCCCAAAGACCCGCTGAAATCGTCAGCTACTCGACAGTCGAAGCAGAGCTAGGAGTGGGAGATGAATCCAGGACTGCGAACATCAAATCTTTCACACCATTGGATGAAAGCCTAATACACAGCTTGCTTGTTAGGTACCCTCGTGGAAAGATGTGGACTTTCGATCAAGACGGCAATCTATCGTCCTCTGAAGAAGACTCCCTATCACCGAGAGATCCCAAAAGCTCGGAGAGCAGCAAGCAAAGCCGCGCTAACAGAAAGCAAATCGAGGCAATGCTGCTACAAAAACATTTCCCAGGAGTTCGTCAACTGCTTTTTGCTGGGCTGTGGGACGCTGGCTCCTCTCGTTGGTGGGTGTCTACTGTGTGTTACATTTTGTTGCGAATTTGACAATAGCAGGTTCACTGGAGGGTTCGTCTGGACCACGTCGAATCGTCAGATCTTTACAAGGGAAACAGAGCTCAGTTATCTCCTTGCTCTTGGAAACAGCGTTATGGCAGAAGTGTCCCGTCTTGCATCCGTTGCCGCCGATCGGCAGAAGGCTGATTTTATTGGTTCCATATCCCATGAGTTTCGGTCTCCACTACATGGTAACTCTCTAACATGTCCCGGCTTGAGTACACATAGAATCTTTTAACGCAGCAGACAGGTATACTTGCTAGCGCAGAGTTCCTTGCTGACACTGAGGCGGATGCGTTTCAAAGCAGCCTGGTAGACACGATTTCGTCATGCGGCCGAACTCTGCTAGATACCATCAACCATATTCTCGACTACAGCAAAATCAACTCCTTTGAAAGGAATTGGCACAATGTTCGTAAGCCTGGTTCGAGACACCGTGGACCGGCAAACCGGCGTCCCAACGATAAAGATGCCCCTCCCATGATGAATATCTATGCAATAATAGACGTAGCCGCCATCACAGAAGAGGTGGTAGAAGGTGTATATGCTGGTCAGATATATCAGGACATTAGCTCAAATGAAGTATCAGACTTCTCCAATGCAGCCAAGGCCGAAGCCGTGGATCGTGGCATTGGCAATCAACCTCGTCGAAAGGTCGGTCAGGCGAAGGAGGTAGAGGTCATAATAGACATTGCTCACGAGAATTACGTATTCACCACACAGCCTGGTGCACTCAAAAGGGTGCGTGAGCCTAATGTTGACATGCTCCGCGAACTAACGGCTGCAGGTCATTATGAATATATTCGGTAATGCCCTCAAATACACTGAGAAAGGTTCAATTGTTATTAGACTGTCTTTGGATCCTTCGGAGGGAGCCCAAGAATCGGCGGCAGAGGAGAGAACCTTAGAGATCAAAGTGACAGATACAGGCAAGGGAATATCGAGCGAGTTTATTCGGACGCGCTTGTTCAACCGTATGTCTGCTGTCTGACCTCACTAGCAGAATCCGCTAATCATCCTCAGCCTTCTGTCAAGAGGATGCTTTGGCCAGCGGCACAGGCCTGGGGCTCTCGATCGTCAAGTCCATTATTACCATGCTTTGTGGTACCATTGATGTCCAGAGCGAGGTTGGTAAGGGGACGCAAGTCACTGTTCGGCTGCCATTGGCCCGTCTCCCTGGGACTGCCACCCCAGTATCGACACCAAGCAGTACAACGACTGACGTTTCCACTGACGACACAATCAGCAGCCTGCGGGCAGAGTTTAAGCACACGACGGTGGCGCTTCCTGGCTTCGATGACTCAAACTCAGGTGTTGTACTCAGAGGCTGTATTGAAGATTGGTTCGGGCTTAACATCATCTGGGAACCCTCAGGCTATAGCCAAGCCGACCTTATTGTGATTGATGAAAAGGAGCTGTCTAAACTACAGCATGACGGCATTGCTAGTCCACCAGCTGTCATACTCTGTACCAACGCCTCTCGTATGGATGCAGCTGCTCGTCATCGTCTGCAAGTCGTTACGGAGTTCGTCTCTAAACCTGTTGGGCCACTCAAGCTTGCAAAAGCTGTGAAAATATGTCTGGAACGGGCAAGGAGCTTCAACGCTGGTCTGGCACCACCAATAGTTTTCGCGGATGGAACCAGCCCTATGGAGTCGGAAACAGGGACTGTGATACCAGAGCTGGAAAGTCTAACGCTTGAGAATGATCTGGAACGGAATACACTTGGGACCAATGGCATCAGTACTACAAGCAAGTCGGAGAATCCTCAGGTAGCCGTTGATCAGTTCTCATCTAATGCCACTTGTGACCTAGCGGTGACTGATGACCCATCCTTCCCCTTTCCTCTTCAGAATAGTGTCGAAATGAACGAAGAGAGCGGAGAGCATCAGTCCTCGGAAGGTCAAAGGAAAACAGAGACGGTCTTGTCCAAGCATGATCTTTTACGACGAGAGTCGGGACGCCCGGCCTTGGTCTCGCGAATAACAGAGCCGAGCCCCAAATCTACATTCTCATACTCTTCAAACTATGATGAATCGACGATTTTCCCCGTCAAACCGCCCAATGAGTTCAAATCTGCACATAGGGACGTGCCTCTGAAGAGTGACATAAACGCCAGCCTCACGGCGTACAATAAAACTTTTCAGAATGGAGACATTCCAGAAGAGGAAGACCTCGCTCATCGGGTAGACCGGGAGAAGCGACCGCCAAGGTTGCTGCTCGTGGATGACAATAAGATCAACCTCCGACTATTGGAAACATACATGCGGAAACGCAAGTACAAGCTCGTGGACTCGGCCGAGGATGGACAGTCAGCGGTACAAGCCGCCGAAGCCCATGAGCTGGGCTACGACATCATCTTCATGGGTGAGCATTCCGTGATAGTCATTGAACCCATTCATCTGCTCTTGCTGACTCTGCCTCCTTTCTTCTATAGATATATCAATGCCGGTCATGAACGGCTTCGAAGCCACCCGCGCCATCCGCGACATCGAAGACGCTCGTGCCCACAACGCCACCACCGACGAACAGAAACCGACGCCGGCGCTGATCATCGCGTTGACGGGGTTGGCGTCGAGCAGGGATCAGACGGAGGCGTTTACGAGCGGCGTCGATCTGTTTATGACGAAGCCGGTTTCGTTCAAGGAGGTGGGTCGGCTGTTGGATAATTGGGAGGCGCATGGGGGTATCAAGGCGTTGGGTGAGGAGGGGGGGTGAACGGTCTTTTCTGGTGTTGTTGTTCTTGTGGGTTGTTGATAGCTTATGTTGATGGGCATTGCATCGCATTGGTAGCTAGCGAGCGTGGCGCCGGCGTTGGGTGTTCGGGTACCTTATATAAGGGAGCCTTGGGTGAAGGGACATGAAGTACATAGATTAGATGATATAGATACCCCGAGCGTCGGCGTGAGGAGCGGTATAGGTGTATAGATTATGGACATGAACGTACAAAGGTCATTCCACTATGGAGACCAGTCTCTGCTGCGTTGAGTGGTATGGAAGTGCACACGCTCAATACAGAGATTTGGCAATGGTTGTGTGTGAGGACTAGTCTAGTCAGTGTGAGCGTCGGTATCACTAATCATAATAGCTACTGCTTCTGCACGGAGATGGAGAGGGTGATGGTGATGGTGATGGTGATACGCTGGGCACGGTTTCATTCAAGAGTGGAGAGTAGATTAGATCTTAGATAAATAATTCATGACGACAAGTCCCTCGTCCCCTGCAAAAAGCATGGAAAAGCTACAAAAGAGTCGCTTGTCCCTAGGATTGTGTGAGTAATTTATGGCATAGTTTATTTCAAGTGGTTACATAGATCGAGTCTTTATCTATCATGTCTTGGCTACTGTTCTGTTCTGATTTTCAGATAAGTTAGAATTGTGTTACTAGCGCTAAGCTTCTGTAATCTACTTTACTTTGAGAGTTAATTTGCTGATTCCATAAGTTGAGATAAGGCACGTTGCAGGGATTGTGGAAGGAAGGAGAAAGGGTAGCTGTCCAGAGATGAACTGGATGTGCATTAAGTACATTCATTTATGTCATTTGGTTTGGTTTAGGCTAAGGCTATTTACAATGGTGTGGATGTGTGTGCTTTGGATACATTTGATTGTGACGTGACAGGACGAAAAGTTCTATCCAGAGGAGCTGGGATATCCCATCTTTCGCTCGCATTGAAGAGCGCTGATGTAGACAGGAGGTCAGGACTGATGGGTATATGTGTTGTGCTGATACAGTTGGATAGGGAATTATCCTTCGAGGTCTTGGTCGTTGAGGTTTTCAGGGGATTATATGGGCGTAGGAGCTCATCGATAACGATGAGACTTGTGTGCCAATGGCGAGCTTGGGGGCGGGAATACCGCCCTCGTGGGCTCTCGTATCCGTCCGCCTCTGACGTTGGGAGTGGCGGTGCAGAAGATGCAGAGGTGGACGCCGGGCAGCTTTTGTCGGTCGAGGGGGAGACCGAGACAGCTTACGTGCTGCCACTTTTTACATGACTCGCTGCGGATATTAGGGTAATTTTGATTAGTTGAAGGGTGATAGGCTTACCATTGGATCATGAGCTGACCGTCGTCTTCGCTAGTCTGACAAAGGCACCGCACGCTGTCGTTGCTGATGTTACTACGACCTGTGCTAGGGGTTGCGAGATCAGGGTCTGTGATCGTCGTTGGCGATATGTTGCTGTATGGGTCGTTGTATCCTCGTGTAGGCGTGAGTGTGTCGGTCATGTAGTATGGGTTTGGAGGGACATTCTGAGGTAGATAGCCGCGTGACGGTGCAGCGTAAACGTTCTTGGTGCCAGTACCCATTGATTGCTTGCCACTACTTCTCTGACGAGACTGGAGGACCTTTTTGAGCGCAGACTGGGCGTCGCCTTTATCGTCTTCGGAGTCGATGACTGTCTCTGCTTCACTTTCAATCTCTTCGTCAGCGCCGCCGTGGAAAGCCGGTCTCGGATGATTTGTCTGTGGATTCGACTGAATGAACAGATTCGACGACGGTCGCCGACTTGTAGACTCTGATACGGTATGGACATTACTACCTGAGCCCAATGTAGATGCGTATGATGACTTTTGAGAATGTGACTGTGAATTGTGGGTAAAGCGGCCAAGCTTTGGTTGCCTGTGCTTTTGAGGATATACAAAGGACTGCGTTTGGCTCATAATCATCTGGTCGTCCGAGGAAGAGGAAGACCCGTCACTCTCCACGTCGCTGTCCACCTCCATTCTTTGACTTGTGTCAGCTGGTAGAATCTTAGTTTCGGTCTTAGCCCGTCCATTGGCGTCGATGCTGAAGGTGACGGAAGCACGTTTCTGCTGCTGCGAAGAACTCTCAGCACCATGTAGCCGGCCTTTGCTGCGCTGTTTACGAAGGGAAACCTGACTAGCAACTAAATTGCCCTTCGCACGTCCAGATGAAGTCCGACTGGATGGTCGCCGGCTAGCCAGTGAAGTATGGAGGTCTTCCGCAATATCACGCCGGATGCCGACATGATCATCACGTAGTGTCTGTAGAGCCGCTTCGACCGCTGGAGAATCCGTCTCGGGCCCGCGCTTTCTCTTGGGTTTCCTAGAGACCTGCAAATCCATTTCCATTTGAGCATCACGGAGTTGATGTGCGTATGGCAGCAGATTATCGTCCTGTATCTCTTGGCTTGTAGGAGGCATGTTCGATGCCTCTGCAGTACGTCCAGGAGAGCTGAAGAGTAAACTAGGATTGACCACCTTTCGATGAGAGGGCTTCCGTACCATTGTGGATGAAGTTGCGGTAGCAGTAGGAGACTCTGCTTGAATTGAAGACGTGTAGGGTGTATTATCCTCAGCGCTGGTACCAAGCAGGTTGAAGGCTGGTGTAGTTGGGAACGATATCCCACCACCAACATGACTCGACCCAAAGGGATCCACGATTTTCTGGTTTCCAAACGCCGTGAAGGTGTCATCCATTGGAAAATCAGTGTTCATGGAATCTCCACTCTGGTCGGGATTCCAGAAAAGCTTGTGCTGCGGATATACAGGTGCCGTACCAGGCCCAGACATAGGGAATTTGAAGCCGTCTGGTGAAAATTGTAGAGAAGCAAAGTTGTTCGGTGACTCTTCAATATGAGGGAAGGAAGCTTCTCCGCTGTCCCTCTTCGCTACACCTGGAAACGACATTCTCCTTCCTTTCTCCGCAGACTCTTTTACCAGCCTGGCAACTTGTGCTTGTTGAGCCTTTCGTCGTGATGCCGAGGTGCTAGTGGGTGGCGGAGTCTGCATGGACCCTGCAGAATTCATCGAGTGACCAGCTTCCTGTTCAAATGTAGTCTTGAGTGGTGTTATGGACCGGTCTGTATTCTTGAGTCGTCGACGTTTGGTGTCAGAGGTCAGAGACGGATTTGGGGAGGATGAAAGCCGCCGAGATGGCTCTACCGGTGGTAGTGGCAGATTGGGGTTGGGGGATAAATGGTGTACATGAGACGCTAGCTCAACTTCGAGATCTGTCCCAGTCAAAGGTTTCGAGGCCTTTGTGAGGCTCTTTATGGATGTACCAAAGCTTAAACGGGTCGGTGTTTTGAGATCCGGACTTCCAGCTGCCGCATAAGGTGGACTCCAGGGTGAATATGGACCATGGGATCTGGTATCTTGTTTGGGTGTTTGAAATGAGTTCAAAAAGAAATTTGGGGACGTTGGGGTTTTGGTTGGGGTTGGAGGTTCATCGCCAGGGTAGCTGAAGCTAGTATTGTCCGTATGTCAGCTGTAATGGACGATGCAAGTAACAGAAAGCAAGGGGGACGAACCTATAGACCGGCTGTTCAAAACTCATAGCAAGGAAGGGCCGGGAGCGTTCAGCGGTGTGGTAGGACACAGGTAGATTGGCAAAGCAACAGTGCCTTAACGACGATAGGACCTCTTGGACCCTTTACTGGTATACTTGAGTGAGCAATATTGTACACTGTCTAGAAAAGCTCGGCGGAGGTTGGTTGAGTTAGCAAAGTACCCAAGTGTGTATAATAGCCTTCCGAATCCGTCAATTGAGGATCTCAGTGCCGTCAGGAACGATAAAGGTGAGAAGAAGCTCGAACAAAAGTACGATAGAGGTCCGAATATCTTCTGAGATGATTGTAGTGAGGACTAGATGCTCGGCGGTTGAATGTGGTCTTGGGAGGCAGGCAGGCCGTGAGCGAAGGTTGACCACTGTTCAGCCTTCACATCAAAGGAAGATAGGAGGTGTCATAGTGTCATGCAGAGCGGAGGAAAGCCTCCTGCATGAGAGGGAGGTAGGGCAGGTAGGGCAGGTCTAGTGGAAGCATTCCAGGCACAGATCAAGATTCGAATGGCGGGACAGGCACGCGGAATTTCGCCTAAGAAATGATATCGGCACTTAAATCGTTCTATGACTACCAAATCAACGCTTCAGGCCACAGACATGTTTACCCCTACTAAAGACATCCTCCCTCACGTGGGTCAGCGGCCAGATTTTGTTGTCAACCTCGGGCCCAATCTCCAACGGCAGTCTCGAAGCTTTGGCGGAGATGTCAGATCCTTGCCATTACCAAATGATGGAGATCTCCCACTTCCACTTCTCCGACAGTTCCCCATTGGCTTGCATACAATGTGCACCATGTCTCACAAGCGAAACAACAAGACATCACAGGTCTACGGAGAACAAACATGCATCGTTGACATCTCCTGAAGTCTCGGCATTATCATTATCCCGTCGGTGGCTTTACAATTCCCAGCCTTCAGCTCCACCAAGGGTCATCGTTCGTAGATTCACTAGTGCTTCCGCCCCACCAATAGGCACTCTTAGATATAGCCAATCACAGCTCAAGAGCATGCTCGCCTGTTAAGCGCCAACGCATTATCCGGCAGTAGGGATCATCTGTGGTAACCGCTCCATTCATGCTAAAAATAAGTGGGTCACATCATTTGATACAAACACAAGTGGAATCTTTGCCAATGTCTTAACTCAACGGCAAGCATTGTAATAGAGTAGGCTCGCGGTTAGGAAGTAATTGCTACCGTGATAATGACTGCTGACTAACACCGGTCTTCTCTCCAATGATTCCGTACAAAAGCCATTCTCCATGTTCTTTAGCTTGTGGTTGAGAACTGGGATGTTGGAACCTGAACACTGCCTCATGCGATAGATAATCTTAAAATGTTGATGGTTATCGGATCGATTGTGCACGTAAGAGCTATTGTTGTGATCTTGAGAAGTTGTGCTAAGCTGTGGCATTTCTTGCAAGTCGAACTAGTCCCGAATCTGAATAGGATAGTGGGAAAAGTCTTGGCGGAGATATATCGGAGTTAGACAGACGGAGTTTACGGGCCGACCTCGCTCATTTCGAAGTATGCGCCACAGACACATTCGATCCGGATCATAGCTCGTAAAGTAGAGCAGGACTTGAGACTACTCACACTGATCCCCTATATCTCCACGCACTTTGTGCAACTTCAGCATCATGTCGACGTTTGGGAAGCACTTTAGGGTCTGTCAATGTCCGTTATCGAGCCTTTCTATGGACCTACAGAATATGCATATCCATTTCGTTCTATGCTGATGCTCAATTGTGCGCTAGGTCACAACGTCAGTATAGGATACTCCAGAATTTACGCCCCTCCTCTACATCAGCAAAGTTAATCCCTGCTCAGTTACGGAGAGAGCCATTGCCTCTCGGTAGGATGCATCGTCGAAAACTGTCCACCGGGATTAGAGCTGACGGAAGCTGATATTCAACCCCAACTCACTCGACGAAGACCAGGACAGAGCGCCCTAACTACACCTCGAGACGAGAAGGACTTGGTCAAGATACATAGTGGCACGGAGTTTGGGCTGTCGCTGGGGACTCCGATAATGCTCATTGTGAAGAATGAAGACCAGAGACCGAAGGACTACGGGAAAGGCACCATGGACGCTTTTCCTCGGCCTAGTCACGCAGTGCGTATTTTTCCCGTCTCTTCCGTCGACACTAGCAGCATGTTTGGCCGTGAAAGATGTCCGGGCTTTGATATCTCTCATGGTCTTCGAAGAACCTCGACAATACTTTTGCGACTCTGATAGATGATAATAAGTGGTGACGCTGAAATAGGAATCACATACAGGATTGGACATACCAGATGAAATATGGGATAAGAGCAAGTAGTGGCGGCGGCAGAAGTAGTGCTAGGGAAACCATTGCTCGGGTCGCAGCTGGTGCCATAGCGGATAAATGCCTTTCGCTAATGTACAAGGTCGAGATCGTTGCTTTTGTAAGTACATCTTGACCACACACGCGCCTGTTTGATCACAATTACTCATCCTTCAAAAAGGTCTCGTCCGTCGGCAATGAACATCTCTTCCCACCGACAGCGACCCATCCAACCGCCTCCACAAACCCGGTCTTCCTTGATCTTATCAACTCAATTACTCGTGAATATGTCGATAGTCCAGATTTTCTTCCCGTCCGCTGTCCGAATAAAGAGGCGGCAAGTCGGATGGCTAAGATGATTGGAGAGTATCGAGATCGGAAAGATAGTATTGGAGGAACCGTCACGTGCGTCATCCGAAATTCGCCCGTCGGCCTCGGAGAGCCATGGTATGTACTTCAAATAGCTTCAATCGGGGCAACGCAATCTCTTGTCTAAATCTGATTTACATGAACTGCCACACTCTCGAAAATCACATTGGAAGCCATTACTGACCTCGGAATTCTGACAGTTTCGATAAGTTGGAGGCAATGCTAGCCCATGCTATGCTGAGTATCCCATCCACCAAAGGATTCGAGATTGGCTCTGGGTTCGGCGGCTGCGAGAGTAAGTGTTGTTTGCTTTTTCCATCCATCTCCGATGCCGCCTCCTGGTGTGCCGTACGGCAATCCTCAAGAGTACTTTCCTTTCGAACTTTCTCCCATGAGTTCGGTTTAGGCCTTAATGAAAGGATGCTGATCGCGAAATCTTTTAGTGCCAGGCTCAATACATAACGACACATTCGTCTCTTCAGTTCCCGTGCAACCTTCCCAGTCTGGAGCCGATGCAGTTGCCAAAGACGCTCCTCCGGAGCCTATGACCAATGGACAAAACGGCCATACTCACTCGGAGCAAAACGGTGGGCCACCGAGATTACGGACCCGTACCAACAACTCGGGCGGTATCCAGGGTGGTCAGTACTTTTCCCCCCTTGATGACTACGTCATAGAGAGGGGCTATCACAAGTCCCATGTTTTAAAAGCGACTCAGTCCTTAGACATACCCCGAAACTCGTCTCTATGCCCAGAGAAGAAATGCTAATTCCGGAGTCAAATGCAGGTATCACAAACGGCGAACCCATCTATTTCCGCGTAGCATTCAAGCCGCCCGCCACCATCGGCCAAGCTCAGAATAGTATGTCTAACCATCCCATCACTAACCACACCCTACCCCCTTTCCCCCCTCCCAAGAAACACATCCAACTAACACCACAAACCCCCCACCCAGCCGTAGATTTCACCGGCAAAGAAGGCATCCTCGAAGCCAAAGGCCGACATGATCCCTGCGTCGTACCGCGCGCCGTCGCTATCGTCGAAGCCATGGCGGCGCTGACGCTGATGGATCAATTGATGGAGCAGGGGAGTCGAGAGCGGATGCGTGCGATGCTTCCGGGTGCGAGATGATTGCTTTGCGAATGCGAATGCATATATTGGGCAATAACGAGGTAAATCCCCAAAGTAGAAAGGATAGGATTAGATAAAGTAGGTTATATTCCTGTCACATAAAACCCTTGCAGTACAAATCCGAATCCCTGATCGTCATCTTTATCCACAAAAGCCATACCTTATTCAAATAACCTCGTCTTCCCAACTTCAGTCGAGCATTATCTATCGGCAGCGAATCATATCAAATCACAATCCATAATTTATAATACACAAGCCTAACATCCATCATCCATCATCCCATCCCATCCCCTCAAACTCCATTCATTATCATACCCCCTCGCCCAAAATACACAACATACCTTCCCCTCCTCCATATCTCCATACCCTTCCCTCCTCCCTTCCCTCCCCTCCTCCTTACCCCCCCTCCTCCATACTCTACCTTCCCCTCCTCTATTCCACCCCAACCCCTCCCATACACCTAGCCACCTAGCCACATAAAAAAAACCTCACACCATCCACACTCCACTCACACACTCTACACTCCACTCAACCCATACTCACACTCCACTTATACCGTCCACACTCAACTCACTCTATCCACACTCCACCTCTATTCACACTCACACCCACTTCCTATCTATAGTACCACTTTTTTCTATTTACCATCTCTCCAACATGGTAATCACTGTACTCTACGAGTCTTTCCAGACAGACGTTTCTACTCTGTTTGAATTTGATAGGGTAGGGTGGGATAGGAAAGGGTAGGATAGGATAGGGATGAGGTGGGATAGGATAGGGAAGTGGCGAGTCAATTAGGAGGAGGAGGAACTCGAGGAGGAGGGGGAGGAAGGGGGGGAGGAGGGCGGTTTTGTTTTGTTTTGTTTCGTTCTGTTCTATTTCGTTCTGTTTCGTTCTAGAAGCAAGGGTATGAAATTTTAGCTTAGGAACTGTGTCTATATATACTATATGTTTTTTTGGCGCACGTTTTCCGCACAACGGGAGATGAAGTAGTTGTGCTGGTGGGGGATGTTTCGGGAGGATAGTTCTACAATGGAAAGGGGATCGAGGTGATGGATTTGGTGAATACATAAGGTACCGGAGGGTGGGGTGCTGTGGGGTGGGGATTAGGGACTTGGGAGATGGGGAGGGGTTGAGATGGCGAATGGTGAGGGAGGGAGCTTGGTAGGTTTGTGGCAAAAAAACTAGAGGGAGTTTGTTTGATGCTGGAGGAGGGTAGGAGGGATTGTTATAGCTCATCTATATCTGATAAAGCGTTCTATTTACGAAGCAGTCTATTCTGATGGCGAGGGGATCTCTACCACCAACGTTGCCACAAGCAAGATTTCGTCCTGCCCCTTCTGGTAGACTCACATTACCTCTCCTCAACCCCACGAAAACTCTGCCAAAACCTCCCGCCTCGCCTTCCCATCCACCGATCCCACAGCCATAAGAACATCCCCCTCCGCCCGAGGAAGATACCGAATCGGTCCCTCCACCCACCTCCCCGCCAACCTCCCAACCACAGCCTCAGCCTCCTTATCCAACGCCGGCGGCATCCCCACCTCCCACTCCAACTCGCCCCCAAACCTTCGCGGCAAATGCTTCACCTCGATAAACTGCGTCAGCGTCGCCGTTACCTGATCAGCCTGCAGCACGAAAATCTTCCGCGTCGTCGCCGGGTCGAACCAGCGCATCACGAGCGCCCAGATCGTGGAGAAGAAGTAGGGGGCGCCGACGACGAAGATGCGCTCGACGGTTTCCGGGTAGTGGGCTGTGGCCATGCTGCTGGCGGTTTGGAGGAGGGTTTTTAGGCTCCAGAATTTGCGGAGGCCGACGTTGGAAAGATCGATGATGTTGGTGGATTTGGTGATGGGGGCGGTGGTGGGGCGGGGTAGGTGGGTGCAGAGGCGTTGGGTGAAGCGGGTGACGTATTCGGCGGGGAGGAAGATGGAGGTTAGGGCCGGATCGGAGGCGGCGAGTTGGGAGAGGTCGGTGGGGTTGATGGAGGAGAGGACGTAGACCATTATCGGAGTGCCGATTTTGTCACGGCGTCCGGTCCATTGAGGTTGCTGTTGGGACGGTGGTGTGAGGCCTGCGGTTTCGTCTTGGGGCTGAGGAGTTTGGGGGTTTGTGGGATTTGGAGCGGGGCTTACTACTCGGTTCATCCGTTGGAAATGGTGGATCTCGGCGTTGTCGTAGGTTTCGTCGAGTTTACATTTTCGGCGCCAGGCTGCGGAGGCGCTGTATTGTTTGTAAGCGGCTTCTGGGTCGTAGGAGCGGGCGACAAGGAAGCGTCTGTGGTGTCAGTGTGGTTACGATGATTGTCTTGTTAGGTAGAGATACTTACAATAAATCGACATCGTTGTTGCTTCCATGAGCGGGATGATCCTCCAGCTTACTTGCGGGCCAGTACAAGTTATTCTTTTCACAGAGAGCTTTCAGCTCTGCAAGAGCGTTGGCTTGGTGTTCGGGTCCCACGGATGGCAAAGCTGGTGACGCCTCGTGAGCCATGCTCGTGTCTGCTCTTGACCTATACCCACGGTGTGTACAATGGGTCAGGGTAATCAGAGTATATCAGGGCAAAAGGTAGTATGATGTGGCTATGTCGAGAGAAAGCCAAGACTTATGATGTAGATAACACTGCATGTCGACACTGCCCGATTGCTAGCTTCACCGCTGGATCCTATCACAAAGCATCGTCATAGCAATCTACACGTACAGACGGATGATAAGAAAGAATGACCCCTGGGTGAAAGACTTTCTGGCGGCCATTGATCAGTAATTATGTTGTACTTAAGCTCCCTGGCAAAGGTTTTCTCGACCAATCAGAGCAATTTAAGAAGCGCTGACCCTCGGCCTTCTTTCCTCATACGGAAATCTTTGCATCTTGAGTTAGTCCCGAAGCTGACTAGTGGGACAAGTCAACTGTTTTGGTATCAGATTTTGAATTTCCTGTCAACTCCACTCTCTGCATTTTGAACGCTTGATCCACGACACTATCGAAGCGTATTCTATGCAGCTTTTGGCACGAACATTAGAGGTGTATGGGTAACTCTTGAGGGCAGGATCGTATGCTTGCTTGTTCCATCAGTGCATGCAGATTTTAAGTTAGGGGCGTTAAGCTGCTAATTATTGTTCTTGCTTGTCCTAGTCAGAAGTGATCAAGATCCTATGTTTACACGAACCCATTCGTGCTCCAAGACCGCCTTCATTGTCCACACCCTTGGCCTCGGCCACGAGTCCCGCTGGTAGCAATGTGTGTTCCGCTGCTCGATCCACTAGCTCCCCCAGCTGAATTGCCAGTCCCGCCTAGAGCGTCTCCGGTTGACTAGCTAACTTTCTAGGTAGATAGCATAGAAGTTCGGACGACCAAGATCCCGACCAAGTCGTCCGACTCATTGTGCTACCCGCGCGCTCCCTCGGTTGAACCACCTGAGCCCTCGGCTGACCCCCCAGATCCACTACTCGGTCCGCCGGCTGTCCCAGTGGGATCACCAGAGCCCCCGCCCCTGAAACGGCTCTTGATAGCCACTTGCTGTTCCATTTGCCATCTGACACCATCGTCCCAACGATAATGATCCCAATCAGGTGCATCGGAGTCTACATTAGGAGTCTCAATGTTTGTATGGCAAACGTCTGATGAGTATTCAGCAATGACGAGGAATGAATATGCGGGCTACTAATGGCAATACTCCTGTTTCAATACCACTAATCTATAACCGTTGTTAGCTTTTAAGAGATTGAGATCTAGGTAATTTACTGTGATGATGTGTGATCGGGAAATCCGCAGGTCAACCCGATTCCCATAGGGTTGCAATATGATGAGTTGATCCAGATGCAGACGCCTTTCTGTGATGCTTGGCAAGTTTGATTTTCGCATATTGCGAGCAATTGATAGCACATCTTCAAGGCTCCTATCCGCCAATGAATGTGTGGTGCTTTAATATCTTGTGTAGCAGATTCAAGACCTGTTATCGAGTAAAGCTCTGAGGAGATCCGATTGTATCGAAGGATGGTGAAGAATTGGAAGAACAACTGAGCTGCTGTATATGGATCTTATACATATTTCAAGCCTAAGATCCAGGCTCCTGAGTTGTGCCAGAGACATAGCAAGCGGTCTATCGGTACCCAATCACAACTATCAGTGGTAACAAAAGATTCTTAACAACGTAGTGGATACGAATAGATGGCCCAATCTCATGCATCGAAGGCAAATACCAACCCCAATTCGGCATTATTGACGAATGTCCGGAGAGCGACGCACGCAGTCCTGAACTTGTACCGCATCCAAAAGACTTACGAGATGGTGTACAGTGCCATTAATACATGTCGACCCAATGACAAGGTCTGATACGGCCGTGAGTTCTCAAAACGTCTGATCCGAGGCATTGGTTGTACCACATACAGACTCCCAACGCTTTGAATTTTGACAATCGTAGATCCGACGTTGAGGTTCTTTGTTCCCGGAAGAAAAATATTCATGCACGCCGTTGCGGTACCACCCGTTTGGAGGGATCTTGGTTCAACGATATTAGCATACTAAGACAATCGGACAGTCACTTTATCAAGTAGTACTGCCATTTTGAGAGATCCGCGTGAAGGTATCGTGCGCTGATTCGCCGCTCTTAGTACTACTGTTCTTTCACTGGCTGAAGTTTACCCTAGTGCATGGAATCGATAACAGAATCAGTCAAGATAATTGATCTATGGATCGATGGACCAAGGGTCGGAAGAAAGTCATGTCTGATGTTGGCTGCAATTTTGGCGAGGACACTAGACACGACTTTTGGGACCATGCCTCGGACACGAATAGTTGAAAGCCGACTTGCTCTTTTTGCAGTCATTAATCTCGATTCCCTCCGCTTCGAATATTTGAAAGCACCATCCTAGTTCACCCTTGTTGAATTTGCCTTCGTCTTGTCGAGTTGTGGGCCCATGTAATTTGAGTCTCCTGAACATTTACCTTAGCAGGTCAGACGCCAACTACATTGCATGGAGCTGTCTCCTGAGTCTTTCTTTATCCCGATATCATCCGTCCTGTCTGTGTGCTTGGTAGAATAACCAGGTGCAAGACGTACAAGTGAGAAAGAACCTTGTGCATAATAATGAAGTTATTGACTCGAAGCAAGGAGATAGTAAAGACTAGTCCGTGAGCATAACAACCCGAGAAGAGCGACTGTTGTCGTTGTCATGGTTGGAATTCTATGAGTAAGACTCAAGTTGTATCCATACTCCTGATCTTGTGGAGCAGTCGCACCACTTGATCGCAGCGTCGGAGAGCTGGAAAAGAGTTGATATGCTGCTCCCTCTCAATCCAGCTTCTGGTGTGTCGGTAACCCTTTCCTGCATCGAGAGCGGCGGCTGCACGGTAAGTTACGAATTCTTTGCTCCTGTTCTCTAGGACCTCTAAGCTACTCGCAGTACTCATAACAGATACGGCGGGTATTGCTTTCGTTCTTGACATGGGAAAAAATGTCACACAGTACGGAAACACCTTGTACTCCTGCGAGAGACTTCATTCATTGGGTCTTGGGAGCCCCATTTAGCTTACCATATTCCTATGTCCTGTTTCCCCGAGTACACTAACATACCCCAATGGAAAAACATCTGAAATTCATCCTTGCAGAAATATGTGGATAGATATCATTCGGTGATGCCTACCGGAGAGGAGTCTCCACAATCGTTACCAATGAGTCTTGGATTCTCTGGTACAACATTGCACAACATAACCTATCTAGCGTTGGTGCCAATTTGGAAGGCACGGAAGGTGAACCGACTGAGACTAGGCTGTAAAGAGTTAGAGTCGGAGCTAGGGATCCGGAGATTGGCTTCTGCACCGGCTGCACCTCGAATCGCAATTTCTCAGCGACACGACTGCCTAGCCAGCGTTACAATCTCGAGTCGGTAACTTTCATCCAGTGTGTTTTCGAGGCTGTTCGTAATCGTTTACCAGTTCCTACAAGAAGCCTAAAGCCCAAGGAGCGTGGCTCTCGTGGTAGCAATATCCAATCAAGCCAATCTGCATTTGCCCTACATCTCTACGCATCATCCAGACAAACCTTCACCCGGCCAATAGAACCTGCAACCGAATTGCGTGGCTAGCCGCTTGGGTTAACGATCCATAGCTTTGCATTTCCTTCGGCGAGAGCTACGACAGCCTCCGAGCTGATCCGCCGACAACATCAAGTCGACCCAAATATCAGAAAATACAGATTGCGATTGATAAGGAGTGGATACATCCTCACACTGCGTGGCCGCACGGCCAAACCCACTATCCACCATGAACGGTTCACCCAACGTGCGAACGCGCAAGCAGGCAGCCGAAGCAACAAAGCAAGACACGCCCAAGAAGCCCGCAAAGCTGAACGGCCACGCCAACGGCTCCGCGAACCCTCGAAGCTCCATCGCTCCTGAAGAACCAACAGAGAATATATTCCTCTTCTATCCCAACATAATAGGTTCGCTGCCCACAGAGAAGAACCTCTCTCCACATAATCCCCAGCGCTCACATCACATCTGCAGGCTACTCCCGTATCATCCTCGCCCTCGCCTCCCTCTACTACATGCCCCTCCACCCCCGCACCTGCTCCATCCTCTACAGCATCTCCTGCCTCCTCGACGCCCTCGACGGCGTCGCCGCGCGCTACTTCCAGCAAAGCACGCAGTTCGGCTCCGTGCTCGACATGGTCACGGACCGCTGCACGACCGCCTGCCTGCTCGTTTTCCTCAGCAGCGCCTGGCCGCGCTGGGCGCTGCTGTTCCAGGGGCTGATCAGTCTGGATCTGGCGAGCCATTACTACCATATGTATGCGACGCTGACGATGGCGGGGGTGGGCAAAAGTCACAAAGCTGTTGATGAGGGGAGGAGCAAGCTTTTGCATCTATACTACACCAACAAAGTACGTCCAGCTCTACCACCTGCACATACCCTCTCGAAAATTCAGCTAACAACGCGGTCCAAAAAAAACAGAACGTCCTCTTCACCGTCTGCGCCCTCAACGAACTCTTCTTCATAGCCCTCTACCTCCTCTCCTTCTCCTCCCCCATGCTCTCCCCCTCCCTCCTCCCCACCTCCACCCCCCAAAACCCCATCCCCATCCCCAACCCCAACATCCTCTCCCCCCATCCCGCATCCCTACTCTTCGCCACCCCCGGCAGCGCCTGGGCCATGGAGCTCGCCCGCGCCAACAAGATGGACAGCAAAGTCCCCTGGGCCATCGCGGCCGTGTCGTCGCCCGTCATGGTCTTCAAGCAGTGGCTGAACGTGGTGCAGTTGGTCAAGGCGAGCAAGTGGCTGGCGGAGGGGGATGTGGCGGCTAGGAAGGCGCAGGGGTTGCCGCGGAGGGTGGGGAAGAAGGGGGTGTGAGGTGTGGTGTGGTGTGGTGTGGTGGTGGGAATTTGGTGGTGGGGATCGTTTTTGAGGGGAAGGGGGGTGTTGTTATGAAAGGATGGGTGTATGTATGTTTGTTAGGTTGTGGTTATGATGGCTATATTTTCGCTGTATATACGTTGCTGCCTGGGTGCGGACTTTGTATCGTGTACAGAATTAGCGAACGGCGTTGGAAGATAATTACCGGTACTTGCATAAGGCAATCCAACAAATGTTCACCTGGCAGCAGGCATCTTTGGTTGAATATCTTACTTGACATCTATTATCATCTCAAAACCTCAGAATCTCAATCTCCAGGAAATTCCTCAGATGATGAAACTCCCGAACGACAATTCAAGCCCTACTGTGAGGCTAGGCCGCAAATCGCCCTACCTGAGATATCACAGCAAAACGCCTCCATACCATCATCCAAATATACAGTGTACAAACAGCCTCCCCACCCACCCACCAAGCATCAAGTCATCCTCCCCCTAGGATCAGCCGCATCCCTCCGCCTCCACTCCCTCGCCTCCCTCGTCCCCAAACTCCCCCCGCCCCCCTCCCCCCTCCTCTCCCACCCCCCCAACCTCACCACCAACGCCGTAGCATTATCCCCCTCGGCACTAACCTCCGTCGCGAACCCCACCACATCCCGCGCCCCCACCTCCGGCGTCCGCGCCTCCTTGACCACATCCACAATCTCCTGATCGCGCAGCGTGCCGCTCACGCCGTCGCTGACGAGCACCATGAACGCATACTCGCCCGGCAGGAGCTCCAGGTGGCGGATCTCGGGCTCGGCGCTGACGCCCATGCGTTTGGAGCCCATGTCGCCGAAGGCGCGCGTGTTGGCGAGGCCGGACATGCGCTCTTCGCCGAAGGAGTCGGTGATGAAGGTTGCGGCGTAGCGGCGTAAGCGGTCGGATTCCATGGGCGCGGAAGGGTGGTGGTCTGTTGTTAGGGGCACGGCGGCGCCGTCGGAGACGCGGCAGAGGAGGATGCGCGTGTCGCCGCAGTGGGCGGTGTAGAGTGTGCTTGGGGTGGAGGGGTGCCAGAAGGGGGTTGGGGTCGGGGTGGAGATGAGGGCTATGGAGGCTGTGGAGCCGCCTTTGAAGGGTTTGGGTGGTTGCGGGTCCGAGGAGGGGAAGTGAGAGGGGGAGTAGAGGGAGTCGAGTGCGTTGAGGGGGGCGTCTGAGCGGACGGCGTCGGTAGCCTGGTTGGAGCGGCGGATTTGAGCGAGGAGGAAGGAAAGGTCCGTTTGTAGGAAGGCGTGGGTTAGGATTGTGACTATGCTGGGTTTGGAAGTAGTGGTGAGAACGTCTGGTTTGAAGCGTCGAAAGTAGCCTCCTACTGTTTCTCGCCAGGCTTTGATGAGATTGGCTTGGAGGCTTGAGGTTGTTGGGGTGGGGGAGAAGTCGTATTGAGAGAGATTGGGAGTATCGCCTGTCTCGTTCTTGCAGGCACTTTGTGAAGACGCCTCTGCGGGCTCTGCTATGGCTCCGTCATCTTTCTTCTTCGATCCCAAGGTAGACTCCAACCCGTACTTTTCTGCCGTATCTTCAATGGACTCATGCAACTTCTCCCTCAGATAGTCACTGCACTCATTTCCTCCATGACCATCGAAAACACCAAAATAGAAGACCTGCGGATCGCCGTTCGCTCCACCCGCAGAGATTCCCTCTCCATCTCCGTTTCCCTCGTCCTGCTGTGCCCGCTGCTTCCGCTGGCCCTCTCTAAAAGCCTGTAGCGGACTGCTGGCTGGCACTCGTGTGAGATTGACAGGCCGAGGCTTTGTGAAAGCAGGAATGTTGATAACGCCAGCTTGATAGCTGTCTTCGTTGTAGGGGCGAGTGCCGCGAGAAACAGACACGCCAAAGTGGTGCTTTGCGCTTCTCAATGGTATACGTACGACGGTCGTATCTCTCGAGCCCCCCAGGATAGGTGCTGGAGAAGGTCCATCTCCTGCATTGTGTGGTTTCGAGGCGGATCTTGGAAATTGGTGGTGCGGGCCGGACGAAGAGCGAGAGTCTGGGTGTAGTGATGATGATGGGAGATGCGTTACGAAGTAGTCATGAAAAGCGCGGTAAAAGCTGGCACGATTCTTCTTCGCAGTACGCGCTGTTCCAAGAGGTATCGATCCGGGCATGGTTGATCCATTGCAGGTGGAGTCGAAGAAGTGGACAGCAAAATGTAAATCCTGGGGCAGCTGCGGTCCATTATGCCGAGTCTAGCCGCATGTGATAGATATGATATCTACCCGAAGGGAGAGATAAGATAGTAGAAAGGGGCTTTCCTTTCCAGTGGCAATGGTGGCGGTGGTGTTGTGGCACTGAGGAAGTAGACTTACTATAGTCTGAGACCAGAAATGTCATTCCCAAAGATCGCTACATCTTCACATTATATTTCTGGCAAATTTAACAATACTGTTTTGTCCTCAACGTAAATGTACCTACAAGTTTTCGATTTTCAGCTAAATATCCAGCCACGATGCAGGTTCTTTTAGTGCCGTCTTTCATTCAAAAGCGCCGAGTTAAGCCAAATTCAAGCAAAGTCGCCACTGTTCGTATAGATCTAGTCCATCAATCCACTCCTCAAAGGTCAAGAAGCACGTTCGAAGGGTGCAATACCTTCGGCACAAGTCCCGCTGCTAGGTAATCCGTTTCAGTGACGACCGGAGTGATAGCGAGACGTACAGCAACGCCCATCTGCGAAAGCGTTTGGGCATCCTGTCGGAAGTTGATGTCACGGTTGACCATCTGTGCAGGATTGAACAGTGAGCTGGAACCTACCGCAGGGTAGTCGAGGTTGAAATTGGAAGGCTTCATGGTCATGAGCACGCCGATCCGGGCAGCTTCCTTCCAAATCTCCGCCAGATCATCCCAAGCCTGGGTACGGCCGGCACCGGGAGCGAAGAGTGGTTCCAGGAAGCTCCACATCTCGTGGACTTGGCTGCGAACGACTTTGTCGATGTGCTGCTGAAATCCAATCTGTGTGGTCATCTCCGTGAATGTTTGGGCACAAGCAGCCATGAGTGCGCGGCGAACATGGAGAGGTATGACGCCGTGCATCTTCTTGCGCAGATCTGAGATGGTGTTGTCGTAGTGTGCCGTAAAGCCTTTCACGAGTAGTGGACGGAAGGCTAGGGTAGTGATCTGATAGTTGATGAGTTTGGCGACACAGAAGTATCGGGTGAGTCCAGACGACATAAGCTTCTCGGCCATCTTGGAGTTGGTGAACTGCATGATACATGCGGTCAATTTGGCTGGGAGATCAGGTTCGTGACCGCGTTCTGGGGGATCATTTGCGTAATTCCGTGACCAGGTCTCGCTGAGGATGAATACGTGCTTGATCTCGAAAGCTAGGTCTACTGTAGACTCTATCTCGCGAATCTGTGAGAGGTGGCTACCCCCAATCCCTGGCATCGGATTCTTGGGTGGGATGGAGTTGTGCTGAGGTATGTCTACCTCAAAGGAGACACAGCCGGCATCCGGGACACTTTGCCGACGACTCGTGGAGACTGCAGATGCAGAAGGCCCACTCGGGCGAGATGGGGTCACGCTGTCGCCTTGAGGATTGAATGTAGGTGGTGGTTGATTGTACACACTGGAGTAGGGGCCTGGAGAGGGGCCACGGCGATGAGGAGTTATAGTCACTTTGTTAGTGGAGGAGGCTCGTTGAGCGATTTGGTCGCTCTGGACCTTGATGGTGACCGCTTGTTTGGCGATCTTTTCATTGGCCTTCTTGATCGCGTCTTTGTGCGAGTCGAGCTCTTTGCTGATACGGCCTAGCTCCTCGAACAAGTTCCCCTTCTCAGCCTCCATGTTCCACACTTTGATCTTCAGATCCGAGATTTCTCTTTGCGCAGATTTGTTTGCTTCGGCAAGCATGGATGTCTCGGCACGAAGCTGGCGCACAAGTAAATCTTTTTGGGTGATCTTCTCATTCAGACGACCGTGTTCATAGGCAAAATCAGCTGGGCTCAAGTTCGAAGAGCTCTGATTCACAGGCAAATTAGCTGAGGATCAAGAGACTGCCAAGGAGTTGACGTACGGGAGTCTGGGAACGAAAAGATCGATCATGACTGTCAAATAACTGCATCATGGTCTGGAAGCCCGCAGCAGGCATCCCTGAACACAAAGTCGTTCCTCTAGACATGGAGCGACTTGAAGTCTGCGCCATAAAATTTAGCGCAGATACCGGTGCAAAGGTGTCGAAGTGGCTTGAGAGAATGAACGTACATCATTGATTGCCGACATTCTTACTCCTGCCTATCAATACTACTCTAACAGCACCGTCAAGAGCCTGAATCGAATTTGAAGAATGGGGTGTTATGGCGTGTGAGCTCGATGAAAGGTGAGGTAAGTTGAGGTACCTAGCGCCAGCCAATATTAGTGCGGTTTTCACAAAGTGACAACATGGCGTGGGGGAAGCTAATAAGGCGGAGGCAACTCCATGCCAATGCAGCGGGGAAATGTATGTTCTGGATGATCTCCGAAGGTGACGGAGTGAAGCGAGAAAATGCAAAGTGGGCATCAACACTGAATTTGCTTTGAAGCCGCTGTCTACTCACCGCGTATAAGAATGGCAGCGTGGAGAAAGAGATGATCAATAAGATCTCACAGTATCATCTGCTACCAATGGATAGTGCAGCATTCCCTGATTTGAAGATAAAAGAAGAGATTTTCGTTTGTGAATGTGCAAACGCATAGGTGGAAATTTGCAACAAGTGAAGGGAAACCAAATAGCGCTAGTAGCTGAACACAAAGGCAAGGATGGAAACACGATACTTCCTGCTCTGTGAGTCACCAGCCTTAGCTTCCAAAACCAAGCAGCCTCAAGGATTTGGTTTCTCAACCATGGTAGATACTAGAGACGGATGAAGAAAACAAGACACGCAACCTTTTACTCCAGTCTCCACAGCGATCAGTTGTCACTGCTTGTACAAGGCGTTCTGACAATTGTCGGATACGATGACTGATCGACGTAGTCGTGGGAAGATATGGGTTATCATGTCTAGACTAGCCGTAGCACAGCTTGTCGCCCAGCATCCAACTGCTACTGTCTTCTGAATTGTAGCACACATCTCACTCGTCGTCGGCGAATGGCTCGAACATTTGGTAAAGAGTGTGCGTCTGTTGTACTGTGTCGACCGCTATGAGTTACTAGATTGCTGGAGTACAATGTGTTATTGTTGTGTTCACTTACAAAAGTTGGAAGCTAAGATCAAGATACGAGTGTTTCAAAGGGTTGATGAGAATCCTTCAATACCTCATAAGGATTCTGAGCATTCAAAGCGCCCTCTGGTTGTTTAGCATAGGCATGTGCACCGAGGGATCAATGTCTGGGCTTTAAGACGTGTATCAGAATGATCGTGCTGTAGATCTTACTGATTCACGACCGCCCCCATAAATTGCTGACAATTAAAGCGACCCAGTCAGGGGTTCAAATTACGTAGCTCAAGCATAGGGTCATTTACTTCTCAATGTCGCACTTATACGATAGCTCAAGCAAGCAAGATTATCAAGCCCTCCACCGTCTCAGAGCACGAAAATACATGGCATAAGCTGTCATGGTAGACGAGTTCAAGGAGACCTGGTGTGCACTTAGCATGTTTCCCCAGTATCCTTCCAATCATTGCAAAATTCTAGCATGCGCCATTTGACAAACATAAAAGAGGAAATAAAGCTCGGCTTGGGGGTGACACCCAGATATGCTATCTGCCTAGATGGAAGGTTAGCGGTACAGCTTGTCAGCCGACATCCGATTTTCTTTTGTTCCTGGTCCAAAGATCCTGGCAGTAGAGATATGACTAGCAACATCAGTCAGCAACTCATAGAGCTGAAGTCCTAGAGAAGAGGGAGCTGTAAACGGCGTCGACGACAGGTTGGGCGCTGATCTGACGGCCACCAAAGAAACGCCCATTGAGGCCTTTGATGGCGTTCTCACCACCAGTGACGCGGTCGAATTTGAGGTAGATGTCGCCTTGGGTATTCGGATCTAGTGCAATGTGAACGACTTTTCCGTATTTCTCTGTACACTCAGCTCGAACGTCGTCCTCGAGCTCCTTGATCCATGCTTCACCTTCTTCCCTGGGATCATGTCAGTACGACGTATGGATCGGAGAAACGATGGATGTACTCTTCAGCATTGAACATATTTCTGAGTAACACGCAGCGGCTAGCCTGGTTGACGCTAACAGGAAGAGGCTTGGATGCCTCAGTCTTTGGCTTAGCGATGGCGCGCTTCTGGTCGCCGCCGTTGGCTTCAGTAGTAGAGTCATCTGTGCGCGCAAGTTTCCTCATCAATGCATCTCGGGAGTAGTTATTAAAGTTCACACCAGCAACATCAGTATCATCGAGAGCGCTGGCACCTCCTCCTCCTTTCTCGTTATCCCGACCTCCAGCACGATCGAAGGCACCCCCTGCACCTCCCGCCTGGGAACCACGACCACCGTGGCCGGAGAAAGCAGATCCCTGGAATGCGCGCTGAGCTTCTTGCCCTTGGAACCGCTGCAGGAGGTTTGCGGTGGATTCAGGGGTGAACTTATCGTTACCGAGCCCAACCCTAATGGGACGCCCAGCAAGATCAAAACCATTCATCTTCTCCAAGGCTTCTTTAGCTTGGTGTGGGTCTCGGAATCTAGGTAACATATCAACTAGAGATCGGGTCACACGTGAGAATATACTGACTGAACAAAACCATAGCCTCTGCTTCTCCCTTGCTCCTCCTTCTGTAATTGAACGAACTCTAGCTCGCCGAAAGGTTCGAAGACATTCTGTAAGTCACTTTCAGTGATGCTAAAATGTATGTTTCCAACGTAAAGCCTATGGAATGGGATTGAATTCGGATTGCTATTCGTAGCCTCCGGATTGCGTGCTTGACGGTTCTTCTCAGCCTCTGTAAGCTGGGCGATGATGGGGATTCCTAGAAGTTTTTGGCCTGTAAGCTGGATAGCCGCCTGAACAGATGCTTCCTGCTTGAACTCCACGTAGCCGACACTAGCAGAAGATCAGTGGTGCTTGAGGTTATGCCAGAGAAAAGATGCTCACCCCTTAGATCTACCACTGACTCGATCTTTGACTATCTGAGCCTCTTTCACGGGGCCAACCTTCTCGAAAAACTGTATCAGCTCTTTTGTCCTCAATCTCGCAGCAAGCTGCTGCACAAATACAGTCCGTCGGTCACGTTCATCTTCAGTGGGCTGCGGTGTAGGAGATTTAGCTTTCGGGCTTGGTGTACGCTTGCGTCCGTTAGTACGATCCCGGCGTGGGCTCCTATCTCTTGGCCTCTCTTCCTCCTCACGGCGAGAGCGACCGGTAGGCCGATAATACCTATCACCGTCAGGGGACCTTGATCGAGTGCGAGGACGGCCACCGCCACGGTAGAAATCTCCTGAGGCACGCCCTCCATCATCAAGGTCTGCAGATTCCTTATGACGGCGCGAGTGACGCCTGTCATCATCTCGGCTACGGCTTCTTCTTTTGCTGCGGTGGCCCTCACGTCCGCTGGTACGCTCACTCTTGGGACTCCCCATGGTCACATCTCCATCGATATCCTTATCCTTCCTCGGTCTATCCCGACTCCTGTCCCGGTATTTTCGGTCCCTATCGCGGTCACGGCTCCGGTCCCGATGACCACCATCGCGGTGACGGTCACGATCATGCTTGTGTCGTTCGTCACGGTCTTTGGAGTGGGAACCCTTGGAGTTTGGAGGAACTGCGTGCGCTGTAGAATCTAGAAGTTCCTCTACGTTAAGGCCTGACATCTTGATTTTGCGAAGGAGTCGACTTTAAGGTGTTGCAAGGTCTCCAGCCAGACTAGGAAATCTTTCACTTAGAACTGGTCAGACAGACTGTGGTAATAGTGGCGCCTGAGCTAACCCTTTGTTGTTGCTGTATTTCTAAGTTCGCGTCTGCATATGCACTGGATGAGCACAGGGTGTCTCGAGTAATGCTGCTCTAGATCGAGACAGAACAATGCGTTTGTGTGGGGAGCGAGAGAGCGAAGGTTGAGCATGGCACTAGGCTTGACGCTAGGGCGGAATGGGCAAGCGCCCCATCGACTCAACCTTCAGCTCAACGACGTCGCTCAAGTGCCGTTCCTATAATGAATTCGTGGTTACATGCCGTAGACGAGAAGGGACCTGCATCGGCATTGGGACGACCTGTATGCATTCACGTTGCCTTCGCAATTGGTGCTGATGGTACTTATGTGTGACTATAGCTCAACGATTCATGATGTCTTATGTGGTCAGGAGTACCTAAGTGATGGTGGTACCGTTGCCTGATACCTTATTGCCTTGTTTCTGCTTGATATGTTTCGTACATTCCATCATTTACAAGATCTGTGACAAGGCTATCTTGCAAGTATTATCGTCCTTAATCTCGTATTGTATTTAACTGATATGCTTGTAGGCGCATTGAGCTTCTTGGATACAACCTTGCGCACTGCGTAAACCGTCGCTTGTGTTGCATGTCCCTTGACTTTGGCCGAAGGATATGGTTACGATTCCCTTTATCTCATACAAGATGCATAAAATAGTGAAAGACCCCCTTATTTTGAGCTCCCAGGTTCGGGTATGTATTAGACAGGCTTTAGAGAGCGATTGGCTACCACAGCAGCTCAATACATGCTCTCGGTCCGTACGTTAGCAGATTTTACCCACACGGCATTTCTTCGTCTACATGTTGATCACCCTCAGTCTTCCCATAGGACCCATAGGACGATCTCGGATTCATCTGTAATGCCCTCCGCGCATTTCCTGATTGGTATGGATATATCTAGGGTAGGCGCGAGATAGAAGGGTGTCCTTCGAGGAATGCAGCAACGGAGAGAGACCTTCCAGTTGAGATGATGCCCATTGGGTTCGGTAATATAATCTCCATTGATGAAGAGGTTAATGGGCCGATCCCTGAACAAAAGGAGCAGACGTGGCAATTTCCAGATAATCTCACCGCAACGAACACCTTTGATTACCTTTCACGTGTAGAGAGCGGACAAAATTATACAGCATCACGTGGATATTGCTGGGACGGAAACCGATGTTCCTATACAATGTAATGGAAAAGCCTGTACAGCACATGTTGTCGAAAGATCGAAGGGGATGCAGGTGGTCCCAGAAGGAAGTGGTTGAAACTCTGTATGATATGAAGTCTACTCAATGTTCGTATATATGCGTACAAATCACGGATCCAGATTGCCTTGATGTGCGCCGATTATGAATAATATTTGTACTTTTATGCAGTTGTGGTACACAAGATGAAGTAGGTACTTATGCTTCTGATTGGCTAAAGTCCTTGCCCGGCTGTAGCCGCGGCTAACGGACGTTTTATGGGTTTTATGACGCTATTCCCAAGCCAAGTGTTTACCACCGTGACAACCTTATCGTGCCTTCCAACAACACTTCAACATGTGAATCGTAGATTGATGGACACCGGTAGACCAGATATTGGCCTTGCTGTGTCAGCATCTAAGTCTGGAAGGTACTCGAAAGCCCGTGATCGCTGGCTGCCCTAGGAATGATATGTTGTTCACGGTTGAGGTGGAGTTTCACCAAACGATCCGAGGTGGTACGACATCAATCCCGCGCTGCTTCACATACAACAAGCCAAACATCCGGATTTCAATCTTACTAAGGCTTGTCTCAGTCTTGTCATCATCTGCGATCAGAAGTAGCTGGTCCACGCTTACTGAACCCTCTCGTACTCACAAGATTGAAGAAAAGTACCCGAATCTGGTCTCGTGACTAGCATAATCTGTCACAATGGCGACTACGATCTCTGGAGTCGACCCTAACAGCAAAGGGGTTTATGCGGGGCACGATGCCTCTTCTAATCGACCGTTCTACCTGGAAATGCCTGAGCGTCGATGTCGTGCCCTCATCACTTCCGACCACGAGGCACACTCTCCGGAGGAAATTCCTGGAGTCACGGATATACCAGAGGTAGATGCGCACTCAATGATTGGTGTTAGCATAGGAAGAGCACAGACAATGCTGATGTCGCCGCAAACACCTGCAGCTGAGAAAGCTGCGGCAATGGCCCGCTTTGATGGCGGTGGGCTTTTCGACGGCGCTGGAGAAGAGGATGAGTATATGGATGCAGGGAGTGATTATGGGAAGGAAAAAAATGGTAAATTGATGACTGACGACAACCAGTCTTCAACACCGCCGATGAGAGAACAAAGGGCATGTCTTCCGTCACCCTGGAGAGCAGAGCCGAAGACATTCGAAAGTCAAAGACCTGATCACCAGGTCCGGCAACCTCTTGGCCCGACAAGTATGCTTTCTGATCTCAACTTCAAACGCTACATGTCCAATTTCAACTTGACCTCACTCCCAAAAGGACCATCATTCAAGGATTTTTCTGTACCCAGCCTCTCATCAATACTTAGTAACACTCGATCCCGCTCACCTAGATGGAGGAGTGAACCGAGGCCGAAGAGGGCAAGTACCATCAATGACCCCGCCCCCAGTTGGGGGTTTGGCAGTCCATTCCAAAGTCGTCCAACGTTCAAAACTCACCCCCAAGAAGATGATAAAAGGGGGCGACCGCCTCCATCAATGGCTCAAAGTGTCTCAGACCATCAATCTCAGTCGTCAAGTTCGATCGCGCTCAACAGGTCAGACTCTACTGTCGCAGAGCAACCCGGCATGAATGTTGATCCCTCGGTCACATCACAACGGTCTTCCCAATTACGTAGAGCGACTTCGGACCAGTCCTTATTCTTGCGAAGAGTAACGTCTACAGGATCCTCGCTAGGCGATGACAGTAGGTGGGAGAATGTACAGGAACAGGTCAACAGCAGGGTGAAAGCTATAAAAGACAGCCTTCAAGACTCGAGCATTAGACTTCCTAGTATGCCAAATATATCTAGTCTCAATCTCAATACTTTCCGTCCAGACTTTACAAGAAGCCGCGCTTGTAGCGAGGCCAAGCAGAGTGAACATACCAACGGCAATAGGGACGTCAATGCCAACCGTGAAGACGGTAAAAGCGGCAGCCCAGCAGCTTTGTCAAAAGACGTTCAAAAACTCTCGAATACTGACGCGTTCGAAGCGAATGGGAAGACACCGAGGACATCCCACTCGTATTTCGACGATGCGCTCGAGAATCTTACTGGCGATCTCGTAGTCATGGGTGGCTATCGAGGCTCGATTTTGCGTTCGGCCCAGCCTCCTCATCGACAGCTTTGGGTCCCTGTCAAAGTTGGTCTCAACATCCGTAGGGTCAACCTCGAAGTCGGATTAAAGTCCGAAGATGAAGAGAACATGCACAATCAGATCTTTGCCTCCGGCATGTTAAGTCATATTGGCCCGGTAGACATGGGTCGACGTTTGTTGAAACGTCTCCGAACATGCAAAAATGCGCAGGATGGGAAATTACGTGTCCATGATTATGGCTACGATTGGCGACTGAGCCCTCATCTGCTAAGTCGAAGACTGCTTGCGTATCTTCAGGAGCTACCGTGTAATACCTCAGGTGTGCCTGCGCAGGAGAAAGGAGCGACAGTCATTGCACACAGTATGGGTGGTCTTATCACGAGGCATGTCGTCAACCAGCGACCCGAATTATTTGCTGGGGTGGTATATGCTGGTGTCCCACAGCATTGTGTCAATATACTCGGGCCTCTAAGAAATGGCGACGAAGTGCTGTTGAGCTCAAAGGTTCTGACCGCACAGGTGAACTTTACTATGCGGAGTACCTTCCTTCTCATGCCCGAAAACGGCAAGTGTTTCGTGAACAAGGAGACGAAAGAGGAATATCCAGTCAATTTTTTCGACGTGCACCAATGGGAAGAATATGCATGGTCACCCTGTATAGCACCTGCATTGCCACCAGCTAATCCTCAGGACAGCAAGAGTCTTTTCGGATCGGTGACGGATCTACTACCTCCGATGCCTTCACTGCCGATATTTGGCCAAAAAGCGTCTACCTCTCGTCCCAAGGACAACAGCAACACGATGTCTGCTGCAGCTGATATCGCATCCGCCAAGGTCAATGATATATTGAATCCCTCGGCTACCCGAGCTCTCGACCCACAATTTTCACCCTCGAATTCCAACCACACCAACCAGCAAAGTACGATACCACTCGCTGACGCCGTGGCCTACCTCACTCGCACCCTCAATGCAACGCTAGCTTTCAAGGCTGAAATGATCTACGACCCCACCTATACCGCCGAGAATCTCTATCCTCCCTTGTCGGTTCTTTACGCGAACAACACTCCTACTGTGTACGCTGCCCGAGTCTCGTCTCGCGACGCCATCAAACGAGCAGACGCGTATGACGACCTGCAATTCGCCAGTGGCGACGGTGTCTGCCTTGCAAGAGCTGCAATGCTTCCCCAAGGGTACAAGTGTGCCAAAGGCGGTAGAGTGAGGACCGAGAGAGGTCATGTGGGGTTGCTGGGAGATTTGGAGGCTGTGGGGAAGTGTCTGATATCTGTCATCGAAGGACGGAGGCAAGGAACCGGGCTTGGGGTTGAGAAGGAGGGTGTGAAAAAGGAGGGGGCATTGTAATTGTACGCTTGTCTCACGACTGTTATGAATCAACGTAGCATGGCATGAAGTTATCATTAGCTCAATGTGACAAGGTTGGAAACTCACGCTTGAATATATCCTAGTCGGGATACCTGACAAGCAATATTGTCCCAGATTATGTACTGCTGTCACCTCTGACGACTGACCTCGATAATGGTAATGAGTAGCATCGCTGACGCTTACATTTACTCCAATGCTCAGGAAAGAAGCAATATGTAGGAGGCCTCAAGACGCCTACAGAATTATTGTGATCATGGCAGTTAAGTTCATATTCTACATCTTGCAAGGATTGGCTGGGTCAATAAACAATCTACACTATTTCTAATATACCTTGCTAGCCATATTACACTATCTGTTGTAGAGCCTTTTACTTTAGATAAATCGTTGGCATTGTCTGAATAGCGATGCTGATCATGAGTGAACAGTGGCGAGTCTTTGATGGGGAGAGGTAGAGTGGATCTATTCTATACTCGGGACAAATCCCAAGCCTCTCCACCGCCTTCTCCACACACGGCACGTAGCAAATATTTTATATTAATGACAGAATGACTCATATCTACGCCCAAGACATCATGATCCTATCCTTCCATCCACCATTAATTCACCCAGCTATAGACTTCGCAGAACAGACAAGGCCACCTTGACCCTCCGACCATCTCGACTTCTAGTTCAACTCCAAGCGATATCGCATACAATACAAACATGCCATCCTCTCATCCTCCACCAACGGTAGAATTCATCTCTCCATCGGGACAAGCCGTCCACGACTTCCATATTTCTCCCACCGGTCAAATTAGCTACACGCGCTCCTCCTCCACCGCCGACCCTCAACTATCCCAGCTCTTCCACGACGCCCTCTCCATCCGCACCGCTGTCTTTGTGCTTGAACAACACTGTTCAGCTGCTGAGGAGATTGATGTCGATGATGGGATAAGTTGGCATTGGATCCTTTATGCAGACAATGAAGATGAGGAGGGTGAGGAAAGAAGCGGCAGCGAGAAAGCAAATACCATTGGGAGTGAAGATGCCCATACCGCTGGGGCCAAACGACCAGCGGCTACGATACGTCTTGTGCCTGCACAAGCACATGCGGATGCGGATGACGAGAAAGCGGTTGAGGGACCGGATTACATGGGTAGTAAAGTGTGGGATCATAACGAGCCATATGTGAAGATTGGACGCTTGGCTACGGTTGCTCCTTGCAGAGGAAGAGGGTATGGCAAGATCCTTGTCAATGCTGCACTTAGCTTTGCTGGGAGGAATGGGGGGAAGATGGTGCGGGATACAGGTTTGGGCGAGTGGAAGGGCTTGTTGCTTGCGCATGCGCAGAAGAGCGTTGAGGGCTGGTATAAGTCCTTGGGGTTTGAGTTGGATGAGGGGATGGGGAGGTGGTGGGAGGAGGGGATTGAGCATGTGGCGATGTGGAAGAGGGTTGAGGTTTTGGGGGAATGAGTGGTTGAGTCGTTTGGGAAATGGACACTACAACTGAGTTGGGAAGACAAGGGTGGTGTATGCTGTTGGTAAGTCGAGCTTGAAATCCGAGGGAGCTGAGTTCGTTTACTTTCCCGAGCAAGGCCGCTTGAGTGCCGACAAGTCCTCTACCATTTCCATACTAATACTTATGGTATAGCATTCATCCGTCAACCGATCAGGTTTCTGATACATAAGCTGGTGATATCTTATCACATCAGCTTCCGCCGCCTCGCATGACATGTGCAGTTTTCTCTACGATCTCCCACTGCTGCTCGTCCCGTGGAAGAGACTCTTTCAGGCTTGCAAGGTTCTTGGAACTTGTGTAAGTGGACGATGAAGCCATGAAAGAAGACCGAAATATTGGGTCTGGATTTCTCTTAATTCAATTTCTTTGTAGGTCTCATCTTTCATGTTGTGCATTTAGCGGTAGTAGGCTGCTACGCCAATATGTGGTTCTTTCTTTCGATAAAAATAAGACCATCACGAGCATCAGAACCTGGATTGTGTTCATGACAAGGTCGAATCAGGTGCCTGAAACTCTTACTATCTGACGCATGGGAAAGCCATCTCTTCCTCTTATACTACATCTAGAGGCAACCCTTCCTGTTCCGACTCGGCAGCTTCGCAGCGATAATATGCTAATCTTGCACCTTCCCATGGTTTGCCGGAGGATGGACATACACCACAGTCCGATTTATCTCCGTTTCGCCTACAATGCTTGAGGATCTGGACTCTTTGACATAGCTGTCCATGAGGGCTTGCGCGTGCCTGGTGCATAGTGCGCAGATTCTCACGTTTTGTGCTATCTCACGCTAGTACAAAACGTGAGATTCAATGCGGTATAGTTGGGGACCCGAGTAGCAAGGCCCTCCACAGCGCTAAAGCAACGAATGAAAATCTGGCCAGTGAGATGATGGCCGTTGACTCTACATGATCGTAAATCTCAATATAGACGTGCTCGAACAGCCTGAAGATTCACGATGAGAGGTTCGGTACGGTGCGAGCGTTCAAGCTGGACATAATTCTATGAATGTGCGGTGCTAACGTAACCCATAGTGTACCCTCTGGCCTTCAAGGTCACGGATAAGTCTGCGCGAAAGTCCACACCCATAGAGACCTTAACTGAGACCAGGTACTAGAGTACGGACAAAGACCATATTGACAGCCTCCCAGCCCAACTCGAAAAACATTCTTCGACCAATTTCCCATTACAGCAACCCAATATATCCACCAATACAGCGCAACCTAACCTGTTGAGACCTCCTCAGCCATGCCTACCGCTACCCAGCACCAGACCACATTCCAAGTCCCCACAATCAACGTAGCGCCCTACCTCGCCGATCCTGCATCTCCCGCCGCCAACGAAATCATCGACGATGTTCGCGCCGCCTGCATCTCGACAGGATTTTTCCAGATCGTAGGCCACGGTATCCCAAAGTACATACAGCAAGGCATCTTCGACGCCGCCCACAATTATTTCGCTCTTCCGCTAGATGAGAAGAAGAAGCTGGATTCTTCGAAGACGGTCGGACATCGTGGCTATGATGTCTTGGCGAGCCAGTCTTATGAGGAAGGTGTTGAGCCGGATCTGAAGGAGGTAAGTGTATATGACAGAAGCGAATTTCCTGGTGCTTTCATCTATTTCCGTAACTTTATCTCTTCGTTCGTTATTGCTGCTTCGTCTGACTATTCCTCGTATGCATTTCTCAATCCCTGACGAAACCGTAGTAAGACTATAACAGTAGCAGCATTTGCTCTGTGCGTTACTTGAGATTGATCTACATGTAATCTTTTCGCGAACATCTCGACGAGTGAGGCCCTAATTCTTCCCAGTTCAATCATCGCCGCTTTTCATCAACAGAAGCTGCGTGCTCTCCTTAGTGCTGTTGGCGTCGTCTCCGGCAGGGTTGTACAAACGTACACTTGTCTCATTTATAAGCCATCGGCAAGTTTTGCTCTTTCAACGATCACTGAGGCATATACCAGGGCTACTACGTTGGGGACGACGTCCCTCCCTCCGACCCTTTGCATGGCCGCTTTTTCATGGGGCCCAACGTCTGGCCTAACAAAGACTTACTCCCAACGGCCGATTTCCAGACCCGCTGTGAACAATACTACAAGGCTGTCAGTGATCTGGCCCTCAAGATACTGGAAATAGTCGGTGCGACGCTTGCTTCGGACACTAATACCACCAGCAACGGCAACGGTATGGCCACCAGTAATGGTGCTACCAACGGCAAAATCCACATTCCACCCGTTGTGCACGACCTCGCTCACGCAAACACGTTCTCCGCCTGCCCGCTCCGCCTCCTGCACTACCCCTCAGCCTCCCACTCCGGCTCCAACACCAACAAGCCGCAATACGGAGCCTCGGCGCACACAGACTTCGGCGCCATCACCCTCCTCCTCCAGGACGAGAACCCAGGCCTGGAAGTCCTGGACACGACGGCAAAAGGCGAGGGCGTATGGCGACCCATCGAGCCCAATCCTGACGCGTACGTCGTCAATATTGGGGATATGCTCAGTATCGTCACTGGGAACGCGTACAAGAGCAGTATTCATCGCGTCGTGTGTAAGCGGCCTGAGCGGGAGAGGTACAGCATTGTGTATTTTTTCGAGGGATGCTTGGATGCGACGTTGAGGCCTGTGGAAGGGGTTTCGTTCCTTGAGGGAGCGGCTACGGCTACGGCTGGTGCTGGTGCGGCGCCTTTGAAGACGGTGGAGGAGCATATGCTTGAGAGGATGGCGATGAGTTATGGCACGGGGATCAAAGATGCGAGACGGGATTTGAAGACGGAAAGTGCTTGAGCTTCATGGATTATCCGACTCTGTAGAATTATGGGAAAATCCGATAGCTTCACGACCCTGTAGCTTTCTTTCACCGTGAAGAAAAGTCTTACTCGGATATCCTACGGTAAAATACATTCCGTAGCGTATAAGGTATGCTCAGCTTCTCTGCTCCGTAATATTACAACAATGCTTCACTTCGGTAGCTCGAAAACTTGCGGCCGGGTGCGAAAATGTGTTACCTCACCAAACTCAGGTATAGGTTATATATTCGAATCTTTAGGCATTTGCACTCAGGGCCGCGAGCGCTTTTCTTCCTGATACATGAGCCTTTATTATATATATCTGACGTTGACAAAGCAAAGTTGAGGTGATATAGCTTCTGGATAAGTGGTGTCATTCGTTGTGTATGGTATTGAGATAGTTTGAGGGGTAATGCGTGATAAACTCTTTTGGCTCGTGTTGTGATGTTGAGAGTTATGGTATACGCCGACATTGTCTCAGCTCTGTGGTTGGGATTCAAAAGTAGTGATCAGACTTTTGGGTTTTCTGGGTTTTCTGCTGGCATGTTGTCCGTTATGGTTAGGCGGCTAGGTTAAGCCTTCGGTGGTTTGTTCTTCCAATGGAGCTGGTCGTGAGGAAGATTGGGATGCAGAATGATGGTATGAGTACGGTGATATTCCCGTCTCAAGCCGAGATTACGATCGCTTTATTGGAGGATGAAGAGGGGGTTTGTTGTAGCAGGTGGGTCTTTGTTCTGCTGGGTTCGGGTCGGAAAGGTGGTGGTGAAGGGTGGGTGAAATACGGTAATTAAGTTGAGTGGGGGATGTAGGGCTCGAGCTGTAGGTGGAGTCGATAAGCGGAGTGATTGATCTTTCTACGCCTTGATATCATGGTGATTTGGTAACAGAAAGTTGGGAGTTGGTTCATGATGGAAAACTTCAGTATTTGCATTGCAAACAACCCGCTTACCTCAACCCGGCTATTTTTTTCCGAATGTCTCTCATTCCATACGCTGGCGTGCCTTTACAGATTCCTCCATGAGATATTTCTGAAACTCTCGCGTGACCTTCACGACATCCTTGAAGTCCTTGAGACATACTTTCTCCTCGCGTGCCCTTGCCAGCGCCATCGCAGAGGAAAACACATTGCGAATCTGGCGGCCATTGAGCTCTTCGTCAAAGTCATCCATGTATTCTTTGATGGACTTCAGTTCCCTGCAATTTTCCGTCGTGAGCTGATTTTAGAAGTTTCTGAAGATCTTTTTGCGGTCTTCGACCGATAGGTCCTGATATCGGATGGCGAGATTGACACGGGATTGGACGGCGACGTCGAATGTCTTGATGCGGTTGGTTGTGAGGATGAGGATCCCTTCGTAGTACTCCATGACGCGGAGTAGGACTGGTACGGAATTGTTAGCCGGAGCTTGGGGACGGGTAACACGTCGTTACCTGAAACCAGAGCGTTCCGCTCCATATCACTCTTGTCGCGAGCGTCCAAAAACACGTCGGCCTCGTCGCTATAATCACGGAATGAACTCCTGCCATTGATCTTGGCATATAGACTTACAATAGTAATATTGCTTTCCATATACTCGCAAGATTGAAGAGCTGACTCAGGTTGGCCTCCACTTCGGCGGGCTTTAGGCCAATGTCTGCGACACTGACCGCAAACAGCGGTTTATTTGTTATTTGAGCGACGCTTTCTAAGCCAAGTATAAGCCAGGGGTTGAGTCATTCCAAGTCACGATCTGAAACCCACCAGCTGTGAGCGTTTTGCCTACACCAGGCGGACCTGCGAATCGTCAGAGACATTGATGACATTCGGATCACAGAATCCAAGTACCATGCAACAGGATGACGACGCCTTTTCCCTTTCCTTCGATGATGTCTTCCACCTGTTGTGAACCGCCTTCGCTGCTCTCTGACTCTTCCCCATGTCTACTGACCAAAGACCTTATCAAAGTCTTTTGCTGACGTTCTAAGAAATGTTTATTGAATGCATCTCCGTCATTCTTTCCAAGATATGCAACATCCTCAACGAGTAGTTGGGCCCACGTCTTCCTGACCATGAAAAATCCGAGGACTCGCGGAGGGCATATAAGGTATTGTTCTTCGGTGAACTCTTTATTCTCATCGACGCGGTCGTAATGATACCGAGTAGTGCCTGTCAAAGCCTCGGTCTCGATACAAGTTGCGCAAGTACAGAATATGTAGGGTTGCACCGGCAGCTTAATTCCCATCCGGCCTCCGCCGGCAACATACTGGTTGTAAGAAAAAAAGTCTATAATGACATGACCCTTGAACTGAATCGAGCTATTAGTACTTAATATCTCTTCATTTTGTACCAGTGCTTGGTACCTTTGGTGATATTGCTCTCTCGGACGCGGTTTTTTCTCCACTCGAACCCAAGACGGACGAACGATTGGTGATTTCCTATGATTGGCTATCAGCGAATTGCTCTCCAAAGCAAATTAGAGTCATTTCGTCCTTCACCCCACATACCCTGCTGCTGGTTTCCTGCCGAGTGATGCCCTGTTGATCCTCAATACTGTTACCATTGTAGTCGAACATTTGAGACCCGCTCTTACGAATACATAGATCACGATATTTCTTCCCCCTTTGAATCAGACGAGTACGTATCGCCTTGACATCATGGTGGTGCTCCAATGGGTAACACTCTAGCGTGTCGATAGACTTAGTGCCGCTGAATGAGTCGATGTGTAATTCGTACGGCACACGATTGAAGGTTTCACCGTTCCAGTCGTAAGCCCAACAAGTAAGCGTGAACCTCTTCTTGGAATCGTCATGCTCTTCTTCGTCGAAACCCTGGAGAACCCAGATTTGATCCTTTTGCATGACAGGTGTTGAGTAAATAAGACAGCCAGGCGGGAAGATTGTCCACAAAAATGTGAAGGTGACGGTCTTAGGCATCAGAGCTGGTTCAAAGTCTTGAAAATACTGCGATAATTCGGTAGAGGTAGAAATTTGCTTCATCAGCTGCTTTAAATCATCCCTCGCGATGTTCTGCTTGGCATTGGGACCAGAACAGGGTTCTGCTACACCTAGAAGTTTTGTCCAATTGTGCACAAGGACTTCAAAGGGCGAAAAAAAACTGATATCTTTTTCGTGATGGGGGAATTTCAGGTGGTGACTGAGATTTTCCTTCAAAAGGTCGGCCAATGGCTCGGAGAGGATCCCCACTCGTGTTTTAGAGTATCTGTTCTCCTTGTCGAAGATTCGAGACCAAGCGAAGGCATAATCGAAGTTTTCTCGCTTCGTATCGGCTACAGCCTCGTGAGCGTTGGCGTCAGTGACCACGATTTCACCATCAATGTATCGAAACTCCGTAAAACGAATTCTGCTCTGTTCTTGAGCTTTCTCGGTTGAATTGGTTTGGGTGCTGTGATCTGTCGCAGCTCTAATGATATCTGCATCTTGATGTGACTTGTTGGGCTCGGCAATGTTCTCGACAAGCACTTCACCATCGGAGGGTTTCAATTCCTTTGTATTGGTGTCCTTGTTACTTGGTTGTTCCTTGCTATCTGCTGTTTCCTTCTTGTCTTCTCGTCGCTGATTCTTATGACCTTCTCGATCTTCCTCATCCTTGTCTTTATTCTTCTTTCGTTGGAAGTCCTAGTAGAATGATATCAGAAGGTCTGCTTATAAGCCCATACATATATGTGGTCAATACTCGATCAATTGAAAACCCCTTGCGCAGCTTTATCAACGAACATCATGGCGGTCCAAGCGATAAAGAATATTAGAGGTCAATTTAGCGCTTACCAACACTTCTGAGCCTTGACTTTCCACCGCTTCCTCCAAACAAGCTATTCTCTTCTCCAAAAGCGCGATATAGCGTTGCTCTAAGGTTGCCACTTTCGAAACCTTGACTTGTGTGACGTGATCGCATTCCTCGATTTGGTTGCTGATATGCTCATCAAACGATGGCGTGGCCTGGTCTGACGATTGATTAGTGCCATTTATACTTGACTTTTCCATGCTTGTCGGATGTCTTATGGTCGTGAAAGCCAGAGGCTGGAGGTCCGACTGCATCGGCAAACGATATGCGGTTCGCGGATGTGATCAAGTATACAAGGTGATAAGATTGCAATCGAGCCTTCCAATTCGGCGACACGGTAGAAAAACTTTTGGCTATAAGGGCCGATACCATATTGCTCCTGCTTACTGACTTCAGCTCGGAGGAGAAGACCATATGTGGCAGGTCATCAGGCGGAATGATGTAACAATCCGTCCACATGCCGTTCAAGGGGGGCTGAGTGCATCAGAGGATATCAGATTGTACTGTTCCTTGGGACAGGTCGCAGTTTCCAGTCCTAGCGTGTGTAGATTCAATGTAGAATAGGCTAATTCATGCAACTTTCTCTAGCAGTGTTTCGACTCTTCTATAACACAGGCTTAAGATACAGTTTAGACATTCCGACCGACATGAAGCAGGAATGCCTCGGAAACACACATGAGCTGAATTCTTCTCCGTATCGAAGGCTGCAGCTGTCGTTGGGCCACGTACGAAAGCGGATGTATTCCGGCTTGGCGTTCCCCTGATGGATGTCAATGGTGTGCTGAAGTATAACGAAGCCTGGGTTGAGGCTATTCCATAAAGCTGGTTCCAAGGCTGGCTGCATACTGCATGAGGCGGAGCATGCCCAAGCCCACGCCGGATTACAACGTTGCGAACGTGCTTGATTTCCCCTTCAGATTCGCTGTCACGAAGATCTCGCACAAATGAACGTGTATGATTTCTTTTGCATTAGACGATAGCCTTAGAAAGATCTTGAATATTGCGGAGCGTCCTGACGTCGGCGTGCCGGCAGTTGGAGGTGATTTCTTTATGTATGCTGAAGCGAAACTTCCCGTCAAAAATCCGATCCGCCACGTCAAGGAGCAATCTACAACACAGAGTATCCTATCGAAGCTACGTCCAGATCTTAAGCGCCTCAAGACATCTAGCTTTCAATCGATGAATGATGGAGCAAAGGGTTCTCCAGAACCATGGGCCGGGTATCGGTTGGTACCAGGAAGGCATGCATAGGTAAAGTTCTCGTATACTAAAGCCCAAATCGATGCTCATGGTCATAGTGAGTCGATAGAGCCGGCCAAAGTGATTCTAGATACACAGGATGAATTCGTCATGAAAACACGTCAGCATGCATCCAGGAACGAGTATGAATATTTCTCTGTCAGAGAGCTTCAACAACTCGAACGAATTGTACAAGAGCTACTTGGGGATGGGGAAGATCAAAGAAACAAGTGGGTCAAGAATAGATCGAAAGCGTCGAGACACGTCCAGAACTTCGCAACGAAATTTTCGGGGTTTTTGGAAAGTTATTCTGGCATTGTGGAAGTGGTGAAAGGTGCAGACCAGCAGTACGGGGGTCTAGCGTATGGTACCTTGTCCGTGTTTCTCATCGTATGATCGCACCCAGCGTCCTAAGATGCTCGTTAACAATAGAACATTAGATCGCTGTGAACAAGAGTCGTCAGGAAAAACGCATCGAGGACGCAATGGATGTACTACATTCAGATCTTCCGAGGATGAAGGCGTCTCGTGAGCTATACCCGTCAACAAAGTGGAATTCCTTGTTGCCGAAGTATATACCAAAGTTATGCACTTCCTCCGAGATTCTGTGAAATACTATCAACGCTCCGGATATCGTACGTCCGCTTTGTTGAGCCAGCCTCTTATTCTTGAACTGACCAGAGGATAGGAAGACTGTGGCACGCAATCAGCCGACCGCAAGTGAGCCAAATGATCGACGTGGGGGATATAACTCGCAAGATCAACGAGGTAAAAGAGGAAGTAGTTATCAAGTTGAATGAAAGGGTACGGGATATGCAAAATCAAATACAGAGTATATCATATACCCTTCGGAATTGCATATCTGTGGCTGATCCAAGCTAATATACCGTTAGATATAGAAGAGAAGCAGAGGGGTAAGGTATTATCCATAAGCTACCACTCATACAATCTGATCTGGCTCAGATATGCAAAGCAATGTCTTAGTCGTCAAGAGCGAGGTTCTAGTCGTCCAAAAAGATGTGAAGACTGTCAAATCAACTGCGGAAACGGTTGAGTTGGAGGTACAAGGTAAAGCGTCGGACTCTTAGAGCAAACAGATCACTCATGATGTCTCCATGGCAGCAATACAACGGAATGAGATTAATTCACGTCTGAATGACCTACGGATCCTGCTAGTGCCAACATGGACGGAAGATGATACACACAGCGCGCAGCTGGCGTCATATCGAGGTTTGCTAGCACAAACTTTTGGGAGTGCAGATGGCCAAAACCCATTGTCGGACCTCGAGGGAATGGAAGAATATCTAAAATGGCGGATGAGCGAGCACTCCTGCATCCTTCGTATCAGTGGCGACACAACAACACACCACACTGGACTGTGCTGGCTGTCGCACACCGTGCCAGGCCTCGTGGATAGGTTACAGCTTGAGGGACAGCAAGTAATCTTTCATCTATCGCAGCGCCAACATTCAATGCCATACGGAGTTCCCATACAGGAGATTGTTGGGAGTGTGATATTTCAGTTGTTGCAACTCAAGTCACAAATATTGCGCGACCGCAGGTGGTTCGATGAACTTCATCGGAGGCTGAAGATGGATTCTTGGTCTAGGGACCTCAAATTTGTTTGCCAAACGTTAGTGATGGTCCTCGAGGAGTTTGAGGTGACGAACATCATCCTAGACCGAATCGACCGGGCAGTCTGTAGCGGCAAAGCCCCGAGATTCATCCAGAGGTTGCTCGAGACATTGGCCTCGTCGAGATGTCACACTCGGATCCTGCTGGTCACCCCATCTGGGACGGAGTGGGATATGGAACTGTCGGACGACATGAAAAGAAAGTGCATGTATTTGGACATCGCCCAGTTGAATGAGGAAGTAATCACACCGCGACGGCGGAAGCGGCATTAGCCAGAGTCGAGAAGCTGGATTCCATGTCGGGTCGCCGGTGAGTATTGATGCTTCAGTATATTCACATATCAGTTACGTGACACAGAGCTACCAAACGTAGGGAAGGAGGTTGACCTGGCGTACTAGTTCTTACGGAGCTGCTGATATCAGTGTTCACAGCGTAGGTTCCTAATGCGGGACTGTTATATGAAAGTTCAAGTCATCGTACAATTAGCAACATGTTTGAAATTCACACGAAGTTCACAGATACCAATTGTACAGACACCGTTGCAATGCACTCCAGCTCATATTAGCATGAATGAAAGTATCTCGCAAGAATTTACTTCGGTGTCGCCTATCTTTGCAGCAATCCGAATACTCACTTAATCCGGAATCTCACACCGTTCGCATACCTCTTTGGCTCGGCAATGAGCATATCGCTGTAGATATCCACATCTTCCCTGGTCGTCTGATACAATTCCAGAGTGAATCTTGTACAGATCGAAGCCATCATGATATACAGCTCTGCCCAGGCGAGACTATTACCGTTGGTATAAGGTCTCCAATCCGGCCTCGGACAAGCATATCTCAAGACTGGATTGTGGGACAAAACTTACTTGATGCCAGCACACTGTCTGGAGCCTCTTGAAAATGGAACAAGATACAATTCCAGTTGCTGCCTTCTGTTTGGATCGAGCCAACGCTCGGGCATGAACTCTAACGGCTGCGGGTAGATCTCGGGGTTCTGGTGAATCAATGTGGACGTCATGCCTACCGGCGTCCCCTTTGGAATCTCCCAGTCACGAAAATAGATACTACGATCGGGCGCGACACGAGCAAGACGAGTAGATACGCCATTACTAAGTCGCAGACTTTCCTTGATCACAGATGTCAGATATGGGAGTCGTTCGAGCTGCTGTAGAGTTGCGGGCTCGTAAGGATCCGGCATTATCGATCTGATCTCGGCTCGAAGCCTTTCCAGTTTCTCTGGCTGAACTGTCAGGTGGTACATCGCTACAGTGAGCGTCCACGCCGTGGTGACTGCGCCGGCACCAAGAATGGCCGCTGCCTCTCCTTCCAACCGTTTCGGCATCTTCTCCGGCGGCGGCAAGTCCGAGTGAATGATCTCGTAGAAGATGGTCGGGTGCAACTTTTCCTCGTACTTCTTGCCGTCGGTCTCACTCACCATCTTTTCCGCAATCGCATAGCAGTTCTTGAAGAAATCAAGTAACAATTTCGACTTTGGGTCCATCCAAAGAACCACTCTGTCAGGCAGCTTTTGCATGATGTCGAGCAGAGGCGGAAACATCTTCTGCAAGTAGCCCATCTCTCCGAATGCTCGTTCTAATTCGCGGAAGTCGCTACTCCACCCGGGATGATCGAGATAGCCGAAGCACGTATTAAGAGAATACTCGGTGATAACATCCATAGTGAACGCATCAAAAGCGCACTCTAGCGGTACCACCTCGTCGGTGCCTCTGCAATTTTCAAACTTGGCGCAAAGTTTGTCGACCAACCGTTGTATGACGGGTTGCAATGCTGCCACCTTCTGCTTTGAGAAGAAGGGGTTGATGGCGGCTCGCCGCATACGGTGAAGATCATGGTCGACAGTTCCGAATCCGGAGGTGGTGTTGCCGAACGAATTCACGTAGAAGGGGTTCTTCTCCCACTTGCCTTCCCGGTTATAAAGACTGTCGTAATAGTCGGGATCATTTATGTGGAGTTCGGTAGGGCTGATTCGAATAATCGGTCCTGGGTAACTTGGCTTAGCGGCGTTGCTGCGGCTCATACATCAAGGAGACAGTTCTCGTGAGACTGACCGTATTCAGCATGCAGGTCTCTGATCTTGAAGGTATATTTGCCCCTTTTGACGACGTCATAGTACCCTTCGAACAGGTAAGTTGCCGCAGCCAACTTCGGTCCTGGAAACTTTGCGATCGGACTCAGGTACAGCCTATATATCGTAAGAACCACAAGGCAAAGAAAGGAGAAAATGATAAATGTGATCGCGAGGACGGCGCTGCGCCCGCGGAGAGTAAGTGCGTCAAACATCGCGACTTTTTACTACACGATCGCTGGTAATTTCACGACTTATCGCAAGTTGTCGACGTAGTGCCCTTAATTCGGCTGTATGACAGCGGTAAGACGTTTGTTTCATATGACAATGTGAACAATGATGGCATTTCGAGCTTTCCCCGCTGATGAGGATTGTCCCCACCTTCGGACCCTTTTGAAAGTCGCCGATTAGTGGAAAGAAGTACTTGTGAAGATACTCCTTAGCCGCTCCTGGTTAGCGACATGCAGGCCTTTTGGGTCCTGATAAGATCAGAAAAAAGACACAAGCGCCAACAGGAATCGAACCCATTTTCTTATGAATCTTGACCGCGAACAAAGATTATGCATGTCGTGGACAAAATTATTTGAACCCTAAACCAGATACAGAAACTAACCAGATTTTCCACCCCTATCATGGATCAGGTTCTTGCAACGTATAGTTGGGACGCATGCCACTCAGATTCTGTCTCTTGACGTGGAGGGAAAGATTGATAGGTAGCAGGGAACCTATAATAGTAGGGGAAATGAAGAAATGGATGTTGGTAGGGTTCTCCATCTGGTCTAGGTATGGAAAATCTCCTTTGAAGTGGTAGACTTGATTTGGCGCTAACAAGAAGCACGGTGGCACGCCAATTTCCCAGAGAGCGCGCAGGAGAGTCACCCCGGAAACCGCACCCAAGTGTATGCATAACCCCGGGAGCTAGCCCAAAAGTCCCGGGGGCTCTGCTCCCGATAGATCTAGCGCCAAATCGAGACTTTTGGTGGCTCGATCCTGTTGGCCGCTAGACAATCAATGCTTCCTTCCGATCCTTCAAGACAGCGCACTGTTACCGGTACGGAACCTCAGCCAATCAATTGGAGCTAGAGTTGGACCGAAGGATGAGTAGGGGAGTGACCGTGTGCCTGTCGTGTTTACTTCGGTGGCGTTACCATAGCCTCTCCAGTACGTGATACGTATATATATTGAGCATACCCCTACTTCACACGCCCACAACCAGCAATGCTACAAGGTTTTACATATCACATCAGTATCCACCTTTAGCGGTCTTGACTGAAAGCTTCAAAATCGCATTCTTTTGCCCAGTTTGATTCTCAATATGTCCTCACCCGATATGACATCTTGGCAGAGTGAGCAAGTGTCCACTCTGTTGGACGACCTGGCCGCCTACAGAGAGAAAAATTGGCTCTCTGCAAATGGAACACGCGCGGCAATGATAGCGAAAGCTCGTTCTCTCATTGCTACTCTCGAAACCCCAATTGAGTCAACTTTGAGGATGTACTGGGAAGAAGTAAGCGCGATTCTTGTTCTTGTCGTCGAGGACGCTAGTCTTTATTTATGGTGATAGCCTACGAGGAATACTGCTACAAGACTAGCGATCGACCTAGGCATATTCAAACTACTAGCAGAAAATGGAGGCACGGGGAAAACGTGCAGCCAACTTGCTTCCATGGCTAAAGCCGACCCTCGTCTTGTCGGTGAGTCGTCGTGAAATTCATCAGATTTCGAAGATATGGATCGCAATCTGAAGACTCTCGCTTTAGGGCGTATAATGCGGCACCTTGCCAGTACATCAGTGATCAAAGAGATCGACAAGGATATGTTCGGCCCCACGCACTTCTCCCAGGCTCTCGCTGAACCGAAATACGAAGGTGGAGTGGTTTACTGGTACTTCTCGTTCTTTACCCTCCTTCTTTGCATCTCGATGAAGAACCGCTGTGACAGGCTTCCAGTTTTGATTGCATACAACCTTCTCTCGTGAAAATACCAAGCTACCTCGCATCGCACGACTATCGAAACCCAGATGACGCTCTCCATGGCCCGTTCCAGTACGCCCTGGATACCAAGTCTTCGTTGTTTGAATGGCTGAACGCCCATCCAAGCGTAGCCCAGGCTTTCCAGGAGCACATGTCAGCATACAATGAAGGAAGACCCAAATGGATGGACGAAGGCTTCTATCCTATACTCGAACGGCTTCAGGGGGTACCAAATGAGGAAGTACTTCTTGTCGATGTCGGAGGAGGCATGGGTCACGATCTTCGAGAGTTCAAGGATAAGCATCCACATATCTCAGGACGTCTGATTCTCCAGGATCAAGACGCAGTTATTGCCCAAGTCAAAGAAAGCGGTACAGGCATTGAGGCCATGGTCCATGATTTCTTTACACCACAACCGGTCAAAGGTTGGATCATCCACATCACTATCAGACCTCTGCATAGATAGCTAATTTCCGTGGCCAATAGGTGCGAAAGCGTACTATATGCATTCCGTCCTCCACGATTGGGAGGACGATCGCTGCCGCGTAATTTTGGAACAGATCAAATCGGTCATGAAGAAAGGATACAGCAAGATTCTCATCAACGAAAACATAGTACCGGATACCAAAGCCTCTTGGCAGATCACCTCCCTCGACTGGATCATGATGGCCGTTCTGACCACCTGTGAGCGCACGGAGGCGCACTGGCGGGAATTGTTAGGGTCTGTTGGCCTGAAAGTTGTTGGTATCTGGACCAAGGAGGCTGCGGCTGGAAGTCTTATCGAAGCGGTAGTGGAAGATAACTAGAGGTCAGTGTACTTACTATCAGCGGCTTGAGCGACTATGGGAGAGCCGAGAAGCGAGCGAGACAGATCCAAAGCATGGACAGGGTGTTCATCAATGGAGAACAGCGATTTTTAGAAGCAACATTACAGGCCGATAGGGTAAATCGTTGCCTCAGTCCCTCAGTCGTATTCCAAGCCGGGCGCTAAGCCCCTTCGGGTTAGCGATACTGACTGCGCAGCCGGGTAGTAACACGTCTAAGCGTAAATATTTATTTCTTTACTGGTAAACTCCTTATTATTAATAGTATATTAATAATATTAGTATTATTTACTACGGGGTATAAATAGAGTAAGGCATATATATAAAGAACCCTAATTAAGCGAAATAAGCTAATAGTATATTAATAGGCTCCTATTACACCCTATTTACTTTATAACCGCTCCTACTAAACTACTATAATACTAAGTTTACTTATATTAAGTCTATTACCTATTAAATAAGCCTACTTTAGTAGCTTAGATACCCTATCTAATCTACTAACTACTAGAAAAATAAGCTACCCTATTATTATTATTATTACTAGCTAGCTACTAGGATTTTTAGAAATTAGAGTTAATAGATAGTAATAGCGTTATAAATGGCTTATTATAAGCGGATTAGGCTAGAAGTAGGCTAGTTAGAATTAGAAGAAGTAAGAGTATAATTAAAGTATTAATATAGCTAGTATTTATATAGTAGAATTCTATACTATTATATTATAAAGTTAAATATTAATGAATTTTATTAGTAAGTAAAAAATTTATATAGTATATTACTAGAAAATAGGATATCTAATAAAATTATAGGGTTTTATACTTAGATATACTACCTTCCTATTACCTAGTTAGCTTTACTAGCTTAAATAGGCTTAGCGACTAGCTTACTAGCTAATTAATAGTACGTCTAAGGTACTAAGGTAAGTAAATCGAATGTAATAATAATTTAATTATAGGTTAGCTTATAATTAGCTATAAGTAGTATTATACTAACTATATATAAGTTCTTTTACTTAGTAGCTTTAAGAGGTACTACTAATTACTTAATCCTAAACTAGACTAACTGTTAAGTCGGGTTTTAGTACTATAAATTAGTACCGACCTGAATACTTAGTACTAGTTTAGGTACTAACCTGAATACTTAATACCTACTTCTAGTATTAACCCGAAAAGCCCTTAGTACCTTAGCGAGTTAGGTTAGACTAACCCGACTCGCTAAGGTATTACTAAGACGCCAAGCCCCTAATAAAATAGTAAGGGATACTAATTTTTTTCTAGAATTACCTCTATTCTAAAATTAGATTTTTTTTAATTAGAATTTAAATACCCCCCTTAATTTCCTAGGGGTATATATTACCTTTTTATATTACTATATTTACTTTTTAGAATTACCTAGGTAATAATAATAATAATAATTAATAATATGATAGTAAATCCTATATATAGTAAGAAATATTACTATAAATAGAAAATATTATTAATATTATAGTCTTTATCTTTATAGGGGTATATATTACTTTTTTATATTACCTTATTTACTTTTAAAGAATTACGTAGGTAGTAATAATAATAATTATAGAAAAAATAATAGAAAGTATAGTAAGAAATACTACTAAAAATAGAAAATATTACTAGGGAAAAAAGTCTTAGTAAGTCGGGTTAATACTTCGGGTTAATACTTTATCGGCAAACTGGGAACGTAGAATAATACAGAAAAATGCGGAAAATACGCACATGACAGGCGCGCTTATATGTCAGCCCTGGGGCTAGGAATAATACTATGAGTTGGAAAAGGCGTATTTAGCTGGATTTAATAACTTTTAGAAATACTAGGTAATAGGACTAATAGGAGATAAGTCCTACTAATTAGTTATAATATAACTATACTAGGCTAGTATTAACTAGGTAATTCTTATAAGGTATTAAGTCCTATTAATTAATTAGTACTAATACTTAGTAGGAGAATTAATTATAGGCGTAATATAGGTATAAGAAACGGGGCTAGGCTAGGGGGGGGAACTCTACGCGGTTATAAATTACGTGAATTAACTATATTTAAAACCTATATTACGCTAGCGTTGACGACGTAGCCGCTATAGCTCTAGCGAGCTTCCCGTTTCTTCCCGGCGCTAGAGGAAAATCACGGATTTAAGGCCTTAAATCCGGATTTTCTATATTTAGGACTTTTAGGCTAGAATAAAAAAAAACCTAAAATTTTCCTATTTATTTCTAGTATTTTGCCTGGAAAATGCGCTTTCAGCGGATTTTCCAGTTTCGGATTTTCTGTTCCACTTCCCAGTTTGCCGATGTTAGTACTACCCTTTAGTATTAACTCGAATACTTAGTACTAACTATTAGTACCGACTTAAATACTTAGGCTATGAATTTAGTATTAACTCGCTAAGAGTCGAGTTAGGTACCTGTTAGAAACTAGACTAGGAGGCTAGTTCCTAAGGGCTGGAATAGATAGTATAAACTACTAACGAGTAGGTTATATTATAATAGTAGACTTAATACTCTAGTAACTTTATAGTTATAAAAGAACTAATCTCTACCTTCTAAAGAGGTAGAGGGAGGACTATTTAAACACCCCTTAAAGAAGCTACCTAGTCTCTTAGTTATTTAAATATAAGGATATCTATTAGATAATAAGAAGCTAAACTAGTACTACTAGAATATTACTAGTAAGCTATAGTTATACTAATTTAATATATTAAGATATCTTAATAATTACCTCCTCCTTAAGGGTATTTATCCCTAAATATTAACTATTACTATCTATAATAGGACTTATTAAAAACCTTTAAAACCCTAGTAGGGAAAATAAGAGAAAGAGTTCTAAGGATAGTAATAAGGTAGTAACGGCGATACGCTATTAATATTATATACTACTAATATATAAAGCCTTTATAGTTATAAGAGTATTAGTAGTAGGATATAATTATTAATTAAATTTATTATTATATTACTTTATAAACGCGTAATATAAATAAATAATATAGAAGTTAGGTAATAATATTACGCCGTTAAATTATATAGTTATTATATATAATATAGTATATAATATAGTTATATTTTATTTACTTTAACTTCTTTTATAACTACTAATATTAATACTAACCTATTATAAGTTACCTTAAGCTATATCTTAATATATTAATAATAAAAGCTAATATATTTAATATTAATATTATTAATATTATAAGATAACTACTATTAAAGCGTAAGTATAATATAAAGGATTAATTACTAATATAGTACTATATATTAAATAGTTAAATAACTATAATAATAACTAAGGTAAGTCTCTATTAATTATCCTTTATTATTCTATATATAGTATTACCTTATAATAGACTTTAGTTATCTTTAATATATTATAAATATATTACTTATAAATTACCTTTTTATATAAGTCTATTATATTATTTATTTAAGGACCTTATTAATATCCTATTATATTATATTTCTTTTAAATTATTTTTATACTCTTTATACTTAAAGGTATTTATATTAGCTAACTTTTATAATAGATAGTCTAATCCTTTTATTATACTACCCTTCCCTATTATACTATTAGGGTAGTAGCCCTCTCTAGGCCCTATTATCTTTAGTATACTAAGTACCTAGGTTTAAGTCCTAGGTTATTATATAATTATAAGATAGATAGGGCTTATAAGAGGTATTACTACCTTTATAAGAATTACTACCTAATTTATAATAATAGGATTATAATATATTTTACTTATAATATATTAATAGGTTATAAGTCCCCCTTATCTTTTATATTTATATATCTAGCCTCTTTACTTATAACCCTATTATTATCCTTTAAGGTAAAAAGTTATCCTATTATATTACCTTTATAATACGCGTTACTACCTTTACCTCTAAGGTAAAAGTAGTAATTTATTTAAAGGAGTATAGTAAAATACTTTTATATAAGTTATAAACCTTTAAGGAATTACTCTACTTTAAAGTAAAGGTAGATAGTTATATAGCTATTACCCTTAAAAATATCTTAGATATAATAAAGTAGTAGGTAAGTCTTTTTATTAATACTTTTTATAATATATATTAATACTTTTATAAGAGGAGTTAACTACCCTTATTATAATAGAGGTTAATAAGGAGTTAGAGGAGGTAAGTATATTATTAAAGTATTATACTATCTTTATATAAACTAATTATATAATAAGATAAAAATAATAATAATAATAATAAAGAAATAAAGAAGATAGAGGAGGAGGATAAAAATAATAAAAAAGAGGCTACTACCTCCCTTATTATTATATTATCTACCCCTACTTCTACTACCCCTAGCTATCCCTCTTATAGTAGTTATATTATTAGTACTTCTACTTCTACTTACTTTATCCGCGCCGCTTATACTACTTACGCCCCTTACGCCCCTTATACCCCTATTATTCCTACTCTTATACCTACTCTTACGCCTACTCCGCCTACCCGCTTTAAGGATATTACCTTATCCTCTAGCTTATCTTTTATAAGCTTTAGCTTACTTTAAGGCGCTCCTCTTATAAGATATTAATATTATACCTTTAAGTAAAGATTCTTTCTTTAGATTATAAAGATTTTCCCCTTAATTTAAATTTTTTTTCTTCTTCTTTATTGAAATCTCTATTATATAAATATAACTTATAACTTACCTTATATAAATTAACTTTATAATTAGATAACTCTATTATAATAATTATATATTAATATTTTATTTATAATATCTCTTTATTATATATATATTATTATATTCCCTTTATAAGTTTTTTATATTTATATCCTTAATAGATATCTATTAATTATATTCTATTTTATAATTAAACTATTTAATTAAATAATATTAAATACCTTTACTCCTTATTTTATCTAGGATTTATTCTACCTTATAATATTCTTTACTATTAATAAGTTTTAGAGGAGGTATAAATAATTATTTACCTTTATTAAAATAGCTCTAATATAATTTTAATAAAGAAATATAAAATATAAGATAGATTCTTTATATTATTAAGAGATTTAAGTAGTATACCTAATATCTAACTACCTCTACTACCTTAAAGGGACCTATATATTTATATAATAAATTTCTATTTAATCTTTTCTACTTTAAGTTTTTTATAATTAATATTATTAATTCTCCTATTATATAAGATTTTAAAATATAAAGTTTATTATAAAAATTTATAACTTATATTTAAATAGTCTACTATTAATCTACTAGTATAGCTCTTACTTTTAAAAGGTTTTTTATATAGTCTTTAATTATAAGTACTCCTCTTTTTAAAAAGATATCTCTAATTTTATCTTTTATCTATAGATTACATCTATATATTATATAAAATAGTAAATAACTTAATATAATATAAATACTATTATAATACGCGAGTTTAGTTATAAAGAGTATAATAGCCTAATTATTCTATTCTTTATTTAAAAATACCTTAAGGTAATATTTTAATATTTAGTTTTAATATTTAATCTATCTATCTATTTATAAATAGAAGGTAGTACTTAGTTATCTCTTTATCTTTATATAATAATAGACTTCTAACTAATAAATACTAATAAATAAGGATCTCTAATCTAAGATAATACTTATTAGTAAATTATATTATAATATTATATTCTTAAATAAGATTTTAGCTAATTTAATAGTAGTATAAGTACTCTTAATTAAAAAGTATTAGAATTTCTTTATATACCTATTAATAACTATAAAAATAGAATTATATATAGAACTTCTATATTTACTAGGTAGTAAGCTTATAATAAAATTTATAAAAAGTTCTTCCTAAGGCTCTTTAAGCTATAATAAGGATATTATATTATTATAAGATTTATATCTAGGAGCTTTTACCCTTTAATATATATTATAAGTCTAAATATATAACTTAGTATCTATTAATATTCCGCCCTAAAAATATTTATATTAGAGTAACTCTAAGGTCTTTTATAACTTAAAATAACTTATTAAAGTATTATTATAATACTTTATAATAATTTCTATATATAATATTACATTACCTAGTATATAAAATACTCCCTTAAATTTTAATAATCTTATAAAATTAACCTTTTAAAGCTATTTAATAGTATTTTACTTAGAAGTTATATACTTAACCTTATCTTTTTATTTAATAATAAATAGATTATTATATTATAATAAGAGGATAAGTTCTTTTAGAGATTTTAATCTAGCTTTATAAGCTATTTTAAATCTAGTAATTATTCTTATTAGTATTTATAGGATATATTATTTATAACTAATAACCCTAATAATAGGATTAAGTAGTAGTACTACTATATTACTTTAATATTAGGAAGGTAGTTTTATACCCCTTCTATCTAAGTTTTTAAGCTTAGTTAAGGGTTTCTTAAGCCATCCTAAGCTAAACAAGTTAGTATACTTAGTTATTTCTTCTAGCTACTTTTAGCTAGAGATAATACTTCTTAAATTTACTAGCTTATTTTATAGGATAGATTAGAGCTAATTAAATAATATCTTAATATTATTATAGTTAGGTCTATATAATAGAGTATTTATAAGATTCTTCTTACTAGGTTAATATTTAATATTAAAGTTATATATAGTTAAATAAATAGCTTACTAAGCTTAATAACTACTTAACTACTTTACTTATATAAATCCTCTAAGATTATTATAATTTATAAGTACTTTAATAGTATAATAACTACCTTTTATATAGTATTACTATTATTTAAAGGTTTTAATAATTATTAATAGCTCTTAATTATATATCTTATACCTAATCTTAATAAGAATTAATTTATAAGACTAGAAAGCTATTAGATATTAGGCCCTATTATTATCCTATTAAGATAAAATAGTTATTATAATAAAATTAAATATATCTATTTTAATCTAAATTTTCTTATTAAGATTAAAATATATTAAGATAGGTATAATTATAAAGGTATAATATAGGTTATAAAATACCTTCTCTTTATTAGTACTTTATATAAATAGTCTTAACTTTTTCCTATCCTTACTACCTTTTAAAAGGCTAGTTAAAGGGGATACTATTTATAAATAGTAGTATATAAAATACTAATAGAAGTTTATAAAGCCTAAGAATACTTAGACTTCCTAATATATAACTAATACTGGCTAGTCTTAAATAGTAAAAACCCTATAACTATCTATTAATATACTAGTAGTACTTATAATAAACTTAAGGAACTCTATTAAATTAATATAAAATTTATATTTTTTTTAATTTATATAAAGTTAAAACTTTTATAACTATTTAAGTACCTAATAGATATATTACTTATAATTTAAGATATCTTCTAAATAGATTAAAATATTATTAAGGTATATTATATAAGTAATATCTATTAGGCCTACTAAAGCTCTATTAATATAGGCTTAGAATATTACTAAAGTATTTACTAACTTAAATAGTATAACTATATATTTAAAATAATTATATTATATATAAAATACTATCTTCTACTTATTACCTTTATAGATATAAATCTTATAATAAGTATCTTTAAAGTTTAACTTAATAAATATCTTTATACCTTATAAGTAATTAAATATCTTATTAATTAAAGAGAGAGGATAATAGTTCTTTACTATTACCTTATTTAACTTATAATAGTTAATATATAAATATAAGCTACTATCCTTCTTTAGTATAAATAAAATAGGAGTATTAGTAGGGCTAGTAGACTCTTATATTTAACCCTTTAACTCAATATTATTTAAGTAGATATATAGAGTTTTTAACTCCCTTTATAATAAATTATAGATAGGCTTATAAGGAGGCTTATAATTATTTATATTAATAATATAATACCTAGGCTTAAATAGAAGTAGTTATCTTCCCTCCTTATTTAAAAAGATATTTAAAAAGTTATAAAGACTTTTAGGTAGCTTTAATACTTTACTATTAAAGCTTTAGTTTTCCGCCTAGGATAACCTAGTATAAATAATAGTATAAATTACTAATTTACCTTTAAGGGTATCTATAAATACTTATAACTCTAGGATAGATATATTAATAAAGTCTAGTAAGAATTACTACTTTCTACTCCTTAAGTCTACTTATACCCTAGCTTCTAATAAGGTAGGTATACTAAGAATAATTAATAACCCCTTCTTCTTAATTATATAGAATATACTAGTATATTAACTAAGCTATTCCTAGCTATTAATAAGGTAGTATTCTACTTAATATATATTATAATAATAGATTAATTAACTATTTATCTACTCTAGAATAGGTAGTTAATAACCCTCTAAGGGTTTTAAGTTATATTACTTAGTAAAGCTTTAAGAGATAATATTAATCTCTACTCTCATATCTATTAAGAAGTCTATATAGTCTTATATACCTTATATATTTATAGAGCTACTAATATTAATATTATAAATTAATAATAAACCCCTTTTAATAAGTAAGCGCCTTAGTATTAAGGTTTAAATAGAGGCGCGCTTCCTTTTTTTAATTCAATAGTCTCTTTTCTAATAGTATTAATAGGTATTATATTTAGATTCCTAGGTATTCTAGGCCTATAATAGTCCTTATTATAGTACTCCTTCTTTTTATAATTAAAATATATTAATACTTCCTTAGTATCTAGTAACTTATTATAACTACTAACGGGTTAAATACTTCCTACTTTTATAAAAGGATTTATACCCTTATCTTAACTTCCCTCCCTCTTCTAATTTTTATTCTACCTATTAGAATAATCCTCTTTTTTAGTAATATAACTATTACCTACTATTATTTTAGTATAATACTACTAGTTATTCTTTAATTAAGTAGTAAGGGTAATTAGGCTTTCTTTAATTATAAGGAGGTCTTAATAATTTATAAGGGCCTTTTAAAGGTCTAGGCGTAACTTTATAAAGAAGTTAATATACTAATATTCCTTTAAAAAGGGGGGGATCTATAACTTAATCCTACTTAAATATATATTAAAGCTTTATAATAACTAGTTAGGGTTTTATTATATATTTAAGTATAGTTATATTATATAAAGCTAGTAGTTTACTAAGTCCTTAATAAGGTTTAATAAATATTAAGTAAAGTACTCTTAAGTAACTACTCTTCCTAATAATATCCTTTTATAATAATCTTATAATTTAGTAGGTTTACCTTCTAAGAACTATATAACCTAAATAACCTTTATAAACTTAGTTAAGAATTTATTAAGTATTAATTAAAATATAATATCTATAGCTTAATACTATTTCTTATACTTATATATATTCTTCCCCTTATAAAAGGGTAAGTCCTTAGGCTTTAAGTAACTCCTAAGGTATTAACTACTAGGTTCTTCTAATTAGCCTCTAATAGACTAACTTAGGATAAAACTATTAAAGATAGAGCCTACCCTAGGGTCTAATATACCTTATATATTAATACCTTAATTTAGAGGGTAGTCCTTTATTAGACTTAATCCTAACCCTTATTATATCCTATCTAGTAATCTACTAATAAATTATTATAGATTTAATAAGGCCTTATCTACTTCTACTTATAATTAAGCTACCCTTTCTTAAATACCTTAAAGCTTTCTTTCCCTTATTAATTACTCTTCTTTAACTTTAATAGTAATAATAAGTTTATTAAGTATAATAATACTAGTAAGGGTTTTATTAAAAATTCTATTACTAGGTATATTATTTCCTACTTTAATATCTCTTATATTAAACTTTAATATTATATTAATCTTATTATAATAGACTTCTAATATATTTTTATCTCGCTTAGTATTAGATATCTTCGCGTTATTATATTATTATAATCTAGACTATCTCCCTTTTAAGGTAGAAAGATTAGAACTATTAGAAATTAAACTAGGAGGCTAGTTCTTAAGGGCTAGAATAGATAGTATAAACTACTAATAAGTAGGTTATATTATAATAGTAGACTTAATACTCTAATAACTTTATAATTATAAAAGAACTAATCTCTACCCTTTAAGGAGGTAGAGGGAGGACTATTTAAATACCCCTTTAAAAAGCTACCTAGTCTCTTAATTATTTAGATATAAGGATATCTATTAATTAATAAGAAGCTGAACTAGTACTACTAGAATATTACTAATAAGCTATAGTTGTACTAACTCGATATATTAAGATATCCTAATAGTACCTAACTCGAGTTTAAAGTACTAACCTAACGCGGTTAATCTATCCTAAACTATTCCTCTTAATAAAGGGCTAGACGCTAAAACTTACCTAGTAGTAGAACTTATATATAGTATAATAACGATTTTATTTATATTTAAATAAATATTTAAATATAAATATACTAGTAGAATCTTTAAATATAAATATACTATTTTAGAATATTTAAATAATATTTAAATATATCTAATTATAGTTATATACTAAAAATAGTATATATCTTTAGTATATTTAATTAGATTATATAATAAAGTACTATTTATAAAGCTTAGTAATCTAGACTAGCTTACTAAGTATATAATTTATTACTAATTCTACTAATTTATAAGGAGTATTATTTTAAGTAATATATTTAAATAGATATTTAAATATAAATACGCTACTATAATATTTATATTTAAATATAAATATTATTATAATAAATTTATTATACTACTTATATATAGTTAGTACGAGTACTTATTAGATAATCTTAGGGGTATAATAGATAGTATAACTATTATTAACTATTCTAGATATCTAAAAAGGTGTCTAAGAATAAGGTAACGAAATAATAAGACTTTGTAGACGTAGCCACTCGCTTATTGTCTTGGCAGAAGGGCTTATTTTCAACAGTACTCCGTACTCGATGAAATCAGCCATATCTCGGATGTATAAAGACCGATCTCAATGATGTCTACAGCCTTAGATTCCTTGCAGTAGGACGCATCTTGTCATCTACTCGGATGAGAATAACATACTTTGGGCAGTTCCAACGCTGGTAGCAGTGACAGTTCTTTGAATCTGTCCTCGATGTTCACCCTTCGCGTGCGACTTTGGGAATCTGCACTAAGTTGAGGCGCGAGACATGGGCCTGTGAGACTTTGAATGTTGCAGTCAAGATACGGCATTCTCGGTAGGCGTATCTGATGGAATCAGTCATATTCTTTGCGCGTGTAGACTAACATCCGTTATGTTTGCGGGATTTGAATCCCTCATCTTTTCCGCTACAGAAGCGTCGGTTGCTAGGTGGGCACGATGTAAACAAATGATGAGGGGTAATTGGACTAGAGTTGGAAGCATGTATTTAGGGAGGGAAATGCCCCTATTATTCCTACTCCTTAGCAACCCCCATAGTAGCAAATCAATATCAGACAACGACATCACAAATCCTACCTTTTCTACAAACGTCTCAATGCCAAGATTTTACTAGTTCTATTCCAGGAGGGGAAAGTTCTATCACCGCCAAGGATTCTAGAGGCTTGTGCACACGCTAATGTGCCGCAACAAGTCTGGTCGCAGATCAACCCTCGCCAATTCAGTGGACACAAGTCTCTTGAACCTCTAGCAGTCACAAGTTCCTCAACTGCAAACCTTGACCGGAAATCTTGTTAGTGAGAATCACCAGCTGTGGCTCAAAATGTTAGAGTACGGTGAACATTGAACAGCATTACTAGAGGCTAGAGTCTACGCACTAAAGCTGCGCTACTCGTCACGCTCTCCTTAGACTTAGCGCCACATGTCAAACATGAGCTGAAGAACTTTACATATGTGGCCGTGGCTGGCTAATCTCCCCTCAGTCGGTGCGCCTTTTGTCCACTTCAGACCTCTCGTCCAAGCTCGGACGAAGCTGCGTATGGTCAACTCTTGTAGACTTGTCTACTACTAACGCAAAATACTTGTCAATCTCAACTAGTGTTTTCATCAGACACCGAAAGATCGCTCTAATGGCTCAGCCAGCCATGACAGGTGTCGTCTTTCCAACCAAGCGACCTTTCGAATGGGGATTGGTGGCCTGCAAGGACGCCATCCGGCACGCTGCCCATCTCCAACTTTGGTCCGTTCTATGTGTGATCCTCGTTGTGTATCTCCAGAGTGATCGTATGGCTGGCTGAAGGGGACGATCTTGGCTAGACTCCACGTTCAACAGTGTAACAGCCAGCCTTCATTGGTCATAAACTGCCGAAGATATTCGACTGACGGCGACCTCGAACCCACATTCATCTGTATTGGACTAGACTCATCTCCCTATGAAGTCAAGTCACTTTAATCTTTCTCACTCCGTGCTGCACAAGCGACGGAAGACGGACCGATGGGCAACTCATGATGGAGCTAAACTTGAGAGACCGGCCAGAGGCGTATCTCATCGACTCCCTTCCTCAATATCGTTTAAGGATATGTTACCGCTCCTTGCTACGAAAGAAGTAGATGAGCCATCCGCACCGCAATAATCGTGGTCGTTTGTATCGTTCCTGCTGTTGCAACATCATCTATGCTTGGTGCAGCACGTTAGGTCTTCGTGACTATCCTCTTGGTAGGTGACTCGTTCATTGGAAATTTACCTTCCACTACTCGTCACCTTGAGATTATATAGCTAATCATACGTAGAGAACTACCCGCCAGGATCCTCGAATCCTGCTGAGCAGAGATACAAGACTCGTACGGACGAAGCGCCCATCAACAGCATGGCTAACGACACTCCTCCGAGTAACGGCGAGCATGATGACGACTTTGCGTATCAGCCCCTCGACGTCAAGAAAGGTGGTAATATGGGAAGTGGCTTAAGGAGCCGCAACGAGAGCTACTCCAAGACTCGTATGATATGCCATAAGGATCCATAATCCCCGTGTACGTTGGCAGAATGCTAATCATGAGTAGGATCGGGACTTCACACAAGCACGGAGAGCAACGGCAGCGATGCCCACATCTTCTTTTCCAATGATCAACTAATCACGGTGCTTCAAGAGACGGTAACCCATACACGCGCGAAAGTAGTGGCCGAATTTGATCATGTTGATGAGCATTACATCCACGGCATGACGATTGAGGGCTTCCTCGAATACATCGAGCGCCAGCGCCTTACTCATATGCCACACCGAGGAAGCCGATGGGACAAGGTGCTCAAGTGGGCAGAATACTTCAGCTTGCAGGTTTCGAGGTTTTCCAAGATCGTGAAACCATTTGTCCTGGACAGTGAATTAGCTGCACAACTGATCTGGACTGCGTCTCGTACGCTGATCGAGGTGAGTCCACTCAAGCACGATATTTGACCGAGCCATTCCTGCACCCAGATTCTCTAGGCAACTAGAGCTTTCTCGCGGTTTGCCGGCGAATACAGAAATTGATATGGCTGACTTTGCGAAGCTGGGACCGGATAATGCCAAGGTCCTGGAGGTAACGTTCGGGATTTTCTACCAAATTGGGATAATACTCTCGCACCTTTTCGATATCAACAAGCTTTTGTATGTCAAGCCCCATATCCGGAGGGAGGTGGGTCTCGCATTCGATGGCATACTCAAGCTGGTCCGAGATGTCAGCATCCACTACCATGCCGAGGTGCACGGCATGATGTCGGGCGAGACTAGTCTGGACTTCATGAGCCTCTTCGGTGGCCAGATCGACGGATTCTACGCCCGAGAGAAGTACATCACAGATGCGGTCTGGAAGCATCAACTTGGCGAGGATGAGTCCATATCAATTGCGACCCTTCGATCCTGGCTTGACACCCATGATCGCATGTTGAAGAAGCTCTACCAGGAGCGGCTACTAACCCCTGAACATGGGGATGAGTATACCTGCGAATGGTTTCAGAGACACCTCATGGACTTTTCACGCAGCCAGGACGATGTTTTTGCCATGTTCGGTCCTGAAGGTTGTGGGAAGACCTATCTGTCTCGATGGATTATTGAGAGACTGCAAAGGCGATTAGGCAAGAAGACTTGTGAGTCCCATTGTTTTGTCATTTCAGATTCCTGCTATTGCTCGCGGATGCCTGTACCCCGGAGATGGTACCAGCTGTCACGGAGAGTAATACATGCTGACTTTCGTGTTTCTTAGATGACACCCTTCATTACTCGGTCAAGTCCGACATTCCTAGCACCAAAACATCTTTGGCCATAGCCAAGAGTCTTTCGTTGCAAGTATTGAACAAAAATATTGGTCATAAATCTCTCTTTCATGCACTTGTGAAGGCCTACGACCTCTCGATGTCGGAAGATGTCACTTCCACCAAGCTAGAAGAAGCTTTGTGGAAAGCTCTGGATACTGGACTTGATCGACTTTTTGAAAAGGGGAGTGACCATCTCATGATCGTCATTGATGGCCTTGACAGGTTGGAAAATAACGACAATGTCAAATCGGCGATGAATCACATAGGACTCCTTACGTCCAAACATGGTAGTCTTCAGGCCATCACTCTCTCCAGAACTTCTCCCCACAAGCCGAGCAAAGGCAAAACACAACCATTCCAAATCAAGCCTGATTATACCCTCGAAGATCTTCGCCATATTGCAGAGCATGCGCTCGGGGACTTTCCCCATTACAGGACCCTCGGTGAACATGCCCAGGAGAGCATTGTGGAGCGACTGATCCATACAGCGCGCGGAAACTTCCTCTGGTTACTCTTGACAATTTTTCTTCTCAGGAGAGAATCGTCCTCAGATTCTTTTGAGAAAGCCTCAAGAGCTGCAAACGAAGCCCCGCAGTCATTGGACCCAACGATAGGACGTATTATCGGAACCTTTGACATGTCTAAATCAGATGCCCGACTCAGCTTGTCATGGATGCTTGTCGCAGAGCGACCAATGACGCTCTTGGAGATCAAGAGCCTCCTTCAGGTAGATCTGCGAAACAAACATACCATCGAACGAAAGTCGGATATCCAACAAGACCTTCTCGTGGCATTGGGCCCCCTGATAGATATACAACACGAATTCGTCAGATTCCGGCACCCAGCCATTCAAGACTATCTACAGGGACTTCAAATCCATGGGACAACGACGCTCCTCAAACCCAGAGATGCGCAGGCGGACCTCGCCATGAGACTCTTGGCCTACTGCAAATTCAACCTTAACAAGCATCAAGACCCATCACTGGAGGTTGTTAGCGAAACGCACGTCCACAAGCTCTTCACCAAACACTTGTTACTCGAATATGCAGTACAATATTGGATCAACCATTTCAATGCTTCGTCCATGTACATCGACAGGTCCATTCAGCTCTCATCCGAATTCAAAGGTGTCTTCCCCAGTTCGACGTTTATGGCAATGCTGGAATGGGCCTGCTGGTCCCCTCAAACCCCGCGCGGTGACAATCATGATCTTGCTCTCCGGGTGCGAGAGTTAGTCTTCACCGAAAAGCATGAGTGCGTGCTCCAAAGCCTGATCATCTGCGGTATATTCTCCCGGACGGCGTCCAGAACAACAGAAGCTGGCAATCTCTTCTTTCGTGCATTCCGCATTGGTCAAGCAGTACTCCGCAAACACCACACGCTGATTGTTTCATGTGCCACAACTTTCTTAACCGTTACAGAAAGTACTACATCAACCACCCGTACAGAACTTACTTCACGGAAAGAAGAGACTCTGAGGTATGTCATCGACTTCTACAAGCATCAACATGGCCAAACACACGACCTTGTTATCCGATACTACAAGATGCTAGCTCAGCTGTATGTTGAGATCCACGAGGAGCAAAACGCCGAGTTTGTCTGGCGTGAGCTTCGTAACATTGTCAGCTCGCGCTTTGGTAAGGGATCAGAGGTAAGTTGCTGTCCCTGATCGCAGTGTTCGCGTCCTGCCAGCAGCATGCACCGTTCCCACTCATCCTTTGCTTACATATTACATACAGGAAGAGACTAGTATCTCCAAGCAGCTTATCGTTGTACTTAAAAAGGGCGATAAGAAGACCGACGTGATCGAGTACGAGAAGAGCATAACCGAGCTTACAAAAGAGCTCGAAATATGGGACAGTCATTACATACAGTTGACTATTGAGCTGGCGCTGTCTTACGAAGCACGAAAGGAACTTTTCATGGCCGAAGAAGTCTACATCACGCTCTGGAGGCGCCTCACGGAGCGCTGCCGCCATACTGGTCACCATCGTGGGGTCGAGACCCACATCCATCTTATTGATGTTGCCCTTGAATACGTCAGGTTCCTACGACGTTGCCACCGAAATGAAGAGGCCTGCAACATCTTGATCTGCGTGTGGACGGAATACGAGGAGTACGACTTCGAGTCGGAAACAATTTTCTTGCGATTGAAGATCGTTGGTGAAATCATGCGTGCTGTCAGCCTCTTCTCTGTAGCAGTGTGTGTCTTCAAGAAATGCTGGCGCTGGTTCAAAGCCAAAGGTAGGACTGACTATACGATTTCCTGCGAAGTCTTGATCACCGAAACTATCGAGGAGATGATCACAACAACGTCAGCAACTGCCGTATCGACCTCGACTACAACCTCTACGACGACGACGTCGACCACAGAAACTGTTGTCAGAGAGTTCTTCGAATCGACGCTTACACGCAAGGAGGTGACGTCCGAAACGGTTTCCATCTGCAAAAACCTCATATCATACTACATACACCTTGAGCAGTGGTCAGAAGCCCTCGAATTTTCCAGGAGATCTCTTCTCCTTATCTGGAAGTTTGTTGTATCTGGAGCCGGCACCATAGCTTTGCCCCAAAACTTCGGAGCTGGCGTAGTAGATATCGCTATCAGTCTGGCAGTATGCCACCACCATTTGCACCATTTTCATGAAGCCGAAGAAGTCTACGTACGCATCTGTCATGCTTGCCACAATTCTTGCCACGTTGAGGATGACCGACATGTCAAAGCTTACGAAGTGCTCATCAAATTTTACGAGAAGCATAATCACTGGCAAAAGATGATCGAAACCTACCAAGAACTTCTCATCCAGTATCGTAAGACGTTGGGTGCGTCCCATAAGCTGACGATCCGAACACTCTACCTTTTAGGCTCGTTGTGCGCTGATCACGGACATGGTCATTCTCATGAATACTATGAAGAGATCATCACGGTGCTCAACCACAAATCAAGCATTTGCCACGTCGATGCTTTGAATGCCATGTTCGCAATGTGCCGCGTGTACTATGAATCAGGACATTGGCAGAAGCTGAAGATCTACTGCAAAGTCTTGTGGGAGACTTGGAGGGACCGACACCACGGGCACAAAAATTTCACCACCGATTTCATCGAAGTGCTCTATCTGCGTTACCGGTACGTTTTAGAACATCATGAGGCCTGCGACTATTCGATCCTGCGGCAACTTACAATTGAGTACCGCAATACCTGCATCAAAGAATTCACTGCCACAGCCCCTATCACCATAAAGGCCTCAATCGAGTTGGCTCAAATATGCATGAGGAGTGATACTTACATCCACGAAGCAATCTCCATTTACGAAGAAGTTCTTGTAACGATCAAGACAACCATCACGACGACAACAAATTCGGTGATCTCCATTATGACTATCACAAGAGTCAAGGAGAGCCTTAACAAGGCGTATGTCTCGCTCTGTAGCCACGTTTCTGTTTCTGTTACGACTATAGAGCGCGCTATCGTCATTGTTCGTGAGCGTCTCGAGTCCTTGAAGACCACTTTGGGCTGGGCCCATACCGAGACTTTAACCTGTCTTCGAGAATATGTTCTCTTGCACCTGAAGTTGAAGAAGCAGGATGCTCATGCCACCATCATTCGTACGCTTGTCGACGCTACCGTCGAAATCGTCCAGGTAGAGAAACACTCTAAGGCTCTTCATGAAGCGGCGAAATACTTGGGCAACATCTACGTTACCTGTGATCTTTCGGAACAAGGGCGCATCATGATCGAGGACATGCGCTCGCAGATCATCACTGGAGTTGTCAAGGACAAATCCAGCTTCAAGCTCCACAAGTCTGTTGGCAGAGTGTCCTACGTCTTCCTCGTGACATTCGAGCAGGTAGTTTGCGGGCAAAGTGTTAGCTACTCTGAGATCATGGCGGACCTTCTCACGGAGAGTATTCTTTATGAGTCATACCACCACTGCATCAAATCTGAGAAAGACACCTCGGTGATTTTGCTACATGCTGCCCGACTCCGACTTTTCCTTGCAAGTCACCACCGCAAAGTTCAAAAAGACTCTTTAGAGGAGGAATCTTTCCAATTGTTCATCAAGAAGTGGCACTCGATCATCAAGAGCCGCGACGAGATCAGCCGCAAATTTTATATTGGGTTACTCATTCAGCTTGGAAGGCAGTCTCATGATGTGCAGATTGGGACTGCTGCATGCGCTGCCAGCATTGATATAGTCAGGGAGCTCCTCAATGAAGGCCATTGCCAAGAGGCTTATGAAGTCGCCTCCTGCGCCTTAAACTTCATCAAGCACCAACGCGCCTTCAATGTTTTGCAGAATGTTTCATACGGCTTTGACCTGTCCGCACTGATGGTGGGTCGTGGTCTTGAAGTCCAACTAAAAGCCAACATGAACACCAAGCTTCGTGAGAGCATGCTTGAGTTGTCCCGCAATATCATCCACGAAGTCCTGCGTGCTTGCAAAGATTCCAACATTGATTTCGTACGACTCAGGCTGCCAGAGCTGAATAGCATTGCCGGTCTCTTGGGTCAACAGCAGAATTTCGCTGATCTGGAGGTAAGTCCTTCACTAGGTTCCGTGCTCTAACACATGTGCATCAAGACTAATTCCTTATGCCAGTGGCTGCTTGATCTACTCTGGTCGTCTCGCGAGGTACAGAAAAAGTGGGGAACAGACACCATCATCGCCATCGGCCATCGATTCGTCCAGGCCCGCTATCTCAACAAAGATCACCGTTCCCGCGCCATCCGTCTATGCGAGGACATAAGCTACAATCTTCGTCGCGTCTGGGGTTCTCTGGACCCTAAGACTCTCGAAATGTCCGACCTGCTGTCCGAGTTGTACACCTCCATGGGCCACTACCGCGAAGCGCAAGGGGTGCACGAGAACATCCTTCGTCTCGTTGTCGAAGGTGATGATGGCGATGATAGAACCGTAGACACTATGGCATCACAAACGGCGCTCAAGCATGTCAACCTGCTGAAACAAAGCTTCCTGCGTCTCAAAGGTTGGGACAAGTCCGCGGCTACGTATAGGGACCTCGTCGATGCGTTGAGGCAGATTTACAAAGCCGAGCCGGGATGGAAGGATGTCCATGGCGTCGAGACTTGGGACTTCAACAAGGAAAAACCCTCGGAGACCCTCGGCAATTTCGTCGCACCAAAGGACTGGGAGTTCGTGAAGCCGGAAGATCTGGACGAAAAGGGTGAGCTTACGGGAAGGAAGGGCCTGAGACGCTCGGGGATGAATATGAAGCGCGCTACGAGCAATTGGGGTATCGGCGAGGTCCATCGTGTGTCGCATGGCTCACCGAGCTTGGCTAATGGTGGCGGTGAGAATGGTGATGTGTCCTCCAAGTCGCCGGTGGATACTCACAAGCCAGCAGTTGTCGAACGTGATGAGGGACCTGGAAGTACAGCGAAAAAACCGGTCGCTAACGGTGTCAACGTTAAGGCTTGATTCAGGGTGGGACCGTCGTAATGCTGTGAGACGAGAGATATGGATAATCATACGACATAATTGTTTACGTATTCACTTAATATACAAGCGGTCTTTACACTTTTCCATCTGTTACATAGGCTTTCCCTCCTCGGCATGCCCTATTCTTGTCCACGTATACCTCGTCTTTATATGCGTAATTCCGAACGAAAGGGTAACGTTCTTTTATCCCGTGCTTCGAATGGTATAGGTAAGAAATAGGCGTCTAGCCCCATCCATGTTAGCTTAGTAGGAGGTAGTACAGCTATAGCGCTACCACTAAGGTAGGCCACCTGGCTTGTTGATCCTTAGGTAGGGCCCTATTAGCCTAGGGCCTGTCGGAACGGGGTCGACATGGGTGATTGGAGTTTTGAAGGTTTGAGGTTCGGCGATTTGCTGTTTTAGGTTATTATAGAGGTATATAGATAAATTACTATAATCTAGTATATCTTATATTATCTACTTCGTATATACTCACCCTCCTTGACGTACGATGTATATAGCCATAATCACCTTCTTCAACCATTGTAGACGGTCACACCAGCAGTTACTAGTACAGCTAGCTACTCTTCCTCTCGGAGAATTCCGTCAGCTATGCCACAAACCCGCGTCTCCAATACTAGGATGACTCGATGAAACCCCACGATAATATTCCTAGCTCTTCAAGAATGTTGGACATATGGCAGAGTCCCCCAATCTTCTACGCTGCCGTCTGGATGCGATTGGTTCATCCAGCGTAGCTGATTCGAAATATGTGGTCATTTCCATGCAACGAGAGACACAGCCTAGCTGAGCGTGTTCACGATGTAGGCTTGACAGCCTTGCAATAAGGTGAGGTTATTGCGCTAGGTATGTTTGTGTTTGATTCGTTCATCTGTTTACTCTGTGGACTGATAGTGGATCAGCTGCCCCAGGTTCGGAATCCCTCGGCGCAGTGTCATCAAGGATGAGAAGCTCATGTCCGAGAGATCCGGCAACTGCCTACTACGTCTCAAGGTAGACAAATGTTAGCGCGACGGGGGTTCTATGGGTCGGGACACAAATTCACCACCAAAAAATGCCAAGACCCTGACATTTACTATGCCGGATACCATAGTACGTCCTTAGCCCATATACGACGGTTGTTTCCGTGTCTAGTCACCGTACTGGAGTCAATCTCACTGCTCTTCTTTCATGTTGCTGGAAGGGTGTTGCAGTGACAATTCCCCCTATGTACTTACTCGCCATGCCGCATCCTGTAAATAAAGAATGGTGTGCCAGCCAGCCAGGACCGGCTATGTCGTGTGAGGCTATAACGTTCGCAGCAGCGTTGCTCCACTATGCTCGCTCAATGCCCGTTGATCTCTTCACTTCCTCTCTATCAAGATTTACAACATCACGAATTGGTGTCTGATCAAAACCTGTTGTTATCGCGCCCTTCATCTCGTGCCGTTCATCTCGTATGCTCGTCCGGATTATTAATCAAGTATGTATGTGCTAGTGGGTATGATCAGGAACGGGGCACGGGCACAACAGAGGATCTGATCAGGAGTGAGGCATTGGTAGAATTGAGGCACTGGTTCTCACAAGGTCTGTTCTGAAACCAAAATTGGGATCGAGAGAGGATGACTAGGCTTCTACATGTCTGGCTGTGTTGCAGACATGATCTGTCCTTTGCTAGGTATATATGAGTTATATATAAAATGGCTGTATATCTCCCATCAGCTCTTCATTATCAGACACTGCTCTCGCAATTGCAACGACTGCCATCACTCGAGTCCTTATATCATCTAGCATCAGTCCATCAAGCCCACTGTTATTCTCCAACTATTATCAAGAGCTTACACCAAAGCCTCAAATACCCTTTATCACTCATCAAATCCGATCTACATTCAAGCACATCTGTGCTTTCTCCGTCCTCCTTTCGGTGGCCATGTTCTTCATCACAGGATATCTGATATCCCTCGCCCTACTGGCCATCAGTCGAGCCTCGGCAGCTGGCGACAAATATGTGGCAATTCCAAAAGATAGGCATAATACACCACAAACCAACCAAACAGACAAATCTATCAAAGCGTTGCTAGGCGATGACAAGGTCTACAGCTACATCAGTCCGTACCAAGGGTTGTCCTTTTGGTTTGCTTCGATGACCTCAGACCAACAAGATAAGATTAAGAAATTTCCCGGTGTGAGTTCTCTGCGAGGATAATCGGTTAACGTATAGCTGAAATACTCTAGGTCAGGGAGATCTGGAAGGACGATGGTTTGGCAGATGATTCTGTACTTCCAAGAAATGATATCAAACCATATGACTCGGACAATCTATACAATGATCTTCGGAAGCGTGAAGGAAGTATCAAGCATCGATCAAGCAACGTCGTCGATGATTTGAAACTTGTGTCGTGGGCATCTGGAAAAGCCTGGAAGGATGTGAAAGACTATGCCTTCGATGAGGTTTAAGGAAGCGATACCTGGATCTATCTCGTCGAAAACGGGGTCAATTTAGAGAATCCGGTTCGTATGGACCGAAATCCCACTCCAAACTTGTAATAATTTGAGGTATCAGGAAATATCTGGCAATCCTCCCGAGAAGCCATTCTTCTACGGACCGGCTGCCATCAAAACGGATAAAGACGAGACTGGTCATGGCACGTGTATGGCCTCCAAAGCTGCGGGCCCCAACCTGGGCGTGGCCAGTAAAGCGCATATGGTTGTCCTGAAGACTAGCTCATTAGCCGACACTCAATGGGCGTTTGAGCAAGCCAGAGACGATATCGTTAAACACGATCGAAAAGGAAAATCTGTGATCCTCTATGCAAGGGGACCACTAATCTCCTACGTTGGCCAAGAGAATGAGGCTCCATGGAAGGATATCAAGCCTGTGATGCAAGATATGTTTGCCAATGATATTGTTATCGTCACATCTTCGGGTAACCTTGGGGAGGCACCTGGCCATGAAAATGTCGATACTCCACCCAAGATATGGGCTGCGGAAGATTTTCCACTGATCGTTGTCGGCGCTGTCGACACTCAGGGAAAGATTGCGCTCAAGCCTGGGAAGAAGGTAAGCTTCTCCCAAGGAGGCCCCAAGGTCACTGTCTGGGCACCGGGGAAAGATGTAATATGTGCATCTCACACCAGCAACGATCCCAGACAGGACACCGGCACATCGCCTGCATCAGCCATGACAGCTGGCTTGGTCGCATATTTCCTCTCCTTTAGGAACAACCGTCCATTTTCAGTCGGGGGGGGAAACACTGCCAAAAACGCACGAAATTACATCAGGGATACAGCAAATTGGGTAAGACCTGGAGGACAAAACAAAGCCATCTGGAACATGGTTGATAGTCTCGATGCTGAGAAGACGAAGCCAACCCCAGCGCAGCCCGCCATTACTCCATCTTGCACCAACACCAAAAGAACCAACGTTCCTGACGATTATCACATCGAGATTCACGGCATCACGGGAGATGCGCTCCAGAATTTTGGGACGGACAAACTATCGAAACTTTTCAAAGAAGAAAATGGCTGTGGCGGGTCGAACAGCTGGACGTGGATTTGGGATAACGATCAGCACACCGTGGGTTCGGTCACTTTCAACATGCCCTGGGGTATGAAGGGGGGCTGCGTCGAGAGAGCGTTCATGACAGCAGCTGGAGGTCCCAAGATCGGCACATGTGTTCAGAAACACTCTGGATAGTGTCGACTTGTCTTTTATGATATCCTCGAGGTGTTCAGGAACACACTTGGAAAACTCGTCCCGTCAGTTGGATTTGATTACTGGAACTTTGCTTTCCTCGTCTTGCGCTCATGTATTTGTTTGTTTTTTATGGCGGTGAGGGGAGCTGCGACTATATGGTCATGCCTATGGTTACCTGTACGTTAGAAGAGGAGTATATCGATATTGGATTGAGTGCCGGCTAGAGTATATACACTGCCGAACAATTCATTCCAGTGCATTTGGTCAATATACGTCATTCTCTCCTTGCTCCTGACTGCGCAAAAGAGCCATGGAAACCTGTATTACACATCTCGTCAAGGTCTGCAACAATACGATGAACGTTGCTCTGAAATCTGTCATGCCACTGGTTGAGAATACTGAAAGGTGTCCATCACAACCTTCCCAAGAACAATATTTCGTACTCCCTCATACGCCCCTAAGGACCGTATCGTATATAATCCACGAACCCCTTTCGATTCAGAAGAATAAGTAGGCTGAAAATAGCAATATCAGCTTATCGGTAGCGTTTAACTAAAGAGATATAGCACTTATCACTAAGAATGAACGCTGCTTTCCATAGATAAGTGAAGAGAGCGAAAAGACTTTTGGATCTGCTAAGGTCCTCAAGGAAAGAGATTGCAGGATACTTTTGATGGCAGGACAACGGGATTTTCTTATATACACCTCACCAGTTTCACACAAGTAGTAAATTCGGAGAGCTATGTAGGGCATGCAGCACACGTATCGGTCAGGGCGGCAGCTATCCTCACCGAGATCGTCGTAGGTTGCCACCAAGAGATTGGTATCGCCAGAGGGAAGGCCAGCACTCAAAGCTGTAAAACACTGCAGATAGAGGAGGGTTAGTAACCTAACATATTTTTATTCCAATGTCCCCATGTGTCAATGCCGGAAGGGAAGTGGAATAGTGAGATATTCGCAAAAACGTACGTAGTAGGACGCGATGATCCTGATAATTTCATCCGACAGGTTGAGTTTGCGTAGGCACTGCGACGGCCGCACGGGCATAAGTTAGTAGAGGAGCCAATATTGGTATTTTCATAAAGAACGATAACATCAAGTTATCTACGAGTCGAAGCCATAGGGAAAAGATAACAGAAACGGAAGGCTACCTTTAAATCATCAAAGACCTCATCCTCATGCTCAACATACTTTCGACCCATAAGCTGACGTCGCCATTCCTCTTCTAAGGGACCCTTGTCATGAATATTCACATCCTCATCTTGTTGGGGGGCGGACATAGGGAAATCAATGATTAGAAGTATCTAGCAAGCTTTGCTTTACTTAAAAGGATTGATATCATGAGACGGAAGATTAATTGGTACTGAAGGAGTTTTCGAAAGCTCAAGATGAGGAATAGGGTACGTGGAGAGACCAAGGGGACGGGTATAATCCTTCAGAATTTAATAGAAAAAAAAAAAAAAAAATAGGTTCCTTTATCTAATATATATTAGAATACTTAATTTATATTACTATTTATATTATTTATATATATTAGAGTTCTCTCTACGCCTACCTCCTTAGAGGATAGCTTTAAAGTTAACTAGGGTTAGTACTTATTAGAGAGGAGTATTAAGGATAAGGTAAGGTAGACTTTATTATACTAGTTTAGTATATAAATAATATTTAGTATCTAATAATTAAGGATTAATTATATAAAGGAGATAATATAAGTTAAGTATAAGGCTTCTATTTACTAGGAAAATATTATTATTTATATAGATATAAGAACTTATATAATAGCTTGAGATTACTCTTATTTAATCTAAGTTATATATATAAGTAGTATTAAGTAGTACTCTACTTACTCTACTTATTCTAGTTAAGGCCTAATAAGTAAGTAAGCCTTAACTTACTTATTATACTAAAACTTCTTAGATTATAATAATATAATACTATAGGTATTTACTTATTATTACTATTATTAAATAGTACTATTTACCTAGTACGCCTTCCTTATAAAAGGCTTCCGCACCTTATATACTTAGATAGAATTCCTATATATAGAGAAGGTATCTTCTTTCTATATTAATATTATAAATTAGTTATAATATATAGTAGTAATACTATAGATCTTATTCTATATTACTAAATACTATAATTATATTAATAAAAACTACTAGCCCTAGTAGTACTAGCCTTATAGTACTAGTCCTTAATAGCCTTCTACTCCCTACTATTATATTCCTACTATTAGATAAACGGCTACTACGGCTACTAGTCTATTAGCTATCTAAGTAAAATAAGGTATTAAAGCCCTTATTACTAGAAATACTATATCTAGGTATATTTACCTAGTCCCTTACTATTACCTTTACTACTACTTCTCTAAAGTAAAAGGTAATATATCCCTACTTATATTTCTACCTTACTAGTAGTATATAATTAATAAGCTAGCTTCTAATCTAGTACTCCTTAATTAAGTAATCTATTAATTATACGAGATTAATTTATTTTTTAAGAGTAGTAGCCCTATTACTAATAAGCTTATAGTAAAGTCTTAGAGAGTACTTAAGTTCTTTACTATATATTACTTATAGCTAGAAGACTTACCTCCTAACCCTAAGGATAATAATACCCTAGAATTATCTACTATATCTATTACCTTATAATATACTAGGTAAGTATTATTACCTACTACTATAAAACGCTTCCCGCCTAAGTAGGTAGTTAATAAATATAGATTTAATATTAATATTTAAGTCTAGCGTATTAAGCTTAAGAGGGTAAATATTATCCTAATAAGCTTTAAACTTATACTACTACTATCTAAGTGTTACGATCCCGTCTAACGGCAAGAGAGAAGTAGGGTAAGGAGAGCTAGCGGTAGTAATAATACAAGAACCTAATTACTATTTAGTATCCCCTTAGGATAGGTGTAACTTAGTTAAGAGAATAACTGTTTTAAGTTAAGTACGAAGCTCCTAAACTATAGGTAAGGACCGTGACTATATAGTAGAAGGAAACCCCTCGCTCGACTGGCTCGCTGGGCTCGCTCGATGTCGAGCCTCCTAAGCTAACCGAGCGCTCCCCGGGATCGCTCCATCTAGGACGAGCGATCCTGCGATCCTATCACGTGATAATCCCCTAGATTATCTATAGTCGTAATACTAAGATACTAATACTAGTACTAAGTATAACTACTACTACCTTCTTAAAGGCCTAGTAAACTAAAATAGCTAGTATTATTACCTAGGCTATATATATATTTAATTAGATATAACTAGGTAATCTATAACCTATTATAGTAGGTCTTTAATAAGGACCTTATTTATCTACCTCTACCTCTACCTTTAAGCCTTAGAATATAGGATACTTTAATCCTAACTTATAGGTAATACCTATTAAAGTAAAAGATAACTATAATATCTATTATAATATCTTTAGTTTTATTAACTATCTCTAAGTTAAGGTAGCTAATATAGATCCTACTATATTAAGATAGAATATAGATTCCTATTTACTTAGTACTACTAATAAGTAGTATATTAACTAGCTTAATAAACTTAGCTACTCTAGCTTATATAATAATCCTAATAGTATTAATTAATAGTATAAGAGTCTTAAAGTAAGATTCTATAACTCCCTAGGTAAGTTACTAGCTTTACTTAAATTAGTCTAATATATAATTAAAGATATAAGGAATTATTATAATTTAGCTAATTATATTAATACTATTATTCTTAATAGTAAAAATACTAGCTTTACTTCTATAAAAGAGGTATAAGTTAGATTAGTATATAAATATATAGATAGAGAATTATAATAGACCTTACCTTATCTAAATAAAAAGTCTACTATTAGTAGCCTTCTTATAAAGCTTTATTATAAAAAAGATATCTAGTTTAATATATATAAGAAGCCTTCTATAAATGTAATAAGGTCCTTATTATAAGTAAATAAGTAATAGTTATAAGGGAGTAAATAAGGTTAGTAGAATTCTAATTTTAATTATCCTCCTTTTAATTTAAATATATATTAGTAGAATAGCTAGTATAATAATAATTTTAGACCTTATAATAGCCTATTAAATCCTTATAAGGGTAGACTATTAGTAATCTATTTTATAACTTATAGAACTATAGTAATAATAATTTATAGTAACTATAAAATATCTAAGTAAGGATTTTACCTAGAGGTTACTAATAGTTATAAATTACTAGTAGAAATATAAATATAATAGCTAGGATATAGTAGAATAATATTAATAATAAAAATCCCTATTATAAGCTACGTTTTTAAAATAAGCCTTTCTAAGTAAATACCCTACGTCTATATAATAACCGGGTCTACTAAGTAACTACTAAGGATAAGGAAGGCGATAATAATAAGGTCCTTAATAAGTAAGAATAATATAATACTTATAAGGAGGGGTACTATTAAGGTATTAATTAATCTTAAGTAGATTAATAGATAGACTAAGACTAAGCTCTACTAGAGCTTTTAAACTCTACTACTATTAATAAATTAGGTATTAATAATATAGTAGAGAACTACTTTATAAATCTAAAATTACTTAAACTAATATACTATTTATATACTACTATATTTAAATTAAATAATACCTTATATAAGTATCTTTACTCGGCTTATATCTTAAAGGGAAAGCCTTTTATAATACCTACCTCTATTAAAGTAGGTAAATTAAGTAAATTATCTAAGTCCTTAGTTATTTAATCTAATTCTATTAATATTACTATTAAAGGCTATAACTTCTAGGGGTATTACTATATTACTATCCTTGTAGTATTTTCAGCTAGTAGTAATAAATACTATATCTATATAGATACTAGTACTTAAGTAAGTCTAATTAATTAAGACTTTTTACTTATAGTATCTCTAATAATTTTAATAGAAAAAATACCTATACTTATAACTATAAGAGGTATTAGTAATAAAAAATATAATATTAGTAAATTTACTAAAATTCCTATATTCTTTAAAAGCCTTAATAGAAGAGTTACTTTAATAGAATATAAGTTCTATATTATAAATAATCTATTAGCTAAAGTACTTATTACTATAAATATCTTAAAGCCTAAGCGAATAGTTATTAACTTTAGGGATAACTTAATAAAAATTAATTCCTATTAGAATATAAAAATACCTATTATAATTATTAGTTAAGGTTCTTATATTACTACCTTAGTATTTATTAAGAAATAAATAAATATACTAGCTTATAGTAACTTTACTATACTAATCTTAGGCTCTTAATATTAGATATTAAAATTACTTTAAGACCGCGATTTTATATTTAAACCTAAGGTATTAAATAATCTATTACTATATATATATATTATTAATACTATATTATCTTATATCTTTATTTATAATAATACTAATAGACCTATTATACTTATATATAACTAGGCCCTTAGTAAAGTTACTAAATATAAGTTAGCTAGTTATTTTCCTATTAACTCTAATAATAAAGCTCTTGTAAGTAAACCTTCTACTAAGATAAATAGGTAGGTAAGGTTTAGTATATATAGTTTACTTACTACTATAATAGCCTTTATAAGTATAATAAGCTCTCTTTAAGTAACTGTAATAAATCCTTAGGTAGCCTAAGTAGATAAGGCCCTTAATACCTTACTAATTAAGGTATATTATCCTACTAGAGTTATAATTTATAGTACTATACCTTAGGTAGCTATATTAATTACTACTATAGTTAATAAATTTTCTAATCTTTAGAAAGATACTAATAATATTATTAGTATTCCTAAGTTATAGTATATAAAGATCCCCTTACTTAATAATTAGGAAGATTTATATAAACCTAGTTAAGTATATATATACCCTCTTAGTTAATAAGATAAGGAAGTAATTAATATAGAATTTAATAAGCTTTATTCTTAGGGACAGCTGAAATAGATAAATATATCTATACTATTCTCCTTCTCTTACTTTATTATTTAGAAAAATACGCCTAACGGTTTAAAAGGCCGTATTATTATTAATATTAAGGTATTAAATAAGATTATAATATCTAATACCTACTCTATTCCTCTTTAATTAGAAATACTTACCCTATTATAAAATACTTTATATATTTTAACTATTAATACGATAAGCTTCTTCTACTAATAGTAGGTAAAGTAAGACTATAAGTATTATCTTATAATAGCCTCTTATAAAGGCTAGAAAATATTTAATATCCCTATTATAAGGTTTAGAAACTCTCTAGTATATATCTAATATATAATTAATACTATACTTTAGGAGTTTTATTACTTTTACTATATATATATAGATAATATAGTAATTTTCTCTACCTTATTAGATAAATATCTTAGGTACCTTTATAAAGTCTTTAGTAAACTAGATAAATATAATATATATTTATCTCCTAAAAAGTTATTCCTTAGATACTTATTAATCTATTTACTTAGATAAAGGGTTAATACGCTTAGTCTATTAATAGCGGCTAAGAAACTTACTATAATTATTATACTTATATTCCTAGATACCCTAGGTTAGCTTAAGAAATACCTAGGTATAATAGGTTATAATAGGTAGTATATAGTATTCTACGCTACTATTATAATACCTTTACTACTACGTAAAACTTTACTTATTAAGTTAATTAGTATTAGAGGTAATATATATAAGAAAATAGCTAGTAGACTAAAGGTCTTAGTACTTACTCTTAAAGAGTTAAATACTTTTTACTATTTATAAAAGCTTTTTACTTCCCTAAGTATCCTTTACTACTTTAACAAATAGCGTTAACTATTTATTAATCTAGATATAAGTAAGAAATTTAGGTTTAAAGCTATTATCTACTATATTATTAAAGACGCTTATAAATAAGGCCCTTCTTCTATAGTTATAATAGTAGGATTATCTAAGTTCTCTAAGTAAAAATCTTAGTAACCTATTTTATTTCTTAGTCGTTTACTTACTAATACTAAGATAAGATATTAGCCTACTAAGCTTAAAATTACAGGGTTAGTATAAGTTATTAAGAAGGTCTATTATATAATTAAGGTTATAAGAAAGCCTATTATAATTATCTATATAAATTACTTAGCTATAGTTTTAATAGTAAGGTAAATAAGTTTAAATATAGTATTAACTAAAAAACTTAATCTCCGCCTTATTAGAGTATTAGAATATCTTTAATAATTCTACCTAGATATCTATTATAAACTAGGTAAAGTAATTATAGTACCTAATACCTTATTAAGACTAGTAAGCTATAAATATTATCTATATTAAGATATAAAGGGTAAGTTAAATACCTTATCTATAAAATACTTCCCTATTAGCCTTATTAAGATAAGTAATACCTTTTAAGATTAGCTAGTTACTAGTTATTAAGGTAAACCTTAATAGGTAAGAATAATTAAGATAGTTAGGTAGAATAAGGACCTTTATAGTAACGCCGTAACCCTAGTATATAAATTTATTAGTTAGGTTCTATATTTTAAGGATAATAAACGAGGGCTACGTCTATATATCCCTTCTACTATAGAAGTAGAAGTATTTAAGCTTATATATAATAAATTAGAATACCTAGGCTACGTCTATATATATAAAAGGCTAATAGAGGGTTTATATAGTTATAACTTATCTAAAAAGCTTTATAAATTTATCTACTATTACCCTTAATATTAGTATAACTAGATACTATAGTATAAGCCGTATAGGTTATTATAACCTATCCTATTACTTACTTAGCCGTTCTATATAATTACTATTAACTTTATCCTAGTATTCCCCTTAATTATAAAAGGCTTTAATATTATCTTAATAGTTATATATAAATTTTCTAAAGTAATTATACTTATTCTAGGTAAGACGACTTAGACGGCGAAGGATTAGGTAGTAATACTACTTAATAGATTAGCTAATATAAACTAGGGTTTACCCTAAGTAATAATCTTAGACTATAATAAAAAATTTATTATATAATTATAGTAAAGTATCTTTTATTATCTAAAAATTAATTTACTTTACTTAGCTACCTAGTACCCTTAGACTAATAGTTAGTTAGAATAATTAAACTAAACTATTAAAATAGCCCTTTAGTACTATATTACTATTATTAAGTATAATTCTCTATAGCTATCTATTCTTCTAAGAATAATAGTAGCGCTTAATAATTATACTAAATATACTTCTATAAGTAAAACACCTATTAAAGTACTTTATAGATTTTAAATAAAGGAGGTATTAGATCTACTAAAGCCTAAGGTAGATTATATACTACTAGAGATTATAACTACCTTACTAATAAGGCCCTTATTACCTATTATAAAAGTAACGCCGTTAATTATATAAGTACTCTAAGCACCTATCTTTATAATAGAATATTAACCTTCTTATATTAATATAAAAGACGCTATTACTTTTACCTTACTTAAGATAAAGGACTACTATAACTTAAAGTATATAGTAAAATTCTTTAATATTAATAACCTTATAAACCTATACTTATATAAGGGTTATAGGATTCCTAGTATTATATTAAATAAGCTTAGCTAATAGTATATTAGCCCCTTTAAGGTCCTTAATAGAGTAGGTAGTCTAGCTTATAAGTTAGAGTTACTATATATAATAAATATTCACGACGTTATCTTAATAGCCTATCTTAAACCTACTATTAATCTAGTAGATAACTTATATTAACGCCGCCGCCTATCTACCCTACCTATTATTATTAATAGAGACGTTAAATATAAGATTAAATAACTCTTATAGAAATACTATATTTATTATAACCGCGGTTAGTCTACCTAGTACTTAGCCTAATAGCTAGGTTATAGACTAGAGGATAACTAATAGATACTAGATTATTACCTATTAAATACTCCGGAGCTTATCTAGGTATATAAAGAGGTAAATAGTCCTAAGGTAGGAGCTAAAGAATAAGTTAGTAATAATCTTCTTACTATAATAGAAAATGCGGAAATTAGGACCCTAACCTTATTACAGCTTATTAGTTAGTTAATAAGTCCCCTAGATTCCTTTCCTAGACTAGCGCGAATATTAAAAGTTAGATATTTCTTCCTATTCTACCTACCTACTTACTAATACTTTATAATATTTTTTATTTAAATAAAGTTATATAACTTACTTTTAGCTATCTACTACTTTAAAAATAATAAAAATCGATATAGTAGTTTAAAAGATATATTAGAATAAATAGATTTACCTACTAAATTTAGCGACTATCTAATATCTTAGTATATCCCTACTATCTAACTAATTTTTCTTCCTACCTTATTTTTATTATTAAATACCTTATTATAGATATTATTCCTCCCCCTTATAATCTACGCCTTATAAGTTATACTAATTATCTTTAAAGTATATATTATTACCCTTCTTATATTAAATATAGCTCCTCTAGCTCCCTACTAATACCTTCTAAGCGCGTAGCTCTTTCTAAGCTATACCCTAATACTATTAATAAGAGGGTTAAATCTTATAAGAGTAACGGTATAAGGCGTATTAGACGCCTAAAGAAGACTAATTTAGGAACCTAGATTAAATCTAGGAACCTACTAGTAAACCCTAGAAATATTACGTTAATAGAACCTCGCCTTAAAGAAAACTTATTAAGTACTCGCCTTTATAACCCCCTTAATAAGGGTATTACTCCCTAGTAGCGTATAGCCCTTACTAATATAACTATTTAAGTAGTTATTCTACCTAGGAACCCCTAGTAATATACTCCCCTAGCCTTTAAAGAAGCCCCTTAAGAATTTACTTTATAGCCTCCCTTTAAATACTATTAATATACCTATTACTAGTATACTTAATAGGAGGCTAATATAGAGGATAATACTAAATACTAACCTCCTATTTAATAATACTTATACTAGTAGTAGAACTATATATATTAGGGGCGGACGCTAGGCTAAGGATATTAAGTATATTGTTACAACCCGTCGTCTTCTAACTAGAAGGCTCCGGAGTCTAGGTGGATCTCGTAGAGAGGAGTGTCAAGGACTAGGGTAAATAGGCTTCGTACTAAACTAGTCTAATACAGGTGGAGTATTATATTTAGTATCTAGGAGATATCTAGGTTAATAATATAAGTTAAGCACGAAGCTCCTATCTAAAGGGAAAGCACGCTTTCTATATAGTTATAGGAAATCCATGCTCTATATAATCTATAGACTAATTAGTAGTTTAGCTAATCTAACTAATCTACTAATAGGTTAATAAGATCGTTCGATCTATTCCTCTTAGTAATAGATTAGGATAATAACTACGCCTATACGCGTACTATAAGAACTAATAGAGCCTAGGCGTAATATTAGGTCCCCCTCTAAAGTTTCTCGTCCTAAGAATTCCGTTCCGGTCGTATTATACTACGTCTATCCTAAACCCTCAGCTTATCCGTTTATAGGAAGCAACTAGTAAAGGAACTATCCTCTAGTAGTTTAGTTACTATACGTCCTTACGATAGTTATATAAAGTCGGGAAGCGTTTATAAAATCAGGAATCGTTTAGATTAATATTTACGCTGTACTAAAAAGAATATATTAGAATATAGCCTTATTCCGTTTTCGCCTACTAAATGGCGCCGGCTTTAGGAGTAACGTCGTTAGAAGGCTGCTTAGATTAAGGAGGTCTTTACCCGGCTTAACCGTCTTTATCGGGAAATAAAAGTACTAGAGGAGAAATCGGTTAAGATAGTAAATAATAAGATATCTAATATTAAGGATATTAAGAAGGAGGAAAAGAGTAGGGTTTATCCCGAGGATCTCTTTTTTAACGTTGAAGAGGAGGAACTTATAACCCCCGACCTTAACTAGTCGGTTCTTACTACGGGCTCGTTTGATTTCGGTTCTATTACTTCGACTCCTTCTAGTGAAACTATCGCAGGAGGTCCTAATAGTTCTTAAGGTTCTTAACTAGTTCCTAGGTATTCTCCGAGTCTTTATATCCTTTCCATTTTACTAGGTAACTCTAACCTCTTTATAATAGAATCTTTTCGGCTTCGAATTCATTCTCTTCTTCTATATAATAGTAGAAGGTTTCCTATAAAGGTGTATTAGGGTCTACTAGTTCTAATATTAAGATATAGAATACTAGGTAGATTTTAGCGTCAGGTAGAAGCTATAATTTATAGTTGATAGGCCCTTTATTTCTAATAACTAAAAATAGTCCGACTTTAATATAGTCTAGTTTCCTACTTAGTCTTATACCTTTCAAATTTTTTGTAAGGAGGTATACTTTATCCCCCTTCTTTAGCTAAGGACCTAATTTTCTTTTCTTATTTACTAGCTTCTCTATAGTAATATTAGCCTCGCTAATCGTGTACTACATGTCTTTATATAGGTTTTTCATGTCCGAAGTTAACACCAAGGCTTTTTTAGTATCTAGTCCTTGTCGAGGATCTAGGAATAAGTTTGCGTGTCGACCGTAGTTTATAAAAAACGGTGACAGCCTTATTATATCTAACCTTTTATCGTTATATACTAACTGTACTATTAGGAGTAATGCAACCTAATTATTTTGCCTTTTATTAACGTAGTACCTAAGGTACACTTCTATTATCTAGTTAATACGTTTAGTCTATCTATCCGTTTAAGGGTAGTAGGCTGTTAATATTCGTAGTTTGGTTTTAATCGACGCGACTAAAGTTTTCTAATAATTTGATATAAAGAGTTTGTCTCTATCCGAAGTTATTAATTCTAGTATGCTATAATCTCTAATTAGTCTGTCTAATAAAATGAATTCAAGCTAACTAGCGTTATAGGATTCCTTATATAGGATTATAATGGCGTACTTAGTAAGTTTATCTACGATAACTATTATTAAATCGTACTTATTATTAGTTACTAGGTTAACTAACTAAGGTAGTTTTATAATAAAGTCTATCGTAATATCTTTCTACGGTGTGTCTAAAACTTCTATAAACTGAATTTGTCCGTACTTAGCATGTCTTACAGATTTGTTCTGCTAGTAGCATATACATTCCTTGATATATTACTCGACTGACGCTCGCAGGTTTAATACGGCGTATACTCTTTGAATGAGTTCTAATATCTTGAATACTCCTAGATATCCTAGTAAAGGATTATTATAGTAATCCCTAATTACTCCTTCTATTACTTTTAGTAGTAAGTACAGCTTCTTTTTATACTATAATAGGTCCCGGTTAGGCTGTTCTTTCCTAAGTTATCCGGCTAGGTTATTATTCTTATATACTTCCTTTAAATTAGGAACTACATGTGTTATAACTCGTATAGTCGTGGCTAGATTCCTTACTAGTACTAACGATCTATCGTTTTCTTGTTTTAAGATAGGCTGAGTCGTAATGTCTTTTATTTATATATAATTAGATCGTCTACTTAAAGCGTCTACTCGTCTATTATCTTTTCCTAGGGTATACTAAATTTTAAACTTATATTACCTAAAGAGTTCGAACTATTAAACTTATCGTCGATTCAACTCTTTCGTAGTTATAAAACCTACTAGGTTTTTATAATTAGTAAAGATAGTAAGCTCCGAATAACTTTCGGCATATACTCTCTAATATTATAGAGAATAGACGACTACTAAAAGCTCCTTGTCGTGTATATTATAGTTCTGTTCTACTAGAGATATCTTGCGCGAGTAGTATACTACTAGATACTATTTGCCGTCTTTCTATTAATAGAGGCACGCTCTAATTATAAGATCTGAAGTATCTGTCTTAATACGTACTAGTTCTCTATTTCGAAATATATAGAGTACTAGAGGATCTATATAAGCTTGCTTCAGTTCTTTAAATACTCTTTTCTAGTTAGTATCCTATCGAAATCCCGTGTCCTTTTTAGTGATTTCTATTAGTAGCAAGGCCTTCTTAGAGTAGCCTTCTATGAAACGTCTGTTAAAGTTAGCGAATCCTAAGAATCCTTATACTAATTTGACATCGTGTAGTGTAGGCTATTCCTATATAGCCTGAATCTTCTTAGGGCTTATATAAACGCCTTTAGTTATTACTATAAACCCTAAGAACTTGACTAAGGTCTTATAAAACTCGTATTTCTCTAGCTTTAGGAGGAGTCTAGCTTATAATAAGCATGTTAATACATCTTATATATAAAGGATATGCTCTTTAAGAGTTTCAGAGTAAATTAATATGTCGTCGAGGTATACGATTACTATAAGATCTAAATAAGCTTATATAACATTATTAACTAATGCCTAGCAGGTTACTAGTACGTTAGTAAGACTAAACGGTATAACTAGGTACTCGTAATATCTATACCGAGTCCTAAATACTATTTTCTATTCGTCACCTTCTTTTATTCGAATTAAGTTATACGCTCCTCGAAGATCTAACTTTATAAAGATCTTTGCTTTAGCTAGCCGGTCCTACATGTTACGCCTAGGCTCTTTTAGTTCTTATAGTACGCGCGCAGGCGTAGTTATCGTCCTGATCTGTCGCTAAGAGGAATAGATCGAACGATCTCATTGACCTGTTAGTAGATTAGTTAGATCAGCTGAACTACTAATTAGTCTATAGATTATATAGAGCATGGATTTCCTATATCTATATAGAGAGCGTGCTTTCCCTTTAGATAGGAGCTTCGTGCTTAACTCATGTTATTAACCTAGATATCTCCTAGATACTAAATATAATACTCGACCTGTATTAGACTAGTTTAGTACGAAGCCTATTTACCCTAGTCCTTAATACTCCTCTCTACGAGATCCACCTAGACTCCGGAGCCTTCTAGTTAGAAGACGACGGGTCGTAACACTTTAAGTACCCTTAAGATAAGTACCTCAGGATAAAGGGACCTTACCCTAGGTAAACGCGGTCTATAATAGTTAGTAATAGCAGAAGTTAAAGAAGGTATTAAGGTTACTAAACCAGATTTATACTATAGCGATCGAGATAAACTTGAAGAGTAGTTAGTATAAATATAGCTATACTTCTCTTTTAATAAAGACGCTATAAGGCTAAAGAAATAACTACTATTTACAATGACTTATATAAGAGGACGGGCCTAGAGATAGTCCGCCCCATTTCTCAGACGATATATAGAAGATCTCGACGACGACGACAATATCTCCATTAAGTTATAGATAGAGAGCTTGACGCTCTTTTACTAGGAGATAAGACGGATATTCGGACCTTCTAATAAAGCTAGCGTAGCGACGAGAGTCATCTAGTACCTAATATAAAAGAAATCGGTATCTAAGTATATAATATAGTTTTAATAGTACTTTATAAGAACTAACTAGGATAATAACGCGCTGATAGTAATATATCGGAGAGGATTAAAACCTTAGGTAAAGAAGGAACTTATACGAGACGGAGCCGTTTATAATAACTTAGACTTATTAATAAGAGCCTTAACACGAGTTAATAACTAGATCTACGAGTTAGTAATAGAACTACGCTATAATAGTAGAGTTTCTAGACTCGGTTATATAGGACTCTATTCCGGAGGAAGTTATAGGAAGAAACGATTCTCACGCGATCCTTACGGTCCGATGCTAATAGAGTTGGACTTCACCGAGAAAAAGAAACCGTTTAGAGGTAAGAAATAGTAAGGGGGTAAGAAAGCAATGAATTGCTATAGCTATAGCAAACCGGGCTATATCGCTAGAGACTACAGGTTAAAAAACATAGTAAAACGACCTTAGTTAAATATATTAGAAAGAGTTCTAGTTAGGAAGACTAAACCTCTAAGGGATTAATAAGAAACGGAGTACGACGACACCGAGCTAGATATAATTATAGATGATTTGCTAGCCCTCGTTAATCCACCTATTAATAGAGAACTATAATCTAGAGAAGAAGAATTACGCGAAGAAATAGCTAAGAAATAGAGAAATATTGTAAAGATTAAATAAAGGCTAGTAGATATTTACGAATAACTTAAGGAATTAGACTCTAGTAACGAATATAATAGTAGTTATATTCGGAAGGGAAAACCCGAATAAAGCCGAGAAAGCGAGGATGATTCCGACTGGGAAAACCTCAGCCAGACTTCTAAGAAAGAAGGTGATAGAGTAGCATCTCGAGCTTCTATATTAAAAGATCCACAGATAAAACTCGAGGAACGGGTAGAGTTCTACCAAGAAAAAGTAGTAGGAGGACTTCTATAGAAGGAGTTTAGAAATGACTTAGTATATTTATAGCACGGAGTAATATACTAGTTAGCCTACGCCGATGAAACATATATAGTTTACTACTAAGCGAAGATAAACTTAGGGAGATCTATTAGAATCTAAACGTGTAGAAAGATTTAGTTAAGCTATAATAATATAAGTTATTATTAGTATTTAGTAACTAAAAGGTCAAGGAAGTAGTTTCCAAACTATAACTAAAGATGGTATAATAGTCTTTATAAGCACCTTAAATATAACGAGTACACGTTAGAGTACTACTTAAATAATTAGTATACCTATTTCTACGACAACTACAGTAAGTACATGTATATAAAAAGAACTACCGGATTCCTATCCTTTTCAGGAAAAGAGTAATCCCTTATATTAAGGGGAAGTATAAGGAGATTAATATCCTTACCCTAAAAATATATTAGCTATATTTAATAAACTACGTAATATATATAAATATACCGGTTAAGATAGATAGTTAGCGGACTATAGTAATAATAGATTCTAGAGTATCTGGAAACTTTATCTCTAAAGTATTAGTACGGTTAGTAGGCCTACTAACGCGAAGGAAGAAGGATTTATATAACTTACGAATGGCTAACGGGTCAACGCTATTAAAAGGAAGCGTAGACGAGGAGATAACCTCGCTACTATTTATAATTCAACGATACTATAAGGAAATGTCCTTTAATATTATAAGGATAGCTACCTATTACATTATATTAGGCATGCCTTAGTTAGAAAAGTATAACCTAGTAATTAACTAGAGAAGAAAAGTACTTAAGTTTAAGCGAACTGGCGATATTACTAGATTCTAACCTACACGTCGATAGTAGATGACGGTAGATAAGAAATCGAACCGAAGAACGGTTAAGGTATATATTACCTTAATTTCGAATAAGGATAACCTTAAAATATAAGGATCCGACTTAATAGATACTAGTAGCGGTCCGCTAGGTTAATAAGTTAGAGTTCTTGAAGTAACTAATAGTACTCCTAATATCTTATAAGAGTATTAAAGATAGAAACGCCTCTTTATAAAAGAGATAATAGTAAAAGCTCTGCCTAAATACTAACCTTAGGATTATAAAATCAAACTTGAACTAGGGAAGGTACTAATATTTAAACCTATTTATATATTATCTGAAAAGGAACTCTTAGTACTACGCGGGTACTTAGATAAGAACCTAAAAAAGGGATTTATTTAAGAATTCAAATCACTAGCAGGATATCTAATACTCTTTATAAAGAAGAAGGACGGATCCTTATAATTATACGTCGACTATCGAAAGTTAAATAATATAATAATTAAGAATTATTACCCGCTACCTAATATTAGCGAGCTGTAGGATCGGCTAGTTAAAGTAAAAGTCTTTATGAAGTTAGACTTATAAGGAGTATATAATCTCATTTAAATAAAGGAAGGTAATAAATAGAAAATAGTATTCAGGACTTGATATAGATATTATAAGTACCTAGTTATACTATTTAGACTTACTAACGTACTAGTAACCTGCTAGGTACTAGTCAATAATATTATACGGGTATAATTAGACTATTCAGCTATTACATACCTTAATAATATATTAATCTACTCTAAGTTAATAGAGGAACACGTCCCTTATATATAGAATATATTAATATATCTATCTAGGGCTAGGCTCCTCCTTAAACTAGAAAAGTGCGAGTTTTATAAGACCTTAGTTAAGTTCTTAGGGTTTATAGTAATAACTAAAGGCGTTTATATAAGCCCTGAAAAGATTCAGGCTATATAGGAATAGCCTATACCACACAATATTAAATCAGTATAAGGGTTCTTAGGATTCGCCAATTTCAATAGACGTTTTATAGAAGGCTATTCCAAGAAGGCCTTACTACTTATAGAAATCACTAAGAAAGAAACGGGATTCCGATAGGATACTAACTAAAAGAAAGTATTTACCGAGCTAAAGCAAGCCTGTATAGATCTACTTATACTCTATATATTTTATAATAGAGAACTAGTATATATTAAAACGGATGCCTCAGACCTTGTAATAGGGGCCTACTTATATTAGCGGAAAGATGGTAAATAGTACCTAGTAGTATACTACTCACGTAAAATAACTGTAGTAGAATAGAATTACGATATATACGATAAAGAGCTTCTAGCTATTATCTATTCTTTATAATATTAGAGAGTTTATACTAAAAGTTATTCCGAACTCACTATCTTTACTAATTATAAAAATCTAGTTGGTTTTATAATAACTAAAGAATTGAATCGATGACAAGTTTAATAGTCTAAGCTTCTTAGATAGTATAAATTCAAAATTTAGTATACCCTAGGAAAAGATAATAGACGAGTAGACGCTTTAAGTAGATAATCTAATTATATATAAACGAAAGATATTATAAATTAACCTATTTTAAAATAAGAGAAAGATAGATTATTAGTATTAATAAGAAATTTGATAATAACTATATATATTATAATATATATAGTTCTAAACCTAAAGGAAGTATATATTAACGACGCCCTATCTAATAAGCTTAGGAAATAATAATCTAACCGAGACCTATTATTATATAAATAGAAGCTATATTTACTACTAAAGGCGGTTAAAGAAGTAATTAGAGATTACTATAATAATCCTTTACTAGGACATCCGGGAGTATCTAAAACATTAGATCTTATTTAAAGAGTATACGCCGTACTAAACTTGCGAGTATTAATTAAATAATATATCAAGGAATATATATATTACTAGTAGAATAAATCTATAAGATATACTAAATACAGATAAATTCAGTTTACTAAAGTTCTAGATATACTATAAAAAGATATTATAATAGACTTTATTATTAAATTACTACTATTAGTTAATCCGGTAACTAATAATAAATATAACTTAATAATAGTTATTATAAATAAACTTACTAAGTATACTATTATAATTCTATATAAAGAAACCTATAATGCTAGTCAGCTTGGTTTCATCTTGTTAGATAGACTTATCAGAGATTATAGTATACCGGAGTCAATTACTTTAGATAGAGACAAGCTCTTTACCTTAAACTATTAGAAGACCTTGATTATATTAATTAGAACTAAGTTATAAATATTAATAGTATATTATCTATAAATAGATAGATAAACTAAATATACTAACTAAATAATAGAAGTATATCTTAGATACTACATTAATAAAAGATAAAATAATTAGGTTATACTACTTCTAATAGTATAATTAGTATATAATAACAAGAGATTAGATATTATAAGGCTATCACCGTTCTTTATAAACTATAAATGATATATAAATTTATTCTTAGATCCTAGGTAGGGACTAGATACTAAGAAAGCCTTAGTATTAATATCTGATATAAAAAGTCTGTATAAAGACATATAGTAAAAAATTAGCTAGGTTAACACTTTTATAAAGAAGTCAGCTAATAAGAAAAGAAAAAGCGGACCTTAGTTAAAAAAGGGGGATAAAGTATACCTCCTTATAAAAAATCTGAAAGGTATAAGATCAAGCAAGAAACTGGACCACGTTAAGGTCGGACCATTTTTAGTTATCTAGGAGAGAGGACCTATTAACTATAAACTATAACTTCTACTAGACGCTAAAATATATCTAGTATTCTATATCTTAATATTAGAACTAGCAGATCCTAATACATCTTTATAAGAAACCTTCTATTTTAAAATAGAAGAAGAGAATAAATTTAAAGCTAAAAAGATTCTATTATAGAAAGGTCAGAGTTACCTAGTAAAGTGGAAAGGATACGAGGACTTAGAAAGTACCTGGGAACTAGTTAGGAACCTTATAAGCTACTAGAACCTCTTATAATAATTCTACCAGGGTCTATAAGACTACCCTAGTTGAAATCCGCAGGGATCTCGACCTATTTAGAAGACATATTAAAGAGGAAGTCGTCAGGGTTAGGAACGCCGAGTTACTTGTCCGTTTCCACTTCCTTAATATTCTTTAACTCGCCTTTAACTATTTCACGCTCCTACTTCTCTAAAGTAGTAACCTCTTTATTATAGCGTATGAAGCGAGCTAGTACTTTATTAGCTATCTTCTTCTTCTCCTCCTTTTACTTACGTATCCGGGCCTATCTAGCAGGAGAAAAAGGCGTAAGGTTATAGCTACGACCCTTGCGGGCGTACTTAATATAGCGGTTAGAGGAACCACTAACCTTACACTTCTTAGGACTTTAAGCTTTCTTATAGTTCTAATACACGCGTATTAGGTCAATAGGCTTAAAGGAATTAATTAATTAATAATGACGAAACTCGGCCGGAAGATAATATCGTTTAGCAGGTATAATAGCTAGAAGTTTTCGGGATAAAAACTAATAGGGGGGAACCTAATATTAGGATCAGGCTAGGCAGGCCTTATACTATGCCTAGTCAAGGTAGTTCCTATTATAGTATAATAGATTACTAAATAATTAGTTAAACCATATTATAATAGATTACTAATCGATTAATTAAACTATATTAAGATGGATTACCGGGTGAACTATTAAACTATACCTCTTAATAGGATTTTATATATCTATATAAAGAGCGTGCTTTCCCTTTTAGATAGGAGCTTCGTGCTTAACTTATATTATTTACTAGACTATCTCCTAGATACTAAATATAATACTATACCTGTACTAGACCAGTTTAATATAAAGCCTGTTTACCTTAGTCCTTAATACTCCTCTCTACGAGATCCACCTAGACCCTAGAGCTATCTAGTTAGAAGGCGAAGAGGTTGTAATATACCCTAGCTAGAAGGATTATAACTACGCGTAGGAGTAGGAGTAGTAACCCTATAATTATAGGTATAACTAGTAGGATTTTAATATAATCTACTTTCTCTTATAAGTAGATTATTATATAGCTTAATACTAGGAAATAGTAATATAATAGTAGTAATAAAGTATATTTATACCCCCCTAATAGCTATAATAGCTCCCTCCTATATATAATAGAAAAGATACGCGGTAATTCCTAATAGGAGTATTATAAGCCCTCTACTAGGCTAATAATAGTAGCGACTTATATATTATAGGTTTAAGAGAAAGAGGATACCTTAATACTAGATAATATAAGAAAGGAGTAGCTAGAGTAGTAGTAGAATAGTAGGAGGGCTAGTAGTACTTATTAGTTTAGTTAAACTATATAAGGAAGGGTAAGAGGGTAATTAAGGGAGTATAAACCTTTTAAGAGTAGAGAAAGGGGCGTAGCCCTAGTAAGAGAGAGGAGTATATAGATTTTAGGATCTAATACTACGTAATATAAAGTATAAGGGAGAGGATAGTATATAGTATTTAAAGGCCTAGAAGTAGTATAGTAAATTAGGTAGGTAAGAGAGGTTTTCTTTTATAATTTATAGTTTCCTTTAAAAATTAGAGTTAAAACGCCCTTATTAGCTCTAAGTAGCTAGATAGTAGAGTATAAAATATAAATATAAATATAACTATTATATAATAAATATAATTATAACCTAATTAATATTAATTAGATATAAAAATTCTTAAGATAATATCTTATAATTTAAATAGCTTATATCCCTCTCTTTAATAAAGAGTATATAAGAGTTAAAGATCCTATTATCTTTTCTATATAATTTAACCTTTATTAGGAAATAAAGATAATATATAAGGTAGAGGATTTAAATATTTATAATATTAAAAAAAAGGTTTTATATAAGAAATTATTATTAAGTTAAAAGTTATAATTTCTAAGTATAAGAAGAAATTATATATAACTTAATATAATAATAGAGAATAAGTCTTACTTATTAAGTATATCTCTATTAATAGTTATATTATAAAGTCGTAGATAATTTTTATAGGAAAGTTATAATAGAAGGTACTATAGTATTAAATAGTCTTAGGGGTCTAATAGATAATATAATAGCTATACTAGATATCTAAAAAGGTGAAAAGGTATATAGGAATAAGATAACGAGATAATAAGACTATATAGACGTGGCTACTCGCTTATTCTCTTAGTAGAAGGGCTTATTTCTAATACTCCCCTTAGGCTATTACTACTACCGCCTTACTATTACCGTTCTATTACTATTACGTTTAACGCGGAGATTTCCTAGAGATTTCCTAGCCGTTATAAGCTAAATCCAGCCTGTTTCCTTATTCCTTCTTATTTATAACTAACTAGGCTATTCTTTCTTTTATAACTAACTAGGCTATTTATTCTTCTATAACTAACTAGGCTAATAGTTCTAAGGCTATTATAGGCTATTAGCTGATTTTCTTATAACTAACTAGGCTATTTAGGTATTCTATAACTAACTAGGTTAATAGTTCTAAGGCTATTATAAGCTATTAGCTATTCTTCCCGTAACTAACTAGGCTATTTAGGTATTCTATAACTAATTAGATTAATAGTTCTAAGGCCGTTATAAGCTATTAGCTATTCTTCTCGTAACTAACTAGGCTATTTAGGTATTCTATAAGTAACTAGGTTAATAGTTCTAAGGCCGTTATAAGCTATTAGCTATTCTTCCTATAACTAACTAGGCTATTTAGGTATTTTATAACTAACTAGGTTAATAGTTCTAAGGCTATTATAAGCTATTAGCTATTCTTCTTATAACTATAACTATTATAAGCTATTACTACTACTATTATTCTTGTAGCTATAACTATTATAAGCTATTACTACTACTATTCTTCTTATAACTATAACTATTATAAGTATTTACTACTACTTCTTCTATTTATAGCTATAACTATTATAAGCTATTACTACTACTACTATTCTTCTTATAACTATAACTATTATAGGCTATTACTACTACTTCTTCTATTTATAGCTATAACTATTATAAGCTAATACTACTACTATTCTTCTTATAACTATAACCCTTATAAGCTATTACTACTACTATTCTTCTTTATAAAGCTCCCCTTTTCCTAGAGAAGTCTCTGTATATAAGCCTTTTTCTACCTATAAAAGGCCTGCTAGGTCTCTCCTTCTTAGAGAAATCCCTAGAATACCTATCTATTACTATTATACTAAGTAACTAGTCTGAAATATAGAGGTATTATCTTATCCTTCTCCTAAATTTCTAGTCCTCCCCTTGTAACTTATATAAGTTTTATACTCCCCTAATTCCTCGCTTATTTAGCCTATATAGTCGATGATTTAGATAGGAGGGAGTAGATAAATCGCGTTATTATTATAGTTTATTATTATTTTATAATAACCTAACTAGCTTTTAATGTAGCTTAATACAGATATAATTCTTTATAGTAATTAAGTACTACTAGCTAGGCTTATAACCTATTAAATAGTCTTAGGGGTCTAATAGATAATATAATAGCTATACTAGATATCTAAAAAGGTAAAAAGGTGTCTAAGAATAAGATAATAAGATAATAAGACTATATAGATATAGCTACTTACTTATTCTCTTAGTAGAAGGGCTTATTTCTAATATATAGTAGGAGGTTCTTATTAAGGGTTATATTACTATTAGTAATAATAGCTAGATATAAATAGTAAGGATAGTAATTAGAGCTAGTAGAGCTAGAAGGAGTAATTAGGTATAAGTCGCTATTAGGCCTATAGTATAATAGCTCTTATATAGCTAAGAATTAAGACTATTATAATAATAATACTATATACTATAAGTAAAATATAAGATAGCTACTATATTAATTCTTCTTATTATAAAGCCTAGCGTATAATTATTACGCTAGAAGCCCTAGAATACTTAAGGGGTAGAATTATAGTAACTATAATAATAATAGCTTAATAGAGACTTAGTAGACCTCTTATAATAATATTATCTTCCCTAATATAACTAGTAGATTAAGCTTATAGAGATATAATTAATCTAGATATATATTAATAGCTATTAGATTAAATTAATACCTTAGAAGTAGATAGGTAATAGACCTCTTAGAATTAGTTATAAGTAGTATAAGGCCTAGTCTAGTACCTACTCTCCCTTATAATCCTACTATTAGAATACTTATATTAATTAGTTAGAACTAGAAGAGGGTTAAATATAATAAACCCCCTATATTTACTAGCCCTCTTATAGATATCCGCCTCTAGATTATTAACTATAATAATTTTTTTAATCTATAACTTATTAAGGGTATAAGTATATAAGCCTTTATAGCTTATACCTATCTAAGACCTAGGATTAAGACGTGAATATAATTAGAGTAAATAGATAAGAGAAATTAATAATAATAATAAGAAAAGAAATACTAAGACTAAATACGCGACTAATAGTTAGACTATCTCTTCCCCTTATACTAACTTCTATCCTCCTCTCCCTTATAGTAATAGTAGAAGTAGTACTACCGGCTATACTAGTAATACTAGTACTAAAGGCCGGTTAACTAATTAGATAGTAGAAGTAAAAGTAGAAGTTAGTAGTATATCTATCTATTAGGGTAATAATTATAGAGTTAGAATAGGGCTTATAAGTAAGGTAGATATAAGAAAAATATACTATTTATATAGTAGAAGGAATTAGCTAATTAGGGCGAGGAATATATATAAGGAAGCTTATAAAGTATTAATTTTAGTCGTTAATTAGAATATAAATAATATGAAAACCCACGTTATTATTATTTATAATAGTATAGATATAAAAAGGAGTTATTTAGGTGGTAGCCCTATAAGGCTAAGCCTCTTCCAGGTAGTTATAGGCCTCTTCTAGGAGTAAAACATAAAAATCTGGAACTTTACCGGTATTTTCTAGTATAGATATATTTTTTATAATAATTAATAAGCACTAGCCGGGCTTATAAGCTGTTGAACGATTAGGGGTATAATGGATGACTTGGCTGATCTATGGATGTTCTATAGTGTAAAGAACAAGAACAACATGACAATACGATTTTGTAGACGAGGCCACTCGCTTAGTGTCTTGGCAGAAGGGCTTATTTTCAACATTGAGATCACGATCCAACCTGTTCACTGAATTATCGACAGAAACCCTACAAATGCCTCTCGTTGAGTACTCTGATAGCGAAACCTCGGAGCCATGTTACTTGGACGAACGTCAATGTCGTAGCACTAAGAAGAAGCGCAATTCCGAGGAAGACCCGGCTCTGCCCCCACTTCCAGATAGCTTCCACGACCTTTACGCTTCAACAGCCAGAGTTAGCGACCAAGATGACCCCAGTCTACATAATGGGCGGCAGAGGATCACGCCTCACGTTGATGGCAATTGGCCTACCCATGTGTACATAGAATGTACGACTTCCTTACCGTGTCCTTGCGTCATTTTGGTTGAGCCTTGGCTTACCACGAGGAGTGCACCCTACGGCAGAACACTCAAGTCGCATCAATGAGATCTTGGCCACTGTCTGTCAAGTACAGGTGCCAGAAGCCGATCGGGTGCATAGTCTTTCAACAAGCGATCTCGGTGCAGCGCTTCCACTTCACATCAGTCTGTCCAGGCCAATCGTGTTACTCATGAACCAACGCCAGCCCTTCATTGATGATCTAATTAGAGCCATACAAAAGTGCTACCTTCGGCCGTGAGCTTCCATCAAGTCGGTGTCATCCGAGCTAGCATGCTGACAATGATTCCCAGCTTCGAGGTCTCAGTGACAGGACTCGGTTGGGTTGCCAACAATGAGAAGACGCGCTGGTTCTTGGTGATGCATCTCGACCGAGCCCCACAAGATGGCCTCAATCAGCTTTTGAGAATTTCAAATCGAGTCGCCAGATCCTTCGGGCAATTACCACTATATGCCGAACCGCAGCCATCTTTCGGCCTCCCAAGCGCGAAGCGGCGAAACGGACCTACTGACTCGGCTTCCTCACGTAAGGTGGCTTCTTCGATAAGCAATACCGATATGTCCTCTAGCTTCCACATCAGCATCGGGTGGACGAGAACTCCGCCTTCCCAAGACCTGGTAGACGCCTTAGACCGGGTCACCGAGCTCAAAGAAATCAAGGTCGATGTCCGGACTGTCAAGGCGAAGATTGGGAATACCATCACTTCAATACCTTTGACATCTAAGGTAGATGTCTCCAATAGCATCATCGAAAAGCACTAAGTCTTAGCCAAAACAACATACCTCACTTCAGACTCGGTAGGCTGTAAACATGACAAAACTATTCATAAAGCCCTTTCTATCATATCTACGTCTAGAACATTTGCGTCGTCTCCACGTGCCACTTCCATTGCTCTAATGCGCACCTTGTAGATTCTCCACCACCAAAGCACTCGCACCCCCGCCACCATTACAGATCCCCGCACAGCCAATTTTGCCCTTCGTCTGCCTAAGCACACCTAGGAGCGTAGTCACGATACGAGCTCCGCTGCAGCCCAGAGGATGGCCCAGTGCCACCGCACCCCCATGCAGGTTAACCTTTTCTTCATTCAAGCCCAGCAGCTTCAGGTTGGCTAGCGCTACGACGCTGAAGGCTTCGTTGATTTCGAAAGCGTCCACATCCCTCTTCTCCACACCCGCATGCTTCAGCGCCTTTGGTATGGCTAGTGCTGGTGCAGTGGTGAATTTGGAGGGCGCTTGTGCTGCGTCGCCCCAGCCTAGTATCTTCGCCAAGGGGGTCAATTTGTGGGTCTTCATGAATTCTTCTGAGACGAGGAGAACGGCAGAGGCGCCATCGGAGAGTGGAGAGGCGTTGGGAGCGGTGACGGTACCGGAACCGTCCTGGATCATTACCGGCTTCATTGATTTCAACTTCTCGACATTCAATGGCATTTCTGCTTTTTCGTCCTTCGAGACCACGATTGCTGGCTTTCCACGGGCCCCAGGGATGGATATTGGAGTAATTTCAGGGGCGAAAAGGCCTTCCTTAGTCGCATGTTGGGCTTTTTGGATGGATCGAATGGCGTATTCATCTTGTGCTGCGCGGTCGATACCGTGATCTCTCGAGCACTCTTCGGCCTGTAGTATCATGTGTTCTTTAGAGTAAGCATCCGTAAGGCCATCTTTGAGCAATCCATCAACCAGCGTTGCATCGCCGAATTTGCTGCCTTGACGTAGAATGGGTAGGTAGTGAGGGCAATTGGACATCGATTCTGTCCCGCCTGCGATAATGGTGGAGGCGGTGCCGGTCATGATCGATTGAGCGCCGAGGATGATAGCCTTGAGAGACGAAGCGCAAACTTTATTGACAGTGGTACAAACAGTAGAACTGGGCATGCCAGCGCCGAGGGCGCATTGGCGAGCTGGGTTCTGACCGAGACTACAGAGAGCGTAAGAGTTGAAGCATGAAGACATCGGAGAGGCGAGCGTACTTCGCGGAAAGGACGTTCCCGAAGAAGACTTCGTCGACATCTTCTGGTTTTACCTCTGATACCCTTTCCAAGGCAGCTTTGTAATGTCAATATGATTCGACCTGGACAAGCCAATCATACTGGCCATAGGCAGCTAACATTTTATGGCATGGGAGCCCAACTGAACGGCACTCTGACTTGCAAGTGCTCTGTGCCAGCCTGTTAGGACGTAGCAAGCTGTCAAAGAGATCTAAACACGCACCCCTGAAACTGCCCGATGGGCGTTCTCGCCGCTGATACTATGTACACTGATGGAAGATGTGGTGGAGTCATGTTGGGAGCTTGCCGTATGAAAGTAGTTGTACGACTCGTGAAGAGACTCGAATTGATCCGCAACAAATATCAACGAGTTTGCAAAAGGTCCACCAATTGACTTCTGAGGCCCTAAAGACGGGAGCTAAGATAACAAGGTTGAGTGTTTTGTTAGCTGCCGAGTGTGCATATCTTGGCGTCCTAGGTCAAAATTTTGGATCGCCCAAGCTTCCATTTGACTCTGGGCCATTCTGAAAGGAGACCTCGCAAGCAATATGGACGACCTCTATGATGAGTATGTACATGCTTAATATGGGTACACAAATAGTTTACTGACACTGCGCAGGTTTGGCAATTTCATTGGCGAGGCAGAGGAGTCGGAGGAAGAGTCACAGCACGGCGCAACGGGTGATGCCTATGTGTTCGAGGACGAAGTGGAGGAGGAAGGAGTGCCAAATGGCCAGGCCTTAATGGAGATAGATGAGGATGGACCTTCGAATGCGGTGGTCCTACACGAGGATAAGCAATACTATCCTACTGCCCAGCAAGTGTACGGACCAGGCGTGGAGACCATGGTTCAGGAGGAGGATACCCAACCGCTCTCGCAGCCTATCATCGCGCCCATTGTGCAAAAGAAATTCATCGTCCAAGAAGCCGACCTACCACCTGTCCATTTCGCCCGAGATTTCATGACTGACATGATGAACTTCCCAGAGCAAATCAGGAACATTGCATTTGCTGGCCATTTGCACCACGGAAAGACCGCATTGATGGACATGTTGGTTTTGCAAACACACATGATCAATGAGCGACTGGAAAAAAGGACAGGCAGACATCAGGACGAGCAGCTCAGGTATACAGATGTCCATATTCTGGAGCGAGCAAGAGGGCTGTCAATTAAGGCGGCTCCCATGAGTCTGATACTCCAGGGGACACGTGGAAAATCTCATCTGTTCAATATCCTGGATACGCCCGGCCACGTCAACTTTGTGGACGAAGTAGCCTCATCTCTGCGCCTTGTCGATGGTGTGGTCCTGGTTGTTGATGTCGTGGAGGGAGTTCAGATCAATACGGAGCAGATCATCAGATATGCCGTCCTAGAAGATCTTCCAATGACGCTAGTAGTAAACAAAATGGATCGGCTAATCCTTGAGCTGAAATTACCCCCTACCGACGCGTACTTCAAGCTCAAGCATGTCATAGAGGAGGTCAATACAGTCATCGAGAATACTAGACCTGGCCAAGGGGAAAAGCGACGATTAAGCCCAGAAAAGGGGAATGTTGCTTTCGCGTGTAGTAGCATGGGATGGATATTTACTTTGCCATCATTCGCCAAGATGTACGCCGAGAGCTATCCTAACCTCAATTCGAAAGATTTCAGTGCTCGGTTGTGGGGCGATATCTTTTTCAATCCAAGGCGGAGATCGTTCACACGGAAAGGTGTGGAGGAAAATTCGAAACGAAGTTTTGTGAACTTCATTCTGGAGCCTATCTACAAGCTTTATTCACATACTATTAGCGAGGCACCCGAAGACCTCAAGGATACGCTTGCGACGCTCGGTATCTTTTTGAAGCCCTCACAATACAAGACTGATGCGAAGCAGCTCCTCAAAACCGTTTGCGAACAGTTTTTCGGTGCTGCGGAAGGCTTAGTTGACATGGTTGTGGAGCACATACCCTCGCCTGCCGAAGGGGCACAGAAGAAGCTAGACCTTTACTACACCGGGCCAGTAGATACCAAAACCGCAAGTGCGATTGCAAATTGCGATCAAGATGGTCCGTTGGTGGTGCAAGTCACCAAGCTATTCAACACTCCCGATGCCTCCAGCTTTTACTCGTTCGGTAGGGTCATGAGCGGAGTTGCCAAAGCTGGGCAGCAAGTCCGTGTATTGGGTGAGGGCTACACGATAGATGATGAGGAAGACATGGCGATCTCGACTATTTCGGATACTTGGATCGCCGAGTCTCGCTACAACGTTCCCACAAGTGGTGTCCCAGCCGGCAATTGGGTTCTACTTGGTGGGATCGACAATTCAATTGTCAAAACAGCTACCCTGGTACCTCCACGTCTTCCAGACGATGAAGATGCATACATCTTTAAGCCAGTGAAGCACTTCACTGAGTCAGTATTCAAGGTTGCGGTTGAGCCGATCAATCCCTCCGAGTTACCAAAGATGTTGGATGGCCTTAGGAAGGTGAACAAAAGCTACCCTCTGATTACGACCAAAGTCGAAGAATCTGGCGAGCATGTCGTGCTCGGTACTGGAGAGCTGTACATGGACTGCGTCCTCCACGATCTCCGGAGACTCTATTCGGAGATGGAACTGAAGGTATCAGATCCAGTCACACGTTTTTGCGAGACAGTTGTGGAAACCTCCGCCATAATGTGCTACGCCATCACGCCTAATAAGAAAAATAAAATCACCATGGTTGCTGAGCCACTAGATGATGGTATTGCTGAAGACATCGAAAGCGGTAAAGTCAATATCAAGGATCCCATCCGAAAGGTAGGCCAATTCTTTGAAGAAAAGTACGAATGGGACAAGCTCGCTTCGCGGAGCATCTGGGCCTTTGGACCGGATGAGATGGGACCTAATATTCTCCAAGATGACACACTTCCCTCGCAAGTAGACAAGAAGCTTGTAAATACGGTCCGCGACACTCTTCGGCAGGGTTTCAGCTGGGGAACAAGAGAAGGTCCTCTTTGCGAAGAACCGATTCGCAACACCAAGTTCAAACTCACAGATATCTCCCTCGCTGCCGACACTATCTCCCGTGGGGGTGGTCAAATCATTCCAACCACCCGCCGCGCACTTTATAGCAGCTTCTTAACCGCTTCGCCCCGTCTTCTCGAGCCCCTCTACACTGTCTCCATGACAGGACCCGCAGATTCTGTCTCCGCTCTTTACACAGTCCTCTCCCGGCGCCGTGGCCACGTCTTATCGGATGGCCCCATAGCAGGAACACCACTCTACGGCGTCAGAGGTTTGGTACCAGTCATCGATAGCTTTGGGTTCGAGACCGACGTCAGGATCCATACGCAGGGGCAGGCAATGGTGAGCCTGGTGTTTGATAGGTGGAGTGTCGTGCCTGGCGATCCACTTGACAAGGAAGTCAAGTCAAGGCCATTAGAAATGGCGAGTGCTATGGCGACGGCCCGTGACTTTGTATTGAAGACAAGACGGCGAAAGGGTCTGAGTGAGGATGTTAGCGTTGGCAAATTCCTAGAAGCGGACCTTTGGAAACAGTTAAAAGAAGGTGGAGTGCTTGAAGGGTAGTGCAAGACGATCAATTCGAAGAAGTCTGGGCCTAGTAGGCGCGCTTGCCAGATTTGACTCTTTATCGCGTGGACCGTTCGGGGGGTTTGAGATTGATAGCTGGGGTCACGGAAGACTAAATGGTGAGCAACAGCCATGTGAATGGGTAACTACCTGTCAGGTAGTGGATTGCAATTTCGTCGCCTAACATTGTGTGGCAGTCAATACAAAGAAACTACGCATCTTGCCTTTGGAGAAGCTCGGTTCCAGAGGCTCAATACTATTCGGGTAAACAGTTTTCTAAATTCATAGCATCCTTGCATGAAGACGCCCCAATGTTTGTCCGAACTCCTGGCAAGGCACTTATATCCGGAGTTCTCGCCAAAGCATAGCTGAGAAAGTGCCCAAGTTGCCACCATAGGAAAGAGGGAGGAGAATGCTATACTCGAAGCTAACTTGATATCAACACTCTTCACCGATAAGATATGATGAATGAGGTTCCCGTCCCACAAGATTCCACGATTCCCAAGTATCTGAACAAAATCAGTTGCTTTATGCTTCATACGGTTTTCGGCGAGGCGACTGGAGGAATCATCCACAGTGAGATCAGGAATTGGTCAAGGGATATATGGCTAAACGTGTCGTCTCCATCGAGGTTCAACTAGGCTAGGGGTACAGGAATGGAGCAGGCATAGCCACAAGGATTCGGAAATTGATGATGCTGAACCCAAGTCTGAAGATCGACGGTGTAGCAGCTACGTATGTTGTAATCTTCAGCATGTAACGCCAACGCGGCCCCATGTATGACTCGTGTTCATTATCTTCAGGCGGCAATCAACCATGTGGAAGGGTACGGTAGCATCAAAGAAGCGGTTTCATATGCTATGCCCACCATGTTGGGGCCTCCTTTGTGGGGGCTGAAAAAGTCCCTTGGTTGGATGCCGTCCTTCCGTGCCGCTCGTTTTTGGTGAAAGAGTACACATGGTGACATGCTCCGTATAAGTGGGCGCAACTTCAGCCTCACACGCTATACTAAGCCAGATAAAGCATCTCACCCGGTGTCACACCACGTGATCAAACCTTATAATTGAATGCTTCCGCGCCTTGCCTGTTGTCGTATTACGCACATGGCACTGGATTACAAATCGTGAAAATACGGATTCGACATGTACTAATGACGACGAAAACAATGCTACTAAGAATATAATATCGACATTAGCCGTGGAGGAGAAGGCTGATAGGGTGAACTGTATACGCTAGCAGAGCGTGGCAACTAAGGATTCGCGCCGCGCCCCAATTGCGAAAATCGGCCTTGTTGCTAATCTCGCTCCGAGACGGCGACCCTTTATTAGGGGCCGACGACTCAGCATTTCTCTGCCACTATCCAAGAGTTCCATGTGAAGTATGCGTCATGAATAATGTTGTGACTCCTCTCTCATACCCCGTTCGTCCTCATTCACCTGGGCAAAGAAGAGTCCATGTTTTCTCTCTTGCTACCGCTTTCTGAATCATGTTTGCGCTATCCTTCGTAGCCACTGTCTGCCTCTATGCCACATCGGCACATGGCTTCAAAGCTTTCATGCCAAATTGCACTACTCCTCCTGACCATGTCACCTGGGTATCACCGCCCGCGGTTCGAGGAACGATGGACATCATCTTCAGCTGCTTCTCCGTCCTCCTAATCTGTACTTGGGCTATTCAGCATCTTTCTGTGCCACCGCACAAGCACCACTCAGAACATTCCTGGAATCGTCGATTTGTCAGAAACTTGCAATACAGTGCATTCCTAGACGATCTACGCTTCAACTTTACCAAGTTGAAGTGGATGGGCTTGTCTGTCCTGGCCCCGGAGTATATACTTTCCAAAGCGCTCTCGGAGTTTCTAGCTGCTCATGACTCGCGACGTCAATTTGGTCGCGAAGAATGGACGACGACGCATGGGTACTTCGCGAACATGCGAGGGTTCATTCTGCGTTTCGATGTGGCAGCTGTGCCAACATCTTTGGAACCTACCAAACCAGACAAGCTTGGACGTGCGAAATTCAGACCGAATCCGAACCGAGATCCGCCCTACTTTCCCCAGGATCCCTTCGAGGCTGAAGCTGAAGAGCTCGAACAGTGCCATAGGATCTGTGGTAGACCCTGCAAGAACCGCCCTGATGCAGACACCGAAGTGGATGATGGTTTCGGCTCAGGCCCAATGGCACAGTACGGAGCTCCAACAAGCATGCACTCTCATAGCAGAGGACTGCCAGGGTCAGAATTTGAGTACGAGAACAAAACTGAAGCGACCATAATGGGGATGAGTAACTTGCTCGCTACACCAACATACCTGGCTGGTCGTCGGTCCGCTGAATTGATGGCGCTGTCTCCCAGTACGTTGGTAAATCCTTCGCCCGTTTCGTTCGTCAATAGACACCCCCTTCCAATGAATGCCAACCCTACCACGATTGTGGTTGACAACAAAATGGCCCTCGAGACCAGCGCAACGTCCATGTCGCCCGAGAGCGCTCACAACAACAGGTCGCCAGAACAGATAAAGCCCTTATCTCCACAGGAAGAATACCCACCCACAACCCCCTCAATAGCCAGCAACAAGATTGAGAGACTTGGTTTCCACAAAACCTGGAAAGCGACGTGGGCGCTGTCCTCCATGCAGATGCTCTACGCCTACAATTCGGGAATTATCCCGCTGCCCAATGTCTCTGCCGAAGACCTAAACGATAGAAGTAAAGGCGACGCCCTCGTCAAAGGCCTTGCAATACTGCAGATCATTTGGCTCGTGATTCAAATGATTACGCGCGCGTCCCAAAACCTGGCCATCACCCAGCTCGAAATTTCCGTCCTCGCTCTCGCCGTTTGCGCTTTGTTCACATACATACTACTCTTGCACAAACCACAGGATGTCAAGGTGCCGAGTTATATCGATATCCCAGGCACCCTTAGCCGTGAGCAGGTCATTCAGATAGCTGCCAGGAGCCCAGTTGCTACTTTGATGATTGATCAGTACTGGCTTCACGGCGTGGCTATTCGATCAATGGCGGATAATGTCTTTCCTTGGACCCGTGGAATAAGAATCCACATACCCTACATCATGAAAGAGGCCGTCTTCCTCAACCCCCATTTCGTCGGCCTTGGCGGTGGTGGAGCTCTATTTGGTGGCGTTCATCTTGCGGCGTGGAATTTCCGTTTCCCCACCTCGGTCGAGAGGCTGCTATGGCGCATATCTTGTACCTATCTCGTTGCGTTTCCATTGGTTGGTACGCTCATATACGTCGTCGTTTTGCATTATGCGAGGAAAGAGAAGGGTATGACGGAGGGCAGGATGGACAAGATGCTCAGACCGATGGGGTGGGTGACGATCCCGATTTATCTGCTGGCGAGGTTGTACCTCCTGGTGGAGATTTTCAGATGTTTGGCTTACCCACCGCCGAGTGTCTTTGTGAACGTCAGCTGGCCGAGCATTATACCTCATCTCAGTTAGAGATAGGAACAAGAGGTAAAGAGCCGCAGGGCTTGATATTGGGACTGAACCCTATCTCGAACGTTCAGATTGAGGAGGAGCAAATCAGTACGGCTATATTCCAGAATCGTGCAATTTCAATTCCGATCCAATTCGAATGCCAAAGCATGCGCTAGGGACAAGTCTATCCGGATATCAACTATTAAGCCACCCTTTCCACGTCCCCGTTAGTGAGGATAAGGAAGGTAGCAATAAGGTAACTCTTCAGCACCGCATTGTCGGAGGCTTGGGAATAAGAGAGAGTAGCGCGGTGCCATGGGGCTGGAGGTATCTTTCTAGAGCATCTCTTCCGAACCACGCTCTCTTCTGCATGACGCTGTATGACGGAGAGCGCAGCAGTGTCTTCTCCATCGTCGGCATAAAGGACAATTAGCTCATAGCGGCATACACAACACCAAGGAATCCCTCCAGCGATCCCCAGCTTCTCGCATCGGTCTTCAGCTTCAAGCCGTTGAATTCTCCCGGTATTGCATTTGTGATAATCGAGCAAGATCAGACTCGAGAACGCAGTTCAAGTTGATGAGGATGCCGTTGTGCCTCTTGTTACGTATGTCAAAGTTGTGACGAAATAGTCTGCTGCTTTGTTTCTATCGTCCGCAGCTACCAGAAATCTATCCGAAGCAGAGCGACGAATCTCCGAGCCATGGTTCTACCGCCATGTCTCGAGGCTCTGTCCGAGGCTGTTATAAAACATCCACTAGGTTAGTCAGGCTCTGGAAAAAAGACCCATCCCCATCGCCAGTCTTAAATCTGGTTTCTGCCCCCACTGACACTGCCTAGAGACAATTCCACGTTCCCTCTGAATTACACTGCGACCTCAAAAGCATCCGAACACCTCTCTCCAATACCAACCACAAACCCCGCTCCCTATACTCCATCTCTATTCCCGTCTTCAATACCAAACAGCCAGACGCCGTCTTGGAACATCTGCAGACCAACATATCAAACCAGCTCCATAATTACTATAAGCTTAGGCATCAACAGCTCAACGACAAACATTCTCCCACGTTCATCACACCTTACCTTACAGCTCAGATCAGCCTATCTCGCAGCTCCCCAGGACCCCAACCAAACAGCCAGGCGTCATTCCCCATATTGGCCTACGTACAACCTGGCAGACTAAATTTTAGTAATTAGAAATCAGCCGCGCAAATCATACGCTCCAACTTTCCGACACCAAAGATCAATTATCGCTTTTCCGGTTCTGGTATACCCCTGTCACACTACAACAGATTTGGTAGATTTTCACTTCCGAAGCGACAAACGCCAAGCTGTCATGCTATGCAGCTTTGAGAGTGTGCGGCATGACATTTTCCAGACCGGTAATTTTCATGGTTAGTTCTGATAGGCTAGGGATCTATCACTTTGCGTTCTTGAGTAAAAATTTTGGGTTTATCACTAGTAGTAATCTGTGCGGTAAAGGCTTCACTCTTTTAGTCAGTCTACGAGTGAATGAATCTCATGAATCTCGAATCAAAACTGGTTTCGCGACTCTATTCAGCACGGGTACGGCTCTTAATAGTCAGGTTGTCTGATCGTCGTAAGCTGATCTGGAAAAAGTCGGGAATCGAAGACCCGATCATGGTTATTGAATCTCATCAGATATACTTCTCTCCCTCCTCAACCTAAACACCTATCTCGACATACACATGCGTGAGAGAAACTTCGTTATAATCCAGCCAGATCGATCGGCCACCAGGGGTAACTCCTCTCAGCAAAGTAGTACGCGACAGCGACAAGACTTTCCCCCTGAGACATCCATCTCCTACAGCGCGATGGCCCCTCCCAGCACATAAGCAGAATAGAAACCAACTCCGCCCCGCGCTTGTCTCCCCAAAATCAACACCAGTTCGATTTGGGCATACTGGCAACGACAACGACGCCCATCCACAACGACCCAAGCGGCGGGCATATACGCAGGAATGCCCACGTCGTGCTGTACTTCGATTACACTGGTGTCGCGACTGTCACGTTTGGGGTTGCCGTTATCGTATTACAAGTGGCAGACCGGATTATCGAATCAACGCCGTTGGGAAATACACATATATATCGAAAATTTATCCCTCGCTCATAATCCGCAGTGTGTTTGATGCGAAAACTGGTCCGGTGCTCACACTTACACTTAATCCAGATAACCTCTAAGACGGGGCAACGAGAAGCTAAAGGATCTTGGAACGGGCTACGCTTTATGTTGGAAATTGGAAGATTCTATTCATCAGGACAAGGTGGCTTTGGCTGTTGAGTACAAGATCAGCGAAGTGATTTACAGACATTAATTGAGATTGTCGAGCTGGTGCTTAGGTCTTATTAACTATGTATGTATGTATGGCGATCAGATCAACGGCCTTTGAGTACAAAACAAAACAAAACAAAAGACTGGTAAGATATATGTATATATCAACCACACTACAAGCCTGGTATAACGGATACAAGTTCCGTAGGTATGCTCGAAATTAGCCACTTCCTCTGTAGTTCACCTGAAAGCCCTCGAGATGGAAAATTCAGGCAACTCGACAGATCCGAACAGAGCTGCGTACTCTAGATAAAAGAAAGTAAGTTACAATTTTCAAAAGAAAGTCTCAAGCCAACAAACAGTAGGGTTTATCTACCTAGGTAAGGCTCGGGGGGTAAAGAGCAAGATTATATATAACCCTTACCTGTCCAGACTACTTCCCTAGCAATGATGCTATAACCCTCGCTTATCATATTCTTCTACTAATCTAAGCTTTTTCTAATAAGTCTCGCTCTATTGAAAGTGTTGAGAGGAGAGAGAGAGGGGTGTATCTACCTATTTTATGCCCCGCCCGTCATTTCCTACGCCGAAAAAGGACCGCTAGATCGATTCTGCCTTTGAAAAGGTTACGTTGGCACCGTATTATCATAAGTAGGTAGTCAGATTCCCCAAAGCCTATCTAACCGTAGGCCCCCTTCCTAATTCTCAGCAATTAGGTCTACATTGTTGCTGCAGCGGGATACGCATTTTCCCGCGTGGGCATCGCTGACATTCGTGTTCCTGCGGTGACTGCTAGGATAGAGTAAGTGTTGGATCGAGAGGAAGGAAGACGTTTTAAGTGTAACTTGATAGTCTGTCCCTCTCTCTCTCTGTCTTTTCTCTTTTCTCCAATCAAGGGTTCCGGTTTGGCCTTCCTCCTGGGTCTTTATGATGTCCAGTGGTTTGCGTTATTCAAGATTTTTTTGGTACTAGATATTTTCTTATCAGGATATTTCTATCGAGATTTTGACTGCGTTACGAGAGCGTTGGACAAGGTCGCTGTATCGCGAACTTGTTGAGGTCACGTGGATCTGTGCTGTTGATGCAGTCGGCCCTTTGTGCCGTATGACATACATGCATACCAGCCCTTTCACTCTAGTCAAATCATCCCGCATATCCTAGACCAGGTGCTGCACGCTGATCGGCGGCATAGTGTTCGAGTAGAATATTTGCACGACTATCGAATGGGTGAGGTACGGCGCCACTTCGAAAGGGCTACCGATATTGTGTATCTACCATATGCTATGTACTTTCAACATATCGTTCGAAGACCAGAACTGTAAATCGCAATTCCCACACTATCGAGCTCAACTGAAAGCGAATTTCCACATGGCGCCAGCGTGATGCACATCTCCATTACCCCCTGGCACAATGAAACTTATGCGATCATCAGACAGCGGCTGGAGCTGGAGAAATAGATGGCATTCAGCGTTTTACGAAGCACGCGGCGTCTGAAAGAATGGAAGGCGACGTTGGATCAGCAACGAATTGCTCCATCGAAGCTGAGAAAAGGAACAACTTGCAATCATTCGTGCTGGATGTGAAGTCTGAAAGTGCGCAATACACGTCGCTCAGACATTGGCAGGCGCAATCCGCCACTGAAGTTGCGGTTGTGTCGCGAATCATGTCCCATTCCCCGGGGTTAATGGTGCCTGCCTTCTGGCAGATCGCTCCCGAGGGTGTAGGGCGAGCTGGCTTGGCTGTGCAGGCGGTAGAGGAGGGAGCGATGGTCGAGGAGGTCTTATGGCCTGGAGGTTTGTGAGTCTTGGAGGCCTTTGACTCGGGAGGCTCATCGGTCTCGGAAGGCTCTGCAGCCTTGGAAGACGCTGTCGAAGTCGCCATCGTAGTAGGGACGCTGATGGTCATCTTCCAAGCTTCATCAGCCCCGATACCCATCAATATAATTGATGTGGATTCCTCACCGTTGGTCCCATTTCAATGCAAGAACTATAGCATGTGTAAGTGTGACGTCGACAGAGAAGGCTAGATTGACATACCACGCTGTCGAGATGAGTGCACGATCACATTTCGACAAGCTCGACAACATGGAACACAGAGCATCGCCCTCAGGACATGCTGGAATGGGCGGCAATGTGGATGCGGCTTGGTAGGCCGAGCAAAACGTGACTGCGGGAGCAAACCCTGCGAGAGGCAGATATTCTGCGTATGGAGCGTTTGAACACACAGCTGGTGCAACAGAAGAAGCCATGATCTCAGGGCACAGAAGAAGAACTAATGTCTGGGAATTTAGACAGGGAATACTTGGTCGTGCACTTATCAACAAGATGAGATAAATTTAAAGAGTATACGCAGTGTGCAGGAGGCTTTGGCAATATATACATCACCCACTCCATACATTTCTCCAGTTGCCCTACCTACTAAAGGTCAAAGCGTGCTCAGCGACAAACTGTTACCACGTTGATCTGCGTTCTTCCATGCCAAATCCTAAGGTAGGTTCACTTGCTAGCGAGCCTACCTTAGTCTGGACGATCCAAACAAGATCTGGGTGGGAGTGGAGAAGCTGATCAATCGTGAATTGTGGAAGCGATCCTCAAGGGCTAGAGTCCTAACCAGGCGAGACCAGTTATGGGATCTGCATACCTAGCATGGCACGCATGGATGACCGGATGTGTAGATTTATGTCAAACGGTCGGATTTCCTACACGGGAAATAAGTCCTAATCAGGAAGCGGCTAAATTAGCGCACCCGTTGGCGCACGAAGCGACGCCGTTTTCCCTCCAGATCTGGATCTTTACCCCTCCTTCTACCGTTCTTGGTTCCTGACCCGATTATGAAGATCAAAACGTGAGAGAGATCGGGAGTATTAGTTTACTAAGTTAACGATCGAGACTGGTCGGTTGATAGTCCCGTCTTTTAGACAGGTATGAGGGGTCTTACAGATCTCCTTCAACTCTTACTTTAGATGGCGTAATTCATCCCTCTACTACCTTAGCCAATACCTTTGAAACTCTTTACTACCTACTACGTCTATCTTATCTCCTCCGCCCCTAATCCCTGACAATTGTCGAGCTAGCTTCTTCGTCTTCTAGAGTTCAACGCTCCTTCGTGGCGTTCGTCGAAGGTACGTAGGTGGCTATAGGGGGCAGGGTAAGGACTAGAAAAGGTGTGAAGGGGTGGGAGAGGAGGCGGCGGTGCTGGATAGGTAAGCTGTCTACGTGAGTGGGTATAGTTCCCGGAGTGGATGTGGTTGCTGGAGTGAAGACGTATGAGTCAGTAATAGTGATAGCGATGGTGAGAGGGAGAGGGAGATGAAAAAGTAAATGTATGTGTAGCTTCGAATGGATGAATGTAAGTAGGTTCCATCTCACACCCCCACAAGCCTCCCCCTGAAAACCGTCTTCCGCTCCCTGGGCGGATCACACACAACCTCCTGCAACGTCCGCCTCCCCCTCGCCCTCGACAACAAACCCCCCTCTCCATCCCCCCTCCCAAAAAGCGCAAAATTCGCCTCCCCTCCCCCCACCTGCCCCTCAGGAAATCCAATAGCGACTTTCGCACGACTGGAAACGCACTCATAAAGCAATCCCGCGTCGTCCTTGGTGCCGGCATGGTATATCCCTATGCCCATGCTGGCGATGCTAAGCGGATCGCAATTTCCGTGAGGCGTGAAGGCGTTGCCGACGTTGTTTATGGAGATGCAGGCGGGGATGTTGTAGGTGCGTATTAAGTGGGGGATTTGGAGTGTGCCGCGGGGGCGGTGTTGGGTGGCGGTGTTGGGGTTGGTGGTGGTATTTGGTGGGAGAGGGGGTCGGCCTTGGATGTAGATGTCGGAGGTTGGGAGGCCGATTAGGGTGAGGGGGAGGACTTGTATGGATTCGCGGAGGGCGAGGAGGTCGGGGTGTGGGAGGAGGGTTAGACGGGTGCAGTGGCCTAATGAGATGGTTTTTTGTGGGGTGTCGTTTGTATGGCAGGGCCAGTTTATGGTATTGAGATGGCGGATCACGGTGTGGGTGAGGGGTGTTTTGGTGCTGTCGAGGTTGTAATCGAGATGGAGGTCGAGATGTTTGTTCAGGTTTAGAGCGGTTTGAGTTGCCCATTCGATATTTAGGCGTGTGTTTTCTTCGTCGTCTTCGACGTAGGGCGTGCTGCCCACGACCTCGACGTCTTGCCTACGCACAGCTTGCTCCATCAGTCGCCTATTCTCTTCGCCGTGCGGTGCCGAAAATATCGGATCCTGCGCGAAGGCACAGATTTGTATTTCGCAAGCTTGAGCGAAAAAGTGTTTCAATTCGATGGCAGCGTCTAGGCATTTGAATTCGACGACGAGATCCACTTCCACAAACGCACGCATGTGCGTCACGCCGGCCGCGATACTCTCAGCGACCAACCACTTCCCTCTTCTAATCAGATCTTCGTGGGTGAATCTTGCTTTCGCCTTCGATGTCAATTTCATGGCTTCTGCGAAATCTCCCCTAACGATCTCTAAATCTGCGAATTTGGGATCGGAGAGCAGGAAGCATTTGTCGAGATGGATGTGGGCGTGACAGAGAGTAGGTGCTAAGAGGTAGTTTGTGGCGTCTAGGACATTAGACGCTGTAGGCTTGGGGATGTGGGGGGTGATGGATAGTATTTTGCCGTCTTTGGAGAGGTGGATGTCGTTTTGTTGGGCTGGATCGTGGCCTGGAGCGAGAATTCGACAGCCGGAGATGATACAAAGTGGTTCGGATACCTGGGGTGAGCTACCCTCCATACTCGTCGTTGATCTATGTAGCAGGTTTGGCAACTCCAATATCCTTTCGATGGCTGTCTTTGGGGATTTTCTGCGAGTGACTATGACCCAACCTTGGCTCGAACGCGGTGGTTTCCCAGGTATCACTGGCTTATAGATACGTAATAGGTCTGAGACTATATCTGACAATGTGAGTCAGACGGTAATAAGGCTCCAATGCTTTGTGTGTCGAAGGTACTCGCTCAATGTTCAACGAGAAAGGTACGCCCTAAATCCGATAAGCCCACTGAAGCTGTCTAAATATCATACAAGTCTCATTTCCAGTAGCTAAACATCAGACTCTCTCACAGAACTGTCGTAGTAAAATTACAATTCGAAAAGAAACATCCTATACGAAGCTGGAATATAACGGCAGCAGTAGCCACGAATCAAGAGTAGATGGCACGTTTCCCCAAAGGCACTCACAAGATGACGAGCACTTACGAAAGCAACTTATACAGTTAGATCGTTATGCGGCTCTATACATATCATACTGTCATATCAACTCAGATTGGTGGAGATAGAAAATAGGAGAATAGCGTTTATTGACAACATATGTCATTGCAGATGGAGGAGAAAATAGGCGTCTTGGCAGATCTATAATGTAAGGTAGGTACTTTACCTTACTCCAGAAGATCCAGTCCAGATTATACATAGGCACATAGGTAGGTGAGTGGTAACAGATTCAAGAATTCCAGACCGCTCTCTTCCACACAACACAACCAATCTCGACTCAGGAGCAAAGCCATTGGCAAATCCCAAGCAGTGCATTCATTGATTCAAGCCTCTTACCTAGCCATTCTACTCCACAAACAGCTTCAAAGCTACGTCTATAAACTATCTCAACAATCAACGAGATTCAGCGCACCGAAATTTCCTACAGATTGGAGTATCAACATAACCATCTATGAGAATATAGAGAGCACTCATAGCAACGAGTGGTAACAGCCTATACTCGTAGAAATTTGGTTTGTATTAGCTATTTCATTCCTTGTACAACACATGTAGGCAAAAAGCCCCTCACAGGGACAGGTCCAAGAACCGTTAATAGTACATGAGTATCGAGCCTTTGAACGCTTTTGGAGGCAAACAAATGGGGGACTCTGTGGAATTAAGATGAATTTCTGGCATACTGTGTTGTGATGTTGGCAAACTGCGTGCAATTCACCTATGCGCAATCGATCAACCGTGCTAATGCCCAAACTTTGCTGCAAACGATCCTCCGTCCCAGATGGAGTCATTATCGTAACCTGTTAGCATCCCCAGAACCACTGCACTGCAATGCTATGCAAACACGCTGTGCACCCAAAGAACCACCGACGACTCCCCTTTCACTGACGGCCTTGCCCATTGCCAAAGTACGGACCGTAGTATTGCTGCTGTGCTTGGCCATACTGGCCCTGATACGCTCCCTGTGGGTACTGCTGAGGCTGCTGCTGATATGGCGAGCCTTGCTGCTGTGACGGGGAGGCCCCAGATTGCTGCTGCATACCTTGATTTGGGGTCCATTGCTGGCGCTGCTGCTGGGGATACTGTCCGTACTGAGCGTAGTACTGCTGCTGCTGCTGCTGCTGTGTATAATACTGCTGTTGCATTGAACTAGGTCCAAAAGTCTGTTGATTGGGCGTCTGGGGAAACTGCCCAGGCATAGCAAACTGGGGCGTCGGGAGTTGGAAAGACTGCTGTCTTTGCTGAGCCTGGCCTTGCTGTTGACGCTGGGCGGCAATAGCATGTTGCACCATTTGACCATTCATGCCTTTCTTGGCCTCCTTCTTCTCTCTCTCCCGGGCCTCAATGGCAGCGACTAATCCACCACCCTGATGTGAAGTGTCCTTCTTACCAGCCATATTGACTAATGGCGATCCTGTGACTCGCGCCACGTTCTCTTGCTCTCGAGCCGAAAGATGGGCTGTATGATCTCCAGATGGGTTCCTTATGGGTGCTAAAGCCGCTCGAGAGTGTGGGCGTACAGGCATTTCCGTTGAATAGGACGATTGTCTTCTCTGGATTTGTACGGGCCATTCACCCGAAGAGTTGCGGGAGACGGTAGGGGGTGTGGCTACCCGCGCGGTAGGAGATTCAGAGCCTTGTCGTCCATGTGCATAGATTGGTGTCCTCACACGATTGGCTGTTGCACGTTGTTGAACGAATTGTTCTGGTGTAATCGATTGCTTTGCGCCAGGGCTTCCGCCGCCAATCATCGTTCCAGGCGACCATGCAATACTTCGACGATTGTCACTGTCGCCAGCTGCAGAAGACGATCTCAATTGAGGTTCGGGGGTTACCATATTGCGACTTGGTGACCGCTCATAAGAGGCATTTGGCTGCTTAGACGGGCTGTGCTGTGCCATTGGAGGAGTATCAGCTCGATCATTAGAGCGACTCATAGTTCCCAAGGTTCTCTGCGTAGCTGGAAGATCTTCAGTTCGCTCATGCGCTGATTGCATCAGCGTTCCACCAGTTGTGGGCCTGCTGGAGCCCTCGGTATCATAGCCTCTGATGGGCCCGAAGTCAATGGAGGGTATATCAGGGTTGAGAGGTTCTGGAGCGGCGCCAGGTCGATAATGTATGTCACCAACCAGTACGTCCTCCTGCTTAGTGTCGACTGTGCCCACGGTCCTGAGTACACCCCGTCGAGGTTTATCGACGGATGGGCGGCTTCTCCTGGTATCAGTTGATCTACGAGTACTTGCATAGTCCGGAGAGACGGTAGAATCGATGTCGTAGACACTTTGATCGTCATTCCCGATACCATGTTGACTTTGGCTACTAAGTGATTGAGTGTGCTGCCGTGCTAGAATTTGCGTCAAGGCTTCTTCGTCGATATAGCGCTCGTTCAAACTGTCCATACTGGACTTCGCGACAGGCCCGGGGATTTCAACGGGAGGTGGTGGCGTATGGGAAGGGACAGGCTTGCGGCCAATGCTGTGGCTAGTGTTTGATCGTTGCGGCTGCGGACGTTGTGAGTCCATTGGGACAGGTAGTGGCTTGTTGATGCCAACATTTGGAAATGTTGAACCATTAGCCGCGGCTTGGGCCAACTGGTATGGCATGTGTGTGCTTATACTTGGGGTTGCTGGCGCTGCTTGATCCATGTTCCCTCCAGAGAATGTGCGAGCAGTACCGTTTCCTAGGGGTGGTGATGAGACGATCGACTGTGACAAGGGGGATACAGCACGTGAAGACGGGTTCGGCGGCGCTGGCAAAAGGTCGTATGAAGACATCAACGGCCTATCCTTGTAATATGGAGTAGACGCTGCCTCATTCGTAGGAGAAGCGTCCGGAGACACGTCACGAGACAGGGGTAAGCTATTCAGAGATCCCTCACGTTTTCGAGATGTTCGGTGCGTTTTCGCTAATATTAAGGCTTCGGTAGGAGAACGGTCAGCAGTGACTCCAGCTTTGCTTGCGATGGTGTTTACCCCACGTTGGCCCTGGTCCTCTGGAGGGCTTCCATTAATGCTCCTCTGTGAATTGCTCCTCCACGCCGCGGCAGCTCCGGCTGCAGCCGTTCCTCCAGTACCAGCTCTCCCTGCATCCGCTAATTGTGACAATGTCGTTATAGATAATCTGCTGTTAGCACGTCTCATCTCCGCGTTAATCCCTGGCCGCTTCTGAGGCTTTGCGCCCGGTTCATGGCTGAATGCAGGCGGAGCAGCGACTTGTGAAGGAGGAGGAGCTGGACGAAGCTCTTGTTGTATCTCTTGCGGATCCGCTACAACGCCTCCGAAGCGTCGCTCACTGTCGGAGCTACTACGCTGACTTGAAGCATCCACTTCATTCGCGTATCGCTGCATCTGGGGATTACGTGCTGCCATACCGATTGGGATTCCATGAGCTGGGGGTGGAGGGCCTTGATCGTATTGCATTCGACTCTGCTCGTATGGAGGTCGACCGTTCTGTAGCATAGAAGCTTGTTCATAAGGAATTTGCCCCATTTGAGGCGGGCGTCCTTGCTCATAGGAAGGCCGACCCGACTGTGGAAGCCCTTGCTCATAAGAAGGTACAGCAGGGTTTGGACCATCATAGGAGGGTCTTGATTGTTCATGAGATAGACGTGAGGGCGTGTAGCTCTGCTCAGGGCCATATCGTTGAGATTGCTGTCGAGGATTGGTCGACGACGGTGTGGCCGCTGAAAACGATCTCTGGTGCTGTGGACTACGGCGAGGTTCTGGGAAGGGGCCATTCTCTGTCGGTGGCGCCGAATCCGAGTGTGGTGGAGGCATCGGAGGCGCCTCTGTATGACTGAGAAGGGACGGGGTTGACTTGATGGACGCGCCATCTTCGTAGCGTAGACTAGCTCCGCGGTTTGGCAGGCTGTTCCGGTAACCGCGATAGCTGCTCGCCCTACTCCTTGGCCGGCCTTCTGCCGTCATTTTCTTCATTCTGGCGGCTGTCAAGTCTTTCATCTTCTTTCTCCACTCTCGGTCACTCCACGATTGACTACCAGTCTCATGGATCAGTCCAGCCACGTCCAGGATCTCAAGATATCCGTATCGCTTTTCTTGCGGCAATGCAAACATTAAGCTCCGCGTGTCTAATGTATCTGCAACCAGACGATTCGGCCGGCCGTATAAGGCAAAGACGTCGTACACTGGAAAAAGGTATCGAAGCATCATCTCGAAACCTGTCACGGCAGGGTGCACCTCAGGCATGACGAACACGAATCCATCTGTCGTCGTCTCTGGCGTGGAATGTATGGTGATTGACCCTTCTATCTTGACGAGCGTTGATTGATCGATAAGAGGTTTCGACTGAGGATAGATGGCATACGCTGAGTATGCATCGTTGATGGTCGCAATGGGTTGAGCCTTCTTAGTCTTCTTTGTGTCATAAAACTTGATGTTGCCTTGCAAAGGCGCTGTCCGTTCGTATGCGGACTTTTTCTTTGCCAGCTTCTGCTGCTTCGAAATGTCCTTTTCGTCTGGCGGAGATAGGACACACCAGCAACGTCTCCAAGGCGTGCCAGCACCGAACCGCACCCTCGTCCAATCTTCGTTCCTGATCTTCGTTCTATCCATGATGACCTTAATATTGTTGAGGAGCTTTCCCTTGCCCGCGATAAGGGAGCCTGTATAGGCCTCTTGAAGGGTGGTATGCTCAAACATAGCTAGTCTGATAGCAGCCGTCCACTGGGTAAGAGAGTGGAGGGAATTAAAGTGAAAGAGGTATCGGTTCTTTCCAGCCGTAGATATGCTGAGAACGTTTTGGAGAGGCTGGACATCGTTCGATCGGGTAGGTAGAGTTTCAATCTGCGGCATAGTGTCAACAATTCGTAATACATTAGAAGTCAATGTTGAATTACCATTTTGATGGAGGCATCCGCAAGATTGATAAAGCTAGGGGCGACCTCTCCGTCTTGGCCTGCGACGTCAAGTGCCGAAGCATCCCACAACGATAGGATTGTGCCTACAAGCTGAGCGAAGGATTCGGTCCATGATCGATCGTTGTTGGTTCGACCATCTAGAAGGTGTCGTTAGTAGGATCGTAAACTGCATAGCAAGGCCAGCGTACTTGTATCAAGATCGTTCAGCTTGAGGAAGTAGCCTTCCTGATATAGTTTGTTACCATGACTGTTGAGGAACGTGAAGATGGGCTGTAGCTCCGGTACAGTGTCGCCAGCTATCTCCATCGTAGGAGGTTGATATGTTTGGACCATTGACATAGGTCGAATGGAATTCGACCGTTGTTCTCTTGTTCGCAAAGGAGTGGGTGAATCTCTCGCTGGTGCAGCAACGTGCTTCACATCAGCTGAGCCAATGGTGTCTTGCTGCGATGGTGGGCCCTGCGGTCCAGAAAATGAAGTCGACGTCGGGGACTTCGGAGCCCCAAAAGCCGTCATAAACGAGAGAACTATGCCTGGGGTCAGTATGCATTGGGCAATATGTCTCACTCTCACGTGGCTTCATACCTCTAGAGCGGCCCATCTTGGCGCTTCTGGGAGCTTTGAGGCTCGCAACAACAAAGGTGTCAAAATGGCTTTCTAGACAAAGCTCGCGGACTGCGTCCCACGGAGGTCGGTGCGGCTCGCTGAGGGCGAATTTTGTGATCCGTTCGGATCCGGAGGTGAATGACGGTTGTTGCACAAGCTGTGTAAAGACAAGCACAATGGGCGGATAACGAGTGAAAGCAACAATATACAAGTGAATGAGTGTATGTAGTACCTATGTACCAGAATGTCGAATGTTCAGATCAGAGACCAGGATTGTGACTTCTCCATTGAGGAAAAACCAGGGAATAAATCCTGGAGCTAAGCCAATCTAGGATGGATCGATGAGTGAATCGTCATCTGAGAGATGCTAGCGTCGTCCCAAGTCGATCAGATTCATTCACCTTTCTCAAGCAGCATTGCTAGCAGATTGTATGGGATGGGAGCTCTTTAGATATTTCCTTGCCCTTTCATCAAGCTGATTACTGTCAGCACGTACTCGTATACGGCATTACATTGTATCTCCTGCACTCACTCGGAGCCAATCGAGGCCGAAGCTAATGTGCTTCGCTGACGACGCGTTTTGCATAATCACTAGTTCTAGCGCGATATCCGAGGCGCATATTAAACGATTTTCATAATGCAACTTCCTCATCAGGACTAACATCTCGGTTCGTCGACGGCTGAGTATATCTCCTCCGGCAAGCCATCACCTCCGCACCAATCAAATACACGTGCATCCACGATTTAACAATGTCAGACTCCAAGATAGCAGCAGAGCGATTACAAACAACAAGCGAAGGCTTCTGCAAAGCCTTCATAGCCAAAGCTCCGCCATCAGATACATTAGACAAATTCTTCACAACCAACCCCAAGATTCTTGAACACGGTCCTCAATGGGCGAACGAACGTCTCCCATTCCTAGGGCTGACATTTGAGGGCCGCCGACCCAATAGCAAAGCTCATGAAGCAACGAGCAAAACTTGCGACGATTACTACGATCTCCTCACCTCAATCCTCTCCTTCCACCCTGCCGAAGATACCTTACCGCCGAAAGAACAGTTCATGGTGGATCCTGAACGAAAGACCGTCACTATCAAGCTGCATGCAAAGTTCGCATCTGTCAAGACCGGAAAGAGCTGGACGGAAGAGTTCGTTTATGTCTTGAGCGACTTCGATGAAGACTACAAGATCGGATCGCAAGAACTTTGGGCTGATCCATTGAGTGCCTGGTTTGCGGTCGGGGATTGAGCTGTGGGACCTTGCACTGGTGTCCGAGAATGTATCCGAGAATGCGATGTGTGGTACTAGATACCAAAGGTTTGAACACTAGAGCCGTGTGTCTCATGAAAGCTGTGAGAAATCAACTACGCGAGCATCACGCTACGAGGCGGGCTGTTTTGCTGTGCATAGAGCCAGACGTTGAAGGTACTGCTCATCCAGACTGAGAATCTTGTCATGCAACTGTAGCAATTAGCTCGGCTGTACGATACAGATAGGAGTAAAGCATACCATATCATAATGTTCACTGAAATGACTATCAAATATCCTCCTATAATGGAGATGATGTTCGTATGCCGGGCGGTGTGACTTCTTGCATCCGTTTCACCAGTTAAGGTCATGATACCGCTCTTTTCATCTGGGCATGACAGAGACAGGATAGCAAGGCGAGCCCCTTCCCATGTCAATGGGTGCGCTTTCTCGTCCAAGTGATCGTAGGGCTACGCTGAAGACTGGACTAGCGGCAAGCGCAGAACAACACCCATGCCAAGATCGTATCAACGAAATTGAACACTCTCTCGAAGGCTATAGAACATCCAATAAATTGTGAAAAATTAGGGCAAAGCACACGGAAGTTGTAAAGATCCATAGCCTTGCATTCCGAGTAGAGTTGAAAGCGGCATTCAAATTTTGCTGTGTCAGTCACCACGGCGGTTCGAACCAGAGGACGGTAAATTTACAAAAAAGGGGGGACCTCACGAGAGATTGTAGGGCTTCTTCTGGATAAATCCGGTTACTTTCGTTCCTGTCAAACGTAATCGATGTACTGAAAAGTGTCAACCAAGTCCACATCTCGACCGATCACCGGCCCCGAGAATTTTGCTCCTATTTTGATATATCATTTCTAATCTCCCGATTAGTACAGTCACACCTATCTTAGGATCGCTCTTGCTCACCTTGTTGATGCAAAATCAACACCTGCTCGCTTTCCACCACAATGCGATCAGTCAAGCGGACAAAGCCCAGCGACCATATGGTTTCCGTCCGCACATCGGATTGAAGCATTTCAAACCCGTGTGATTATTGTTTCGTCAGCCCACGATACCTGTGGTCGCGATTGCGCATGACACGATGAGCGCCCACGGCTGCCATCATTCAGGCTCCTGGCCTATCCAATGCTCCCTGACAGTATCAACGTCAATGCCACACGCGACTGCCTTGCCTACAAGACTCTTCGCTTTCCGCACAACAGGGACATCAATCATCTTTCCATCAAGCGTCCACGCGCCTCTCCCCTGCTTATCAGCTTTCTCGTCTGCGATGACAACTCTCACAGCCCAAGCAACATCCTCATCACTAGGCGCGAAGGCTTTCTGCGCGATAGGGACTTGATTGGGATGGATACACTGCTTGCCATTAAAGCCTAGACCTTTGCCACGAAGGCATTCTTCCTCCATGGTCTTTCGACCTTCCTCCCCTTTGAAAGAGGTGCATACAAGATCGATAGTAGATGGAAGCTCGTGCGCACGACAAGCAGTAGCGATGGCTGACCTAGCATACAGAAATTCGGTGAGCGAGGGCGTGCGGGTCAGCGACAGATCAAGGGCGAAGTCCTCAGCAGCGAAGATCAGACCGTCGAGCTGAGAGGTAGCCGTCTCGCATATCTCGCGAAGGTTGGCGATAGCTTTGGCGGACTCGATGAGAGCTAAGACTTTGATACGACGTGGTGTGGACTCTTCGGGCCCAATGTGGTTCCGTTTATGATTGATAAAGTCGACGGCCCATTGGAGGTCAGATCTGGAATTCACTTTTGGAATCACGATGGTGTCGAGGGTGGGCGTATTCGCCTACGTGCATCAACTCGCTGTGCGTGGAGGACGATCAGGCTACTGGCATACCAGTTCTGCAATGTCATCGGCTTCGAAGCCAGTTCCGACGGCGTTGATACGGACGGCGCACTCCTTGACACCGGATGGACGAGGCTGATCGAGAAGGCGACGGATGTTGGACCTAGCTTCAGCTTTCCGACTAGGAGTGACAGAGTCTTCGAGATCATAAACTACGCAGTCGGCGGTGAGGCTTCCAGTTTTATCGAGCATCTTTTGCGAAGAACCCGGGACATAGAGCAAGGCTCGCCGGACAGCTGTTCTCGCAGCGGACATCTTATTCTATTGACGGTGCTCGAAAGACAGCCAGCATCTGCTACAAAATCTAAGCAGTACCATACCACGTTACTCGGAGCTGTTCACATCTTCACATGTTGAGAGTGACAATTGAGCATGGAAAGTCGTCTGAGGACGTCTGGTGGTGGCGCTTATTGGGTTCAGGCCACTATAACGGCTACGTTGGAAGCAGACTAAAGTACAGAGTCTCTCCGCTCGGAGTTAGGAAGGATGTTGTAGAACCAATCGACCAATGCAGCTAAGTGGACCGATATCCCCGCAAACTCCAGAATCGGAGGACTACTATAAGTGATGAGGTAGTGAGGTAGAATTCTCACATTACAGGTGTGAGCGTTTGATAACAAGAGCGTCTACCAATACACCGCAACACCATCGCAGTAATATTTCTAGCTGTTTACGTGGCCTACAGCTCTACCCATCTCTGTACCATTACAGCCCCGACCATGCCCTCCATCATCCAGACAGCATTCGCCCTCGAAGCCTTCGTTAACCTTCCCACCATTATCGGCCTCCTCTTCTTCCCCAGCGCAGTCCTCAAACTTTTCATCGCCTCACCTATCCCATCCCTCGAGCTCAACGCCACCACCACCTTCCTCGCTCGCAGCCTAGGCGGCCTCGTCCTATCTCTCACCCCACAGCTGCTCCTCGCATATCCCAACAGCAAGGACTGCGCAGCTAAGAGAAAGTTAGCATATGTGACGTTGGGTACTGGGGAGGTAGCACTCGTGCCGCTACTACTGTGGGAGGCGTTCAGAGCAAGTGATCAGAGCAAGGCAGCGGGGGTGTCGGCTGGAGGTTTGACCACAACATCGTGTCTTGTTTCTGTGGCGAACTTGACGCCTCTTCTCGCTTGGAGGATTTACGTCTTCTTGGTGAAGCCACAGTGGTTTGGGGATACGGAGAATGTAATGGAGAAAGGAAAGAAGAAGGCATGAGCGCCGTGGCAGCCATTGCAATGTGAGGTGGAACGGGTTTACTCAGGAACGCTATCATGATCTTCTAAAGCTTTGTTACCAATGATGACACACGCCACTCAAAGAACGCCTGTTCGCGTACCCTGGCGAATTTGAGGACTTGACGGAACATGGAAGAGTTGCATGAAATCTTCGCTCAATACTAGATCCATTCGTGCGTTGAAAGCATCTGATTGGAGCACATTGTGAATACGTTCACACAAACTCAAACCTCTGTTCGGGCCATGACGTGCGAGGACATATATCGGACCATAAGGGTGAGCGCAAACAGCCGTATGTGGTTGACAGAGGTATAGCGGTTGCTTCCATATTCCCCATATAATAAATACCGCTCCGAATCTCGTTAATCAGTAGCTCGAAGACATTGCAAGAATATCAGCTACCTAAAGAGGCATATAGACCTCAAGGAGCCAAAACTCATGCGCATGCCCACCTCAAGCTGCGGAAAATTGGATGGGATACTACTCCGAACAGAAGATCCCCATCATACCTATATAGCCTCGGAACAATTACACTTTATATCCAAGTAATATGCTTATCCCGACAAAGAAATCCGGATGTCCCGTAACTTGATCCAGTCACTATGTCAAGGGGCCATTGCCAGCGAGTTTACGGGAGCCCCGGAATGAAGAGCACGATCGAAGGCTCCGACGTCTAGCTAGTCTATGTGTCTAGATTATAGGCGACATACATCAGAGTAGCAGCCGTTCCTGCCGCTGCCTTAGCTTGTCAACACAGCATAACGATCGCATTGAGATCGTCTATCCTACAATCCATCAAGATGATGCTATCCCTTCAGTGCTATTAGGGATGCCACCATACACACTCCCAGGACCAAACTTCATCACGCGTCCCCCGCCAATCTTATCACCATCTAGCAATCCGCGCCCCTCAGGAATATACCAAAGCTCGAATTGAAAGTCTTCAAAATGAGGCTTTGCCTTATCACCTCCTCCTATTATAACATCTTCCCAAATCAACTGTAGAGCCCGTTTCACACGTCGCCAAGTTAACTGATCCGCACTCGGACCGCCACTTAACCATGTGGACAGCACAACGTTGCCAGATGCGGAAGGTGCGTTCGGAACGAAGGCTCCAGTGCCGTCATCGTCGTGCAATGATGCGATGGAAAGGGCATTGAGGAACGAGGTGAAGAGATCTTGGGACTTAACTTTGTGGCCATTCCTGTCGTAGGTGATGTAGAAGTGCTGATCATTTGCATCGAGAATAGCCTGCTGCGGACGGGCCACCACAGTAACATTGGAATTGCTACCCTCTGTCAGGTTTGTCGCTACGGTCTGATACGATTGCACCCCAGGGCGAGAGGCTTTCGGCCGAAGATCGAGATACCCCAAGCTTTGTGCCTGTCCTCTAGAGTCTTTCACAGCAAGCTCCACAAAGAGCTGTTGAAAACGTTGAGTGTTTGCAATCTCGACGCCTGCTTGGTACAGCCCCGAGATGGCGTATTTGGCGGGTAGCCAGCTTGATTCTCCAGTGCCCAGCGGCCTCGGGAAGACGCACGCCTCGTTCACAAAACGGTCGCCACTCACGCCCATTGAATGTACGATATGATGATTCCATCCCAAATGGGAGAGAATGGCCATCAACTCTACGGCGTTGATGTAGGTTTCTATAGGCTTCAAAGGTATGAGTCCATTGAATACAAATGTCGCCTCAAAGCCAAGCGGTTTCGATGGTTCACCAACGTTGGAAGAACTGCACATGGAACGTCAACATTCCTGATCCTAATATATGAAGGCTAACAAGCTCACCCGTGAGGAACAATTATATTGGAAATACTATCATTCACAGTCAATACTTGAGGCGGGCTCGGAATCGACAGAGCGCAGACTAATATGAGATAGTGAAATAGGAGTGCCACTAAAGTCCTTGGGGCCAACATCATAGACACACCAAGTAATACAACGAAGATCCACGAAGGATATCAAACGAGTGAAAAGAAAAGGAAAGGAAAAATAGTATCTGATGTCGATTGAGGTGCAGCTCCGATGCGCATGTTCGCCACGACGGTTCTGCATATTCTATTGGCGACAAGCCGATGTGCGTCCCTCAAGTGTCCTACGTCTCGATCAACAGCCTTGAGAAACGTAACAAATGCGGCTTAGCATATCACAAATGAGCTGGGAACAATGACAAAATGTGCTTTCGAAAGAGAGCAGAGTACAGACTTACACGAAAGCCACAAATCATTGACAAACCCCACCCTAAGCCTTCCGAAATCATTCGTCCAGAACATGCAAACGATCGTGACATACGGGGGTGCAGTCTCGTGCTCTTCTGTACCAACATTCATACTCGGTCGGACACATGGTGGACTGAAGAATATCGGCCAAAAGAAGAGCGTATCACTGATGCATACTAACTGGCCCAACCGAAATACTACCGGTGACTCCAACATCCGTACGCTCGCAACCTATAGAAATTCTAGAATTCGGGATCGTGTTGAAAATGGGCGTTTACATACATGGTAGGAGAAGATAAAATCTCGCACCCTTCCGGAAACAAGCTTTGGGTTCTCCAGCCTCCGTATCCACCGAATCTCGGACCTTTGGCCTCGGGTCATTGATCACTTCAGTAATCTCCAGCTGACAACGATCGATCAAGCGCATGTCCAATTACAGAGCAGCCCCAAGCCACATTACCACTAGAAGACGTCGAACTCAAGACCAATCCATACAACATTCCCATTCGTGAACATAGTCTTCAGCGAACAAGATCGTGTAGTCTTTCCCAGCATTCGATGCTTCCGCTTCGATCACACAACCAATTACAAATCCCGTCGGAGCGTCTGCCTTGCTCAACCTCTTCAAGCACGCATTATAGGTACCCCGTAGTCTGAGACGTGTGAGCAGTGTGAACGCGGACAATATACGCAACGGAAAATCATACTGCCATGAACACCGGCAGTCATCAGGAGCGTAATAGAGCTAAAGCGTGTTTGCGATAGGTTGTATGATCCAGCTGGGAAAATTTGCAGGCTCAATAGTACTACATTCAAACCGGGCTATAACGATATTAGTCATAACGATATCCGCTTTGTAACGATAATTATACTTGCAATTGATTATGTTATGGCGTAGGGCTACGATGTTGGTCATAACGATATCCTCTTCATTACGATATCCCCTCGTGCAAATGACCTATCGTTATAGCCCAGTTTGACTGTACGTAAACATATTATCTCCTGGTCTCTCAAGCTAATCTCAGGCCACCTTCGTTACGCCGAATGTGTTTCGGCACTAAAACAACATCGCCCAGCTGACATGTAAGGCGCACAACCATCCTAAGGAAATCTCCTCTCGCAAGTTTCTCCAGCCTCTCATGATGCACCATTATGAACAGTCGATTCAACTCCTTAGAGTCGAGCACTTCACAGCAGCCACGTCGCCATTCCGCGGACAGAGCACCGTGCCGTCGGCCATCACGGTACAAAGTGCGACCGAATCAGGACTGATCCAGTCACTGGGGAAGAAATAATGTCGCTTGATTTCTGTGGTGCTTCCATCGAGTGTGCCACTGGCACTTGGCCTTCGTGTCGAGGTGTTGGATGGTAAGGGTAGGCGCCAAGAGCAGAGCCAGAAGTTTTGGTCTAGAAAGACCAAGCGGTCTCGCGAGAGGAAGGCGAGGGGGATCTCGATCTGGGATGTGAGTTCTGGGGCAAGGGATATCGGGTGAAGCTCTTGCGTTCTGTCCTCCTCGGGCAAGCTGGATGTCGAATTCGTTGAGCTGTGGAGAGGACGTGGGCTTGGTCTGACTTTAGATTCTGGTTCTTCTGAGCCTGCTGAAAGCGGTCTGCTATCTGTAGCGGGTGGAATGTTTGAGACATCAAATACAAGTGTCTCTTTCTGCTTCTGACCCTGACCGGCTGGGCATGAGCTCTGGACGAGGATGAACAGTTTGTCGTGCGTCACTAGCACCTTGTCGATACTCTCCCGTGAATCCCAGAGATTGATCGATGATGATATTCTGCTCTGTGAGATACTGCCCGTGTGCATTGTGACCGCCGAGGAGAAGGTCAGATGGTTCGTCTGCATCAAATCCGACCAAGCCCAGATGAGCACTTTGCCAGGCCCGAGGGCAAGCAGCGATCCCGTATCAGTAGGATGGTTAATCCATCTATAGATTATCGTGGCTTCTGGCATCTTCCGAGAATAAAGAATTGAGCTCGAAGCTATTGAAATTGTGTTGACAGTCGAGCTTGTGTAAACCAGCAAGACAGCTGAATCAGAGTGGAAAAGGACCTGGCAAATGGCTCCTTCAGTGACATTGATTGCAAGCTCGAGCACTGGCTCTATCTTCCAAGGACCACCGGCTCCAAGACGACCAACGGACTTGACGAAGATCTTCCCGCTCAGATCAGTGAAGCTAACGTACTTTCCATCAGGGCTCCAGACGACATGCTCAATACTCATGAAACTTTTCGAGGTTCTCAGTTCCACAACAGCGGTCCCGCTGCTCTCATATAATTCCGTTAGACCGGTTTCTGTACCGCAACAGTAAACACTACCGTTGGGCTGTGAGGCTAATGCGGTAATAGGGTCGATCTTGCCAGCGTGCCTGAGGACCGTTCCTCCGCGATGTTCGGTATCCCTGGGAGCTTCGGCTGATTCTGAAAGACGCAGTAAGGCGTCTGGCTCCCAGACGTTGCCGTATGAGCCTCGAATGTCGTAGAGACGACGAGAGTCTGGGGCAAAACAGAGATCAAACACTGGATCTTGGGAAGCGAATTGGTACACCATGTTGAAGTCGGCAAGGCTATACAGCTTGACTATACCAGTAGGATCACCAGCGGCAAGACATTTCGCATCCTGACTGACGACGATGGAGTTCGCGCCAGTGTGAAGTTCTTGAGTCTCATCATGGTAAGGGTGCCAGCGGAAAACTACGCCCTCGAGATAAAGGCCGATTACTTCGCCGGTATAGGGATGCCAAGTGAGCTGTGTTACCTCTCCCCAAGCATGCGCGACATTGCTCTGGGTGCTATCATCAAAGACACGCACGCAATGCCCTACTAGCTCCGGCCCCTCGACTTCCCATACACTTAGTGGATGACCTCGATATCCGAGAGCTACGTTGTGGCCGTCCGGGCTCAGCGCCATACAAGTGGGGGAGTTAACGACTGTCTCCTCGAGGGCTTGCTCGTTGATGTCAGCGACTGATCGCCAGGTTGTCGCAGTATCCGTCAAAGACAACGACCGTATCCTATGATCATCAGCTCCCACCAAAATTTGTGCATCATCATCTATAAAAACGATCGTGTGTGGACGAGGTCGATCTATAGGGTTCTGGGCAGACGCGATACATCGCCCTGTGGCTACCTCCCATACCTTCGTAGTGAGGTAACCATATGTCACAAGAAGGGTCCCCGAGAGGTTGAACTGCATCCGAAGGACCCTTTCACGATGTCGAATCCGTTGATTTTCTTCGCACGTAGGGGCGTAGTATATGATTATGGTCCCAGAAGGACTCATCACCGCGATGCGGTCCCCAGCTGCTTTGATCGATGTAACGTGAATACCAGGGCCGAAAGAAAGGCGTGCCAGCGAATCGTCCCAGCTAGATGACGATTGTCCCGTAATTTTCAGTGCTTTGCTTTCTTTTTGACCATATTGTTGATATATGACAGACTCATTTGGACAGAAAGGCGGTATCAATTTATAGATGGACTCAGGATGCCGCACAAGGTTCGTCCCGAATTTACCAACAATTTTGATAAGATCTATAGCCCAAAGTTCCAGATAACTCTTTCGCGATGCAGTCGCCTCCTTCTGTTTTAAAACGAATTGTGATATTTGTGTAGAAGCTAGTATAAGGGTCCGCAGTCGGTTTGCCTAAGCCAGATATTGAATCCAAGTAAGTACCGACGAGCTTTTGAAAAATGACTTCAGAGTGTTGAAGACTTTAGGAGATGACCCTGAGCTGTTTGACAGATGATAGAACCAAGAAGTTGCCGCGTAGTCAAGGAATGCTGGGGCTTGTCTTCGGTTCATCTTCGACCGCAGTCCAAGATCCGTTAGACAGAACATACATCGCAGAAAGAGCTGTTCATGAGCGGAGCTTCTGTCAATGCTGAATGGGCGAATGTGTTCATCAATCAAATATTCGCGAGCTGTTTGATGGATCATGGCAACATTCCCGTCATTATCAACTACGACGAATCCACCACAGAGGTCGCCGATCGAGCGTTGCAGATCTAGAGGTCTTACAACTTCGCCTTCCAAAACCAGCGACAGTTCTTCGATCGTTAGTAAACGCAGTGCGCACGCTGCCCATGCTAAGATGTTTGACGCAAGTCTCTTATCCACTTCTTGTGGTAGCGCCGCAACAGACTGAGCCATGCGATCATATAAGGCCTCCATACCAGAGGGCAACTGCTGGAGAGCACGCTCAACATTAGCTGCCGTATGACAATCGTTGATTCTCTGAACTGCAAGATGGACCCACAAGAAATTGCCTTGTGCGCGTTCTAGGATCTGACTTTTAACGTTGGTATGAAATGTATCATTGCCCATCACATCTAGTTCCCGGTCAATATAATGGCGAATATCGTTGGGACTGCCATCGTATGGTATTGTATGAAGTTGAACTTCCTTCGAAAGCTTCTGAAACGATGATACTAGCCCATGGGTTTTTCGGCTTACTACCAAGATGCGAATGGGAAGATCTGCTAGATTCACTTCAGAAATCATTCTGATGAATGCACGTGGATCGTCGGACTCTTCCAGGCCATCCACGACCCAGAAAAGGGGAGATTGCAATCGGATCTTGAACAGAATAGTTTTGAAGATACGATTCCAAATTGTTTGGGCATCCGCTGTGTCAGCCTTGGTCGCCTCGCCAATCAGTCTCAAGATGCCTTGGCGAAAAGCTGGCAGGCAGTAGGCTACCTGCAATGCAAGAGATCGCAATAATGTGCTTAAAGACCGCTTACTCTGGTCACCGAAGCGCACAAAGAAGTATTGGCAAGGCAAACCAAGTTGGGCCAAGTGGTCGATGATGAAAGACGAAAGAACAGATTTACCGCTTGCGGCAGCACCATGCAGCCATAGAACTATTGGCTTAGTCGCTGGATCGTGCATCCATCTGTGGAACGAATCATCCTCGAGAACCCAGCCGCACGTGTTGGGTACCCAACGATCACGAAAGAAGATATAGTCAACGTCCGGGGGTTCTGACATTGCAAGAAAGGCCTCGATGTCACGTAAGTCTTCACGTTGTGTCGGAAGTGGGGTCGAACCTGAGCCTTTACGGCTTAGTTGACGGTGCAAGTTACTTGGGGTACATATAGCTTACCTGGTGCCGGAAACCTACTAACGAGAGACTTGAGGATGTTCCTAACATTTATATAGAGCGGGTCATCCGGGCTATCGTACTTACACACACCGTGATGATCTGCATCTAAGGCCTTTGAGATTTCGCCAGGGTAACCAAGGACCGATGAGTCTCTTTCCAAAACCATCTGTACATAGTTATTATATTATCAAAGGCCATGGTACTAAAGGACCTACAATCTTGTTCGTGTTGATCCCAATTGGAGTCATCTGTGTTTCGTAGAATGACACTATATCAAGCTTCGGCGCAATGTGTCGAAACTGTTCGTTGAGTTTTTGTAGCGTAAAAGAATTTTTAGTAAGCTCAGATATGAATTGCTTCGACGACGAGATAATAGAGACCTGTAAGATCCTGTTCAGTGTTTCCGCGAGGTTGGTACCTCGGTGTGGGGTGGAGAGGAATATGATGGCAGAGATCGCGTCGACGATGGCCTTGTATTCGGGGTCGTATTGGCCTTGCATGTAGGCCTGAGACAAGTCAGCGTGGGCGAATATGAGTCGCATGGGTAGCTTGTAGGTTACCGACTTCTTTAACGATGAGGCCGCCCATCGAGTGGACCAAGAATATCACAGGTACCTGACTCAATATCAACAACCTATTTTCGGGCTTAGAGACTTGGACCATACACTGCCAATTTCAAGGTCTTCCTTGTTGTCGTCTTTAGCATATTTGAGATCGTAGAGAAGATCCTTTGCGAAGTCCAGAACTGTAGCTGAATTCTTGCTGCTTGATTTCAGAAAACTCCCATTGTACCCAAATGTCATGATTCTTCCTTGGCAAATATCCGGTTCGAGTGGCAAGAATGTCAACGGCCAAAAGAGGTCGAGGTCTTTGTTCTTGGACCATGTCAGGCGACTAGTGCCACCGAGACCATGGACGAAGACGATATCAACTCTGCGACCCCCTTGAGGATTATGGAGGACTCGAAGACCGAGTGGGTCTGGCACACCAGCAGGGCTCTTGCTGCGTTCTCGGGGTACGCTTGGATCTCTGGAGCCAGCAGTCAAGGATCTTTGAACGTTCGAAGGTTCTAGTGAGATGAAAGGTTAGGTACAGATCTTCGGTGTCTCTTCTCGCTTGATTCATCAATGCTACCTCGTGGAGACCTTAAAGTAACCTGTTCAGTGTAGGGTGGGAGGAGCGAGTGATCCGAGCCTTCGGCTTGAGCATCTCTCGAACCTTTCCTTCTGAAGCTAAACCTGTCCTTGAACTGCATGAATCCATCAGCCTCGCACCCGGGAACGGAAATTGAGGCGTGGAACGTACCATGACCGCAGGAGACTTGGTAGGAGTGCTCAAGGATGGAAGTGCTCCTCCGACGTTCGCTTTTGGGGGGATTTTGGTACATGTGAGAAGAAGAGTATACTGCTGCGCTGGAAGCCTGCATCAGACGCCTTGGCCTTTTGGGCAAGACCTCCATCAGGCCCAGACTGAACTGAGCGTCATTGGAGAGCCCGAACTTGCAGCAGTTAGGCTCGAAGGGATAAGGAACGGCTTGACTAGTTCTTCATCACATAGTTGTCGATATTCCTGCCGCATGTTCCAGAGTGTGCAGGGGGGCGCTGGGGATTTATGCAGGGCTAAGTTGGTGCCAGTGCTTGGGCACACTAAGGCACTGGATAGGGGTGAAGGGAAGCTGGTCCGGCGGTAGCGTCAGTCTGACAGTCCTTAACTTCACTACTTTCGGAGAATTTAGAATCACCTTCACGTGCAAAGTTGCGACAGCACATGGTATTTCCAAACTATCTCGAGCCAAGCTTGATCAATGATGGACGGGGGGAATTCGTTTCGATGGATTTTGTGGCGCAAGATTTGTTGTCGTCTTTGCATATGGCGTACCTTAACGCCCTGCAAACGCAAATCTACCCCTCTCCGGTGAGGAATGCTGCATATGATCTATGCAATCATTGGTGACAATTTCCGGGCTTGCCAAACAATAGCCATTGTCTTTTCTAGCGCTGCTGGAGATAGTGCCATCCCACACAGTTATCAGCAGTTTCTTTCCCCTAGGCAGCCTTGGCCGAGAAAGCGACTTTGCCTAGCAAGCAATGGAACTATCACTTGGACTTCACATATATATATAACTATAGTCTCAAAATCCAGGAAATTTTCGTTAAACATCGCACAGCTAGCCTCATCTCTTTCTCTCTTCAATCAGATCACTGGAAAACATCATGTCAAAAGCCATTCATGAGCTGCTCAGCAACGAAAATGTACCAGCGGACCACAGCGTTTCCGGCGATCAGGGCAATTTCCCCATGGACGAGGCTGTGGTCGAAGGCAGGGCACAACCTGCCTTACATCAAGTGAAAATGACTGAAGCAGCAGTGTAGCAATGCCTAAAGGAACCAAGGTGATATCTGCAGAAGCTTACGGGTACTCTGCCTGGACAATTACAGGAAGAATCTCGGTCGTCTTGCCAGACGGAACACCCAAGAAGTATTTTCTCAAGGTTTGTTATCTTCTTCACTCAATGAGTTTCCTTCTCTTCGCTGGTTCATTCTCGATTTAGTCTTGCTAAAAGCAGACCAACGTCCAGTGTGCGAGTGAGGATCATGGCAGGACGATGATGCTCGGAGAGTTCACATCAGTGACAAAAATCCATTCGCTCATACCTGGACTGGTACCTGCTCCGCATGGATGGGGCAAATACAAAGCTAGTTCTCTAGACACATACTTCTTTTTATCCGATTTCCTTGATATGGATACCTCTGCGCCTGAACCTGCGCAATTCACCGCACGGGTCGCGGAGCTGCATCGAAAGAGTAAATCGCCAAACGGTATGTTTGGATTCGAAGTCACGACGTGTGATGGCAAATTACCGCACGTTGTAGCTTGGGAGAAGAGTTGGGCGACTTTTTTTGGAAAGCTGCTATGCGGCGTTCTGAAGCTCGACACGGAGGCGAATGGGGTATGGCCCGAGCTAGAAGCTGCAGCTGACCAAGTGATCACCGGCGTCATCCCTCGCCTGCTGGGCGTCTTACAAGCCGACGGACGTGAATTAAAGCCTAGCTTAATCCATGGCGACTGCTGGGAAGGTCGGTCGCTAAACCTGATATGAGCTTTGACTGATGTTGACCAAGTAGCTCAGGCAACGTTGGTACGCTCCTTGAGACTGGCGATGTAATTCTCTATGACGCTGGGTCTTACTATGCTCATAATGAGATGGAACTCGGTATCTGGAGATGTCAATGGGGCCAATTCTTCCGAGCACAAGTGTACTCTCGAAGTTATATGAGAAATTATGAAGCAGCGGAGCCGACACAAGAATGGGACGATCGCAATCGACTGTATAGCTTGAAGTACAACCTAAATTACTCTGGTGGACACCCGGGAAATGTGACTCGCCAAACGTCAGTATTAACTTGAGAAGCACGCGCAGTAGTATGCAGCCGTTGCTAACTTGTGATCAGGGCGTACAATGACATGTGCTATCTTTGCGAGAAGTATGCGCCTCTAGAAAGCCTTGGTAAGTATGACAGTAAGAACGACCCTTCCGTAACAGGAGCCCGGATTGCGGTTCACACTTGAGTTGCATTGAAAGCATGGCCGTGGACGCAGAAGGCAGGAGGTACGAAAGGAGATCGAAGAAGATATGAGGTCTGTTGAGGTGTGATGGGAGACTCCAGACAATCGGTCACCTCTTGAGTAGGCAAATAAGAAAGAGGTACTTGATGAGAGGATACATATACAACGAATCCTACCTACTGTCGTGCTTGTTGGTATTGAATGGACTGCAGACTTTCGAACAGGGCTTTGTGACCTGTAAGCGTCTTCGATTCCGCGGAATCAACACTCACAAGTCAATGTTTCCCCACTCGATTTAATCCTTTTCATTCCGTTCTAGCTGGGGAGCCGAGCAGCCACGACGATATGGGAGACGAGTATATGACACTCGATATTCTTATTGCTCGTCAGCTTGTCACTAGTCAAAAGGTCTCCCCACATGATGGGTATGCCGAGTGTCATCATCCACAGCATCAAAGCTAGATCCATTAATGGAAGACCCTCGCCTTGAATCCGATGAGCACTGTCTACTCCCCTAAAACAATATATCTAGCCGTTTCTTCTCTTTCTCGGGCGGCTAGCATCCACATGTTCTCTGTCTATGTTGATGTAGCCTGGAATCTTGGACTCGAAAGCTTCTTTGCCCGTCATTGACGTGCATCTTCTCGTCCTCAAGGTTTCTCCCCTTCCCATTAGAGTCAGGACAGACTCTAACCACATCTCAATCTCCTCCAATTTTGTGTCATCGCCTCTCCCTCTGGAATATTGATCTTCGGGCTCTTCTCCGTTATCACTAGACTCTGCAAAGCCAAGAACGAACAGAAGGTCCTTCAAAGCTCTGGGAGCAGCCCTCTCACTCGACTCTGCTTCATCACCAGAATAGTAGATTGGCAGGCTGCTTTTCACTAAGGCTGTATGCTGGCCATTGACTGTATCTCGGAGTTTTCAACTCACACTAGCGTTGAGATTAGAACTTCTTGGCGCTTCAGCGCTTAGATCGTTATCTCCGATATATCGCTAATATCCGTGACTGATGGTAATGAAGCAACAGCTTTTCCGATTCTCTTTCATCGCTATAGACCCGATTTCGGGGATTATATATACACATCTATCGAATCGTAATAACCGACAATGTTCCCCAATTTCACCCCCTTCGACATCGCCCTCTCCCCCACCATAACCATCCACGGCCTCCATCACGGCCACGGCCCTCCCCTCCTCCTCCTCCACGGCTTCCCCCAAAATCTCTTGATATGGCACATCCTAGGTCCCCAACTAACCACCACCTACACCGTCATAGCCCTCGACCTGCGCGGCTACGGCCAATCCTCCAAACCCGCTGGTGGAGAAAATCATATCGCCTACAGCAAGACCGTCATGGCGAAAGATTGCGTCGATGTGATGGAGAGATTAGGACATGAGAAATTTTATGTATGTGCGCATGATAGGGGAGCGAGAGTCGCCCATAAGATCTGTGTAAATTATCCTGAAAAAGTTATGAAGGCGATTTTCCTGGACATTGCGCCTACATTGGCTATGTATAATAAAACGGACTTTGCATTTGCGAAAGCGTACTGGCATTGGTTTTTTCTCATTCAGCCTTCGCCACTACCTGAGTCGTTGATGGTAGCGAATCCGAGGAGTTGGATTGAGAACACGATGGGGAAAATTGGGCTTGAGGTTTTTGATGCTGAGGCTGTCGAAAGTTATGTTAGGCAAATGGGCGACAAGGAGAGTGTGGCTGGTATGTGTGAGGATTATAGAGCTGCCGCTAGTGTTGATTTAGAGGAGAGTAGAGAGGATGTCGAGAACGGGAGGAAAATCAAATGTCCGTTGAGGGTGCTGTGGGGCAAGAGGGGGGTGATTGAGTCGCAATTTGATGCTGTGAAAGAGTGGAGGGAGGTCGCGGAGGAGGGAATGGTAGATGGCTGGAGTGTGGACTCGGGCCATTATATACCGGAAGAGAATCCTGATGTTGTTTTGTATCATATCAGCGAATTTCTGAAGGAATGAGGTTCGTTATATGTGCAGTATTGAATGCTTATGTGCTAAAGGATGTATGACAGTTTGTATCACTATACATTCCAATGTTCATACACACGGTAGGAGTCCTCGCCCCCGTCCTTATGCTCTTTTATTCTTTCTTATATCATTGGCCGGCATCAGACTCCTGACTTTCTCGAGCAAAGATTCCTGATCCATGGGAAAATAACTCTCATTTCGATCCGCATGCCTTGCTACATTGCCAAGAATTTCTCTCCCTTGTTGCGGCTTCGTGAACTCATATTTCCCTCCCAACAGCTTCTGCATGAGATTTTGTGTCTGCTGCTCTGCCTCTGCCGATACAGATGAGGAGGTGTTTCTCTTCTTCTCGTCCTTTAGCCTTTCGACTAATGTCATCACGTCCGCTTTCTGCTCTTTGCTATGCCATTCGACATACTCCCCGTTCAGAAGGCTTCTGGCGAGCAGTAGTCTCCCGCCTAGAACTTCGCTCATACCCCATTCTCCAGAGACAACCGCAGGACCTAGACCATCAAAGGATTTTCGGTTCACGTCAGTCGCCTCATATGCTATTGACTGTATAGCCTCTTCAACCCTTTTCTGCTTTGTATACTCCTTTTCCTCCTCATTGTACATATCTTCAGCCGAGGTCTTGCCAAAGTGGTCGTTGCCACCTGCGGCTTCTTTGTTGCGCTTCCGACTTCGAGGCTGATCGCCTTCATCGCTACGAGAGGTTCGAGGCCGGCCAGCCCGACCGCTCTGTGCGCCTCCGCGTCGTGCTGGGGACATACGCTCACGGAGTGCGTTCGGACCACCCCGACGTCTCGCTTCCAAATCAGTCTCGCCTCGAGGACCATTGTGCTGTAAAGTGTTCTCTTGCGATTTCCGGACTGGATAACCACTGTTATCTGGCATCGAATTCCTTCGTGGTGCCTCGTGTTGTTCATGTTCTGACCTTGGCTGTTGGGGAGGGAATCTCTTTTTAGACTCAAGTCCCATGGTATCTCCTCTATACTTCTGCGGAGATCTGATGAGAGTTGTAGCACCCAGTCCGTGCTCCAATCTCGCTCGCCCTGCCTCCATGTTTCTTCCAGGCGCAATGCCATCTCGGTCCGCTGGAGTCTGCCTTAATTCTGGAGTAGCACCTGTATCTCGTGCATCCTCTGCATCAGTCCGTCCTATGGTGAACGCTCCAGGGCCGGGCCAAACACCCTCCCTTCGAACGCGCAGAACACCCCCATCACGTCGCCATGACATCGGGAGTTGGCCCTCAAGCGCATCCTGGCTCAGGGGAATACCAACATCTCTGTCCTTGAGTACCGTTGGCTGGCTATTGAGCGCGCCTGTTCGGGCTCCAGATCGGAGAGCCGTGTTTCGGTGCTTTGTCATTGGGTTTCCGTTGGCATCCCCAAGGCGGTAGAAGGGTTTCACCTCGGTAGACGATTTTCGTTGGCGCTGGGTGCGGTTTGAGATGGGCATTGTTGCATCTGTACGGTTGAACACTCATCAGATCCGGAGTTAGATCTATATTTATGGGGCAGGCTTACCTCGCATGGCGATATCCTGCCCAGCATCTTGTTGTCGACGAGAGGAGGTATGGAAATGGTGACAAAGGAAAGCAGATTGACAACTTGGGTGTGGTGAGACAGGCAAAGGTCTACCCCTGCCAACTGTAGAGTGGAAGTACCATTTCTGCATGTTAGCTGTAAAGTTCGAATGCAAAATCATATGTAGTATGGCCGGACACAGATTGGAGATTCCAGTCCTCGGAGAGTTCCGCGCGCTAGTTATAGCTAAATCCTTATCTTAGCCACTCCTATTCTCAGCTTCGCAGATACATACAATGTTGGAACTCAGGCCGGGTCAACCTCGGTAGTTACTAATCAGGACTAGTCAGGGGGTCTTAGCGGACTAGTAGAGAATTCTCGTAACGGTTATTCTATTCTATATAGCTATATCTATCTATTAGTTATTATAATACTATTATATTATACTTAAATTATATATAAATAACTTATTAATATTATACTATTTAATAGGTTATAAGCCTAGGTTCTATATAACCTAGGAATTATATAAATTATATAATAAGCTTTTTATTAAGACTTAGAGTTACTTTAGAAGAAATATTCCTAGAACTATTTATAATAGGTATTATTATATCTAACTATTATAAAATTTAGAAGTTAAAAGGTACTAAGAATTATAAATTATAGGAAATTATTATATATATATCTCTTATAATTAATAGTATATTTAAGGTTATTAGATTAGAATATAAACTACTAATTAACCCTAACTTACTTACTATTAAAGGAGTAAAATTACTTATTAAGGAGGTAGATAAGAATAAATAGGAAAAGTATATTAATTTAAAGGAGTAAGTACTTACTACTATTTATATTACTATATTACTATTAGCTTATAATATAATTAAAACTCTAATAATAGTAAAAGAAATATAAGCTAAATTAAAGTTATTATATAAGATAGACTTCTATACTACTAAGAAAGTAATATACTTCGCTTTATATAAGCTTTATTTAAACTAATTTAAAGACCTTTATACCTACCTTACTAAATTTAAGGAATATATAAATAAGCTTCTATAAATAGGGAGTCTACTAGAAATAGACTACTAGATAGTAGTCTTTAAGAGGGGCCTATTAAATAAGATAAAGGAAGCGGTTTATACCCTTACTAAGATTACTTAATCTAGAAAGGAGTTATAGGATTTTAAGTATATTACTATATTATTAGTTAATAGATTTATACCTTTAAAGACTAAAGAATCTAAGGTATATACTAGTAATTTTAGTAAATAGCTAAAATAAGGTTAATATTAAAATAAGCCTAGTAATAAAAGCTAGAATAATAATAATAATAAATATATATTCTATAACTATTAATCTTCTTACTATAATAGAATATATGTAATTTAGGACCCTAAGCTTATTATAGCTTATTAATTAGTCTAAAGTCCTTTAAATTACCTTCTTAGGACTAGTACTAACTGTAGTAAATATTAAAACTCTAATATTTCTTTATATTCTACCTATATATATACTAACGCTTTATAATATTTTCTAATTAAGAGAAATTATATAACTTATCTTAATATACTTAATACTTTAAAAATAATAAGAATTAGTATAGTAGTTTAAAAGATATATTATTATAAATAGATTTACCTACTAAATTCTATATACTAATAGCTAGAATATAGATTATAAATAATAAAAATCCTACTATTATTTATATTTAATCTATTCTATAAAAATACCTACTAACGTATTAGCTATTAGTTTAAATAGGGGGAAATATCTATCTTATTACTAGGTAGGTAATACTATTAGAATAGTCTAAATTAGTATATTACTATATTAGCTAATACTATTACATTTATAAGCTAAAAATCCTACTATTTATATTACCTACTAACGTATCTAATATCAGTCTAAATAGGGGGAAATATCCGTCTTATTACTAGGTATAAAACGCTATTAGAATAATCTATATTAGTCTATTAGTATATATATATAATATAGCTAATACTATTATATATACAGGCTACCTACCTACTAACGTATCTAATATACTCCCTACTATTCAACGTACCTACTAATGTATCTGATATTAGCCTAAATAGGGGGAAATATCCGTCTTATTACTAGGTATATAACGCTATTAGAATAATCTATATCGCTGTATAAGTCTATAGGCTAATACTATTACATTTACAGGCCGTCTACCTACTAATATATCTAATATACTTCCTACTATTCACGTCACGTATTAACGTATCTAATATACTCCCTACTATTTACGTTACCTACTAACGTGTCTAATATCAGTCTAAATAGGGGGTGATATCCGTTTAAATAGGGGGTAATATCCGTCTTATTACTAGGTCTAATATATCTAATATTAGTTTAAATAGGGGGAAACGTGTCTAATATCAGTCTGAATAGGGGGAAATATCCGTCTTATTACTAGGTATAGAACGCTGTTAGAATAAGTATATATATCTAATATACTCCCTACTATTCACCTTCCCTACTAAACGCCAGGTAGTAGGGGTAATTTTCTAACGTAAAAATCTTGAATTTTTATAGGTATTTTCTAGTATAATATAAAAGACTACTAGTATATTAATCTAAAGCTAGGACTAGAAGGATTTATTCCTAAAATAAAGAAAGAGTTAGAGGTATAGAATAAATAGTAGTATTAAGGTAGAGGTCCTAGTTATTAATAAAGTAAATAAAACCTAGATAAATAAAAATAGGATAAATCCTATACTACTTACTTTAAATATAGCTTATAATAAAATAATAAGTTCTATAAGATTATTATTAACTTAGGGGACTAAGAGTATATCTTCTAGGACTAATCTAAGTTTACTAACTATTTATTAGTCTAGAATTACACTATATTAGGACTTACTAGGGGTAAACCGGTAATAGTTAAAGGGATTAGAATAGTATAAATCCTAGTAATTATTAATAATAAGGTTAGTAAATTCTTACTAACTAATATTTACTATTTACTAAATATTAAATATAACCTTCTATCTATTATATAACTAGACTTATAAGGCTATATATATACTAGTAGTAGAGGGAAGAATATATTCTATAATAAATAAGGTAAGGAGGTATTATAAGCCTTCTTATATAACTATATATACTAGCTAGATACTATATAAACTAACTAGATAAGGGTATTCTACTTTAAATTAATAGTCCTAGCTAAGAATAATATATCTTAGACTGTTAGAAACTAGACTAGAAGGCTAGTTCCTAAGGGCTAGAATAGATAGTATAAACTACTAGCAAGTAGGTAGTATTATAAAGGTATACTTAATACTCTAGTAACTTTATAGTTATAAGAGAACTAATCTCTACCTTCTAAGGAGGTAGAGGGAGGACTATCTAAATACCCCTTAAGGAAGCTACCTAGCCTCTTAGATATCTAGATAAAAGGATATCTATTAGAATAATAAAAAGCTAAACTAATACTACTAAGATATTACTAGTAAGCCGTATTATATTAGCTAAATATATTAAGATATCTTAATAATTACCTCCCCATTAAAGGTATTTATCCTTAAATATTAACTATTACTATCTATAATAGGACTTATTAAAAACCTTTAAAACCCTAGTAGGGAAAATAAGGGAAAGAGTTCTAAGGATAATAATATTATAATAATAGTAATATACTATTAATATTATATAGTAGTAGAATATAATTATTAATTAAGTTTATTATTATAATACTTTATAAACGCGTAATATAAATAAGTAATTATAAAAGTTAGGTAGTAATATTATATTATTAAATTATATAGTTAATATATATAATATAATATATAATAAAGTTATAATTTATTTACTTCTAACTTCTTTTATAACTACTACTATTAATATTAACCTATTATAAGTTATCTTAATATATTAATAATAGAAGCTAATATATTTAATATTAATACTATTAATACTTTATAAAATAACCGCTATTAAAGTATAAATATAATATAAAGGATTAATTACTAACGTAGTACTATATATTAAATAGATAGTAATAATAATAATAATTAAAGTAAGTCTCTACTTAATATCCTTTACTTTTTATATATAATATTACCTTATAATAGCCTTTAATTATCTTTAAATATATTATATTATATATAAATATAAATAGTAGGTAAAAGATATATTCTCTATATATAAGAAGTCTAGTATTCTAGCGAGGAAGGACGCTAAGCCTATTTAGGTATCGTATAGCCTGTAAATATATAGTAATTACAATAAATACTAATAATAAAAATAAAAGCTATTACCCTAATAGTATATACTACTATTAGTTATAAATATATTATAATTCCTAACTAATTAGATATTATATAGACGTCGTCTAGTAGCTAAATATATACTATAAGTAATATTAAATATAAATCTATATAATAACCCCTAATTCTTATAGCAGCTATATATTAGATCTAGTAGTACAGTCTAATAGGGGTATAAAGGTCCTTATTTAGTAGCTAATAGAAGTAAGGGTAACTATTACCGTATTATCGTCTTAGTAGGATATTTTTATTACGCTATTCATCTAATTACGTTTAGTTACTAGTAATTATAAGACGCGGATCCTTATTACCTATAGTAATATATATTATTAGAATGTATGTAATAGTAGGACTATTAGTCGCTATTAAGGTCCTTATTAATAGTAGCTTTATAGAAGGCTTTTATAAGATAGGTATTAGACTATTAGTATATAGAGTAGTTAATAATTCTAAATAGAATTTTCTACTACTAATTATAAGGGGAATTAATAATATTAGTAAAGGTGTATCTTCTTAAATAATAATACTAGTAGGTTAAGTAGTCTTAGCTAGTAAGGATATTTCTTAAGGCGTAGTAGTAGTAGTTATTAGATGTAAGATAAGATAACTAGAATAAATATAATAGTATAACGAATAATTTAACGTAAAGGTAGTAGTATAAATCTAGTATATATATATTTCTTAACTAATATTAAGGACCTTATTCTTATTATCTTCTATCTTATAAGTAGTTAGCTAATAGACTAGTAGACTAAGTAAGGGTAATATAGATAACTAATAATATAGATTCTCGCTATTAATATTTAATATCCTAATAAACTTATTTACGTCGGCAATTTCTGAAAACCCGGAGAGGTACCTAGGGCCGGCCCTAGGCCGCCCCGGGCCTCTAGGGCCGTGGTTTAAGAAAGCTTACCCTGGGGTAGTAGGGGTAGATACGAGTCCGCCTAGGGCCCTAGGGGTAGTAAGGGCAACCTACCTAGCGCCTAGGGCTACTCTAAGATTAAGCTTCCGGGCGCTACGTAATAGTATTACGGCATCCTATAATTAGGCTTCCAGGCGCTAGGTAATAGCGTTAAAGTACCCGTAATAGCAACGCTATTATATTATTAACCACCCCGAGTTAATATAGCTACCACGCTATTAACCCCTATACAGGCCTACCTCAGCGTATTACCCCCGCGTAGAAATCGGCTGAATCGATCGATTCCGGGGTCGCTTTTAGGGTGGCGTTGGGGGTAGCTCCGGGGTACGCTACCCGAGTCCCCCGTCGATTATAGAATATTAAAACTTTTAAAGTTCTACTTAGTAACTTGTTACGTGACATGGTTTCACTTAGTAAGCAGTCACGTGATTTTCTAGAATCTATAAACTAGTAGATTTTAGAAATATTACTTAGTTAGCAGTCACGTGACGCTGCCCTTGGAGCCCGGAGCGGCCCCGGGGCCTTGCGATAGGCTGCGACAGGCCTGGGGCTAGTCCGGGGCCCCTAAGGCCGGCCCCAGGCCTGCGGGCATAAGGCCTTTACTAAGGGTATAGAGGCGAGTTAAGATCTTGCCGACGTAGGTTAAATAGCTATAGCTATATAGTTATAGGTAATAAGGGTCTTAATAAATCGTAGAAACATTCTTCTAATAACTTATACTATATAATAATACTATTTAGAGTATATTAATATTTCTTTCACTTTTATTAAGGAGAGATATAACTTTTCCCTATATTAAGTTAATATCTACTAGCTAGGATAGTAGGTCTATCCGTCTTATCAGCTACTTATAAGGTACTAATAAGGTCTATTAACTGCCTAGTATATCGAGATCGTATACTAGCTCCCTAAGTACTAGCCGTATTAGTACTAGCTCTTAGAGTACTAGTCCTCCCCCCCCTAAAGCCTTCCGTAGCGGTATTAGTCTATTAGTTATAATAGTAGGCCTATCTCTTAATTTAGAAGCTATTAGTAAGACGTCTATTAGTATACTAGTACTAGCTTTATAAGTACTACCAGCTATATTAGTATTAGCTCTTAGAGTACTAGGCCCTTATTTAGCCTTCTAAACGGTACTATCCCTACTCTATTTAACCTTAGACTACGCTATCTATAAAAGACTTCCTTAGCGGTAAACTATCCTAGATATTACTATTAAAGCCTCTACTAAATAAGAGCCTTATTTATTACCCTACGCTATTATCTAATAGTCTCGGGATTATCTACTTAGAAGGAGAAGTAGGCCTTTTCATATCCTTCTATTTAAAGATAGCGGAACTATTAGATATTAGGAATAAGGTAATAAGGTCCTTATTACTATTAGAAATACTATACCCCTTAGTATTTAGATAGTTAGGAACTATCTAGAAGTCTTTACCACTCCTTCTATTTTCTATCTAGAGAAAATAGCCTAAGTAATAGGTATAAATCCCTATTACGGTTTTTAATAATATTAGTAAAAATCTCTACCACATTAAAATCCCTTATTAATAATAATATAGACGCTCTTAGCTTTTCAGATACTTAAAATAAGATGTCTAATATTATAGCCTAGGTTATAAAGATCTTTAATTAGACTTAGGTAGCTTACTATATCTTCCGCCCTAAAGACGTTAGCTATTTTAGTCCTAATCTATAGGCGAATAATTATAATATCTACTATAATATATTTAGCTTTACTAACTACTTATATTCTAAGGCTACTAGTATTAATATAGATATTATAAGATAGAATATTAACGCTTACTTACTTAGTACTACTAAGGATTAATATACTAATCTACCTGATTTAAGTAAATATAGTCTATAACACGCTCTAAATAGTATTATTAAATAGTATCTTTTACTTAAGGAATAATTCCGTGACTTATTAAACGTCGGATTAAGATCCTTATTACCTATAACTATATAGCTATAGCTATAACTACAGCTATTTAACCTGAATAAGTTTATTAGAATATTAAATAATAATAGTAAGAATTCGTACCCTTAGCTATTTACGCTACCCTTATTTAATATACCAGCCTATTAGCTAACGGTATATGAAAATAAGACGCCCCTACTAGCTAAGGATATTTCTTAAGGCGTAGTAGGAGTAGTTATTAGACGTGAGATAAGATAACTATAATAAATATAACGGTATAATAAATTATTTAACGTAAAGGTAGTAGTATAAATCCGGTATATATACGTTTCCTAACTAATATTAAAGACCTTATTCTTATTATCTTCTATCTTATAAGTAGTTAGCTAATAGACTAGTAGATTAAGTAAGGGTAATATAGATAACTAATAGTACGGATTCTTGCTATTAATATTTAATATCCTAATAAAATTATTTAGGTTAAATGGCTATAGCTATAGCTATAGCTGTAGCTGTAGCTATATAGTTATAGGTAATAAGAGTCTTAATAAATCGTAGAAATATTCTTCTAATAACTTATACTATTTAATAATACTATTTAGAGTATATTATAGATCGGATTTACTTAAGCGGTCTAGTTTATTATCGTACTAGTCTTTTATAGTACTAAGTAAACAAGTATTAATATTCTATCTTATAACGTCTATATTAATACTATTAGCCTTAAAGCGTAGATAATTAGTAAAGCTAAATATATTATAATAGACATTCTACTCCAGGCTTTTTAAACGATTAACGTACTGAAATATCTAATATTATAGCCTAGGCTATAAAGATCTTTAATTAGACTTAGATATTCTCGTTATTCGCTTATAGATTAGGACTAAAATAGCTAACGTCTTTAGGCCGGAAGATACGACGAGCTACCTAAGTCTAATTAAAGATCTTTATAGCCTAGGCTATAATATTAGATATCTTAGTACGTTATATATCTAAAAGGCCTGGATCTATATTATCGTAGATAAGGGATTTTAATATAGTAGAGATTTTTAGCCTATTACTACTTTCTCTGGAAGGTATAGTAACTAAGAATTCTTAGATAGTACCTGACTATAATATTACCTAATAGTAATAGCTAAGGGGGTGTAGTATTTCTAAAGGTATTAAGGATCTTATTAATATCTTATCTATAATAGCTAATAGGCCTACTATTACTTAATAAAATTATAGGAAGGCCTACTTCTAAGTTAATAATCCCGATACTATTAGATAATAGTAGGGAGTAATAAATAACGCTCCTATTCGCTGACAAATTAAATAGTATTGTAATAGATATGCCTAATACTCTAGAAGGCGTCTATAATAGCCTAGTCGGGTAATAAATAGACTGGGGATAGTGCTAGAGGCTAAATAAGGGGACCTAGTACTCTAGAAGCTAGTACTAATATAGCTAGTAGTACTTATAAAGCTAGTACTAGTATACTAACGGACGTCTTACTAATAGCTTCTAAATTAAGAGATAGGCCTACTATCGTAGCTAATAGACTAATGCCGTTGCGGAAGGCTTTAAGGGGGAGGACTAGTACTCTAGGAGCTAGTATTAATACGGCTAGTACTTAGAGAGCTAGTATATAATCTCGATATACTAGGTAGTTAATAGTACTTAGTAGTAGCTAGAAGGTATTACTACTATTTATTATATATAAATATAAATAGTAGGTAAAAGATATATTCTCTATATATAAGAAGTCTAGCGTTCTAGTAAGGAAGGACGCTAAGCCTATTTAGGTATTATATAGCCTGTAAATATATAGTAATTATAATATATTATAAGTATATTACTTATAAGTTACCTTCTTATATAAGTCTATTATATTATATATTTAAAGACCTTATTAATATCTTATTATATTATATTTCCTTTAAATTATTATTATATTCCTTTTACTTAAAGGTATTTATTTTAGCTAACTCTTATAATAGATAGTTAAATACTCTTACTACGCCTCTCTTTCCTATTATATTACTAGGATAGTAGCCCTCTCTAGGCCCTATTATCTTTAGTACGCTAAGTACCTAGGTTTAAATCCTAGGTTATTATATAATTATAAGATAAGTAGGACCTATTAGAGGTACTACTACCTTTATAAAAAATATAAATTAATTAATAATAATAGGATTTTAATATAGTTTATATATAATATATTAATAGGTTATAAGTCCCCCCTACCTTTTATATTTATATATTTAGCCTCTTTACTTATAACCCTATTATTACCCTCTAAGGTAGAAAGTTACCCTATTATACTACTTTTATAATATATATTACTACCTTTACCTTTAAGGTAGAAGTAGTAATTTACTTAGGGGAGTATAATAAAACTCTTTTATATAAGTTATAAACCTCTAAGGAATTACTACGCCTTAAGGTAGAAGTAGGTAGTTATATAATTATTACCCTTAGGGGTATCTTAAATATAATAAGATAGTAGGTATATCCTTTTATTATATACTTCTTATATTATATATTAATACTTTTATAAGAGGAATTAACTACCCTTATTATAATAGAGGTTAATAAGGAGTTAGAGGAGGTAAATATATTATTAAAATATTCTACTATCTTTATATAAGTTAATTATATATTAGGAGGAGGATAATAATAATAATAGTAATAAGGGGGAGATAGGGGAGATAAAAGAGGATATAAAGGAGGAAGAGGCTTCTACCTCTATTATTATTATATTACCTACCTCTACTTCTACTAGCCCTAGCTACCCTTCTTATAATAATAGTACTATTAATACTACCCCCTCTACTTACCCTTATTATACTACTTACCTCCCTTATACCCCTTATACTCTTTATACCCTCTCTTTTATACCTATTCTTATACCTACTCTACTTCCTTTTAATAGGAATATTATCTTATCTACTAGCTTATCTTTTTTAGGCTATAACCTACTTTAATATACTCCCCTTATAAGACCTTAATATTATACCTTTAAGTAAAGATTCTTTTCTTAGGTTATAAAGATTTTCCCTTTAATTAATTCTTTTCTTATATACTTCTTTATTAAAATCTCTATTATATAAATATAACTTATAATTTACCTTATATAATTTAACTTTATAATAGAATAGTTCTATTATAATAGTTATATACTAGTATTTTACTTATAATACTTCCTTATTATATATATATTATTATATTCCCTTTATAAGTCTTTTATATTTATATTATTATATTCCCTTTATAAGTCTTTTATATTTATATCCTTAATAGATATCTATAGTTATATTCTATTTTATAACTAGATTATTTAATTAAGTAGTATTAAATACCTTTATTTCTTATTTTATCTAGAATTTATTTTACCTTATAATATTCTTTACTATTAATAAGTTTTAGAGGAGGTATAAATAATTACTTACCTTTATTAAGATAGCTTTAATATAGTTTTAATAAGGAAATATAAAATATAAGATAAATTCTTTATACTATTAAGAGACTTAAGTAATATACCTAATATCTAATTATATCTACTACCTTAAAGGGACTAGTATACTTATATAATAGCTTTTAATTCAATCTTTTCTACTTTAAATTCTTTATAATTAATATAACTAGTTCTCCTATTATATTAGACTTTAAGATATAAAGTTTATTATAAAACTTTATAACTTATACTTAAATAGTCTACTATTAAACTACTAGTATAACTCTTACTTTTAAAAGGGTTTTTATATAGCCTTTAATTATAAGTACTCCTCCTTTTAAAAAGTTATCCCTAACTTTATTACACTAACCGTGTCGGGTTAGTACTTTAAACTCGAGTTAGGTTCCCGACTTAACTCTTAGCGAGTTAATATTAAATTCCTAGCCTAAGTATTTAGGTTAGTATTAATAGTTAATACTAAGTATTTAAGTTAATATTATAAGGTAGTACTAAGTATTAGTAGTAAAGTATTAACCTAACTTACTAAGACTTTAGTTTTAGTAAGGGTATTTTACTAAACTATAATATTAGGAATACTTTATAATAATATAAAAAGGTAATATAATTATTTAATAGTTATTAATAGATAGCCTATCTATCTATCTAGTTAGATATCTCTATAATCTTATACTTATAATCCTTCTATTTATTACTATCCTCCTTACTATTATTATATTTACTATTATTATCCTTACTATTACTACTAGTCTTATTAGTATCTTTTAGCTTATATTCCCTATCCTCTTCTTTATCCTCCTTAATAGTATACTTAATTTCTTTCCTATTAGTATTAACTTTAATTAAGATACCCTCCTTATCTTAATTCCTCTTTATAAAGTTAGATATAATATAATCCTTTATATTAAATATATTAGCGTACTTATATATAAACTTAATATAAGTATTTATAATATTAGGGTCTTATATATCTTTTAACTCCTTTAGACTCCTATAATATATAATCCTTTACTTAATAATTTATATAATTAGTAGATTAAATCTAGTAAGTTCTAGCCTAATAATATCTATATCTTCCTTAGAAGTATTCTAAAAGTTAAGTTAATTAGAAGATAGGATTAAAGATAGATTATATATTTACCTCTTTTATAAAACTAGTTATACTATTTATACTATTTATATTATTTACTAATTTATCTAGCTTAGCTTATTCCTTAATAGCCTTTTTATTATCTTTAAGGCGTAGTTCTATCTTAAAATATTCTACTACGTAGTATTAGCTATTTAAGAAGTATTATATTACCTAATTATATTATTATAAATCCCTCTTTTATATCTTTCCTCCTTTATAATATCCTTTACCCTAATTACTAGCTTTATATAATTCTCTTTAATAGCTATCTTTAATATATCTAATTCCTTTAACTTCTTAATCCTCTTTAATACTACTACGCGGTTATTAGATACTTTTATATATAATAGCTTCTTATTATTATCCTAGTCTTTTACCTATTTTCTACTCGCGATTAATTTAGGATTCTAGTTATAAAGACTTAATATTATTATAATATTATATTAGCTTATCTATCTAATAATATATTTAAGTAATATAATTAGTAATAAATACTTATTATATATTAATAACCTATCTTACTATAATATCTTAAGTATATAAAGGTAGGAGGAGTTATAAAGAAGATTTTAAGGGGTAATTCCGCCTATAATTACGCCTATAATCACGCGGAATATTCCGCCTAATATTACTTTACCTTATATTAAAACTTCTAA